>Ga0182024_10007390_pt1 | contig 23693 bp, 21 predicted proteins | sample P32metaG_FD_120480 | JGI IMG/M metagenome (GOLD analysis project Ga0182024, IMG submission 120480) | Permafrost microbial communities from Stordalen Mire, Sweden - P3-2 metaG (Illumina Assembly) | ecosystem: Environmental > Terrestrial > Soil > Wetlands > Permafrost | place: Sweden: Stordalen... | reverse complement strand
TGCGGAAAGGTCGACTGTACGAGATCAAAACCCTTATCGGGTAGACCCGTGAGGAACCCGATCAGTTCGATTTCGGAAACGCTCGGATACAGCGGCTCGATGATCGGCTGCTGCGAAAGATAGGTGCCGTCCCACGAGACATTGTCGCCCCACGCCTCGAGGAAATGCTTGGCGGGAACGTGCGTGGTGGAGGCCGCGCTGGTTTCATCGACGTGCGAGCCGAGGCGGATGACCTGCTCGACCTGGCCGAGGACTTCGTCGAAGCCGAGTTCGGTCGGTGCGCTAAAGGCGGGATTTCCGCACAGCACGATCAGCGTCTTGATCGAGCCTTGGCTGATCTGCTCGGCGAGATCACTGAGCGTCGAAGGAGGCGTAGAGGAAAGCGTGTCGGAGGGAGCGACCGCACCGCCAAGGGCCTGATTAATCGCCGCAATGGTCGCATGGACCGCCGCGGGCTGCTGGCTGCCGCAAACCACCAATGCGTTCGCGCCGGCCTTTTGCAGATCAGCGGCCATGGCGGTGATCCATGCATCGACCGTCGGGTCGTTGAAGGCGGCGAAGCTGTTGCCGGTCGGCAGGGCGCTGCCGAGCTTGGAGGCGAGCAGCGTGGCGATGGCGCCGATGGAGCTGCTGGGGACGCGCAGGCGATGGTCGGCCATCGAGCCGGTGAGCGAGAGGCGGCCCTCGATGACGTAGAGGCGTGACATTGTTTCCTGCGTCTTGCCAAGCTTGCGGCGGCCGGCGGCGAAACCGGCGATGCTTTGCGGCGTGCCGTCCGAGGCGCCGAGGAAATCGCAGTCGAGCGAGACGATGACGTCGGCCTTGGAGAAATCGTAGACTGGCGCGCCGCCGGCCTGATGAGTCCACGGCTCGTACTCGGCCCAGACGAGCTTGGGGAATTGCTTCTGCAGTTCAGCGCGCACGCGGGCGCGTGTGGGCGAAGAACTGGGCTCGGCGAGGATGGCGAGACCGTCGCCGCCGCTGGCTTGGTAGGCGTGGCGGACGATGGCGAGCTCTTCCCAGAATTCCTCGATGCTCGCTTCGCGATAATCCTGGCCGCGCGTCTTGAGCGGATCGACCGCCTTGAGCACGACCTGCGAGCGGTCCGGATCGTAGAGATCGAGGATGGCGGCCTGGCCGAAGATGTCGGTCGAGCCGTTGAAGCCGGGGACGTTCGGGTTGCCGTCGAGCTTGGTCGGGCGGCCGTTGTAGGTCGTCGCGATGAGCGGAAGCGCACCGCCGCGGCGCGGCATGCTGGTGGCGTAGTGGAGCGCGTTGCCCGGGACCTGCCACTCGATGCCCTTGCTGTAGGGCACGCCGTGGAGCAGCGGGCGGCGGCAGCCGGTGAGGCCGAAGCCGGCGAGAGCGACCGACGCGCCCATGAACTTCATGAAGCTGCGGCGGGAGAGTTCGTCGCCTTCGAGCTCGGCGGCGCCGCGCGGGAATTCCTGCGCGAGCCTGGCGCGGAATTCGGGCGTGTCGGCGAATTCCTCCATGCTGCGCCAATATTTCTTGCCCGTCTTGGGCGCGGCGGGATGCTTGAAAATGCGTTTCATCGGTGGCACCCCGCGCAGTCGGTGGGTGGATTGATTTTCCAGTCGTGCACCAGCTTGCCGCCGAGTTGGGCCTGGGTTGTACCGGCTGGGACCTTCCAGTTCAAATTATAGATGGGCGACTGGTCGCCGGGGTTCGCGCCGGCGAGCGGCCGCACGGCGTTTTCGGGATGACGATGGCAGCTGAGGCACCAGGCCATGGTCTGCGACTGGCTCTGGAAGACCACGTTCATCTCGTTGACCTGGCCGTGACAGCTGACGCAGCTGACGCCGCGGTTGACGTGGGCCGAGTGGTTGAAATAGGCGTAGTCGGGAACGTTGTGGATCTTGACCCACTCGATCGGTTTGCCGGTGGCGTAGCTGTCGCGGACGGGCGCGAGGCGCGGATTGTCCTTCTGGATCTGCGTGTGGCAGTTCATGCAGGTCTGCGTGGGCGGGAAATTGGAGAAGGCGCTTTTCTCGACGTCGCTGTGACAGTAGCGGCAGTCGAGGCCGAGCTGGCCGACGTGCAACTTGTGCTGGAAAGCGACCGGCTGGACGGGCTGGTAACCGACCCGCGAGTACTTGGGCGTGAAGTAGTACCAGACGGCGATGATCGCCAGTGTACCCACCAGTCCCATGGCCGCGCCGGCCTTCAGGACGACTATGTTGGTGGCTTTGGGAAAGAGATTGGCCATGCGGGCGTGGGTTACAGGGATGGCCGGTTCATATGGTGAGACTTATGACGCAGCATGTGGTTAGCAAAGCCGTCATGGGCGGGCAACCGGAATCATGACAAACGTTCAATAGGATTTTTCGGCGAGAGGTTTGCGGAACTAATAGTGGGGTGATTTTGAGCGGAAATTCGAGTGCGGCGTGGCCCGAAAGGCAGGATGCGTGCCTAAAAACAAAACGGTCTTTCCGGTAGCCGTCGACCTCCGGGCGACGGACGAGGCAACCACGGAGGCCGCGGAACTTACCGTGCTTCGGCGATGAGGGCGGGCGCACTTTCGCTGGACGCGGCGCGTTCCTCCAGCCCGAAGCGGTGATCGCGGTAGAGCGTGAGCGACACGTCGCGGTTGAGGCGGATGCAGTGCTTGATCGCCTCGGGGTCCTTGTCGCACCAGAGCAGCGTTTTCCAGGACTCGATGTGCTTGGGCTTGTGGAAATCGCTGCTGGCGATGAAGGGCAGCTTGCGCAGGCCGACCGGGTTGAAGAGGTCGTCGCGGTTGGCGATTTCCCATGCGTCGAGCAACGGGGCAAACTCGTCGACGTGCTCCCATAAATAGAGCGTGTTGCGGCCCCAAGCGCTTTTGACCTCGTGCGGGTGCGAGGCGATGGCGAGGCCGCCCTGCGCGTGGATTTCGCCGATGAGCGCGGGCAGGTCGAGCGAGGGATCGATGGGCTTGCGCAGGTCGACGCCGAGCAGGTGCGTGGAGGTCTTGGGCGTGTAGCCGTCCTTGTTGAACTCGACGCCGGTCATGAGCAGCAGCTTGTACTGCGTCCACGCGCGCTTCTTCTCGCGCTCGATGGCGGCGAAGTAGTCCGCGATCTGGTCCGGCGCGATGACGAGTCCGGTGAGGTTGACGAGCTTGCCGAGCAGGCGCTTCGGATCGCAGAGATGGTCGGTGACGCAGAGGCAGTCGAACCCGCGCTGGCCGTAGAAGTCGACGAGCTCGGGGATGGTGAGCTTGCCGTCGGACCACGTGGTGTGGGTGTGGAGATCGCAGAGGAGGAGCTTTTTCTCGCCGGTGCGTTTCGTGGTGGAAGCGGAGCGCGCGGACGTGGGCGTTTTCGCGTGGGGATGGGCGAGCGCGGGCAGCCGGGGCAGCGGCAGCGCGGCGTCCTGCACGAGAAGGAATTGCGCGATGGCCTCCGCGCCGTTGGGTCGGCCGAGCGTCTCCGCATTGCGACGCCAGAGCCCGAGCAGCCGGCCACTGTCGCGCCACGCGCGATCGATCCAGGCGGCGGCATCGCGCGGTTTGTCGCAGGCGGGGCCGGCATTGGCGGCGCGGAGGAGGTCGACGTTGCGGCGTTCGGAAAGAGAATCGGCGCGGTAGGCGACGAGGGGGCAGCCGACCACGATGGCCTCGTGCCAGATCGCCGTGAGGGGACGGCTGATGACGACGTGATGCCGCGCGAGGAGCGCCGGGATTTTGTCGGCGTCATCCACGATGTGCAGGCGGTCGCGGTTGGGATGGGAGCGGACGAGCGTGGCCATGGCCCGCTCATCGCTGGCCAGCGTGACGGTGCAGCCGGGCAGCGCGAGAAGGCGGTCGAGCAGCTTGGCCGCCTTGCCGCGTCCGCTGTTGACGATCCAGAGGACACGCAGGTCGTGCTCGTCGTGGCGTTGATCCGCGCGCCCGACGGGCCCGAGCGTGGGATAGCCGAGGATGCGGATACGTTCGGGCGGGACGCCGGAGAGTTCATGCGCGGCGGTTTCGCTGGGGACGAGAAAGAAATCGCAGGGCATGCCGGCCCAGCCCTCGCCCGGTTCGGTGACGAGCGCGGTAAGGACGAAATCGCGCGCCCGGCCGGCGCGGTCGAGTTCGGCGATGAGCGCGGCGTGGGCGGGGTGCGTGGCGACGACGATGTCGGGACGCAGGCTGCGGAGGAGGTCGTCGAGCGCGGCGCGAAGCGCGAGCGCACCGGCCTGGAAGGGGTGGCGCAGCCGGTCGCCGAGTTTGCCCGCGGCGCGTTCGGAGGGGTCGACGAGATCGATGCGGGCCTGGCGCGGGGCGAGACGGGAAAGCGCGGCTTGAAGCTGGCGCGCGGCGACATTGCGGTCGTCGCCGGTCGGCCCGGTCAGAATGAGGATGCGTTTCACACTCGTGTTATCGGCCCCTGATGCCCTGTGAATAACTTGTGAATAACTTCGAGGCAAGGCTGGAAGTGTAACGGTTGGGTGACGGGGTTTGGCCTCTGATGAGACCAATGAACGCCCTCGCGTCCCCGAGTTGCTCCCGGAAGTGGCCATAACATGCCCCCCCCCCAGGCACTGAAACCGGGCCGGTTTCAGCCTAGCTCGTCATGACTTCGCCCTATTGGGGATAAGACTGGCTGTCGGAGGGCAGCAGGACGATGATTTGTCGTTTGACGATGTAGGTGCGCTGGCCGCCACCGCGATGGATGGTGACCCGGACGCGCGAACCGGACGCGCCGCGCAGGTGCTCGGCGATCTGGGCGAGGCTGAGGCCGTCGACGCTGGTGCCGTCGATTTTCACAATGCGATCGCCGACCTTGAGGCCGGCTTTGTCGGCCGGGTTGCGGGGCACGACCTGGTCGATGACGGGATGCTGGTCGACCATTTTGACCGCGACGCCGATGCCGACGATGGGTCCGGGCGGCGGCGTGGTGTCCTCGGCCGCGACCGGGTGCAGCGTGAGGAGAAGCATCGCAAGGCCGGCCAGGAGCGCTTTCATGAAGTGGAGCGTATCCTGCGGGGCGAGGGGTGCAAGGCTGCCGGTCGGCGGCTCTCGAATAAAATTGACGCACCCGGCGTGCTCTTCTATTCACGCAGCGGTTCTTTGATAGCGGTTCCCTTCACGGGGAGCCTTTTTGCTGGCAAGTGCCCCGCGTCATGGCGCGGGGAGAATAGGGAAACAGGTGAAAATCCTGTGCGGTAGCGCCGCTGTAACGGACGACGAAAGCTCCAGGATGCCACTGCGCGAAAGCGCGGCAAGGCGGAGCCGGTAGGATGACCCCGGAGTCAGAAGACCTGCTTGCCAGCCCTCATCAAGTCCCGCGCCGGGTGGCGCGGGCGTCTGCCTCGCCAAGGGCAGGATGGGAGTTGGAGTTTTCCCGGCGCTTGTTGCGGCCTGGTGCGCTTCGCCTCTCGCGGACGGTCCCGTCACCGGGGCTGTTCATCACCGCGGCCCGGCACGCCGCACTGCCAGGGAAAACTTATGTCTATCATTAATCGCGCCATGCGGGCCTTGCCCGCGGGTCTCCTTTTCTTCATCACAGCGGTCGCCGTGTCGGCGCAATCGCTCGCGCCGCTGAATTCCTCGGTGGGCTCGACGACGCAGGCTGCCAGCGCCAAGCCCTCGCCGCAGGCGGAGAAATCGGCCGCGAAGACGACCGATGCGTCCGCGAACGCGCATCAGCCGGGCGAGGCACCGGAAAAGGACCAGGAGCCGATGATCGTGGTGAACGTCGCCACGCGCAATGCCCAGGCGCCGGACACGACCGGGACCGATACGACCGTGGTGACGCACTCCGAACTGCAGTCGGGGCAGTACCAGGACGTGGCTGACGCTTTGCGCGAAGTCGGCGGCCTGGCCGTCGTGCCGACCGGCACGCCGGGGCAGGTGACTTCGATTTTCATCCACGGCGCGGACAGCAACCAGACGCTTTTCACCATCGACGGGCGCCCGCAGCCGCTGGGTCTGGACGGCGCCTACGACTTCGCCAACCTGACGCTGGATAACGTGGACCAGATCGAGGTGGTGAAGACGCCGGTGGCCTCCGTGCAGGGCGGCAGCGCGACGGGCGGCGTGATCAATCTCGTGACGTTGACCGGGCGTGGGCTCGATACGCCGGTGAGTTCCGTTTCGTTCGAGGGCGGCTCGTTCGACACCTTCCGCGAAAACATCCAGAGCCGCGGGTCGGAGGGCAAGTTCGACTACGCCGTGAGCGCGTCGGACTGGACCTCCAACATGGACCGGCCGAACGAGAATTACCGCAACGATGTGTACCGCGGGAATTTCGGCTACCAGGCGACGTCCGAGATTTACCTGGATGTGCACACCGGTTATTCGCTGGCGAACGCGGGCTCGCCGAATGCGATCGAGACGCCCGACCCGGTGGGCCGTTTGCAGTCGGAGGATTTTTTCATCTCGCCGGAAATCTCCGCGAAGGTGACCGATTTCTACACGACGAAGGCCTATTTCAACCACGACCAGACGCGGCAGGATTTCCACGATCTCTTTACCAACTTCGCGACGTTCCAGTTCCCGACCAGCCAGCGGACGCAGATCAACACGAACTCGTACGATTGGCAGAACAACCTGCAGCTCGCGAGTAACTGGCAGATCACCGCGGGCATCCAGGGCAGCAGCCAGGAGGCTTATTTGTTCGACGATATCGTGGGCGCGCGGACGCTGCAAAATTCACTGAGCAATATCGGCGGTTACGCGGAGAGCCAGTGGCAGCCGATCAAGGGGATGAACGTGCTGACCTCGGTGCGCTACGACGACTATTCGGATTACCAGGGCGCGCTGACGTGGCGGCAAGCGGTGACTTACAAGATCGCGCCGACCGGCACGGTGGTGCATGCCTCGGGTTCGTCGTCCTACACGCCCCCGTCGGCGGAGGACCTTTATTTTCCGGGCGCGAGCAATCCGAACCTGAAACCGGAGAGTGCGCTGAGTTCGGAGGTCGGCGTGGAGCAGCCCCTGCTGAATGGACGACTGACGCCGAGCGCGACCTATTTTCACAACGACATCACGAACTATATCCTCTTCACGGAACCAAATTTCACGCCGGAGAACCTGGGCGAGGTGACGACCCAGGGCGTGGATGTGGACATCGCGGCCAAGCCGATCGACGAGCTGAAACTCGACCTGAACTACACCTACCTGACCGCGCAGAACGACGTCACCGACACGCGGGTGGTGCGCCGTCCCGAGGACAGCTTGAACTTCACCGCGACCTACACGCCAATCAAACCGCTGACGCTGAGCATGGGCGGTTCGTGGGTGATGGATCGCCAGGACGTGGACCCGGTGACGTTCGCGCAGGTGGATGCGCCGGATTATTTCACGCTGCGCGCGAGCGCGACCTACACGATCAATCCGCACGTGACCGTCTGGGTGCGCGGGGAGAATCTGACCGACACGCACTACCAGCCGGTGCTGGGGTTTCCCGCGCTGGGCCTGGCCGGGTACGGCGGAATCAAGATTTCGTTTTAAAAGCGACGGCTTTCTTGATCGAAGACGTGATCAGCGCACCTTTTCGGACAGGTGCGGCTGGAGCTGCTTCACGTGCTCGGCGGCGTCGCGATGGCAGACGAGGATGGCGTCCTCCGTCTCGACCACAATCAAGTCGCTCACGCCGCAGAGCGCGATGGTGCGGCCGCGCGAAATGACGATGTTGTTCTTCGACCCGTGCAGCGCGACGACGCCCTGCACCGTATTGCCCTCGGCGTCGAGCGGCAGATGGGGCGGCAGCGCGGTCCAGCTGCCGACGTCATCCCAGTCGAAACGCGCCTCGGCCACCGCGACGCGCGCGGCTTTTTCCATGATGGCGTAATCGACGGAGATCTTCGGCAGCGCGGGAAATTTTTCGGCGATGTAGGAGGTCGCGTCGCCCATCGGGAACGCTTCGATGAAGGTCGCAAGTTCCGGCAGATGCTTTTTCGCCTCGCGCAGGAAGGTATCGGTTTTCCAGAGGAAGATGCCGGCGTTCCAGAAGAAGCGGCCGCTGGCGAGATACTCCGCGGCGCGGGCGGCGTCGGGTTTTTCGACGAACCGCAGGGCGTGGAAGAACGGGCAGCCGGCGGTGCTCTCGGGCAGCGCCTGGGCGGCCTCGAGATAGCCGAAGCGGGTGGAGGCGTGGTCGGGCCGGATGCCGAAGGTGACGATGACCTCGTCCTGCGCGGCGAGTGCGGAGGCTTTCTCGAGCTGCGCGGCGAAGGTGGCCGCGTCCTTGATCAGGGCGTCGGCGGGCAGGAAGACGACGACGGCGTCGGGATCGACCGCGCGGACGAGCGCGGTGCCGAGCGCGCAGGCCGGGGCGGTGTCGCGCTTGGCGGGCTCGGCGATGAATTGCGCGGGCGGCAGGTGCGGCACGGCGGCGCGGCAGGCGTCGATTTGCGCGGCGTTGGTGAGGACGAAGATGTGATCGAGCGGGAGCGCCTTTTCCACGCGGCGCACGGTTTCCTCCAGCATGGTGCGCTCCGAGAGGAGCGGCACGAGATGCTTCGGCGTGGCGACGCGGCTGAGCGGCCAGAAGCGCTCGCCGCTGCCGCCCGCCATGATACAGGCGTAGGTGTTCGCCATCTTACTCAGCCAAGGCCTTGATGCGGTCATCGGCCTCGAGGATGTCGCTGCGCACCTTGGAGGCATCCGCGGAGGACAGCTCGTCGATGACGCCCTGGACCAGTTGCTTCGCCTTCGCCAGCCGGCCGTGGTAGACGTGCGGAAGGCGGTCGAGCTCGCGGATGGCCTTCCCGAGATCGTCCTTCCGGTCGTCGGCCGAGGGAGGCGAATCAGGATCGCCCGCCGCCGCTTGCAGCAGGTGGTGAACGTCGTCGAACGACGCGGGCTCGTCGGCCCGCAGTCCCGGCGAACCGAGAAGCACCAAGGTGATGATGGCCAACCCTGCCCCACGAATGAAGGATGAGTTCATGCGTCCGAGCGTAGTAGCCGGAAGCCCGGCGGCAATCCCGGACTAAGGCCGTGGCGGTCGCGCCTACTCCGTCAGCAACTCCTCCATCTCCTCGCCGGAGAGTCCCGCGACGAAGGTTTCGTCGCCCACGCTGGCGTTGAAGAGCTCGCGCTTACGGGCCTGCATGGCCTGGATTTTTTCCTCCACCGTGCCGGCGGCGATGAGCTTGTAGGCCTGCACGGCCCGCTGCTGGCCAAGCCGGTGCGCACGCGAGGTGGCCTGGTCCTCCACGGCGGGATTCCACCACGGGTCGAAGTGGATGACCGTGTCCGCGCCGGTGAGGTTGAGCCCGGTGCCGCCCGCCTTGAGGCTGATGAGGAAAAGCGGAATGTCCGCGTCGTTCTGGAAGCGGTCGATCTCGCCCTGTCGATCGGTGGTCTGGCCGTCGAGGTAGCAGAGCGGAATTTCGCGGCGACGCGCCTCGTCGCGCAGCAGGTGAAGCATCTGCACGAACTGGCTGAAGAGCAGGACGCGATGGCCGCCGTCGATGGCCTCGTCGATCAGCTCGAACGTGCGGTCGAGTTTGGCGGAGGGTTCCTTCCACGCGCGAGGCTTGTCCTTGTCGCGCGGCAGCAGGTCGAGATGGCAGCAGACCTGGCGCAGGCGCAGCAGCGTGGTCAGCATGGCGATGCGGTCGCGGCCGCCGCCCTGCTTGCCGGACTGGTCGAAGACATCGCGGCGGCCCTGCGCGAGCACGGCGCGATAGACCTCGCGCTGCTCGTCGGTGAGTTCGCAGAGCGCGAGATGCTCGAGTTTCGGCGGGAGTTCCGGCAGGACCTCCTCCTTGGTGCGGCGCAGGAAGAACGGCCGCACGCGCTGTCGGAGACGCGCCATGGGACGGGGCGCATCGCCGCCGCGGGTGAGCGGCGTTTCGTAGCGCTCGCGGAAATCGGTCGCGGTGCCGAGGTAACCCGGCACGAGAAAATCGAAGAGCGACCAGAGATCGAGCACCGAATTTTCCAGCGGCGTGCCGGTGAGAATGAGCCGGTGGTGTGCGCGCAGCATCTTCGCGCCCTGCGCATTCTGGCTGCCGCGATTCTTGATGTGCTGCGCCTCGTCGAGCGCGACGAGAGCGAAGTTCTCCTCGCGCAGCGACACGATGTCGCGGCGCATGATGGCGTAGGAGGTGACGACGAGATCGGCCTGGGGAATGTCCGCGCGGCGCGCGGCGCGATCAGGGCCGGTGAAGTCGAGCGTGCGCAGGTGCGGCGTGAAGCGGGCGGCCTCGCGCAGCCAGTTGGCGACGAGGCTGGTCGGGCAGACGACAAGCGCGGGCGCGGGAGTTTTTTCCGTCGCGCGCAGCCACGCGCAGAAGGCGAGCGTCTGGAGCGTTTTGCCGAGGCCCATGTCGTCGGCCAGCAGGCCGTGGCCGCCGCGCTGTGCTAGCCCGGCCATCCACGCGACGCCCGCGAGTTGGTAGGGACGCAGTTGGGCGACGAGTTGCGGATCGAGTTGCGCGGCGACATTGGGCGGCGTGGATTCGGCCGCGTCGTTGCGCGCGACGCGGAAGCCCTGCTCGTCGAGTGCGCCGGCGAGGTAGGGCGCGTAGGTGCGGGCGACGCGCATGCGGCCGGGTTCCTGTTCCACCGCGCAGTCGGCGAGGACTTCCTGCATCTCGCTCCACGCCTCGGTTGGCACGAGCAGGACGCGACGGTCGGCGGCGCGCGCATGGGTCTGGCCGGTCTGGAGCCAGCGTTGCACTTCGGCCGGATCGAGCGCGACCGGCTTGCCGCCGACGTTGAGCTGCAGGTCGAGGCTGAGCCAGTCCTCGCCCGAACCGCGGCGGAGCGAGACGGTCGGTTCCGCGATATCGACCTCGCGCAGGGTCGATTCGAGGTGGGGGCCGGGAACGATGTTCCACTCGCGGCGCCAGCGCGGCAGCGTGTTGGCGAGGAAACGCGCGACGAGCCGTTCCGTGGTGAGGCTGAAGGCGCGGCCCCCGCCACGCACGGGGAGGAATCCGACGGCCTGAACCGCGATGGCGGCTTGTTTTTCCGCGGAAAAATCGCGCCGCCAGAAGCGCTGGAGATCGCGCGAATCGGCAAATGTCTCGCCGGATTCCGCGTCGGCTTTCCAGCCGATGGGAAAGGTGCGGTCGCCATACTGCGCGTGCAGTTCGACGGTCAGGCCCGCGAGGGAGCCTTCCAAGTTCGCGACGATTTGCGGGCGGCCGGTGGCCACGGTGAAGCGGGGCGGCAGCGCGATGTCGCAGGTTTGCTCCAGCGCGGGCCAGTCGCGTTCGAGGAAGGCCGGAATGGCGGCGCGGGCGATGAGGCGGCGGCCGTCCGGGCCGAAGCCGGCGGGCGCGGCGGGGATTTCGGTGAGCGTCGCGCCATTGAGTGACCAGCCGGGGAACGGTCCCGGACGAGACGACGCGATGTGATTTTCGAGAATGAGTTCAAGCGCCCCGTCGTCGCGCGTCTGCGCGGTGAGGCGGGGGCGATCCGACGTCGCGACGACGGTGAGGTGCTCCTTGCGGCCCGACCAAACACGGGGATGATCGCCGAGCGCGTGCAGGATCGCGCCAAGCCGGGCGCGGGGGACGAGCGTGATTCCGGTCAGGGCGTTGGTGGCGGCTTCGAGCGCGGCCAGTGCACGGTCGTCGGCTTCGCTGACAGCGTAGCCGGGGGAGAGTTTCGGGACGAGCGCATCCCACGGCTGCGTAAGGCCGTCGCGCTGCGCTTCGAGGATGAGGCGGACGGGATCCTTGCTGAGCGTCTCGCGCAGGTTGAGCGGCAGGAGGAAGGTGATTTCGAGGCGGGGAATTTCGGGCGGGGCTTCGGCGGCGAGGAAGCGACGCGGGCTGGATGGCGCAGCGGCAATGCGCGAGACCTCGGAGGTAGCCGGCGCTGTCCCTAGCGCCGGTAGGTATTCACCGTGTCCGGGCGCTTGAGAGGCAGATGCGTTCGGAGCTTGCACACCATTCAGCGCTGCCAGTCCGACGGCCAGCGCGTGGGCGCAGACGCGTCCACTGCGGCGCGATTCGGGGCAGGTGCATTTCACCTCGACCGAGGCGATGCGTTCGCCGAGAACGATGCGCGCGTCATAGCTTTTCTCCGCGCCCTGCACGCGGCCGGTGATGCGCGTGCCGTCGCGCTCGACGCCGGAGACGCGTCCGCGCTCGACGAGGCCGCGCGCTTCCTTCAGCGCGGGCCAGCCGCCCAGCTCGACCAGCAAATCGGTGCTCAGTTCGACCATGGAGGATATTGAATCGGGAACTTCATCTAAAATAGAGCGTTTTCAATGATGAGGTGGTGGGTGAGGCGCGTGGCGGGTGATCAGGGAGGGCTGAGTTGGATGAAGCGCGTTGTCTTGATTTGTGCGTTTTTCCTCTTTTCGGACTCCGTCGCCCGGAGGTCGACGGCTACCGGCTGCGGGGAAATTCGACTTGTGATGGTGCCGATGTTTTGTCGAGGTTCGGAGCGCCGCGAGCAAATAGTTAGAGGTCCTTCGACTGCGCCGGGGCAAGCCCGGCTTGCTCAGGATGACGAGCTTTTTTTAAACCTCGGCCACGTGCAGCGCGACGATACCGAAGGTGAGGTTGGCCCAGTGCGCCTTGGTGAAGCCGGCGGCGAGCATCATGTCGGCGAGGTCCGGCTGGCGCGGGAAGGCGCGGATCGATTCGCCGAGGTATTCGTAGGCGCCGCGCTCGGAGGTGAAGAATTGCGCGTAGCGCGGCATGATCCAGCGCAGGTAGGCGAAGTAGAACGGCGCGAGCGGCGCGTAGGGATGCGAGAACTCGAGCACGCAGGCGCGTCCGCCGGGGCGCAGCACGCGGCGCATTTCGCGCAGGCCGGCGGCGCGATCGGCGAAGTTGCGCAGGCCGAAGGCGATGGTGACGGCATCGAATGAGGCGTTGGGAAACGGCAGGCGCAGGGCGTCGGCAGCGACGAGGTGCGGGGCCGATTTGGCGCGGGCCTGCTGCAACATGGGCAGACAGAAGTCGGCGCCGACTGCGATCTCGGATGAGGCGTGGTTTCGTTCGAGCGCGAGGAGCACGTCGCCGCTGCCGGTGGCGAGGTCGAGGATGCGGGCGGGCCGCCGCGCCTTGGCCGCGCGGACGAGCCGCCAGCGCCAGTAGATGTCGGTGCCGCCGCAGAGCGCGTGATTGAGAAAATCGTAGCGGGGCGCGACGCGGCCGAACATGGCCGCGATGGCCTCGGGCGACTGGTGCGCGAGATCGTCTCGCGGCGGGGGCGCGGGTTGGGTCGCCGGCATGCTGTTAAGTTCGCGCAGGCGGCGGGAGCGTGCCAGCGTAATTGCGCGGGGTGCGGCGTGGTGCGCTCTTATTTCACCTGGACCGTGGTACTGGTGTCGACGTAGCCGCTCATGGTGACGGGCGGGTTATCGGATTTGTCCGGGAGGGAAAGCGCGTTGGAGGATGAGGTGGTGTCCGGCGCGGAGGCACTTTCCGCGCAGCCGGCGAGGAGAAGCGCGGCGATCCCCAGCGCGGGGAGGGACGGGACGATTCTCATGCGGTGGAGTGACGCGGAGGATGTGCTGTCGGTCACGGCGGGTTTGTCCCGAAGCGCGGCTTCGGGGGGAACAGGGTGCGGCCCCAAGTGCAACTTGGGAACGAGGGAACTGAATAGCGAGAGGTCCTTCGACTTCGCTCAGGATGACGATCTTTTTATAGAGTCGCTTTCGCGACGAACCGCCATCGGGCCGACGCCGGCTACCGTAGAGGCGCGTCCGTTAGGCGTCCGTCGCCCGGAGGTCGACGGCTGCCCTTTCAGGCGCGTTATTTGAGAATCTTCACGCCGCCGATGACGGGCAGAGGCACACATTTGCCGCCGGCGGCGTTGATGATGCCGAGGACGGTCAGCGCCAGCGGCGCGAGCCAGATGAGCGAGAAGATGAAGGTCATCACGCCCAGCACGCTGGAGGGAAGCACGAAGCCGAAAATCCCGTCGATGACGGCCAGGCCAATGGCGATGACGATTTCCCCCAGGAAAAGGACCAGGCCCTGGTTGGCGTGATATTTCGCAAAAGGCGAATTCTTGACCGCGAAGATCGGGACGAGGCAGAGGATGCCGAGATAGGCAATGATGCCGAAAATCTTGTTCTTTTCCGCGTCGTCGGGATCGACCTCGAGGGCTTCCGGCGTGCCGATGATGTCAGAGGCGGAGACGGGCGTGGTCGACTCGGGATTGCCCTTGGTGGCCGGCATGACCACCGTCTCGGGAAGCGGAGCGGCGGCGAGCGAGGGGATATGGGCGGCGGAGGTCCAGTTGGCCATGCCCTCCTTCCAGACGAGGGTGGCGGCGGGAAGCTTATGTGACGCGAGCAGGCCCTTGAGTTCCGATTCCAGGACCGGACCCTTCTGCTCGTTGTTTTCCGCGTAATACCAATCGCTCATTTCACATGGGTTAGATTAATTCAAATGAAAAGCAAGCTCCGTAGAGGAGCGGAGCTTGGGGCGATGGGGCGGATGACGTGGGGGTTCCGCGCGTTTTTCCAAGTTTTGGTGTCTTGCTTTTGGCCTCCGGTTGCCCGGAGGATCGAGAAGCGTTCCCAAGTTCAACTTGGAAACGAGCCAGTCAACAGCTACCGCAGGTCGAAGCCGAGTGGCAGGCGGGCGTACATGCCCATGGGGTCGTTGAACTCCTGCAGGGTCTTGAGATCGGACTTCATCTTGAGGAGCTGGCGGGTGAAGAGGTCGGGCTTCACGGCCTCGACGGGCGCTTCCTCGTTGCTGAGGAGCGTGGAGAGCGTCTCGGCGAAGGTGACCTGCTTGGGGACTTCGCGCAGCTCGTAGCTGGTGCCGAGCTTGGCTTGGTTGGCGGCGTAATCGATCGCCGCCTGCATGCCACCGATCTCATCGACGAGATGAAGGTTGAGCGCCTCGGAGCCGGTCCAGACGCGGCCCTGTGCGATGGCCTGCACTTGGGCGTTGGGGATGTTGCGTCCGCGCGAAACCTTGTCGACGAACTTGTTGTAGAGGTCGTCCACACGGGACTGGGCCAGCGCCAATTCCTGCGGCGTCTTGGGGCGCGTGATCGTCTCGAAGTCGGCGTAGGCGCCGGTCTTGGCCGTGTCGAAGGTGATGCCGTAGGTGTTGGCGAGCTTCTGCACGTCGAAGAAAATGCCGAAGACGCCGATGGAGCCGGTGATGGTATTGGTTTGGGCGAAGATGCGGTCGCCGAAGGTGGAGATCCAGTAGCCGCCCGAGGCCGCGTAGTTGCCCATGGAGATGATGACCGGCTTCTTGGCCTTGAGCGCGAGGATCTCGCGCTGGATGACCTCGGAGGCGTAGGCGCTGCCGCCGGGGCTGTTTACGCGTAGGACGACGGCCTTGACCTTGTCGTCGCGCTGGAGCTGGCGCAGCTCGGCGGCGAAGCGGTCGCCGCCGATGTTGGTCAGGTCGCCCCAGCCGTCGACGATCTCGCCTTCCATATAAAGCACGGCGACGACGTTGGAGTTGCTGCGCTCGCCGACGAGGGTCGGCGTGTTGCTGCGGGAAATGTAATCACTGATGGCGACCTGCTTGAAGGGCAGCGGCACGTCGGCAAAGCTGCTGGAGGGCGCGATCTTGCCGAGATCGTCGAGGACGTCGCCGAAGTAGGAGAGCTTGTCGACGAGGTGCGCGTCGAGGGCGCTTTGCGGCAGGATGTAGCCCTGGGTGTCGACGAGCTGCTGGAGTTGCGTGGCGTCGATGCCGCGGCTGGTCGAAACGGCGCTGGTGAAATCGCCCCAGACGTCGTCGAGCAGCTTCTGCGTTTCCTCGCGGTCGGCGTCGCTCATCTTGTTGAGGATGTAGGGCTCGACGGCCGACTTGTACTTGCCGACGCGGGTGACCTGGACGTCGATGCCGTATTTCTGGAACGCATCGGCGTAGTACATCTTCTCGCTGGCCAAGCCGGGCATTTCCATCTCGCCGTAGGGGTTGAGGTAGATGACCGACGCGGCCGAGGCGACGTAGTAGTCGCGCGTGGTGGGCGACTCGATATAGGCGTAGACCTTCTTGCCCGTTTTCTTGAAGGCGAGGATGGCGTCGCGCAGCTCGTGCAGGCAGGAGTAACCGGTGCCGTAGTCGGCCGGGTCAAAGGAGCCGGTGAGCAGGACGGCCTTGATGCGGTCGTCCTTGCCGGCTTTCTCCAGCGCTATGACGAGGCTGCGCAGGGTCATGCTCTTGGTGGCGTTCTGGTTGAGCGCGGCGTCCAGCGGGGTGGTGCTGGTGGCGTGCTCGGGCGAGTCGGTGACGTTGATCGACATGTCGAAGACGAGGATCGAGCCCCGTTCGATGAAGGCGAGATGCTGGCCCTTGGACGAGACCGAGACGGAGACGACAATGCAGATGAAGAGGAGCAGGAGCGGGGCGCCGAAGACAAAAAGGAGGGCGGCGAGATTGGCGAAAAACGAGATAAAGAACTGTTTCATAGGAGGCCGGGCGGCGGAGCGAGTAACATAGGGGTGATGATCCGGCGACGGCAAGCCCCCAAGCGCCGGGCGTGGCACCGGATCGCCAGGCGCCGGGTTGTCGCCCTGATTAAGGCCTAGGGCGTCGGCTTAAAAAAGCAGCCTTGCTCTGCTTTCGCCCTCGATTCAAGCAGATACAGCGATAACGACCCAAGAAAACAGATTGCCAAACTGGGTGAGTTCTTTATTTTCAGGCCTTATGAGGAAAATGAATATCGGCCGCACGGCCGTCAAAGCGATGCTGGCCGCCCTGGCCCTGCTCGCGCTTGCAGTTCCCAGCGCGAAGGCCGGAACGGAGATGAAGGATTCCAAGGACATGAAGGGCATTACGCCACCTGAATGTAACTTCCTGGACAAGGACTGGACCGTCGAACTCGGCTCCGGCGTGAGCTGGTCGAATGTGCGCAGCGGCGAGCCGAACCGGCCCTACACGATTGTGCCGATCCAGGCGACCGCCAGCTTGAAGCTCGACGATGTGAGCCTGGACAACGTGGCCGGCGGCGTCTTCCGCGGCTACAGCGAGTTTTTCTTCCGCGGCCAATACGACCAGATCGTCAAAGGACCGGAGAACCACTACGAGGGCATCCTCGTCGGACCGCGCTACAACTTCGTGCAGCCGGGCTGGAAGATCATCCCCTTCGTGGAAGGCGGCGTGGGCCTCGGCTTCGCCGACTCGAACCCGCAGGCGGGTGGTCTGGGCCAGGACTTCAACTTCAGCTTTGAAGTTGCGGCCGGCGCCAAGTACCAGATCAACTGCGACTGGTTCCTGCGCCTTGCGGTCCAGTACCAGCACGTGTCGAACGCCGGCCTGTCCGATCCGCCCAACCCGAATCACCCGATCGACTCGCTCGGGCCGATTCTCTCGGTCGGTTACGCGTTTTAGTCGGACTTCGGTCTGATTCGCTTGGAGCGCCGGTTCATACCCGGCGCTCCTTTCTTTTATGTACGCCAAGATCAATCGCGGTCTCTCGTCGTTATCCAGCCTGGGGTTGCTCGTGCTCCGGGTGGGGATCGGCGGTATCTACTTTCTCCTGCACGGCCTGCACAAGATGGAGGCGGGGCGGCCGCTGTGGGACAAGCTCGGTTCCAGCGTGACGCTGGTGGGCATCCATTTCGCGCCGGTCTTTTGGGGCTTCCTGGCCTCGGCATCGGAATGTGTCGGCGGGCTGCTGCTGGTGCTCGGGCTTTTCACGCGTCCGGCGGCGTTCTTTCTTTTCTGCACCATGACCGTGGCGTGGCTGCATCTGCATGGCACCCCGGGGCGGGCGTTGGAGACGACGACGGAACCGCTGGAAATGGCGTTCGTCTTCCTGGGTCTGATATTCGTCGGGCCGGGCAAGTATAGCGTGGATGCGAAGCTGGGCGCGGAGTAGCGGTTAGATTTCGCAAAACGTCGACGCTCGCCTCTGCACTAGAGCGTGGCTATTGTGGCGCGAGCAATGAGCGACCTAATCGTCAAACTAGAAGCGGTTAAGGACGAACCGACCTTTGTGGAGTTCTTATTGGCTCTCGCGGAGGATCGAAAAAAAGATCCGGATGACGGATGGCAGTGGGATAAGATTGAGGATTTTCTGGAAACTGCGGCTGCCTGGGCAGAAGACTCAAAGACCGGGACAAAAAGCTATCCCTTGCCAAACAATTCGTGGAAGCGCTGCGCAGATATAATCTTCGCGGGTAAAATCTACGAGTAGCATTCAAATCGGGTGCTTCTTGTGATCTTCGCCATCGTCGCCGTCGTGACGAATTGCTCACGCTGCTGCTTTCGGCTTTTCTCGCAGGCCGCTCCTTGCATCATGGACGGCTTATGAGCAGCGATCTTCCCCTGGCCGGCAAAACCGGCGTCATCTTCGGCGTGGCCAACAAGCGCAGCATCGCATGGGCGATCGCGCAGGCGTGGCACAAGGCCGGCGCGAAACTGATTTTCAATTACCAGGGCGAGCGGCTGAAGGAGAACGTCGAAGAACTCGCCGGGGCCTTCGGCGCCGACACGCCCATCTTTCCGTGCGACGTCGCTTCCGATGAGCAGATCGATTCCTTTTTCGGTGAGGTGAAGAAGAAGACCGACCGCATCGACCTGCTACTGCACAGCGTGGCCTACGCGCCGCGCGAGGCGCTCTCGGGCGAGTTCGTGGCGACGAGCCGCCAGGCATTTTCCATCGCGCACGACATCAGCGCCTACTCGCTCGTCGGCCTATCGCGTGCCGCGCTGCCGTTCATGGAGAAGAATGGCGGCAGTATCATCGCGATGAGCTATCTCGGCGCCGCGCGCGTCGTGCCTCACTATAACGTGATGGGCGTGGCGAAGGCCGCGCTCGAGGCTTCGGTGCGCTACCTGGCGAACGATCTCGGCGGCCGCAAGATTCGCGTCAACGCCATCAGCGCCGGGCCGATGAACACGCTCGCCGCACGCGGCGTGGCCGGCCTGACCGACATGCTGAAGCATTACGAGGCGCGCGCGCCGCTGCATCGCAACGTGGAGCTGGACGAACTGGGCGCGACGGGGCTGTTCCTCGCGTCCGACGGCGCGGCGGCCATCACGGGCCAGACGCTGTATGTCGATTCGGGCTTTTCCGTGATGGCGATGTAGGCTCCGGCGGACGGCAGTACAAACTGAAATTTGACCAAATTGCCAAATTACTAAATTAGGGAAACCGACTATCGTGCTTGGTTCCTTCCCCATTTGGTAATTTAGTAATTTGGTCAATCCTTCTCCTTCTTCTCCATGAAACCTGCGCTCATTCTTTGGGATATTGACCAAACGCTGGTGAACATGGATCGCGCGGGCGAGCGGGCGCTGCTGCAGATGATCCGGGACACCTACCAGCATGATTTTCAGGAGCAGTTGCCGATCGACCTGCGGGGACGCACGGATACGTCGATCATGCGCGACCTGCTGGCGCACATCAAAATCGAGGTGACGCCCGCGGCGGCGGAGAAGTTCAAGAACGAGTATCTGGCGCTGCTGCCGGTGACGCTGCCGAAGGGCCACGCGCGCGTGCTGCCGGGCATCCAGGCCGCGCTGGATGCCATCGCGGCGCATCCCGACCTTCACCAGGCGCTGCTGACCGGCAACCTGCGCGAGGGCGCGCGGCTCAAGCTGAGCCATGTGGGCATCTGGAGTTACTTTGAGTTCGGCGCGTTTGCCGATGACAGCTCGGATCGCAACAAGCTCGGGCCGTTCGCGCTCGCGCGGGCGAAGGAAAAGCTGGGGATCGATTTTCCGCCGCAGCGCGTGTGGATCATCGGCGATACGCCGCATGATATTGCGTGCGCCCAAGCCATCGGCGCGAATTCCATCGGCGTGGCCACCGGCAGTTTCAGCGCCGAGGATCTAGTCGCCTGCGGCGCGACGCATGTTTTTCAGGATTTGTCGGACACGGCGGCGTTGTTGCACGTGATTTCGAAATAAGCTTCCGTCATCCTGAGCTTGTCGAAGGATCAGACACGCGTCCTCTTTCCCACCATCGTGCATCCAGCGCGGGATTACACCCCTAAGTTCACCGCAGGCTGTGTCTGATCCTTCGACAAGCTCAGGATGACGGGCTGCTAGTTATAAACCCGGCCCCAATGGACATCGAGGCGCTTGGTGATGAAGGCGCGGACGGCGCGGAGCGTGCATTTGGTTTCCAGCGCCTGGCCGCGCTTGACGATGCTGGCGAGCGTCTCGCCCGGTTTCACGATGAGCGCTTCCTGCGCGATGATGGGGCCTTCGTCGAGGTTGGGCGTGACGAAGTGGGCGGTGACACCGACGACCTTGACGCCGCGCTCGTAGGCCTGGCGATAGGCGTTGGCGCCGGGGAACGCGGGCAGGAGCGAGGGGTGGATGTTGATGATCTTGTTCTTCCAGCGCCACACGAAGCTGGGCGAGAGGATTTTCATGAAGCGCGCGAGGACGACGAAATTGACCTCGTGGTGATCGAGTGCCTCGAGGACTTTTTTCTCCGCGACCGTGCGGTCGGTGAAGGGAATGTGGAGAAAGGGCAGTCCCGCTTTTTTTGCGAGCGGCGCGAGGTCGGGCCGGCTGCCGATGACGACGACCGGTTTCGCGCCGAGCGCCTTGGGCGTCTTCGCGAGCAATCCTTCGAGCACGTGCGGCTCGCGCGTGACGAGGATGGCCAGGCGCGGCGGCTCGGGTGGCGTGAAGTGGACGCGCGTTTCCATGCGCAGCGCGCGGCCTTCCTCGCGCACGCGGCGCAGGATGGCGGCGCGGTCGAACTGCGCGGCGGTCCACGAGGCTTGCAGCGTCATGCTGAACTGGCCGCGCGTGACCTGTTCCTCCAGCGCCTCGATGTTGGCGCCGAGCTGGAAGAGCAATTGCGTGACGCGGGCGATGACGCCGGCCTGGTCCTGGCCGATGAAGGTGACGGTGGCGAATTCGCGGGGCATGAGAGTTTTCAAATTAACGCGGGAGGCGCGAGTTGAGGAACAGAATCTTGCCGAGCGATCCTTTCACGCGGAAGCAGTCGGCGGTCAGCACGGGATTGCCACCAAAGGATTTATGGGTAGCGTGATTTGATGAAGGCCCTTCTCTTTACCGCGCTCACGCTGGTCGGTCTGCCGCTCCTGGCGCAGACGTCCTCGACGACTTCCACCACGTCCACGACAACCACCGGCACAACGGCGCCAGCGGCCCCATCTGCGCCGCCCTCACAGCAGCAGATGATGGAGCAGGTGATGTCGACCCTGACGCCCGCGGAGCGGGACCAGTTGTCGGCGGCGCGCTCGAAGGCGATCGCCGACAATCCCAATTTGGAGTCCGAGGGCATGGACCTGGCGCAAAAGGGCATGGCCTTGCAAGGAGGCACCCCGACCGATGCGGACAAGCAGGCGTTTCGGACGGCGGCCATGGCCTACGGTGAAGAGGTGCGGGCGGACATGATCAAAGCCGATCCGACGATCGCGCCGGTGCTGGCGAAACTGAAGGCGGCAGAAATGAAATTGCGCGCTGAATACGGGCAGTAGGAAATTGAGGCGCGCTGCGCCTTTTTGGGCAGGGCGAATCCCCCGTGATGAAGCGGCTGTGAAATCGCCGCTTTTCATGAATTGATTCGAGGATGCTCTCGAGAGCGTTCTCGGTTATCCATTATTCTGGGGCTCGCGCTCCAGCGTCGGGTCGACGCCGGCTACCACGCGTGAGTTTCCGCGCTTCATAGGGGGACGACGAACCCCTTTCTGCCGGTTCCGAAATGGAAGAAACGTCCTGTCGTGACGTTAAGTCCACTTAATTCATTTAAATTAAGTTAATGGCCTAAATTGCCGTTATACAACTGTTTAGCCTGCCTTTTGGCGTAAGAATTAGATTGCGTTACTGTTAACTCGGTGGGTAAAAGTGGGGTGTTGTGGGAAGAAGTGAGGAGTAATGGCTAATAATTCACCGGAATATCGGGCATCTTATACCGATTCCTTTGCGCATGCCTTTGATGCGAAAGGCCGGATCACCGTGCCTGCGGAATGGCGCGACGTGCCCTTTGAAAACCGGCTTTTCATCCTGCCTTCCAACGACAAATGCCTGCGCGTTTATCCGGCGTCATGGTTCGGCCGGCTGCAGGAGAAGGTGGCCGACATGAAGTCGACCGACTCGTCGCGCAAGTGGCTGGAGGATTTGGCGAGCAGCGCGCAGAACGCGGCGTTCGACCAGCAGGGCCGCATCATGGTGAAGGAAGGTTTTCGCCGCGCGGCCGGGCTGAAGAAGGACGCGATGCTCGTGGGGCGGCTCGATCATTTCCAGATTTGGGACAAGGCCATGTGGGACAGCCGGCAGGCGGCGCCCGTCACCGTGGAGGACGCGCTGAGCGCCATGGGCCTATGACGTTCCTTACCAATTTTTGGCGGACCCGGCAGGCAGAGGCCGGCGGGGTCCGGAAAATAACCAGGATGTAGCGATGCCCTATTTCCTGTCACTCCAACACGGCATCACGGCGGCGAACCCGTCTCAACCGAAAGGAAGCAGGAATATGGCGATCAAAATCAAGAGTCTTGTGCGCGGACAAATGGTTTACGGCTTCGAGGCGGAGAAAAATGGGGCGGGGGAGATCATCGGATCTTCGGTCGTCCGGCTGGCCAAGCGGAATGCGTTTGAGCTGGTGGGATTGCGACGACCGGCCTTCGCGCCGGCGTGGCAATGGAAGACGGGATGATGGCGAACGGGGAGGAAACACGATGCGAACACGTTCCGGTTTTGTTGGCCGAGGTGATCGAGGCGGCGCGGGCGCAGCCGGGCGAGCGCTGGGTCGACGGGACGTTCGGGCGCGGGGGTCACTCCTCCGCGCTGCTGGAACGCGGGGCGCACGTGTTGGGCCTGGACCGGGACGGAGAGGCGGAGCCGGCGGCACGCGCGCTCGAGGCGCGGTGGCCGGGACGCTTCACGTGGAAACAACGAAATTTTGAAGACTTGAAAACATGCTGCGAGGAACACGGCTGGGACGAGGTCGACGGGATCCTGTTGGATCTCGGCGTCTCGTCCCCGCAGCTGGAGAGCGCACCGCGCGGCTTCAGCTTCCAGTCGGACGGTCCGCTCGATATGCGGATGGACCGGCGCAGCGGGCCGACGGCGGCGGACTTGGTGAATGAACTTTCGGACGAGGAATTGAGCACGATTTTTTATGAGCACGGCGGCGAGCGGGAATCAAGGCGGGTGGCGCGGGCCCTGGTGGCACGCCGCTCCGTCGCGCCCTTCCGCACCACGGGCGAGCTGGCCGCGGTGGTGGCGGGCGCGCTTCCGCACCGGCGAGCTGGAGGACTACATCCGGCAACGAAGGTCTTCCAGGCTCTACGCATCGCTGTCAACCGAGAGCAGGAGGCCCTCCTAGCGGCGTTGCCGCAGGCGGTGGAGATCATGAAACCTGAAGCACGCCTTGCCGTGATCAGCTTTCATTCGGGTGAGGACCGCGTGGTGAAGCACTTCCTGCGCGAGCGCAGCGCGGAGTGGCTTGACACGCCGGCGCATCCGAACACCGTGCCGAACCCGCGCCATCACCTGCGCGACATGAAACGCTTTTTGCCAAGCGAAGAGGAAATCAAACGCAACCCGCGGTCCCGCAGCGCGCGCCTACGCGTCGCGGTCCGCAATGAGGAGTCCGTGTCATGAGCCGAAACCGCATGCGAAACAGTCAGTCGCTCCACTGGATGGGCGTGCTGAAATGGGTGTTGATCCTGGGCCTCGGGTCGGTCCTGGGGCTGAGCTACATGTTCTGCAAGAACCAGAACCTGCGGCTGGCCGATGAGACGCACCACCTGCAATTGAAGTACGAGGCGATCGAGCAGCACAATCGCGCGCTGGCGCTGGACATCGACATGATGCAGTCGCCAGAGCGACTGAAGATGCGTCTCGTGCAGATGCGTTCCTCGCTCATC
>Ga0182024_10007389_pt1 | contig 23697 bp, 17 predicted proteins | sample P32metaG_FD_120480 | JGI IMG/M metagenome (GOLD analysis project Ga0182024, IMG submission 120480) | Permafrost microbial communities from Stordalen Mire, Sweden - P3-2 metaG (Illumina Assembly) | ecosystem: Environmental > Terrestrial > Soil > Wetlands > Permafrost | place: Sweden: Stordalen... | reverse complement strand
GGCCAGGCTCTCCTGCCCCGACATCAGCGCGTGCTGCCGGGTGAACTCGATTTGCGCATCGAGCAATTTTTGCCGCACCGACTGAAGAGAAGGCACTTCGATCCGCAAAGGCCGGAAATGATCGCGGCCGATCGGCGGCTCCAGCACATCGAACATGAGCCGAAAGTTTTCGGCGCGATAAATGGGAAACTCTGCATCCAATTGGCGCTCAAAGCCCAGAAGGGTCACGTAGAAATCGTCCAACTGGATCTCCGCGCCCGCCGGCGCGGGCAGGTGGGCATCATCGACAGTCGCCAGCCGCACGGGAGGAGGTTCCGGAATGCGGGCGCGACGATCCGGACGCGGGACGAACGAAGTTTCAACGGACTCGAGTTCCATGATTTGTCGCTGATGCGGGTCAGATTACTTGACCTCCTGCCAATTCTTCCCCCAGCCTACTTCCACTTTGAGCGGTACGCTCAGCTTCATCGCGCCGGTCATCTCCTCCCGAACCATTTGGGCTTCGGCCTCGACGCGATCCGAAGATGTCTCGAAGACCAGCTCGTCATGTACCTGCAACAGCATCTTACTCGGGCGGTTCTCCCGGCGGATACGGTGATGGACGTTCAACATCGCCTGTTTGATCAGGTCGGCGGCCGATCCCTGGACGACGCTGTTGATTGCCGCTCGCTCGGCCCCGTTGCGCTGCTGGAGCACGCCGCTGTTGATGTCGAGGATCGGCCGCCGACGGCCCATGATCGTCTCGACGTATCCCTTGTCCTGCGCTTCCCGCACGCATTTCTGAAAGAATTGCTGAATGCCGGGAAACCGCTTGTTGTAAGCATTAATTAGCTCGCGCGCCCCATCGACCGACAGGCCTTCGATGCGATCTGAAAGGCCCCAGGCGCTGACGCCGTAGACGATTCCAAAGTTAATCGTCTTGGCCGATCCGCGTTGCTCGCGCGTCACCGCTTCGAGCGGGACGCCGAACACTTCGGACGCGACGGCGCGGTGAATGTCTTCGTCCCTCTCAAATGCCTTGAGCAGCGCCGGCTCCTGAGTGAAGTGTGCGAGCACGCGCAGCTCGATCTGGCTGTAGTCGGCGGTCAGCAGCACGTTTCGCTCGGGATCGCCCGGCACAAACGCCAGTCTGATCCGCCGGCCCTCGTCGGTACGGATCGGGATGTTCTGCAAATTCGGATCGCTGCACGAGAGCCGGCCGGTCGAGGCGCCGGTCTGGTTGAAGCTGGCATGGATGCGGCCGTCGATCGGGCTCTGATACGCCGTGAGATTGTCCAGATAAGTGTTCTTCAGCTTCACCAAACTGCGGTAATCGAGAATGAGCCGCGGAAGCTCGTGCTTCTTCGAGAGTTTTTCCAGCACCTGCACGTCGGTGCTGAACCCGGTCTTCGTCCGTTTTCCTGAAGGTAGCTTTAGATTCTGGAAGAGGATTTTTTCGAGTTGCTTGGGCGAATCGATGTTGAATTCGCTGCCGGCGACGTCATGGATCTTTTCCCGCAGCGCCTCGATTCGCCCGGCCAGCACGCCGCTCTGCTCCTTGAGGATCTTGGGGTCCACCGCGATCCCGTTGCGCTCCATCTCGACCAGTACTTCAATCAGCGGCGTCTCAAGTTGATCGTTGAGCTTCCTCAGCTCCGGGACCTTATCGAGCCGCTCGACGATGTAGTCGCACAGCCGCAGCGTGATATCGGCATCTTCGGCCGCGTAGCAGCCGATGCGGTTGAGCTCTACGCGATCCATCGTAAGCTGGCTTCTGCCCTTGCCGATCAGATCGACCGTCGGAACTTTCCTGAAATTGAGCAGATCGAGCGCAAGCCGATCGATCCCGTATTGCATCCGACTGGCATCCAGCAGGAACGCGGCGACCATTGAATCCATCTCGACGCCGCGCACCTCCACGCCCGCCTGCTTCATCACCAACAGGTCGTATTTAATATTGTGGCCGAGCTTCTTGATGCTCGGGTCTTCGAGAATCGGCTTGAGTGCCGCCAGCACTTGCGCGCATGGCAATAGCTCCGATCCGGACGGGCCGCAGACCGGCACGTAATGCCCCGTCGCATGCTCCCAACTGAAGCTCATTCCGACGAGCTTGGAATTCATCGCTCCCAGCGCATCGGTCTCGGTATCGAAGGCAAAACGCTTCTGCTTCTTCAGCTCGATCAAGAACCGATCGAACTGCTCCTGCGTTTGCACCAGCTCGTAGCGGCATCCCGCGCCGGTGGCCGGCTCGGCCAGCGTCGGCGGCTCGCCATTGCCCGGCATCGACCCAAACAGCGACTCCTCGAACCGCCCCAGCGGCGAAGGCGGCGGCGCCACCCTGGCCACCGGAGCCTGTCCCTCGGGGCCGAGCTTCTTCAGCAGGTTGGTGAATCCGAGATTCTGAAAATGCGACTTGAGCGCGTGCTGATCGAGCCCGACGAATTTGCAGGCTTCGGGATCGAAATCGATCTCGACATCGTCCCTCAGCGTCACCAGCTTTCGCGCCATCGGCAGCCGATCGGCAAACTTCTCGAAGTTCTCCCGCATCTTCGGCGTCAGCTCGTCAAGGTGCTGCAGCACGGCATCGGCCGAGCCGTACTTTTTGACCAGCTTCGCCGCCGTCTTCTCACCCACGCCGGGGATGCCGGGGACGTTATCGATTGCGTCGCCGGTCAGGGTCTGGATCTCGACCGCCTCGGCCGGCGTGTATCCGCACGCCTGCTCCATGACCGCCGCGTCGATCACCTTGTCGCCCTGCACGTCGTACATCTTCGTGCAGTCATTGAGGACCTGGCGCAGGTCCTTGTCCTTCGAGACGACGAACGTCTCGAATCCCTTGTTGCACAGCCGCCTGGCGAACGTCGCGATGATGTCATCAGCCTCGAAGCCCGGCTTGACGAATATCGGCACGCCCGCGTCCCGCACGATCTGCAATATCCGCGCCTCCTGTGGCCCAAAATCGTCGGGCCGCTCTTTCCGATTCGCCTTGTACTCCGGGAAAATGTCTTTGCGGAATACCGTCTCGTCCCCGCTATCGATCACCATGCACAGATAGTCCGGCTTCCGCTGCTCGATCAAATTCAACAGCATCTGCGTGAAGACGTACGTCGCCTTGGTCGGCTCGCCGGTAGCGCTGGTCAGGTCGCGAAAAGGCGCAAAGTAAGCGCGATAAATGTGAGCGTGGCCGTCAATGATGTAGAAGCTTTTGGGCATTCCTGTCGGGCTCCGCCCGAAGAAAGGGCGAGTGCGATGATTCTATGCGCCGCGGGGTAAGAAGTGCAGAGGGCGGACCGGGGTCAGGGCAAATCAAATGAGCCACTGGCGGCGGGAGCTGGTCGTTTTCGCCGTGGGGCTTGTCAGGATAACTTCGATTCGCGGACGGGGCTTGCCGGGAACCAACGCGAAGGTCAGCGGTAGGACGGAACTGCTCAGCGGGACTCCCTTCATCTTCGTTTTTCCCGCCAGGCGCAGCGATGCGCCGGCCTTCTTGCTGGCGACGTAGAACTCCAATTCCCATGGATCGCGGTCGATGAAGAGCGCTTCCCGCACGCCGACCTTGCCGTAGAAGGCAAGCTTCTCTCGCGAGCGGTCAAACGAGCTGACGATCTCAATCAAAAAATCCGGCCCGCCTTGCCAGTGCGTCGCGAAATTCTTCGCGGGATTGCCGGGCAAATAGGCCACGACGTCAGGGGTGCGATAGTTGAATTGCCAATCCTTATGCCGATCACTCACATTCACACCCGCGCGGAACTTTGCCGGCGTGTCCCATCCCAACGCTTCGCGGAGCATCGCGAGGAACGAGGCTTGAATGTCCTGATGATCGTCATTAGGCAGCGGCGCCATCACGTGGAGACCCTCCCACACTTCATCGTGACCGTCCGAATCATTCTCGCGACGAACCGCCTTCAAATGCGATTCAAGATCCGGATCAAGCACCAAAACGGCCATGACAACACTCCTGAACGACCCTGCTGGATTGTATCGTGGCCTGGCCCCGTTGGGGTAGCACGCGCGACCGTCCGCTTTTGGGCAGGGCGGGGAATCATTCGGCCGATTGGGGGAGGAGAGTCTCCGGCCGAGCCGTATTTTTCGAGTAGGCTTCGGCTTCCAAGGAACTTCATTCCGCAAAGGATCGCTTTCCCCTCCGCCGCTTGCGGCTTCGCGAATCGGCACGCGTGCTCGTTCGCGAAGCCGCAAGCGGCGGAGGGAGAGACGTTACCTCGCGCGAATGTTCCTCGACATGATCAATTTCATGCACCCTAACTGAGAATCGGGAATCCGTCCCGTCAATATCTTTCTCGCACATTGATCCGATTCATTGAAAACTCTACCTTGTATCAAATCGGGCGGTCATTGCCGCAGGCACGTTCTCTCGGCAATCCGCCGGAGAATAGTAGTTATCCGGACCTGGCCTTTCGCGCAAAGCAGAAGGCGAACCGCGGATTGCGCGGATGACACGGATGAATCAGAACCGTGCATTTCATCCGCGTTATCCGCGCGATCCCTGGTTAAAATTCTCTGGCAGCCCGATCGGCACCGATAACCAGCCGCTGCAATGGAACGGCCCGGCGGAACGGTCCTTGGTGGTTGCAAGCGTGGCCGGTGCCGGGCCGGCCATGGAATGTTGATCCGTTATGCCTCGCACGGAGTCGCCATGAAGATCGGATGCCACTGCGGAGCGACGATCTTCGACCAGACGGACGACCTACCCCAAAAGGGCCACCTCATCCCCGATCAGGAATGGTTCGCGACGTACGACGCAATGGACGACGAGGTGATCGTTCCGCTGGCAAAGGGTGTGATCGACAAAGAAAAGGCGTTCCGGCTTTCTCGCGCGGTCATCAGCCGCGCCTCCCGATTGATGTACCAGTGCAGCATCTGCGGTCGCTTGTACATCGATGACAAGCGAGGCAGTGGGCTGCACTGCTACGTGCCTTCGGACGACACGACCTCAAAAGAAATTTTGAGGAGTCGCGACACTCGAAGCGAGGCATAACAAAACGCTGCAATGGACCGTGCGGGCCCAATACTCCTTGTGATTCGAAAGATGGTCGAGCGCCCGCCCGGCCATTGAACGTCGATCCGTTATCCAGCATCGGGCGGTCCGCGATGGCAGGACAACAAGACTATCGCGAGCTTGAACGGCAGCACGTCGAGGCGCTGCGGACGATCGAGAAGATGTTCGCGGGCGTTGCGTTTTCGCCCGAGGAACAGCGCTGGGTGGAAGAGGCAGGCCGCAGGCTCGCCGAGTTCGGCTTCCAACTGATGTGCGAACAGGGTCAGAGTCCGGCGATTCGTCCCATGGTCGTGATGTACGCGATGGCAGCGATCTTGGGCGGGGATTGGACGTTTGACGGCGGGATCCCGCAGTTGCGTCAACGACCTCAATCGCCGCCGCGATCGAATGCTGGATAACCAGCCGTCGCAGCGGACCGTTATGCGGCAGAGGCGCACCTTGCGGAAGCTCTACCCCTACGTCAGCCCGGCGCACTTGGCGAGACAGGCCAACTCTGAGACGCACCGTCTCCGCGTCGATATTGCGGCCACGTTGGCCGCGTGGGTGGTCGAACAGCCGGGCACGGAGCCGGACGGCACGCTCACCGTGACGTTTGTTGTGCTGCCCGACGGGCTTTGGGTCGCGGATCGGCACAGCGAGCATGTCGCCTGCGCTCGCGGCGGACCGGTACACTCGGCGGGGGAAATGACTTTAGAGTTAGATCGCCAACAGTGTTCGGTGGAAGTCGTCTACATTACCAACCAGTCGGCCGGTTTCTGTCCGGAGCCGGAGTCGTGGCCCGCGGTGGAGGCGGCGCTCGACGCCGCGGGGATCGGCCACCCCGGCACCTTCAGCGCCGAGATGATCTTTCGGCGTTGCCCGAAGTGCGGTGCGACAAACATCGTCAAGGACGGTTGGCTCGAGTGCGCAGTCTGCGGCGTCGAGCTGCCGAGGGAGTGGAACTACGGCGGTCCGGCTGCCGGATAACCAAACGCTGCAATGGACCGGCACCGCGTCGAGCGTTCCGGTAAACTGAGAGTCGGTCGGCGCGGTGCCGGCCATTGAACGTTGGTCCGTTATATTATGGCGGAGACAACGCACATTGACGTCCAGCCGCTCAACTACGTCGCGCCACCGCCTCCGAGGAACGCCGACCCGCGGCGGATGTTCATGTATTTGCTGCCGGCAGCGATCTGCGTCGGTGCAATCATTGGCTCTTGGATGATCGAAAATACCTTTCCGAACGGAGACAGCCGCAACTTGCCGGGCCCGATGTGTGTTCTCGTCACGGCGCCCCTGGGATTGGTATTCGGCATGATGGCCATCAGGGAAGCGTTTCGCCCTCGTGGTATGCGCGCGTTAATTTGGGGCGCCGATGGAACGTCGTCGCAGCGCTTGGGCCTTGGGCCGCGCTTTGGATCATCGTGAGATTCGGCCTGCTAAAGCACACGTGACGCGGAGATCCCGGCCGCCATATAACCAGACGCTGCAATGGACCGGCACCGCGTCGAGCGTTTTGGTAAACTGAGCGTCGGTCGCCGCGGTGCCGGCCATTGACAGTTGGTCCATTGTCCGGACCTGGCCTTTCGCGCGAAGCAGAAGGCGAACCGCGGATTGCGCGGATGACACGGATGAATCAGAACCGTGCCTTTCATCCGCGTTATCCGCGCGATCCGTGGTTAAAATTCTCTGGCAGCCCGATCGGCACCGATAACCACCCGCTGCAATGGACCGGCCCGGCGGAACGGTCCTTGGTAGATTCAAGCGTGACCGGCGCGGTGCTGGCCATTGAACCTTGATCCGTTATGCCACCTGGAGCGCTCACCGTCGAACCGACCGGCAGCAACGACCACGGACGCTGTGCCTGCTGCGGCTGCCGCTCACGGACGGTGTGGGGCAACGTCCACGCGGGTCCGCGCACCGCGGCGGTTTACTACGTTCAGTGGACACTCACTCGCGTCCACGACCACGGTGCCAACTTCGATCTTGTCCTTGGTCCATGGGGTAATGGCACGTCACCGGCTGACCGCCGCGTCGTTGCCGTTGCCTACCGCCTCATCGAAGGTGGGCCGCAGTTCATGGTCATCGATGCCGCTGGCCGCCCCGCTGCCAAAGGCGGCAAGTTGGCTGCCAAGGCCCTGCGGCGCGATCAGGTTGTCGGCACGCCAATGGCCGCCGAGGTGTTCGGCATCCTCGACGCCATCTGGCTCGGCGACGGACGCATCGCGGAGCTAACCGGCAAGGTGGCCTAACCAAACGCTGCAATGGACCGGCGCCGCAGTTGCGCGTTCGGGTGAATTGACAGTCGGTCGGCGCGGGCGCCGGCCATTGAATGTTAGTCCGTTGTGTGGCCGAAGGCGGATGGCATCGAGTACGCTCCACCGTCGCTAAGAACGCTCGGCAGACTTCGGTGAGCTCAGTCGAACCGGGGCCTCGCCCTCCCAAAAAATTTGCCCCCGGCTATTTCGGTTCGACTTTCGTCCCGCAGATCGAGCAGAATTTCTGCCCCGGCTTGAGCGGAGCGCCGCAGTGCATGCAGAACTTTGGCCAGGTCGAGGCCGCGGGTGGCGGCGTTGTCGCAACCGGTGCGGCGTCCGCAGGCGCGGCGCCCGACGGAACCTGTGACGCGTCAAACATGACCGAAGTGATCTCCTGCGGGCTGATGTAGAATTGCTGCTCGAAGGGGCGGCCGGCGAAAAGGGTGCGAAGGCTGTATTTGCCTGCCGGCAAGCCGACCGAATCTCCAAAGCGAGCGGCCTTCACCTCGTGGCCGTCGGCATCCGCAATGGTAAACTGCTCGGGAATTCCAAGGACGGCGTTGCGCACATTCCGCTCGAGGTCCGCGCCCCTGACCGCTGGCCAGTAGCGGCCGCCGGATGCCTTGGCCATCGCTTGAAGCTGGGTGGACCAATCGGGTTCGTTGATGTCGAAGCCGACAATGTGGAATCGGATATTCTGCACCTTCGCCAGATCGAGGCACGCTTTGACGGGATTGCCGCGCGGCTTGATGGTGTCCTCGCCGCCGTCGGTCAATAGCAGGAGCGTGACCGGTTTATCGGCGCTGACGCTTCCCAGATCCTTGATCGCGTCCTCAATGCTCAGCGCCAGCGGCGTCTTGCCGCGGGAACGAAGCGAATTGAGGGTGGCCGTCATCACCGTCTTGTTCAACGGGCCCATGGGGATCTTCAGTTCCGTATCCAAATCGCAGTCCTTGTCCAGCGCGCTTTTGCGGTGCCCGTACACGCGCAGCGCCACCTCGCTGTTCTGTGGCAGCGCGTCGATCAGCGCCTGCACCGAGCCCCGGGCGATGTCGAACTTCAGTTTCCCATCCATGTTGTCGAGCATGGATCCGCTGCAATCGAGGATGATGTAGAAGCGGTTGTCCGGCGCGACCGCGCCGGTCTTCAACGTCCCCGGCCCCTGCCGCACGATGGGCTTGAGCGGCGGCGTGGCGCGGGTGAGAAACAGCAACGCAAAACTGGTCGGAAGGCGGGTGTCGTTGGCCTCATCACCTTCCAAGCCGGACCATAACCCGCCGGGGCCCTGCCCATGGACGAGCCACGCCGCGCCCTCGGGATACCACTCGTGGATGCCGATGAAGTCCGTGTCGAGCATCCGGCCGACCCGCTCGACGGAGTAAAGCCAGTAGTAAATAAAGTTCTTCCCATCCCCATGGTACGGATGTTGGCTGACGCTGAAATTCACGTCCATCCACGCCAGGCCGTGAATGACGGCCGGATCCTCGGGGAAGTTCGTCTCGCCGGTTTGATATCCGCAGATGGCGACGGCGCAGATGCCGGCGGCGGTCATGCTGCCGTAGCCGTCTTGGGGATTCGTCTCGCGATAATCCCACCCCCCGCTCTTGGTCCCCTGTCTTTGGCGCGCGATGGCCAATGATCGATTCCAGAGATCCGGCGGCAATCGGATGCCGCTGGAGGCGACGGACTGGAGGCCCAGCAGCGCGTATTGCGTGCAGGAGCTATCGCCGTTGAGAGGATCCTTGGGCAGCGGGGTAATGCGTTGCCACGTGTCGGCCGGTGAGTCCGGGGGAAGTCCGCCGCTCACCTGCAGCACCCCGGTCGGGGCAGCCTGCTTGAAGAGCGTGTCTGGAAGCGCGGCGTTATAGGTCCACGTGCCATCCCTGCCCTGCGATTCCACGAGAAATCGCGCTGCCTGGCGGAGTTTCGGCTCGAAGGATGGATCGCCATATGCCTGGATCAGCATGCACAGCAAACCGTTCGTATACGTGATGTGTGAGCGGTTCTGCGTGGGATCGACCCGTGTCAGGAATGCCCGCAGGGCCGCATCAAATTCCGGGATTTTCTTGTGCGCATCGGAGTGGACCAGCGCCAACGCGCACAAAACGTCCTGCTCGGGGTCGCCAAACAGGTCATGGTCTTTGGCATCGGTCTCTTTGCAATAAGCCCAAAGCGCCTTGCTCCCTTTGTCGATCGCTTCATTAACTTGCTCGGCAGTCAGCCCGACGCCTTCAATCCCGCGCGCCGGCCCATGCGGCCGTGGAGCAACGGGCATCGGCGGGGCCGTAGCACCAGCGGCGACGCCGAAACTCATCGCAATTCCGAGCGCCGCCGCGGCGACGATTCGGAGTAAAGTCGGCAAGACTGGAATTCTCGGCATAGCCCTGACTCCTAGAGCGTTTTTCATTTTGCTGGATCGCCAGCGAATCGGTTGCGACTCCGCGTCTTATCCCCTCTCCCTCCGGAAGAGGGTTAGGGTGAGGGGAAATCGGCGGCGCGTTCCCTTGCCAATTGATGTCTACCGCGACTTCCCCTCACCCCGGCCCTCTCCCGAAGGGAGAGGGAGGAAGAGGGCGAGCCGCATCAAAACCGCGCCATTTCCTCGGCAAACGCGCTAACCAAATCATGCCGCCGGGGCGGCCACTACTTGGGCACGACCTTGGTCCCACAAATCGAGCAGAACTTCTGCCCCGGCTTCAACGGCGCTCCACAGTGGGTACAGAACTTGGGCCAGGTTGACGTCGCCTCGGCTGGCGCTTCCGCCGGCGTCGGAGGCACGGTCGCGACGGGCGCGGCTGGGCCCGGGCTTTGGCCGGGGGGAATCTGGGATGCGTCGAACGTGATCGACGTGATTTCCTCCGGGCTGATGTAAAACTCCTGCTCGATGGGCCGGCCGGCGAAGCTCGTGGTCATGCGGTATTTGCCGGGCGCAAGGCGTACCGAATCCCCAAATCGCGCGGTTTTGATCGGATGGCCATCGGCGTCGGAGACGACCAACTGCTCGGGGATGCCAAGCACGGCGTTGCGCACGTTCCGCTCGAGGTCCGCGCCGTGGGCCGCCGGCCAATACCGGGCTCCAGCCGCCTGCGACATCGCCTGGAGTTGGGCAGACCACTCGGGCTGGTTGATGTCGAACCCGACGATATGGAACGTGAGGTTCTTTACCTTCGCCAGACCCTCACACGCTTTGACGGGATTGCCGCGCGGGTTGAAGGTGTCTTCGCCGCCGTCGGTGAGCAGCAGCAGCGTGACGGGATTTTTCTCATCGATGTCGCCCAGGTCCTGAATGGCGTCTTGGATGCTCAGCGCCAGCGGCGTCTTTCCCCGCGCCCTGAGGGAGTTCAATGCCTCGGTGAATTTCTCCTTGTCGAGCGGCCCCATGGGGATCTTCAACTCGGTATCCAGATCGCAATCGGGATCGAGCGCGCTCTTGCGGTGGCCATACACGCGCAGGGCCACCTCGCTGTTAGCCGGCAATGCATCGATCAGCGCCTGGACCGATCCGCGGGCGATGTCGAACTTCACCCGCCCGTCCATGTTGTCAATCATCGATCCGCTGCAATCGAGGATGATGTAAAAGCGGTTGTTGGGCGCCACCGCGGCGGTCTTGAGCATGCCCGGCCCGTGCCGCTCGATGGGCTTGAGAGGCGGAGTAGCGCGGGTGAGGAACAGCAGCGCGAAGCTGGACGCAAGCCGGGCGTCCTCCAACTCCTTTCCAGCCGCACCACTCCACAACCCACCCGGTTGCTGGGCGTGGAACAGAAAGGCCGCGCCCTCGGGATACCACTCGTGGACGCCGATGAAATCGGTGTCGAGCATCCGGCCGACGCGCTCGACCGAATAGAGCCAGTAATAAAGAAAGTCGCCGGGCGAATTGTTTTTGGGGTGCGAGCCAACTTCGAAATTCTCGTCTATCCACCCGAGCCCATGAACGACCGCCGGGTCATCGGAAAAACTGGCATGGCCCATCTGATAGCTGCAGATGGAGACGGCGCAGATGCCCGCCGCGGTCATGCTCCCGTAGCCCCCCTCCTCAGACGTTTCGTGATAATCCCAGCCGCCGCTTTTGACGCCCTGGCGGGCGCGCTGGACGTCGAGCGATCTTTGCCAAAGATCCGGCGGCAGCCGGATGCCGCTGGATGCGGCGGACTGGAGCCCGAGCAGCGCATATTGCGTGCAGGAGTTATCACCACCAAGCGGGTCCTTTGGCAACGGAGTGAGTCGCTTCCAGACTTCCGATCGCGCGTCGGGAGGCAGGCCACCGCTCACCTGGAGCGCGCCCGTCGCCGCCGTCTGCTTGAAAAGGGCATCCGCCAGGTCGGCAGTATAGGTCCAGGTGCCGTCTCTACCCTGCGATTCCACCAGCCATCGCGCGGCGGTTCGAAGCTTGGGTTCGAACACCGGGTCCCCATACGCCTGCACCAGCATGCAGAGCAACCCATTCACGTAGGTTTGGGCGCCACCGGCAGGGTGGGACGGATCAACGCGGGTAAGATACGCGCGAAGCGCGGCGTCAAACTCGGGAATCTTCTTGTGCGCATCAGCGTGAACCAAGGCCAGGGAAACGAGCACGTCCTCCTGGCGATCTCCGAATAGCACGTTTTCGCTCGCGTCCGTTTTCTGACAGTACTCCCATAACGCCTTCCTTCCCTTATCGATTGCCTCGTTGACCTGCTCGGCGGTGATGCCGACTCCCGCGAGCCCTTGTGCCGGCCCGTGCGGGCGCGGCTTGGGTCCGGTGTCGGCGGCGGGTGCTGGAGCCGGGTCGGCGGGTGGCGCTGCGGCGTCGGGCGCCGGCGCGGCCACCGCCACCTGCTTCATCGGAGCCGGACCGGGCGCAGGGGATGATGGCTGCGGGGCCGCGGGCGCGGGAGTCGTCGATTCAGGCTGCGCGGGAGCCGCAGTTGGTCCCCCCGACACTTGCGCCGCTGGCACTTGCGCCGCGAGGGCCGGAAGCGTTAGCACCTTCGACGCCCCTTCCGTCACTGAGCCGTACGCAATTCGGGGCCGCGTTTCATTGGCGTCGATCTGATAAGCAATCTGAAACGCCCGCCGCTCTCCCGGCGGGATATACATTTGCTCGGATGGCGGATAGAGGCCGGCCAGCGTCGCTTCGTCCCACTCCGATGTGCCGCCGCTGGCGTCGGCGTACTTGAGCTGTTCCTTGGGCTGGAAGAATTCCTGCTGCTTGCCCAGGTTCTTCACCAGCACGTCGATCACCAAAAACTTCTTGCCGTCGTCAGCGTTCTTCTGGCCAAACTGCGCGGCGACCTGCTGCCTCACGATCGACACGTCAAACACTTCATCCTTCGCCGCGGCGATCGCGGGTGGCATTGCGGACGCGGGTCGTGTGCCTTCGATCGGGAACGTGATCGCTGTGCCGCGAATCACCGTCCCATCCGGCAGCGCGGCGTTGGGGAAATCACATCGCAATTCCAGCGACTTGGAATTGGCGGGCACCAGAAAGGCGACGCTGCCGCCGGTCATCAGGTCGGGCAGAAATCGGGGTGCCTCGGGCAGGTCGGCATCGGGCAGCGGCAAATAGGAATGCTCCCCATCCGCCACCACCTGCATGTACTTTCGTGATTCCGTCCAGTCGGCCACTGTCCCGACATTGATCTTCGCCCCCGGCGCCGCGTGAAAATCAAAACCTGACGCCAGCACCGAATTGACCATCGTGCTTCTGGCGCGCAGCTCGATCTGCACGAACGCCTGGCCCGCGGGGGCGGCTTGATCCTTCAACTTCGCCAGCTTCTTCACGCCATAAATCGCCGCCTCCACAACCTGGTTTTGCTGCGGCGGCGCGATCGGCTTTGCAGATTCGAATGGGCCGGAAAGAATCGGAATGATGATGTTGCCGTGGGCAAAATCGTAGAAGCGAAGCTTCACATCGTGCGGGACTGCGTCCCGCGGCACCTCGTAGACGATCTTTCCCCCAACGGTGTCGTTCTGCTTCTCGAGGCTCACGCTGTCGAACGACATCAGTCCGGCGGCATCGATCTGGGCGCGATGAAGGACCCGCGAGTCGTCCCCAACGCCATATAGATTATCGGCCAGTTTCCCGACCGCGTATTGTGCCGGAACCATCTGCCCATCGACCATCTGGGGCGGCTGAAGGTTGCGGAATTCCGCATCGATCACCAGCAGCCGCATCCCATCCGGAGCCGCCGCGTCACCCAATTTGTCCAGCAGGGAAACGGATTTCACTTTCAATTCCACCGCGCTGTTGCGGCCAGCCGCGTTCAGTGGCTCGGTCTTGCCGGGATCGATTCGATCCAATCCGTGCGATGCCGGGCCCTGCGCCACCGGTGTGGAGGAAACGGGGGGCGCTGAGAGAGTGAGCGGCGCATTCCCGGTGGGATACGAAGAGACCAGCTTTTTCATCGCCGGGTCGGGCGCAAATGCGCCGACGACCGCCCATTGGGTGACCTGCGGAGCAGCTCCCGGCGTCAGCGTTACGTCCGCGACCTGCCGGCCGTGGGAGGAGGTTGCGACGACCAGCGGCGTACCGCCAGCAGGCAGTTCGCCCGGCTGCGCCCCGCCCATGAGGATCACATCCACCGCACTCCCGAACTGTTTTCTGATCGGCGCGACGCCTGCGGGCGACCCGTAAAACAGCAGCACCACCCGGCCTGCCTCCGCATGCGCCTTGGGAAGCACCACGGCAAGCGCATCAGCCGGCGCTTGGATCTTGATCCCCGCCAGTTGCTTGCCCAGTTCCGGCAGCACAGCAAGCGCCGCGGGCGATTCCGTCGCCCCCACAATCGCGATCTTCATCCCGCCCGCTTGCTTGATCACATAGGGCTGAAACAGAGGCTTGCCGGTGTCGGCATCCAGCAGGTTGGCCGAAATCGGAGTGAACTTCGCGCCCTGCAGGGCTGAGAGCGTTCCGGCCTTTCCCAGGCGGAAATCGCGGTAGCTGATGTTGACTGCATCGTAGCCCAGCGCGTCATACGCGGCGGCAATCACTTTCCCGCCGCTGGGCAGGCTTTCATCGCCGAACAGGGCGTCGCCCGCATCCAGCAAAAGCAGGCCCGGCTCGCGCTGACGAAGTTGCGCTAGCATCGTCTGTCGCCGGGCCAGGCTCCCGAGGCCGCGTGCGCCGGGACAGCTCTGGCACGGGCCAACGTGCCCCTGCGTATCGGCGGTGAAAGCCAAATGCGCCTGGCCCCAGGCGACCTGGACCAGCGCTGTCACCAGCAATGCACCCATCGCCGCCAGCCAGTTGCGAGCCAAACTCATGATGCTATCTCCCGCGTCTGGAGCTCCCTAAACGAACTCGCGCACGCTCAATTCGGGAGGGCGAGGCTCCTGCCGAGCCGGGCTTGTCGAATACGCTTTGCTTCCAAGGAACTCCTCCTCCGACCGCCGCTTGCGGCTTCGCCAACGAAGGGACGTGATTCGGAGTGATCCTTCCGGAGGACGTCCCTTCGTCGGCGAAGCCGCAAGCGGCGCGTTGCTGCGAGGGCAATTCCTCTGCAGCACCAGCGACAGCAAGTCGCTAAGAACACTCGGCGGGAGCCTCGCCCTCCCGCTCCGAAGTGCATCCGAAAGCTCCATCATTCCCCACCCCCGCCGCCTCCCCCGCTGCCCTCGCCGGGGCCGAGCTTGTCCCAGAGCTTTTCGCACAGGCCTTTATAGACTTGATTCACGGTGCCGATGATGATCTTGTCCTGCCAGGTGACCGCTTCCACCTCGGCCAGTTCCTTCATTTGTCCGGGAATCGCGTCGCAGAGCGCTTTGAAGCATTCCGCCAGATTTTCATGGGGATCTGTTTTCCCGACCAGCGGATTGGAGATGGCGGCGCCCAGGCAGCGGCCCAGATCGCCGTATAGCTCGAGGGCTTCCTTGAGCTGGCTCATGATCTCGCCCATTTCCCCGTACTCCGCGGCCTCCTGACCGCCGCCGCCTTCAACGAAGCCCAGGGTCATGCCGTTATCCAGGCCGACGCGATACCACGCCGCTGGCGCACCCGGCACGACGACGAAAGCGGAGCGCGCCAATTCCGGTTCGATCGTCGCCCGCGCCGGTTCACTCAATTTCAAGTCTGCCGGGAGAGCATGCGCGACGACGATCGGTGCCGCGCCTTCGAGAATTTGCTGCTCCAGCGCCACGCTGGCGTTCTGGTGAGTCTCCCCGTTGCGAAGAATCTCGTGCTCGAGCGCGGTATCGACCACGCCGCACGCCAGGCCAAAGTTCCCCGCCCAACCTGCCGCGGCCGGCCTGCCGCCTGTGCCTGCAGGGAGAATAGTGTTCTCCATGATGTCGATGCACCGCGATGCGCCTGCCGCGCTGCCATCGATGAACCGGCTGACATACGAAACCATCGTCGGACGCGCGTGCGTGAAACTGCTCACCCCAAATCGCCCGTCGCACAGTTGCCGCAGGGCGGCATGCCGGGCCATCGCAAATGCGAACAAGGTGGAATTGAATTGCGGCCGGCCCTGGAACGCCTTGGGGTCCGCGGCGCCAAGGTCCTTTTGCGCGTGCCCCGAGAGATACTGCGCCCATTGGGCGACTGAAGCGAGCGACAGCGACGTGACATAGTCTTCCGACAGGTCCTCCGGCAGCAGCAACATCTCCCGCGTGGCCAGCAGATCGAACACCTTTTGCCGGGGCGTGAGCTCCGCGGAGTTTGTGAACAGGTCGCGGTGAATCGAGACATTCGCCGCCTGGCCCGGCGAGATCAGGTCGATCTCAATCCATGCGGCAGTCAGCTTCGTGGTGGGCTTGGCGGGCCCGCCGCCGCCGCCAAACATCCCTCCGAGGCCTCCACCCATTCCCTGGGCGGATTGCACCTGGCCGTGGCTGACCTCGAACACGGTGCCGCTCAGGTCAAAGCCTTTGCCATTGAATACCTTGGTGCCATCCGGACTATCCGTGGCCGAGAGCATCACTGCCGGCTGAAACTTGCTGGCAGTGGCAAGGACATCAAGCACCTTGTCACTGGTTGCATTCGATACGCCGGCGAGCTTGGGGAAGATGTCCAGGGGAAGGTTGGCAACCGTCAGCGTCCGTCCGAACATTTCCGTCGAGCGATACGAGGTTTGCAGCACCTTGGCATCGGTCTTATCGCGGCGGATCATCACGCGAATCGTGACCTGATGACATTCCGCCGGCGGAAGGTGCAACGGATCAAACGCGCGGCCGCCCTTTTCAGGAGCGGCATCAAACGTCGGATCCAGGTCCCCCGAGGCAAGTCGCACCCACCAGTGGTCTGCCGGTGCCGCGGCCAGCACCAGCGGCGGCACGGGAATCCTGGATTGATCGAGCAGTGCGGCGACGGTCTGCATGTCGCCCAAGGCGCGGTTCCAAAGGCGCTCATTGAACTCCGCCGAATCGGAGGCGGCGGCTTGCTGCATTTGCCGGATCCGATCCACCGAAATCCCGGTCTTCGCCGCGAAGGCCGATAGTGCCTTCTCATCCGGTGCGACCACGGGATTCATTTCGCGGGCGGGCGGTGCGGCCGGCGCAGCATCGCCTTGAACCAGTTGCGACTTGAAACCGGCTTTGATCAGCAACTCGGCAAGCAGCAGCGCCTTGTCCGCGCTGTTGGCACGGCCGGCGATCAGCGCCCCGCGGCCGCCTTTGAGGAAGCCGCGGTACGGTTCATAGGCGATGTTCGTTCGCACCCACTGGCACAGCTTCGCCGGATCACGCCCGGCCCGATCAATGACTCCATCCTCATCCAACGGAATCGACGACAATTCACGTTGCGTCGCCTGCAAGGTTTGGATCGCATTCCCCAGCACTTGATCCAAAGCAGCCGGGTCAGTGGCTGGAGTTGCGCCGGAGGGAGAATCGGCCCGGACGGAATTGCCGGCCAGCAACGCCATGGCCGTCAGAACCGCGGCGAAGACAAACGCGATGCGCGCGATCGACCGAAATGGACGAAACATCGGGCCCTCCGTCATTGAGATCGATGCTCGTGTGAAAGTGAGACCAAACGCCCGCCCCTCGGGAATTCTCCGAGGGGCGGGCGGCAAGGTGAGTGCGCATCGAGCGCGGTGGGCGAGGGCGTCAGTCCAGCTTATGCCCGCACTTGGCGCAGAACGTGGCACTGGCTTCGTTGGCCGCACCACAGTTGGGGCAGAACTTCTTGGCCGCCAGGGAAGCCGGAGAGGGGGTCCCCGGTGCGGGCGGTGCGCCCGAGCCCGCGGAGGCATCGGCGGGGGTCACGCCCGCCGGGCCGGCCGGCGCGGCGCCGTTCGGACCGGGCGCTACGCTGCTGGTCTGGGCCGGCTGCTCCATCAGGAACCGGTCGATCTGCGGCAGCGCTTTCCGCAGCGCATCATCCAGCGCCAGGCGGAGGATTTTGCCCTTGTCGTCCTCGCTGATGTCGATGTCCGCGTTGGACTGCGCATTGGCGCCGAGAATCGCCAGGCCCATGGACTTGGCCGAATCGGTCCGCTTGTATTCGCTGAAGTTCGACGTGTGCGGCATCGTTTCGCCGGTGGTCGGATTGACCAGGCGGATGTCCACGCCGCACTCGGTGGTGATGACGGTTTCCTTGTTCTTCACGTCCGCGCCGCCGGCGTTGAAGAATTGGCCGCCCACCTGGGCCAGACCGAACTCATTGCCCTTGTTCTCCTTCTTGACGCGAAGGTTGGTGACCTTGCCGATCAGCAGGTAATCGACCCCACGCACCTGTCCCGGCTTGGCCAGCTCACCCGGCTTGACGATGCCTTCCAAATTCTGCTCATCGAGCAACTTCTGAAGCTGTGCGCGCTCGATCACGCGGAAGCGATCGGATTGATCGAGCAACGTGGTCATTTGGTCGGCGGCAAGGGAGTTGAGATCTCCACTGATGCCCCCCGCGGTCTGCACATTAAATGGCGGCACGCCAACCCGCGGCTTATTCACGCCCGACGGCGCAGGCGGATACTTGCCCACATTTTCCGTGAGCGTGTCCCGGCCTGCCGACTCGTGCGAACTCGAGCACCCGACCACCGCCGCCCCGCCCGCCATCAGCGCAACGGCGGCCCCGAGACGTACAAACGTCCTTCTGAACATAGAACCTCCCAAAAAAGTTCCGTTTCGGAGAAGTGAAACGTGTTTCCCTTCTGACAACCGTAATGACACCAAGTTAGCAGAAAACTGTCAAGAAAATCTGCAGATGGGATTCCGCCCTTCTATTGGAAATGAGCGCCAAACGGCCGGGTCAATGCCCGATGCAATAGAGATCGTTGGCGCCTTCCAAGAAGATGCGGTCGTTTGCCACCGCGGGCGAGGCATGGTTTGGATCCGGCAGATCGTTGGTGGCCAGGACGTGAAATTGTGGGCCGGATTGCACGATGAAGCTCTTGCCGGCGCTGGCGAAATAGATGCGGCCCGCCGGGTCGACAATCGGGCTGGCCCAGGTCGTGGTAATTCCGTCGAGGCGCTCGGCATACATCTCCTTGCCGGTGGCGGCGTCCCAGCAACGAAGGATGCCGGGCCGGTGCAGGCGGTAGACATAGTTTCCGACGATGACCGGCGAGCCGATGCCCTCCGGCACCTGGGGGATCATCCACTTGATGTGGGTCTTGGAAACGTCGCCGCTGCCGGTCGGATCGACCGCGACGCCCGGCCCGCCGCGGCCACTGTCGAAATAGACGATGCCGGCGCCATAGGCGGGCGAGGCCGCGTCGCCCGCGCCGCGGCACCACCAGATGCGGTGGCCGTCGGTGGGATCGACGCTCTGCAGGGCCTCATCCCACACTTTGATGCCGGAAGCCAGCACCAGCAACTGCGGCCTGCCGTTCACGTCGATCAATGTCGGCGTGCTGTGGCCGAACATCATGCCGGGGAAGGGATGGGTCCACTTCATCTCGCCGGTAGATTTGTCGAACGCGATCAAGCGCGAGTCGTTGCCATTGGCGCTGGGGCAGAACATCAGCACCGTGTCTCGGAAAAGGACGGGGCTGCCGCCAACCGTCACGTCGAAGGTATACGGGACAATTTCCTTGCGCCAGGCGATTTTCCCATCAAAGTCCAGCGCCGCGACGACCGAGGAGCCGAAGACGCAGTAAATGAGTTTCCCGTCCGTAGCCGGCGTCGGCCCGGCATACCCGCCGCCCGGCCCGCTGCGAAAATCCGACCGCAGCCACGGCCCCGGCGGAACCATCGTGTCCCACATCCGTTTGCCGTCGCTCGCCCGATAGCACAGCACGTGATGCTCCGGCATCACCTTGGCCTGCATCTCCCCCTTCGGCGGCCACCACGCCGTGCAGACGATCACCGAATCCCCCCACACGATCGGGCTGGCGTGCCCCTCGCCCACCAACGGCGATTTCCACAAGACGTTCTTGTTATCAGCCCCGCCCCACTCGAGCGGCAGGTTCTTGTCCGCCGTGTAGCCCAAGCCGGACGGGCCGCGGAAGCCGGGCCAATTGTCGGCACGGGTGGCGCAGGCCATGAGCAGGATGATCAGGCCAGATGTTGCAGTAACGGAAAAATGGCAACGCACGAGTTTCTTCCTCCCGTTAGCTTTCGCTACTGCCGGAGACCCCGTTCGCGAAGCATTCGAGCAATCCACTGCTCGTCGTATGAGGTCAACGGCGGCAACGGATCGAGATGGTAATCGATTCGCAAATCAAACGCCCCCCGGTCGTAGACAGCAGTTATCGCGGCTTGCAGATCGAGCAGGACATCGCACTCGCCCCCGCCCAACGGGACCGGAATTTTCGGAAGACGATCGCCGAGGTAGGCCTCCCAGCACCAAAGCTCGGGGGCCCGCCGACGATCAGACAAAATCACTCGGTATTGGCGAGCCGTTGGGGCAGGATGCTGCAGGAAACCTTGTCCTGCGCGAAGCAGATCAATCTCGACAAGGCTGGTGGAACCTTTCAGCAGCCGCTCGCGCTCAATCTGGTAGCTTTCCCGGCTCGCACTTCGAAATGCTTTGGTTCCCGGGCTCAGCACGACAATCACAGCAACCGTCGAACGGCTAGTTCGCTCGATCACATTGATGCAGGGCCTAACTATGTTCTCCTCAACAAGCGCATCGGAATCGCCAAGCAGCACCCCGAATCCGCTAATTCGGGCAAAATGACCAGGGCGCAGTCGCGGATTGAGCAATTCGCGCAGGACAGAGAGAAGCTCGTGATGGACATCCGGCCACAATTCGGGGGCTTCCAGATAGGGATCCATTCCCGGAAATGGCGACGGCATGCAACGCTCCGCAAAATGATTTCCGTCTTCGCCGATTGTACCTGACCGATTGGAGCGATGCAGCCGCGCCCCGTAGAATCCCCCGACCTATGTCCCAAACAACTTATGACCTCGTGGTGATCGGCGCCGGGCCCGGCGGGTATGTGGCGGCGATTCGCGCGGCGCAGCTCGGAATGCGGGTGGCTTGCATCGATCGTGAATTCCTCGGCGGAACGTGCCTGAACGTCGGCTGCATCCCCAGCAAAGCGCTGCTCGATTCCACCGAACGCCTCTATGAGGCCCGCACGAAGTTTGCCAATCACGGCATCAAAATCGACGGCATCTCAGTCGATCTGGCGACGATGCTGGCGCGCAAAAACCAGGTCGTCAAACAGCTCACCGGCGGCGTGGGATTCCTGTTCAAGAAGAACAAGATCGATTCGATCATCGGCTCGGGCCGAATCGTTTCGCCCGGCTCCATCGAAGTGAAGAGCGCAGCTGGAACTCAGACGCTCAATGCCCAGATGATTCTCATCGCCACCGGCAGCGCACCGATCGAACTGCCTGGGTTGCCCTACGATGGGAAATATGTCATCGGCTCGACCGAGGCGCTGGCGCTCAGTGAAATCCCGAAAAAGCTGCTCGTCGTCGGCGGCGGATACATCGGGCTGGAAATGGGCTCGGTCTGGAGCCGGCTCGGCACGGAAGTGCTGGTGCTGGAATTCACCGAGGGCATCCTGCCGCTGATGGACAAGGAGCTGGCCGGCCTGCTCCATCGCATGCTCGAAAAGCAGGGGATGAAATTCCAGTTCGCCACCGGCGCGCGCGAGACGAAGATCAAGGACGGCAAGGTTCACGTCACCTGGAAGAGCGGCGAAACGAGCGGCGAGGAAGTGGCCGACAAGGTGCTGGTCGCCACCGGCCGCAAGCCGGTGACCGATGGCTTGGGACTGAAGGAGGTCGGTGTCGCGTTAGACCCCAAGGGCTTCGTGAAAGTCGATGCGCACTTTGCCACCAACGTCCCCGGCATCTGGGCGATCGGCGATGTGATCGGCGGGTTGATGCTCGCCCATAAAGCCGAGGAAGAAGGGATTGCCGCCGTCGAGATCATGGCCGGCAAGGCCGGACATGTGAACTACCGCACTATCCCCGGCGTGGTCTACACCCACCCCGAGTTCGCCCAGGTCGGCCTCACCGAGGCCGACGCCGAGCGGGACGGCATCGAGGTTCGCGTCGGCAAGTTCCCGTTCACTGCCAACGGCCGGGCCAAGGCCATCGACGAAACCGAAGGCATGGTCAAGATCGTCGGCGATGCAAAGACCGACCGCTTGCTCGGCGTGCAGATCCTCGGGCCCCATGCATCCGACATGATCGCCGAGTGCGTGATGGCCATGGAATTGGCCGCCAGCGTTGAAGATCTTGCCAGGACCAATCACGCACATCCGACATTGCCCGAAGCGGTGAAGGAAGCCGCTATGGCGGTGGAGAAACGGGCGATCCACAGTTGATGTCGCGGGAGAACAAGCGTGAAACGAGCCGGATTGCGATCCAGCCGCAAACGATGCCCAGACCCGCGCCGGCAACCACGTCGCTGACATAGTGGGCGTTTTCCAAGATGCGTTCCGCGCCCACCGCGCAGGCGACGACAAAAAATGCACCCGCACCGCGCGGCATCACCGCCGTCAGGCACGTTGCGGTGGCGAACGCGAGCGTTGCATGGCCCGATGGAAATGAAAGCCCGCTTTCGGCGTGGACCAATCCCATCAGCCCGTGGGCAAAGGGATGGAAGTCGAATGGCGCATCGACGATCACTGGCCGTCGCCGGCCAACAGCCCATTTCAAAAACATGTAAACCAAGCCGACGATCGGCCCGGAAATCAGCAAGGGCAGCGCCGCGCGCCACCTCTTTCGATGAAATAGCGCCAGGAGCGCGCAGACCGCGAGCGTAAACAGAAAGTTCCCCGGAAGTTTCAGGATCGGGACGAACCAGTCGGAGCGATGAAAGAGCGGAGCATGCCGCACCCAGTCGGCTACAGGACGATCCAACAGAAACACAACACCCAGCGCCGGCGCCCAAAGCAGCAGGAAGAGCGCGATCCGACCGCCAGCACCGAGACGCATGGAGGGAATCTCCGAGATCACGGGGCGGGAGTCAACTCGACGACTGGTGATAGCCGTGAGCGGAAGCTCCGGGGCTTCCGCCCGCGGCTATAACCGGGAGAGCGCCCGCGCTCACACCTTCATCGTATTGAACAAATCCGCGTTGGTTTTGTGTTTGGCGAGAACCTCCAGCAGATTCTTCATCGCCTGGGTGGGAGTCATGTTCATCAGGTGGCGGCGCAGGTTGCCGGCGGCGCCAAGCTGCCTGGGATCGAGCAGCTTTTCTTCCTTGCGGGTGCCGCTTTGGGCGATGTCTAGGGCGGGGTAGATGCGCTGGTTGGCCAGACCGCGGTCGAGGGTGAGCTCCATGTTGCCGGTGCCCTTGAACTCCTCGAAGATGACCTGATCCATCCGGCTGCCGGTATCGATCAGGCAGGTGGCCAGGATCGTCAGGCTACCGCCGTGCTCCAGCTTTCGGGCGGCGCCAAAGAGGCGCTTGGGAATTTCCAGGGCGCGATTGTCGAGCCCGCCGGACATGGTGCGGCCGCCGCTCGGCCCGCCGGTGTTGAACGCCCGGCCGACGCGGGTGAGCGAGTCCATCAGCACGACGATGTCGGCCCCAAACTCCACCTGGCGCTTGCACCGTTCAATGACGAGCTGGGCAAGGTCGAGGTGCTTTTCGACGGTGTTGTCGTTGGACGAAGCATAAACCGTGCCCGGCACGTTCCGCTTCATGTCCGTCACTTCCTCGGGCCGCTCGTCGATCAGCAGCAGCACGAGTTGGACGTGCGGATAGTTGTGATGGATTCCGCGAGCAATGTTCTGGAGGAGGATTGTCTTGCCCGTTCGCGGCGGCGCGACGATCAACCCGCGCTGACCGAAGCCGATCGGGGCGAGGATGTCAATCACGCGCGTGGTCAGCTCGGCTGGGTTATGCTCGAGCTTCAAGACCGGCTGCGGGTCCAGCGCGGTGGCATCGTAGAGGGCAGTTTTCTCGATGTATTCGTCCGGCGGGCGGCCCTCAATGGTCTCGATTTGGTCGAGCATCCGCCCGCGCGGGAGCCCGCGCAGCAGCAAGCCGGGCCGAAGATGGAGCTGGCGGATGACCTGCCTGGAGACCAGGAAATTACCCCGCGCCGGGCGCAGGGGGTGGCTGGGGTCGCGGAGCTGGCCGTCCTGGCGCTCGTCCACGACCTGTAGAATCCCTTCAACGGTTGCGCTGCTCATCGAACG
>Ga0182024_10007388_pt1 | contig 23697 bp, 20 predicted proteins | sample P32metaG_FD_120480 | JGI IMG/M metagenome (GOLD analysis project Ga0182024, IMG submission 120480) | Permafrost microbial communities from Stordalen Mire, Sweden - P3-2 metaG (Illumina Assembly) | ecosystem: Environmental > Terrestrial > Soil > Wetlands > Permafrost | place: Sweden: Stordalen... | reverse complement strand
GACATCAACACTATTCGTGCATGGCTCGGTCATGTCTCTATCGACACCACCAACATCTATGTCGAGGTCGATCTCGAACGCAAGGCTCAGATGCTGGAAAAGACCAACGCTCTCCATTCCAACCCTGTATCTAAACGGCCCTGGAAAGATAATCCATCTCTGATGGCTTTCCTCCGTTCTCTCTGATTACTTATGTTGCGTCAGCAGTGCTTCATGACCGCATGAGTACTGCGCTTTGACACTGCTACGCAACATAACCTTAAACACCACATAACTCCCTTTATGTGGTGAGCAACATAACGGGAGGTCATTCAATGATTACCGAACGCGCAATGCTCGCCGCCGTCCACATCAGCATCTGGACGGCCGTCAAACACGACCGGAAGGTTAGCCGCGATGTCGCGGATCAACATGGGGCACACCAGGGCGCTGGCCGTTATAACAAGCAACTGCTCCGCGGCGCAGACAAGCTGGATGAGCTGCGCACGCTCGCCGGCCAGATCCGGCAGTATTTCTACAAAATCACGCTGCCCTGGTCGGACGAAGGGTTTCGTCTGCTGCCTGCGAACTTCTACTTCGATCTCATGGCGCGCATGCGCGAGTTCGAGGCCGGATTTGAACAGGGCGTGAAGAGCTTTCTCGGCGTCTATCCCCAGTACATCGAGCAGGTGAGGCCGGAGTTGAACGGGCTCTTCCGGGAGGAAGATTACCCGGCTGTGGAAAAGCTGAGGAAAAAATTCGGGGTCAAGCTTGAAGTTCTGCCCATCCCGTCCGGCGCTGACTTCCGCGTTGAGATGTCGGCCGAGGAGCAGGCGCGGGTGTCGCGTGAGATTGATTTGAACGTCCGCGAATCGCTGATGCGCGGAACAGAAGACCTTTGGAAACGGCTCCGCGAGGTGGTCGCCCACATGGTCGACCGGCTAAACGAGCCGGAATCGCGCTTCCACGGCTCACTGGTTACCAATGTTCTGGACCTGGTGGAGATCCTGCCGCGGCTCAACGTCAATGGCGATACGGACCTCAACCGCTTCGCGGAGCAAGTCAAAGAGCGACTGTGCAACTACTCCGCTCAGGACCTCAAGAAGCATGATCTGCTGCGCGTCACGGCGGCCGCCGACGCAGCCAACATCGTCGCCGAAATGGACGATCTGCTGCGCAGCCGCGAGACATCAGATCCCGTTGAAGGGCCAAGCGCCGACGACATCTTCAACCGCATGTCTGCGTACATGGAGGCGCCCGCGGCGGCATGAGACATGAGACGCCAACTTCACTGCATATTCAGAAGGCACGCACGTCACTCATCCTGGACCATCCATTCTTCGGCTCGCTCCTGTTCCGGTTGAAAGGGCGGGAGTGCCGGTCGATTCAAACGATGGCCACAGATGGAGTGTCACTCTTCTACAACCCTGATTTTGTTGAAACCCTGAACGCCGCGACTCTGGCTGGAACCTTGGCTCACGAGGTCATGCACCCGGCCCTGCACCATCATGTGCGCCGTTCCGGTCGCGATCCGAAAAGGTGGAATGTAGCCTGTGACTTCGCCATCAATCCGTTGCTCGTTGACGCCGGACTCTCGCTACCCGAAGGCGTGCTCATCGACGGCCGCTTCCGTGGAATGAGCGCGGAGCAGATCTACAACCTCCTTGATTCGGAATCGGAAACAGAGCAAGACTCCGGCAAAGAGGGTGAAGACGACGAGTCCGGAGGAGAGGAATCGAAAGACGAGACGCCCCCAAGCGGCGATTCAACCGAACCTTCCGCTCCCGTTACCGAAGGCGGAATTGGCCAGGTCCTCGATGCGCCACCGCCGGACGAGGAAACCCCAACCATCGAAGAACAGGCGAGGGAGTGGGATGTGGCGGTCAACCAGGCCACAACGGTTGCCCGGCAGGCGGGCAAGGTTCCGGCCGGTCTCAACCGGACACTGGAAGGTGCGGCCGAGGCTTCGGTCGACTGGCGTGAGATGCTACGCCGGCTCTGGTCGGATACGATACCGACTGACTATAGCTGGATGCGCCCTAACCGCCGCCATGTCTGGGCGGGTCTCTACTTGCCAGGAGTGATACGCGAGGGCGTCGGGGAGATCGCGATCGCTGTCGATTGCTCAGGCTCTGTGAATGCCCGGCAACTGAGGCTCTTCGAGGCCGAGGTGCGTTCGATTCTCGAATGCCAGCGGCCTCAGCGTGTGCATGTTCTGTACTTCGATTCAGAGGTGCAGAAGGTGGAGACATACGAAGCCGGCCAGCCGGTCCATCTTAACCCCGTCGGGGGCGGAGGAACCGACTTTGGCCCATGCTTCGAGTGGCTGGATGACCATGGAATTCTGCCGCAGACCCTCGTCTTTCTGACAGATCTGTATGGCTCGTTCCCGCCGTCCGCTCCCGCCTATCCCGTCCTATGGGCTTCGACCGGGAGCCAGAAGGCCCCCTTCGGCGCGGTCATTCCGATGCGGGCTGCCTAGTCCGAAGGGCCTAGAGCTTGCCCTGCGTCCCAGTGGCAAACGCAAATCTCGATCTCACCCCAGTCTTTCGATGAACGTCCCAAATGATTTTCGGGAAGGAGGCTCTCTGTGGATCAGACTTATCGCATTTTCACGGATGGCTCCGCGATTGGCAATCCTGGCCCAGGCGGATGGGGCGTCGTCGTAATCCAGGGAAAGGAACGTTGGGAAATGTCGGGCGCACATCCCTGGACGACCATCTCCGAGATGGAACTTGTCGCGGCGGTCCAGGCGCTTCGGTCGGTTGAAGGTCGAGCGCGGATCGAGCTTCACTCAGACTCCGAATACCTGATCTATGGAATGCGCGCATTTGTCTCCCGCTGGCAGCGCCAAGGCTGGCGAAACCGGCGCGGAACCCAACTGCAGCACCGCGAATTGTGGACGGAGCTGATCGAACTGAACACAAGTCTTCCCATCCGATGGAAGTGGATCAAAGGTCACAGCGGGCATCGCGACCAGAGCCGTGCCGACGAACTGGCGTATGAAGCCGCTCGTTCTCTCTGTGTGCAACAGAGGGTAGCGGCATAATGACGGCGAAGAATTCAGAACGTTCAGAAGGAGAAACACAGATGGCATCGATTGCGGAAGCAAGCTCGCTCCTTGATATCGACGTGGAGCTCGACGGACTCCTCGAAGAGATCGAAGGGCAGGTTGAGTCAGGAGGTCAGGCCGCGGAAGACCTGGTTGCTCGGTTCCAGCAATTTTGCGAGGCGCACGGCGAGAAGGTCGACCGGATCGGCCGCTTTGTGCGTATTATGGAAGCCCGAGAACAGTATTGCCGGAGCGAGTCCGCGCGGCTTGTTGACCGGGCACGGGCCACAGCCGGCAAGGTGGAGCGAACCAAGAACATGGTGCTCTACTACCTGCTGAGCAGGGACCTCAAGAAGATCGAAGGCTACCAGTTCACGTTACGGGCGCAGAAGAACAGCCAGGATTCCGTCCGGATTACGGACGAGGCCGCAGTGCCGAAATGCTACTGCAGAATTGATGCGCGGATTGACGGGGTCCTTTGGGAGACGGTCCTCGCGCTACTCCCCGACGAGCTTTCGAGACCCTTGGAGTCGTCTATTCAGGAGACGAGGCCGAATCCTGACGCGATCAAAGCGGCAGCGATGCGTAATGAGCAGGTGCCTGGAGCGGAAATACGGCGCGGTTCGCATCTGAGAGTGGCCTGAGAAGAGCTTCGTGGTGTCGCAACTTCGCCTGGGCTTGATGTCCCTGAATTCCCTCATCAATAACATGCCTCTCAAACCCTTCTAAAAACTGATCTCCATCGCACAACTGTGCGAGTTGTGTGCCTGCTTCGGACCAGGAGGTATTGCTATGGCCCGAAAAGCAGGGCAGATCATTGCGAGCGGCGCGAGCAACCGTGCTGACGAGCGCGGTGTGCCTCCGCCACAGGTTGGATCCGCAGCAACCACGCCGACAAGATCTAACTGGTTCGAGGGTCCCGTCCCGCAGCAGGGGTGAAGGTACTTTGAAACGGGCAGATGGTCAAAAGACACTCTGGCGACACTGTTCTTCAACTATGCAACGAAGCACAGCAATTAAGCGTTCTCTCCCGGGGAAGTTCGCGCACTGACCAAGCATCTTCGAAGCCCTTCCCAAAGTCTGCAATCATTGGCTGCTGCCCGTCAGTTCATCAGCCTTCCGGTTCTGGAACCAATGCGTCTGAAGGGTCAAGGATCAGGTGAGCTTGGTTAAATATCTGCTCACCTGCCAACCACGCCTCAGCAGCTCCCGGGCCCATTGCAGCAATGACCGCTCCTGTCAGTTCGAGCGGTGCAGAATCAGAGGCTGGCAGCGACTCGCGCAGACCTTCCAATAGGCCCTGTTGAACCGCGTAAAATGCGATCATTCTGGCCTTTTCGTGAACAATTCCCTTCGGCTTGAACCCGACTCGATATGCACGCTTGCAGTCGTCCACGTCCATCGATGTGAATTCAGAGCATGCTAATGGTCTCACCTCGTAAATAAAGCACTGCTCTTTTTCGAGGAAGGCGCAGGGTACATGTTGCTTTGTTCGCTCCCTCGGCCCTAGGGTTCGAGTCCTCTGATTCACTTCCTGGAGTTTGGCCAATCTCGCTTCGATCTCCGAAGGATTGTCGGATGACTGAATGAATTCGGCTATGGTGAAAGCTTCGGGAGCAGTTACCGAAACCGTTTGATAGCAACACCAACTACACCCTTTCTTGCAGTCAACTGCTGGAGTCCGTGGATGCCGAAATTTCGCTGCCATGCTCTCAGCGAATCCCGTTGCGTTGTTAAGCACATGCATCAGGCCGGTCCGTGTGGAATCATGCAAGAGGATCTGAATGACCGCTTCGCGCTCCGCACCCCGGAGTCCGGCCGAAAGCTCTTCTTCCTTCTGCTTCTGCTCGGAGGTCGTTGATTGGATGCCGCGGCGCTTGCTCGACATGCCTGGTTCCCTTTCACTTCTCGAAATCACTCTCATTGTATGGTCCTCGGCTCGAACAACTGTTTGGTTCGGCTCTAGTAGGGCGTGGACCTTGCGAATATCCCCTCCGGTACTGAGCTTTACATCGATGGCGTCATCTTGTCCGTGGGAGGCGAATCGAATTCCTGGGGTTATCGCCGCTTGAACTGGAAGCTTCAACATGAAATCTGGGAGCATGGCAACCAACTGCTGTCAAAGCCAAATCCATCTCAACAGGACCTTGCTGCGGCTGTGATTCAATTTCACAGAGCCGTCGAACTGAGGGACAAGCTCCTCGACCAGATTTATGGGTTTGAACGGATTCCAGGAAGAAAAAGCTCGAATAAGTACGCCATAATGGCTGACCTTGGCATCATTCGGCCGACACTCAAGATTCGCCTCCGGGATTTGCGCAACTCTCTCATCCATGAGCCAGGGGGTGTCAAGATTTCTAAAGATGAGTGTGAGCTTCTTTCCGATACCGCATGGTATTACATCAAGGTTACGGATCGCATCACTCAACAGTATGTAGAGGAAGTCTGGGTTGACTATTCATCGCCGAATACAGGTCGCACACATCTGGCGATGACTTGTGAAACAATATCCTGGTCAATTAATGTAGACGCGGATGTGTCACCAAAACATCTTCTGGCACAACCGAAACCCGGTTGCCTGATCGTTCGCGTCAATCAGAGTGAATTCGTCAAGTACAGCGGCGACCTCAAATTGACTGGCAAAGTTACCGGTACAGATTCTGCGTTATGGTCTTTAGTCCAAATATTCTTCGATGAATCGGTCAGCAGTTAAAAGGGGAGACCCTGATCGGAATCTTTAGGCGTTTCCCACCGATCACTGTGTTTACGTTTGATTGAATTTCCGTTCGGCTTGGTTTTCTGCCGTGGCAGCTTTCATGATGCGCCATCGCGCGGGCCAGCCGGCCGGCGGAGCGATGACGAGTGCTTGGTGGCTCGTGCCGAGAGAAGATTCTACGCGATCATGAGCACGCCCTGTAAAGTCCAATCCCAAGGCTGGTAACCGTGGCGAACGCGAATATGGGTCGACCACCCCAGGTCGAAGATGCGAAGGCTATGCACCCGAGCCTGTCAAGGTTGTTAATCGAGATCTCCACTGACTCGGACAGTGGCTGGCCGGTACCGGCAGCCTGATCAAGCGCAATCGCGGAATTCGGCAAGTTCCACGTCTCAAGTATCGGAACCGGCACCTTGCCTCGAAAGTCGAGCGAAGCTCTGGCCATGACGGCGAGGTTTCTCACGTCGAAAGCCGACATGCCTCGAAGTATTTCGACGTATGCTGTCCGCAGTTCCATTTCAGTACTGGCATCACCGGCATTGACCAACAGCCGCGCCCATACCTCTTGCAAATCGTCATCCTCTTCCAGAATGGCGGCGGTCAGCAGAGGAACGGAGAAGGGAAGCGGAAGCGCTCTTGACGGCGAAAACAGTCCTTTGGCGCGCATGCGAGCATCGCCCTTTTCGATGAATGCCTGTTGCCTCTCCCATCGAACATATTTGAGCTTATCTTCCACGCAGCCGATGAGAGCTTCGGTCGATCCTTTGAACAGGCGACCAACACCGCTTACAAGATCAAGCGCCTTGTCGCCGGTTTCCGCCACCGCTTTGGTGGCATCCGCCATCTTCCCCATTGTGTCCGGATCCATAATTATGCCCTCGAAAGGAGCCTACCACTCGATTGAAGTGGAGCGCGGATACCCGATATTCGGCCATCCGCTGCAATGCCAAGCTGCCGATATGAGGAAAACAGGCAAAAGCGATGGCGTGAAGAATGTAGCCAGGTATATAGGTCCACACGGAAAGTTTCTCGGACAGGATGACCGCAAACCATCCTTTGCCTTCCATCTGAGCCAGACGAAGTATTTCAAGCCCAGCTTCCGTACCATCCTCTGATTCGAGCAGATTCTTGCTCCTGCTCTTGGCGTTTTCGTCAGTGTAGAGCTCATCCAACATGCCCACAACCTCCGGAGCATTTCCCGCTTGAATGAAGTCGACCTCAAACGTGTAGTTTGCAAAGAATGCCTTTGTCCAGCGGTGATTCGATGTTGAAGCGATAAGCTTCGTGCGCCGGTCCGAACCGTTCCGCTCGGCGGCTCGTGCGCGCGCCTGCTGCTTCGTGTCGCTCTCCGGATTGGCGGGCAAGGAGATTAGAGATTTGTCTGCATCGGTAACGATGGCACAGGGGCGTTGGATTCGCTCGTCTGCGAAGAGTGTTGATACGTGTTCAAAAACAGCAGAGCTCATTGAGATTACGCTGAAACCGAGTTCATCTGGAGACACTCCAAACACGGACTTCATCATGGCCGGCACGAGAATGAGCTCCGCATCGCCTTCGACAAGCATGACTCCTTTGGCGAACAAAAGAGTCGAGCGCACAGCATCCAGATAGCGCTCAACGCGCGGAATCTCTTTGGCCTTGAGGCCGGCGGCCGGCTGGTAGACTTCCGCATGATCGTCTTTCTTCGCCAGAACATTCACGCTGGCAATCTTGGCGGCGGACGAGATGTGCGTAGAATGAGTCGATACGATGACCTGTGTGTTGGCCGTTGGGAGATTGGCAAATAGCGTTTTTTGAATATGAGTATGTATGTGAGCTTCCGGCTCCTCAATCAGAAAGAAGTGAGCGACTCGATCGGAAGACAGCTTCCGTTCATATTCCAAGAGCTTGAGCGAAAGGTAAATGAGATTTGCGGCGCCGAGACTCTGCTCTTGAAGCTCACCCTTGTAGCCCGAGGTGGGGCTGTCGCCAATCAAGAGGCAAAGACGTTGAAGTAGTCGCTCCATGGAATCAGGCAGAGCCGACATGATGTCAACGTTCGGTCCGTATGTGTGGCCGACAGCTTTCTTCAGAGCACCTTCGATGTCGCCTGCAAGCTTCTTGATCTCATCCAGTGAGGAAATGTCCTCGTTCAGGCTTCGGACCTTTTCCGTAATGCGCGATGAATCGCCAATTTCGATTTCGGTTTCCATGCCGCGCAGCAAGGTCAGAAGAGGGTTCCCACGAAACCCGCGCAAGTCTGTAACCACATCTCGAAGAGCTCGAACGAAGGTACATGCGACCTCCTGATAGATAGGCTGCATGCGGACACCTAGACTGTCCTGGTCGTCGTCTTCCGGGTCGGGGCATACACATTCATCAAAGTCCCCAACCCAGACACTGTACACTTCGTCGTCCAAACAGTTTCCCGTCGACCGACCAGTAAAGAAAGATTCGTAATCGGTTACAGTGATACTCTTCCGATACTCGATAAACTCCTCGGCCTTACCTGATAATTCGAAGAGCTTCTTGCGTACCTCTAGCTTGGGCCGAAAAAGGAATGTGCACGTGCCGGTGTTTGTCCCGTTCATGTGCCCAGCGGTATGCCGGAGAAGCTGACAACCCTCCGACGGGTCCAATTCAGCGAATGTGGCTGAAATGATGATCCAATGGCCGTGCCAATCGCCGAGATCCCTGCAAAAGTCCGACTCCTTCAAGTAGATCGCGCTGCGTTCGAGACCCTCATCCAGCAACAGCCGAATCGCCTGAAGCACGTTGGTCTTGCCGGAGCCATTCTCCCCAATCAGCGTGTTTACTCCCGGCTTGAAGTGAAACTGTGCCTGAATGAAGTTTCGGAAGTTTCGTATTCGGAGTTCGGAAATATGCATGATACAGCCGGCTTCCATTCAGCTTTGAGGGAGGTGTTGAAGTAAGCATAGCAGTGCCGAGAAGTGCCTAGCGTGACATCTGGCTCAACCGAATAAACGCCTGCGACGAAATGAGTTCACAGAGCGCCAGAGAAGAGGCTCGCTGGCGCCATAAAACGCCCTCTGACCACCTCGCGCGGGCGCGAGCTGGAGGGAAGGGAATCGCTTCCTTCGACTGGGGCTCGTGCACACGCCGGAGACCTCGGGGTACCCAAGCCGGCCGTCACCCTTTGCGCAGAATCTGAGCTTCCATCGGTCGCAGAGTGATCTGGACGGCGTTCAAAGTGCCGGTTCCCTGCGAGCCGTCCACTTCCGTGACCGTGACGGCGCCAGCCGCAAGCTGCACCACCTGGCTGGGAGCCGCAAGGGCGTAGTCGACTCCATTCGAGAAAGAGTGTCATCGGCGGATGCGATCGAGTATAGTCGTCGATTGTAGAGTGGGACAATAGCTATTAGCGTGCATTCCCTGATTCGAAGTGATCCACCAACACTTTGGCTCACCGATGGAGAGGGGATGGGCCTGGCGCCGGGAAGTAAAACTCGGACTTAATTGCAACCGTCCCGACCTGGCCGATCCCGTGGCGGCCGCATTCAGTCAGAGGCGCTCGCCGTCTTGAGGCGGTGGCCACCGGGAATCTCGAGAAGAAGCGTGCCGTCTTCAGCCGATGGCAGTACACGGATCTGAAACTCCACCACCTTTTCTCGCTCGTCAATGAACGAGACGGCGTTGGGCTCCCATTTGAGTCCATCGAGGACGCGGCAATCAGCGTCCTCGACCCACAGAGACTTGTCTCGCTTGATACTCCGCATGATCGCTCCGTCCGCAGCAACATCGTCCGGGTAATAGGCGGCTGGTACTTCAACAACGCCAGTACAAGGAACCATGATTGAATCCGGATCCCGTCCGACGTAGTTGGCGGCCAACTTGATCTCTTTCGTCTTCCAACGGTGGAACCTGCCAAGTCTCTTCGAAGTGCGGTATCCAGCGTCGGTGACCGCATAGAAATGCCTTTCAGTCGATGTGGGTTCGACGAGGCCGCGAAGTTCAAGCGATTTCAGAGCAGCCTTCCACGCTGCTCTCGTTGGGCGATCGGCCCCCGCGAGGAAAGACCTTCCCCCCACCAGGAGAGCGTCCGGTCCGATGGGCCGCCGATGGCTGATCTGGCCACTAGGATCGTGCGCCGCAGCATCCAACAGCTCGCGCTCCTTGAGGCCAAAGTCTTCATCGAGTTGAAAATGCTGAGAAGTGACTGCGGATCTGTCCAGCTGCTCAACCGCATCATCATCCGAAACATACTCTCCGAAGTCCGGAATCGGTCCAAGGGGCGGCGGCGTCTGATTTTTTCGGTGAAGTGTTCGTAACAGCTTGCGATATTCCGGATCGGAGTAGCTCTCGCCGGTCAGGTCGGCTCCCCTGGCATGTTTCAGCCAGACAGGAACAGCTGTTGTCCAGGTGCCGGAACGCAAGACCGGGATGAATTTTTGGTGCCCCGCCTTTTCAGCAATTCCGCTCGTAATGATATTGGACTCGTAGCCGACCCCGTCCTCGCGGGCATTCGATTTCTCCGCGTAGCGAGGAGTGCAAACGATCAGGATGCTGTCGACCAATGCGATCCTCTCCATGAACAGAAACCTGTTATCGCCAAGGTCAAGATCCCACTGATCGAGGACGGCATCGACACCGTCACGCCGCAGGCGGGCCGCGAACCTTCTGACCCAGTCCTGGTGTTCTTTGTTCTCCCAGGCGTAGGAGATGAAGACCTTCGGGCGGAGGATCTCATCCTCGCCGTCTTCCGTGAACCCGGTTCGATCTGCCTCTGATTCGTCGTCAAATTGTGGCGGAATCTCGGCCGTTTGCGTAGTGCCTGCGCGCGCGTGGCGCGCATTCGAGAGCACGGCTGCATTGCGTCGTGAAAGGGCAATTCGATCGGACCAGGCAGTTTCCGGAGCCGCAATGCTTAAAACTCGTTCGGCGATCATGAACCTGATGATCTCTGTTCCATCCTCGGAGCGACCAAACGAATGGATCGCGCCAAACTCGTTCACCGCAAGATAGAGGCCAAGGCTGATCTGCTTTGGGTCGACAGTCTCGTAACGGTTCCGCACATGGCCGACGAGCTCTTTGAGGGAATAGCTTGTCGATGGATCGCGTGTCTCGTAGAGGTTAATCAGCGTGTGGAGCACCCGCACCACGCCGAGCCTCGCAAACGCCAATTCCTCCTTCTCGTCGTCGAGAAGCGCAAATGTTCCCAAGGTCGGAAAGTAATCCGCCCGGTTGTTTTCGGCACGAATGAGACTGCGCACCTCCATCTCATCGAGGATGTTGCCGTCTCGCACCATCACGACCAGCGGGTGGCGCGACGTGGATTGCTTCAGGTTGAGAAATCGGGCCACGACCCTTGGGGCGAGGTCCGCCATGATGCGGTCTACGGACATAGATCCATTTTCAACCCAAGCGCCAAGAGTAGACCAGCTTTGTGCCGAAACAAACGCGGCAGAACATTTCAGTGCCCCATCACTCTTAGCCTCTGGCAGGTCCAAAGGGGAGGTTCTGCGGAATACAGCCCACAGCGACCCTCCGAACTGCGCCAGGATGGGATTATGCCGGCTTGTGCGCGAACCTGTGGTGAGCCCTGTGATCCGGTCGCTCGAGACTGTAGGGCGCGAAGGGATTCCTGCCCTCCATCCATGTTGACGCAATATATCCGGCCAGAACCATGGCCGACGGCAACAGCCAGATGAGAACGACCGGCTTCCAGGGAACGAGGATGAGCATGGCATGGCCTCCCAGGGAGTGCCCCTGACAAGAGTGCGAATCAGGAACCCGGAATTGGCCATCGAAGAACAGGTGGCAGTCGAATTCGCAAGTTTGGCCCGTCGCATCTGTTCCCCAGGTGGATACAATCGCTAACATGGCACTTCGCGACATCGATGATAAGGGCAGAGTCCGGGAAGTGTTCCAGCTCGATCACCGGCCTGACTTTGACCGAATCTGGCTGGCAATCCCCCTTCCCGCCAGAGCCGCCATCGAAACCGAGATAAACCGGCGCCTGGAGGTCGATCTTTTTCGTCACGGGATCAATGGCCATCGTTCTGGCCCAGAGCTGCGTCTTCACCGTATCGATCAACTCGTAGTAGTCCGGTGAAACTTCGTGGATGACGCTGATGACGCCTTCGCTGCAGGAGATAAAGACGAGCTTGCTGTCAGGGTCAAAGGCGCCGGCATCGACTCCGGAGCAGGTTTGCTGGTGAGCGACGACTTTGCCAGTGAGGGCATCGACGACTGCGAGGGTGGAGTTCCGGGAGCCGATGAAGAGCCGCTGGCTGGCGGCATCAAAGGCCATGCTGTACGGGCTGACACAATCATCGACGGGATAGGTCTTGGTGACCTTCAATGCCTGGACATCGACGACAGCGACGGAGCCCTTGTCGGCCAGGTTCACATAGAGAGTTCCCTTCCCGTCCGAGACCGCCGATTCGGGATCTCCGCCGAGGTTAAGCTCGGCCGCGGCCTCGCCCGTGGTTGCGTCGAGCACGGTGATCTTCTCGTTCATGGGGAAGACGCGCTTCGAGAACGGGTCGTACAAAATGAAATCCGGATCGTTGGCCTTGACCTTCCGGATGGTCTTCAGGGTTTCCGTATTAAAGATGGTCACCGACCCGTCGCCGCCGTTCGACGTGAATCCAGCTCGCCGGTTCCTGTGCTGACGTGAGAGCGAGAAAACACTTTGTAACCGATTCGCACGATCTGCAACGGCGAGAATACTGAAGTTCCGGATCGCCTCCGAGATCGGATATCAACTGTCAGGGGTATGATGGCTGGATGACGGACGACAAGCAGAATCCCAAACTCCGCAAGAAGCTCGCCTCCTTAGAGAAGCGGGTCGCTCTGATCGAGGGACTTGCGGAATTGCTGCGGAGATACCCCAGCCTGGCTTCGGGAACCACGTTGCGAGAAATGTCAGGAGGAGTGACCCTCGACTTGGGAAGAGCAACGATTCGTCCTGTGTGGAAGGACCGGGCGCGATTGAGGCTCGAATGGGATCGGGAATCATTCGATGAACAGGCAAGCCTTGAAGAGCGGATCATCTGTGATGATGTCACACCCCTGTCGGACGACGAGTTCTGGAATCTGCTCAAAACTGTTAACCAAGACGATGAGACCGAAACCGATGAGGATGAAGGATCAGAGCCTCAGAAGCCAGTTTTCTAACCACTAGCCACTCGTCACTAGCCACCGTTCTTGTCATGATCGAACATCTGCATCTGAGCCGCGCGGCATACTTCTACAGGCGCAAGAGGCGCTTCTCGAATGCTGCGATCGACAGGCTTTTCAGATTGCTGCGGTCGAATGCCGTAGCGCCCTCCAAAAGCCTGTTCAGAGCCAATCGCGTCGAACTGGAACACTCGACCTATTCGGCAATCTGCTTTTCCTTCGAACGGCTCCCCCAATTCCTCAAGAGCGAAGCGGGGGCTGTTGAGCGCGTCTTCGGATTCTTGATGATTGTGGAGAGAGGCGATCTGGTCGCAGTCCTGAAGGCTGGCTTGGACCTCCCCTCGAAGTTCAAGTCGGATCATCTCGACAAGATCGGGAGCGACCAGGTCGATCGCGCGATTGCGCGGCACGGCGCGGTCTTCGAGAAGCTGCGACTGAAGAATATGTCGACCTCGAGGCATGCCCTGCGCTCGAAGACGCTGGAGGCGCGCAATCTCGAAAATGCAGTGCCAACCTCAGGCGCGAGCCACTTCGTGCCCAAGGGCTACAACGTGCGGCGGGATGACGGCAACTATTCGGCGACGCCCAATACGGGACGAATCTCCATCCAGGCCGACCGGGCGGGTTATGAGGAGATCGTGCGCTGGGCCGGCGAGGTGATCGATCTGCTGACGGCGGGAGCCGGCCAAACCTCCGCCTTCATCCGAATCTTTGCGCGTCCGATGGATCTCGCTTCGATCCCCAACGGCGTGAGCCCCACGTATCTCGCAGTCGACGTGCCCGGCCTGGACGACCGGCTGTCGGGAGAGGAAGGGCGGAAAATCCGGCTCGTCCGCGAGGATCAAGGCAGATTCGTCGAAGTGACCGAGACCGCGATCGATCCCATTCGGCGGGACCTCGACCGCACCTTCCGTATAGTAACGGAGCGAGCGGAGAACCATGTTGAACATCCGGACACCGGAGCTCGAATCGGCGCTGTGAACGTGCGAAAGACGCGGATCGCGCTCGCGGGTTTCGCGCTTCCGTCCATCGAAGACATTTTCGTAGAAGACGCCGCGCTGCCGGTCGGGACCGATGCCGCCCGCCGCCCGCTCGCCCGCTACCTCGATCAAGAAGACCTTTTTACGATCCTGTTCAGCGATCTCTCGCTCGCGTATATCGATGGCACTCTCTACCGGGACGAGGCGCTCCGCGGTGGCGGCGCGGACTTCCTTCGCCATCTGCTTGCCGAGCCTCGGCTAGCCCAAGCGACGAGCGAGAAGGGAGGGTTTGCCGCCGGCCAACAAGCCTTTGACGATTTGTCGGTCTTTCGTGCCGTCGCCGACCATATCGCGCAAGAAGAAGATGTGCTTCTTTGCGACGACCTCGGCGACGAGTGGGCGGACTTCATCGGCATCCGCGCCGCGACGCGGCCGGCGATGATCAGCTTCTACCATGCAAAGCATGGCGGCAGATCGCTCAGCGCCAGCGCCTTCCATGACTCGGTGGGGCAAGCGATTAAGAATCTTGGACGCATGGCACTGCAGGTCGAAGATATGCCCGCGAAATATGCGCTTTGGGAGATGAACTATCGCGGCGGCGGTGTGGAAACCGCAATCCCGAGAATAGTGCGGGGCGGCCGAAGGGTCGAAATCGACCGTAGTATTGAGGAGGCGCGCAGCGCGCCGGACCTGCTCAAGCGGGTCTTCATCGTCACATCGTCGCTAAGCCGGCTCCAGGTCGAAACGGCGTTTGCTGCCGCGGCCGCGGGTCAAGCGCCCCCGGCACACTTCGTCCAGCTGTATTGGCTGCTCACATCCTATTTCTCCGCATGCACGGAGGTCGGCGCAATCGGTTATGTCGTGTGCCAACCATGAAGGCCAAGGCAGAGCCATTGCTACCAAAGATGACCTCAAATGCCCGTCCCAGACCGCCGCAGACCGCCGAATCCCGACTCGCACGCTCGTGCAAACGGGCCGAGACCCCGGCAACAGCGATTCATGCCGGTCGGTGAGCGGCTACATGCGCATCGCCCGTTGTCCGAGCGGGAAGAAACCGTACCGTCCGACAGAGGAGCGGGAGAAGTGAGTGTATCGCATCTTTAATTGAAGCTCTGGAGGAGGGTCATTATTCTCAAGAACGATGATCTGCAACTTTGCTGTCCGGTCGACGAGATCCTGATAAAACGCCGTCGTAATGTCTTCCGAGATTTCTTCCCCAGGCGCGGTGTCACGCCGTTTGTAAGTGACAAGTGGGGAATCAAGAACAACGATGCCGGGATGCGCTAATTTCATTTCTGCATCGGAGCAGTAGTTGAGCAACCCGATCATAAAGGCGGCGTTTGCAATTGCTCGAAACCCCTTTCCCTCGCTCGCTCGGTCTTTGCCCGAAATAATCAGGTCGTTGTTTTCTTGGCTGAATGTCACTCTGGTCAGGTCGGGGTATTTCCAAGCCTCCAGTAGGTTCTGTACGCTGAGGCTGAAGGATTCGACGGCCTGTGGGTAGAGAACACCTAGGTTGTTCGTTTGCGGCTCCTTCTTCCATACAATCGCGGCAATTCGATCAGGATCCTTCGCTTCCGGGAGATCCAGATCCCGTCGAAGCAGAGCAATTTGGCTTGGGATCGAAGTGGAGGATTCGCTGTGCGCCGGCATCTGGCTGACACGCGCGTAGAGGGCCTTTGAGGGCTGATGCCTCCGAGTGAATTCCTGCTCGGCTTGTCGGTAAAGAGGTTCTGCCTCAATCCAGCTGTTGAGCCACGACATCTCATCGGCTTGCTTCAGCAGCGCCTCTGGAGCATCGAAACTTGACTGCCGGAAAACTTGATACCCGACAACACTCAGAAGGACGGCAAGCAGCAACCCGGTGGCAATGCGAAGGGTGGGGGAGACCGCGACTCGCATAGCAACCTGCAACTTTGCCTTTAATATTGCCACAATCGAGTGGGCAGATCAACGCATCTGCATCCAGATTGCAGATTCTACGAGAGTTGAGTCGCGCTTGGCCCAGCAACCCTTCTCTCGGTTCAATGCAAAGGTAGCCGGAATGGGCTATGGAAAATGGCTTTCGCGCGAATTGCACAGCAACACGAAAGGCCCCCTTGGTCACAGCCCCTCACCGGGAGGCGACACAATCGCACGGTGAGGGACCACGAAAGAACCGCCTCCGGCGGCATCCCTTTTCTGTTGCCATTGAAAGCTACGTACTCTTGTCGAAAGCTCACGGAAACAGCACGCCGTTGAGGTCCAGAAACTACGCAGCTCCGGCATCAGTAAACCCGAAATCGCTCGCCGCCTCAACATCGGACGCACCTCTGTGCGGCGTATCCTCGCGGCTCCGCCCGAGAACAAATAGGCCCGACTTTTCAATTACGCAGCGCCGCCGAAAGCTCACAATTCAACGATTTACACGGCCAATCAACTGTCTGTCAATGTGAGCGGCGATCTGGGGATGGCTTCCGCAGCATAACCAGATCATCGTCAAACCCGTGACGAAGAATGTCGAGTCTGGACGAAATAGCCGCAAGACCCTCGGCGTGTATAGACTTTATTCTAAACGGGAAAAAGCTAGGACCACCGATCAGATCTCTTAGCGGGGTTGAGCAATTTGCCCGTGCATGGAGGGATGCTTCGACCAGCCATGCAGTTAGTCGGGAATCATCAATGGCCAGTGTCGTACCGGCGGTATAGATCCCAGTTGTGCCGCTCTCCTGAAGCACACCCCAGTCCAGGTAGGAGCGCAGCACGCGGCGGACAGCTCGGGAAACGGTCTCCCGCTCGCCGTATTGTTCTCGGACTCGACGCTGGACTTGAGCCGCGGCGGCGGAACCCTGAAGTCTCAGGAGCCGACCCACTTGTAGCGCTACACCCGACCAGAAGGGGTAAACTGCAATGACCATGCCCCAATGAATGGCCGAGTGGTCGTGTTGAGGAACACGCTTGAACAGTTCCAAGCCTTCGATACGCAAAGGCTCAAGCTCCGTAGGCACTGTTAGCCATGCTTTGAGTAGTATCGTAACGATCTTCTCACGATTGCCGCGCTGGGCCTTGCCGCCGATAGACACCTTGTCTTTCAGCAGTTCCTGCAAGGCATCGGTGACCGCAGACCTGTCGTACCCTGCCAGGACCAAATTGGCTGTCTGCTCAAGCCATTCCAGACGCACACGCTGACTGAAACCGATTTGATTGGTCCGTTTCGTCATTCGCCCCTTCTTTCGATTTGAACCAGAGGGACGATGAGTTCCTCGACTGAAATGCCACCGTGGCTCACGGTGCGCTGGTTTTCCCGAATGAATGCTTGGCGAGCAGGAGCCAAGAGAGGCAGGTAGTCCTCCGGGAGACCCACGGGGGCCCATTCAAGCGCGGCCGGAAATCTATCCTTCACTTTATCGCGAAGGCTCGCATCGGAATAAATGCGAACCCGTTCACCCCGTAAGTCGGCCACAGCTCCTTCCGACGGACGGCCACAGCCCACCGCCTCGACGTTGCCATGGTCAGAAGTCAGATAGACACGATAGCCCCTATCCAGAAGCAGATTGAGTAGCGTATTCAGGTAAGGCCCATTGGCCCATTGGCACACCTGGTTGTGCATCCCGGCGGTGCCCATTTCCATCCCATGCATGATCCTGTCCACTTTATCTACGACAAGTCCCACGATCCTTGCCACGGGATGAGAAAGCGCTTCCGAGACGGCCTCCAAACTTCCGTCACCCAGTCCCTTAATGTAAACAACCTCGTTTGTCGTGAAACCCTGATCCGCCCAGAACTGCAACCATAACGCAGGTTCTTTGTCCGTCGTCCAGATACTGTTCGGGAAAAAGATGGGAGCCTTGCCGGCGAAGACTGCTTGGCGTGATACCGATGTGAGAGAGGGAATCCAGGCAAAGACGACCTCTTCCCGGAATCGAAAATTGGGTTGCCTTAGGGCAAGCGCGGTACGAACCACCAGCCACTGGTCCATCGCAAGGCCGTCCATCACGATCAGTGCAAGCTTCGCGGTACGATCTTCGCCCACCTGGCGGGCAAGAAACCGCGGGAGATGATGCAGCATGACTGGGGGCACTGGCGGCAGGTTGACAAGCCCGGCGTACCGCTTGAAGAGCCACGCTGTAAATCCAGCGTCCACGCGCGCCTGCAAGTTCTTAGCCGCCTCGTTCGTTTCCCCGAAGGCGTCATCGGATTGTTCTGCCATTAGCAGAACAAGCTCCGCCCAGGCGCGGGCAAAGTGGAACCAGTCTGTATGCTTGGCGTCATCAGCGGGGATGGATTCCTGCAGGCTATCGATGAGTTTGCCGAGGCGACGAGACTTGTCCTCAATTGCGGCAGTTCGAATGCCAGTGGCTACCCAGTTGCTGGTCAGGATATATGCGATGAATGTGGCAGCAGGTGATAGGTCATTCAGAATGGACCGTCGCATTCCGAGACTAGAGAATCGCACCCATTTTGTCTTTCCGCTCTCGTCCGTCTCCTGCTCAGAGATGGCTCCGTCCGTGTCCACCTTGTAGCCCAGGGACTCAACCACCGCCCTATCGCCGCAAATCTGCGCTGCAACGCCGGTCATTCCAGTTCCACAGAAGCCGTCGAAAATCATATCGCCAGGCTCTGTGTAATGAAGGATGTAGCGCATGATGGCCTTATGCGGAACCTTAGTGTGATAGGAATGAGCGTTGTAAATTGGATCGTTCTTGCCCTCGCTCACGTCTGCGGCGAACGGTTCTCGGCTGTATTGTTTGCTGGCATCGTAAGGTTCGCCGTAATGCTGAATAAAATCGCCAATAAAGGGGTTCGGACAAGCGGTATAGTACGGCGGGTCCGAAAGCGCAAGGATATCCTCGTCCGAGCCGATCGGAAAACCTTCGATCTTGCGGAACTCCGGATCTCTTAGTTTCTGGCGCAATCTATCCAGGTAGTATTCGCGGCGCTTACCTCTTCTTTGGAAACCCGAACGAGCGCTCCACTACGGTGCCGCCGAGGGACTTCTACCTCTACTTTATCCAACCATTTGATACACAAGACTTCAAAGACGAAAAGAGGTCCGATGAACTGTTCCTGCGTCTTGCAGATACCGACGAGCTGTTCCGAACAGCGCTTCGAAATTACGCCGCGGCCCTTGACCTTACTTCTACCGCCTCAGGCCATGCCAAGGCCACTTACGAATCCAAGGCATCCAACTTTCTTCGCGAACTCGTGCAGTGGCTTCAGAAGAATATGACGTTGGCCTTCAGTGTCACCTACCAAGGGCGCACTAAATCCCTTACTGATTGGGCTAAGGGCAAGTCCATCCGCGACATTTCGGGTATCGGCTCCCATGAGCGAATCAACTTCCGTGACCTGGTGAACATCGTCGCGGGCATCTGCCTGGGGGCGCATTTCCAGGACCAGGCTCCCGAGTATCCCTTCTTCTCGGTGCTCATAACGGGACAGAACCGGGCCCAGGCCGCGCAGGACGCTCTGCGAGCCATAGCGGGACAAAACCGCACCAAGCAGGCTACTGCGGTCCTGGAAGCCTTGGAACTCCTGGATGGCGAGCGGCTTGATCCTTACCGGTCGAAGTACGCCAAGCACATCCTCGGGATCGCCAAGAAGAAGGGCCATGGTCAGGTAGTCAACCGCTCTGAACTGATCCAGGATGTCCTCGGCGTGGAGTACCTCGCGCCGCAATCGTTCCGGCTCGAACCTGAATGGACCGTGGTGTTGTTGGCCGCTCTAGTCTACGCGGGAGAAGTAGTCCTCTCCATTCCGGGGAACAAGTTCGACGCTACAGGTCTACCACAACTAGCCGCGACCGGCATCGATGAACTTACTCAGTTCAAGCAGATCGAGAGGCCCAAGGATTGGAACGTCCCGGCGCTCAAATCGCTTTTCGAACTCCTCGGACTTACGCCCGGAATGGCCCAACTCATTACGCAGGGCAATGATGCACCGGTTCAAGAACTGCAAAAGGCCGTCGGTAACAACGTGAAGCAGGTGGTGCTCACACAGCAGAGCCTGCAGAACGGGCTGTCCTTCTGGAGCCGGAACCTGCTGGCAGAGGACGAACTCCAGAGACTGCGCACCAAATTGGACAAGACCAAGGTCTTTCTAGAATCCCTACAACCCTTTACTTCGACCGGCAAGCTCAAGAACTTCCCTTATGACGCGTCGGAGGTGACGGCGCATCGCGACGGTATCGATTCTCTGGCCCAGATCAAATCGCTTGAGGAACTGGTGGGTGACCTGGGCCCCACAGCATCGTACCTCTCTACGGCCGAGGCTTATCTTCCCATCGGCCACGAATGGATTGACAAAATGAAGACAGTGCGGGAGGAGGTTCTCATCCAGCTCGGGGATCCGGTGAAACGAAGCGCCGCGACATTCCGGCAGCAGGCACAGCGCAAACTTGCGGAACTGAAGAAAGCTTACGTCTTGGCCTACCTCACCATGCACGTCAGAGCCCGCCTCGGTGTGAACGAGGATAAGCGCAAGGCCCAACTTCTGAATGACAGGCGGCTCAGGGATCTGCAGAAGCTTTCCACGATTGACTTAATGCCTCGGCAGCAACTCTTGGACTTCCAGAATCGCCTCGCGGGCTTGAAAAGCTGCTTTGCGCTCACTGAGCAGGAACTGGGAACAGCAGCAGTGTGCCCGCACTGCAACTTCAAGCCGGCAACCGAGACGATTGGGTCAGGTCTCCGTATTTCATCGCGTGCGCCCCCATGCGCATTCATGCCATGTCTTCATGCAGCGGCCTCCGGGTTCACTACGAGGAAATCCCGTAGGGAATATCGTTTGTATTCGGCATGCCCCGGCGTTGCGTAGACCATGTGCTCACCGCTGATGGCACCGCTTAATGCAGCAACCACCGTTTTGTTCCGCGAAATCCCCTGCAAGAGCCTTAGTGGATCCTGCTTGAGCGATACATCAAAGAGGATTTCGATGTTGTCAAGAAGAACCACATCGCCTGCGGATACACCCACAATCTCCGTGAGAAGGCGAGGCGACTGCAAAGCCCGCTGGCGCTCGTTGCAGTCAAGCATGCGCCGAGAGAGTTCGAGATTGACATTGACAAGCGGAGCCGCGATCCGCTCATGGACTTCTTGGAGCGCAGCGGTCTTGCCTGCGCCAGACGGAGCCACCAGCAGAACTAGTCGGTGGTACTGTTCAGCTGCATCGGCGATTCTTCGTACTATCGTATCGGCAAGCGGCTCCGCCATCAACGATCTCCTCTCGAGTCCGGCTCGCTCGCCCGTGTCTCCTCAAGCCAAAGGTCGATGGCCGCCTTCCGGAAACGCCAGTGACGACCGATCTTCTGGGAGGGGATCTTGCCTTCCCGAACCAGCTTGTAGAGTGTAGACTTAGGGATTTTGAGGTAGGCAGACAGCTCTTCGATGGTCAGGACATCGCCTGTCGTTTCAGCCATAAAGCGCACCTCTCTGGTCTCGGGGGAAGTTGACGAGAACGTCTCATATCAATCCCATTATTTACCATTATTGCTAGTTGCTGCCAATAAACTATTCAAAATGCAGGAGGGAGACACGTGGGTGAGAATAACCAGTGGCTCGTCAGCCAATGTGACTGCAGACAACGCCGTCTCAGCTGAACCCGGATTTCGCCTGGTGCACTACCCAATGATAAGGGCTGCCCAGAGTCACCTCAGACGGCAGGTATCTGTGCACCGATCCCAAGCGTGGGAAAGGATTTGAAATCAATCAACACAGGTAAAACCGGTGCCTCGCCGCGATCAATTACGCCATCGCCTCCAAATACTGTCGGATTGAGGGCCCGCGCAAACCCACGAGCCACAGATCACGCCGCATCGTTCGTGCCGCCATTGTCCCCCACCGTGGCCAGCTACGCGACGTCCACTGGGGCCGGATGCGGAGGCGCATTGGCAAGCCGATGAGCGGGCTGTCCGGTATAGAATAAGGCTGCCCGGAAGACGACGATGATCAAGAAAACAAGTGACGACAGCGAACCGCGACGTGTAACAATTGGCAAACTCCTCAAAGCTATAGGGGATCCTGCGCCCATAAAGACTTTGGGAGACTATATTGCCGCCGTTCGAGTCATCGCTGAAAGTTGGCAAGAAGAAGACTGGATTAAAGTCGAACGGGACCCGGATGACGTTTTGAACCACACTCGCATCGTCGGGCAAGTGTGGTTCCGAGGACAAAGCGACCCGAATTCTAGCCTGCGCCCGGGCCTTTATCGGGAGAGCACGAAAAGGGATCTAAATAAGCAGCCCGGCAGCCCGAAGCCGGATGGCAAGAACGAGAGACATCTCTTTTGCGAGCTTTTCGATCTGGAGCATGAGCAACGGATCGACTTTACCAGCTACGGGCATCTGCTTAACGAAGCAAATCAAGCGAAGACAGCAACTGATTGGTATTTTCTTATGCAGCATCACGGAGTGCCTACTAGGCTGCTCGATTGGACAACCAACGCCCTCGCAGCTCTCTATTTTGCGTTTGACGCATACAACCATCGACTTCAGAGTGTTCGCGAATTGTGTCCAGACCCGGCGGCAATCCGCGCCCTTGGGCGCACCGTTGCCGTCTGGGCTATCGACGCGTATTGGTTGGCAAACCGTCTGAGCGAACAATGGTCGGGCCCACTTCTTCCCTGGTCGGAAGATGCCGAGAGATATATCCCAAAACTCGAAAGCCTCATAGAGAAACTGGATCAGTCTCGAGCGCTTGTGCCCGACTATGCAATGCCCATTGAGCCGGCGGCGATGCACCCTAGAGTGGCGGCACAGGAGGGTCGCTTTATAATTTTCGGCAAAACGCAAGACCTCCTTGATGAAGAGGTACGACTCGAACGGAAATTCGACGGCACCACCGAAGAGCTACGCGTAAGGAAGATTAGATTTCAAGTTCAGGATGTCGAATCCCTCCTCCGTGATCTGGCGCAACTTGGGGTGTCGAAGCGGACACTCTTCCCAGATTTGGACGGCTTGGCGGAATTCGTGCGCTGGAAGCACTTCCACAAGGTAAGCGGGTATAAGCTGAAACACTCATGAGGCTCCATCACACCGAACGAGCCAACGGCCCGATCTATCCATGTCTCGCGGTCAATGACCGTATTTGAGAGGCTCAAATGTCAACTGTTCCGGTCACCTTCGATGGTATTGAAATTGACATGCCTGAGTTGGGAGATGCTGATTGTATCGTCGTCACGCGGTTGCACAACTCGCTCGAGAGGGGTCTGCGGTCATCACAGAACGATGCGGCATCGGATCAAAATGCATTCAGCCTAACCCCCTCTGACCAGCGCGGTCATTCGGACGCCTTTCGCGGATCCTCCGTTCTCGGAGAGACTTAACCATCCCCTCCGAGCCGGATTTGTTTGGTACAATTTGAATCACGGGACATGGACAGATGTTCTGGGTTGCGGGTCGCCTGCAACGGCATTGACGGCAAAGTTTCATGCTGTCCATGCTGTCCATTAATCGCGGAAATCGGTTAGATTCCGTAGAAAAAGTGGAAGCGGGAGAAAAAGTAGACAGCAGCGAAAGACAGCAAATTCTGAGACTTAGCGTAAGTCGAAGAAAAGAAAGTGGGGACGTAGCTCAGTTGGTTAGAGCGCTGCCTTCTAACCGGCTACCTTTGGAATCAGTAAGATAGATCCTTGGTGTCCACGATGGTGTCCACGCTTTGATAGAGTTGTCCTTAGAGGAGGACTCTTTCGATGCCCACTCTCAAGCCCCTCGGTGCTCTTCTCAACGCTCCCGATTACGCGGACCGCGTTAACCTCATCAAGAAAATCAAAACCGCCAGTGGTTGGCGCTTTGCCTCCGTAGTTCCTGAAGCCAACGGGCGGCTCAAGGACCGGGTGCGCATCAACGGCCAGCTCGAAGTCCACCCCGAAGG
>Ga0182024_10007386_pt1 | contig 23698 bp, 20 predicted proteins | sample P32metaG_FD_120480 | JGI IMG/M metagenome (GOLD analysis project Ga0182024, IMG submission 120480) | Permafrost microbial communities from Stordalen Mire, Sweden - P3-2 metaG (Illumina Assembly) | ecosystem: Environmental > Terrestrial > Soil > Wetlands > Permafrost | place: Sweden: Stordalen... | reverse complement strand
GTCGTAATCGAATTCGATAGCGTGGAGAAAGCAGTCGCCACCTACGAGAGCCCGGCATATCAAGCCGCGATGAAAGCCCTGGAAGGTGCCGCCGAGCGGGACGTTCGAATCCTGGAAGGCGTCTAAAAACAATCGTAGGATGCGCGGGTAGTTCCGGGCGCTAATGCGATGGCTCACTCGGAGGCTTCAAGTCTTTCCTTCCGATGGACATGCTGCGGTGACGCCCGGCCATACTGGCGAATGGAATGCTCCGGTCATTCAGCTCCACCTGCACGACGCTGGCATCGTCCGCCGTCAGTTCAAATCCGTCGCGAGCCTCGAAACTCTTCGGATCGTCGGAATGCAGGCGGCCCTTAAACAGAATTTTCCCGTCGCCAAGAACCTTGACCTCCGTTCTCTTGCTGGCTTCGATCTTTAGCTTTAGCGTGTCGGACGCGCCGGGCGGAGCCGCAACTGGGGCAACGGGTGCGGCCGCTGTCGTGTCTGTCGCTCGAGGCGGAGAATCGCTGGCGTTCCCGGTAGGCTTCGCGGTACTCAGGTTGCCTAACCCGGTGCTGGAACTCGACAGCTTTGTGTTGGTCCGCGCCGCCGGATCAGCGGCGGCAGCAGCCTGCGCGGCGGCAGCCCGCTTCTGCTTGTGCAGCGCGTATTCGTGATAACCAAACCATCCGCCGGCCGTTGCCAGAAGAAGCGCCGCGCAAATGGCAATCGCCGCTGGCCGGTAATCTCGCGGCATTGCTCCGCTCGGCACGGCGGCCGGCTTTATCTTCGACGCGCTGCCGGTTTCGATCGCGTACTCGGCAACCATTCCATCTTCATCGAGCCCCAAAAATCGAGCTGTCGCTCGGACGAACCCGCGATTGAAAGCGCCGCCCGGTAATTGATCCCATCGTCCGTTCTCCAGTGCCTCAAGAAAGCTGGTTTTAATGCGCGTCGCGGCCGCGATCTCATCCAGAGAAACGCCGCGCAACTCCCGCTCGCGTTTTAGATGTTCGCCGAAAGGTGTGGAAGCCATGTGCTGTTTGCGACTAAAGAAAAATATTAGGCGTCGGGTCCCATAGTGTCAATCCTGGCGGCGAATGCTTCTGCGGTCGTTCGCCATTAGTCTTTTGGCACCTTGCTTGCATTGATCGTTGAGTGAGCGAAAGCGGTTCACTATAATGCGAACGTTGCCTGAAGAGCCCACGTACGCGAAGTCTCCTTCGCCTTCGGATGATATGCGGAGATCGACCGACATAAAGCCTTTTTCGGGTGTAGAAAGACGCCGCAATCCGAGCGCGGTCCCAGAAGTGTCTGAGGCCAGCGAAGTCATGGTCTTCCACGAACTTGGCAAGGCCCTCACGTCATCTCTTCAGCTCGACCAGGTACTGCGTACCATCATGGAAAAGATTACCGAGGTGCTCCGTCCCGATACCTGGTCGCTCCTCCTGATGGATACGAACAAGAACGAGCTATATTTTCAGATCGCGACCGGCACCGGTTCGGACGCCCTTAAGGACGTTCGCATCAAGGTGGGGCAGGGGCTCGCCGGCTGGGTTGCGCAGTCGGGCAAAGCAGTCGTGGTTCCGGATACCACCAAAGATTCGCGTTTCTTCGCGCAGGTCGACGAGAAAACCAGGATGGCGACCCGCTCGATCGTCGCGGTCCCTGTGCGCTTCCGCGAGCAATGCCTCGGCGTCATCGAACTGATTAACTGCGTTGGCCCCGAAGGCGTTTTCAGCCAGCGCGACCTCGCCCTGCTGGAGGCCCTAGCCGATTACGCTGCGATTGCGATCGAAAATGCGCGGCACGTGCAGCGGATCCACGAGCTCACGATAACCGACGACTGTACCAGCCTGTACAATGCGCGCCACTTGAACTTCATGCTCGATACCGAGATTTACCGTTCACACCGGTATGCCTTCGAGTTTTCTCTGATTTTTATCGATCTCGACCACTTCAAGAATATCAACGACACATATGGCCACTTGATGGGCTCGAAACTCCTTGCCGAAATCGGCGAAGCCATCAAGGAGAAGTGCCGCATGATCGATCTTGCTTTCCGGTACGGTGGCGACGAGTTCGTGGTTCTGCTGCCGCAAACATCGAAGGAAAATGCGACGGGCGTAGCTCGGCGCCTGCACAAGCTTATCCGGGAAGCCGTGTGGCTCAAGGAGCCGGGCTTGAACGTCAGCATCACTGCCAGCGTTGGCGTCGCATCCTATCCAACCGATTCCCGCACGAAAGCGGAACTGCTTCACCTTGCCGACGAGGCGATGTATTTCGTTAAGAATACGACGCGCGACAGTGTGGCTGCGTCGGGCCAGGAAACCGCCCGCAAACTTGGATCTCGCTGATGCGGATGGCGCAGTTGTTCGCTGATAACCAACCCCCTATACTCGGCTTCTAACCTAAAGTAGCGTTCGATCGATAGCTCAAGGGCGGAATCTTTGCCGAGCGCCGCCTGCCTACGGAGAGTCGGATTGCGCAATCAGGAAGCCGCACGATACGCACGCATGTCGGCAATGGCCGCGGGGCTGATCGTGGTCATCGTTGCTGGCGTTTACATGCAACGCGCCTTTCGAAGCGCCCGGGCACGACGTGCGGCCCCGCCGACCGTGCCTTCGGAAGTGCAGCAGCAATCGGCCAATTTTTCATACTCGGACGTCGAGCAAGGCCGCACAGTTTTTACACTCCGAGCCTCGCATGCCACACAATTCAAGGAACAAAATCGCGCGCTTCTGGAAGACGTTTGGATCACGATCTACGGTCGCGGAGGAAACCGCAACGACAACATCCACACTCGCCAATGCAGCTACGAGCCTAACAGTGGCGGCATTCGCTGTGAGGGTGACGTGCAAATCGACATCCAGGGAGCGAATAATATATCTGGCAAACCTACTTCGACCTTCAGCCAGTCGCTGAAAATGAAAACGAGCGACCTTACATTCAATCGACAAACAGGAGAGGCCTACACGAACGCACCGGTTGAATTCAGCTTCGCACAAGGGCAGGGTCGCGGCCTTGGCGTGAGCTACAGCACGCATGATTCGACCATGCGCATCGACCACGCTGTGGAGTTCGATCTCAAGCCTTCGGACCGCTCAGGGGGGCTGCCAGTGAGTGCCACCGGAAGCAGCCTCGAGGTTCGGCGCGAGGATCGTCTGCTCGTTCTAGCCGGACCGGCGACTGTTCGGCAAGGCGACCGCGAACTTTCCGCCGGGAAGATTTCCATCGCTCTCGATAAGGACTATCACGCGCAGGAAATGGTAGCGGAAGACCACCCATCTATCCAGGGCAAGGAAGGCGGCGCGAGGTTCACGCTATCGGCAGGGAAATTGGGGGCCTCGCTTGCTTCCCAGGGCTGGGTCGCAAGTCTGGTTGCAGATGGAAGCGTCGCGGGCATGCGCAAAGCAGCGGCGGGCACGGACCGCTTGCTTGCGGACCACGTCGAGTTTGCGATGCTTCCCGGGCACAATTTGATCCGTCAGATGACGGCGAATGGCGGCGTGGCCGCCGAATCACAACTGGGAGCGGATTCCCGGGCGTTGAAAACGGAAGCGCTGCGAGTCAACTTCTCGGTGAGACAGCACCAGCAGCAGAGGCGTTCGGCCGCGCAGTCCCTAAATCCTTCCGCCGGGCAACAGGAGATCGAAAGCGCAGAAACTCTTGCGCCTGCTACGATCGAATCAAAAGCCGGAAACGAGACCACCCACCTCAGCGCCAAGAAATTTGTAGCCCAATTCGGCGCGGATGGGCGCCTCGCTAAACTGCTCGGCTACGATGGTGTCGAGGTTCGGAGGCAAGTCGGCAGCGACATTCCCCAGTCGAGTTCGGCTGGAGAATTGGTCGCGACGTTCTCGTCGAACGGCGAATGGGACTCGATCGAAGAAAGCGGCCGTGTCCACTTCGTTGAGGCCGATCGTCAGGCGAGCGCAGCCAGAGCCAAAATGCTCCGCGCGACTGACCTTGTGACCCTGGAGGGTTCTCCCGTCCTTTCGGATTCAATGAGCCGGACGACGGCTGGCTCGGTCGCAATCAACCAACAGTCGGGAGAAGTTCATGCGACCGGAGGGGTTGTCTCCAGTTATCTCCCTCACGCTTCTGGCAGCAATGACACGGTCAATTGGGGCGCGGGAGCCGCGCATGTCTCCGCGGATTCGCTGGAAGGCTCCTCCTCGGCCGGCCACGTCACCTATTCCGGTCATGCGCGGATGTGGCAGGGACAGTCCCTGCTCGAGGCGGAACAAATCCAAATCTGGCGCGATGAGAAGAAAATGGAAGCTCAGGGCCACGTCGTCGCGGTTTTTCCCCAAGCTCCGGGCACGGGGCCTTCTTTCGCGATGTCGGCGGCCAAATCGCCTGCAAGTCCGTCCAAGCCAACCCTCTGGCAAATCCATGCGCCGTCCCTGACGTATTTGAGCGACCAGGGAAAGGTGCACCTCGACGGAGGAGTTACAGCCAGTTCAGAGCAAGGCTCCCTTGAGTCCCGTAGTCTGGACGTATTTCTTTCCCCAGCGACGGCTCCCGGCGCGCCATCTTCGTCAAGAATCTCCTCGGGCCCCGCTGCGGGAGCGCTCGCTGGTTCAGGAAACCAGCAACTCAGCCGCGTGCTGGCACAGGGGGGGGTCATTGTAAGGCTGGCAGACCGGCGAGGCACCGCCCAACAGGCTGAATACACCGCGGTGGACCAGAAATTTGTCCTCTCGGGGGGCCAACCCACGATTACTGATGCCTCAAGCGACACAACCACGGCTGGGCGTTCGTTGACCTTCTTTGTTGCGAATGATACGATTTTGATTGATTCACAGGAAGGGTTGCGCACGCTAACCAAGCACCGGGTTGAGAAATGAACCGGCATGTCGAAACTCCAAGCCGCCGATCTGAGAAAGTCTTATAGAGGGCGGAAAGTTGTTAATGACGTCAGTTTGGAGATTCGGCAGGGCGAAGTAGTCGGGCTGCTCGGCCCGAACGGCGCAGGCAAGACCACGACGTTCTACATCTTGGTGGGTCTGGCCCGTCCGGATTTCGGGCGCGTCTTATTGGACGGCGAGGATATCACCGACCTACCCATGTATTTGCGGGCTCGCGGCGGCATTAGCTACCTTCCTCAGGAACCTTCGGTCTTTCGGAAAATGACGGTTGAGGAAAATCTGCTGGCGGTCCTGGAGACCCTGTCTTTGACCCCCGAGCAGAGGCGGGAACGCGTGGAGGAATTGTTGGCTCAGATGGGTCTCGAAGGGGTTCGGTACAGCCAGGCGTATGTGCTATCCGGAGGAGAGCGCCGCCGGCTGGAGATTGCCCGCTCACTGGTACTGTCGCCCTCTTTTGTGCTGCTCGATGAGCCTTTTGCGGGAATCGACCCACTTACGGTCGTGGATATCCAAAGGATTATCGCCGACTTGAGCGCCGCAGGAATCGGCGTACTCGTGACCGACCACAATGTCCCGTATACTTTGGCTGTGACGAATCGAGCTTACATCATCACGGAAGGAAAAATTCTGGCCGCTGGTACTCCCGCAGAGCTTTCCGCCAACTCGGAAGTCCGCCGTATCTATCTGGGAGAGAGTTTCCGTCTAAACTAAGGTGCTATGAACTGGCTGCAGCCCAAACTCAATCTTCGCGTCGCTCAAAAGCAGATCCTTACCCCGGGCCTGGTGCAGATGGTCAGCGTGCTCGCGCTGAACCGCCTGGAACTGCGCGAGATGATTAACCAGGAGATCATGGCGAACCCGGTCCTCGAAGAAGTCAACGAGGAAGGAACTGCCGCTGAGAGCTATACCGACGAGGCCTTCCTCAAGAAAGAAACGGAAAAAGTCCCCGAGACAGCTGCGGCCAATCCCTTTGACGAATTCGATTTCGGCTCGTTCTTCGGGCAGTACCTCGATACGGGCGTCGAACGAGCCGCGAGCGGCGAACACGAAGAAATCGAAAAGCCTTCCTTCGATAGGTTCCTTTCTTCTCCATCGAGCCTCACCGATCACCTGATGTGGCAGTTGAGCGTCAGCATTTCGAGCGAGGAAGTACGCAAGATTGCGGAATCGATCATTGGCAATCTCGATGAAAACGGCTATCTCACCGCCACGCTCGACGAAATCGCGCAGGCGGCCAATTATTCCATGGAAGATGTGGAAGAAGCTCTCACCATGGTGCAGGAATTCGATCCTGCCGGCGTCGGCGCGCGCGACTTGCGGGAATGCCTGCTGATCCAGCTCAAGCTGGTCGATCCGCAAAATACCTTGGCGGCGCAGATTATTGCCGACCATTTGAAGCTCCTGCAAAACAACCAAATGAAAGAGGTCGCCCGGGCGCTGAACCGGCCCGTCGATCTCGTGAAGCGCGCCGTGGACGTAATCAAGCGCCTCGATCCCAAGCCGGGCCTGCGCTACAACAAGACCGAGCCGCGCCTGGTTGAACCGGACGTGCAATTTCGCAAGGTGGATGGCGAATGGCAAGTTTTTATCAATGATGATGACCTGCCGCAGCTGCGGCTGAGTCCCACGTATCGCCGTCTTTTGGCGCGAGATGCCGCCGATCGCGACGTTCGCTCTTACGTCAAGGAGCGCTTCACCGCCGCCATTCAGCTGATGAAAAACATCGAGCAGCGCAAACACACGATTGTGCGCGTTTGCAACTCGATCCTGCGCCGCCAAGGTGAATTCCTCGACCACGGCCCGGATCACCTGCGCCCCATGATGATCAAGGAAGTTGCCGAAGAAGTTGGCGTGCATCCTTCGACGGTAAGCCGGGCGGTCGCGAACAAATATGTCCACACACCACAGGGCGTTCTCGAGCTTCGCACCTTCTTCTCTGAGTCGGTGAACGGTCCTCAGGGCAGCGAGATGTCTCTCGCTTCGCTGAAGCGCCGCGTGAAGCAGATGATCGAAGAAGAAGACACCGCGCACCCGCTCACAGACGAACAAATCACCAAGAAATTAAGCGATGAAGGCATCCACGTTACCCGCCGCACCGTAGCCAAGTACCGTGAAGATCTCCGCATTCCCAGCACCCATCGGCGCCGGGTGAAAGTCTAGCGGGGCCGCCGCCGTGGCGCGCCGCTCTGGAAAACGCGACGGTCGGCAACTCGTATTGCTTACCGGCTTGTCCGGTTCCGGCAAAGGTTCGATACTCAATACCTTCGAGGATCTGGGTTTCTACTGCGTCGATAATCTCCCGATTGCCCTGATCCCCACCTTCAGCGAACTTTACGAAAGCGGAGGCGGGCATGAAATCGAGCGCGCTGCGTTGCTGGTCGATGCACGCGAGGGCGAGCAACTCGAGAACCTGCCTAAGATGTACCGCAAGCTGCGCAGTGAACACCCCGTGACCCTGGTTTTCATCGAAGCAAGCGACGATGCGCTGCTCCGCCGCTTCAGCGAAACGCGCCGTCCGCATCCGCTGGGGCAGGGAAGCTCAATTGCCGACGGCATTCGGGAGGAGCGCCGCCGGATGGCGCCGATTCGCCGTCTCGCGGACGTCATCATTGACACCACCAAATTCAACGTCCACGAACTCCGCCAGTTCATCATCGATCGCTTCCAGAACCCCGGTCGCAGCCCGCTCATGATTTCCGTCGTGAGCTTTGGCTTCCGCTATGGCGTTCCAGCGGACGCAGATTTGGTTTTCGACGTGCGGTTCCTGCCCAATCCACATTTCGTCCAACGTCTGCGCCCTTTCACCGGAAAGGATCCGCGCGTCGCGCGCTACATTGGCTCATTCCCGCAAACCGGCCAATTCTTGCGGCGCATCGAAAGCCTTCTGGCATATCTCATCCCGCATTACATCCGCGAAGGAAAGAGTTATCTCACCGTCGCTTTTGGGTGTACGGGGGGCCGCCACCGCTCCGTCGCCTTAGCGGAAGTGATTCGCGCCCGTTTGCAAAAAAGACAGTATGCGACGAAAGTTGTTCATCGCGACCTGGACAAAACATCGTCTTGAAGAATCTTTCGGGCAGGGCGCCTTGCAAGATTCGGCCAACCTGCTTAGTCTATGCAGATTCGATTCGGGTGCCGGCGGATCGATCTAATGCCTCGGTCTCCGGACCTAATCTATGGACGCAGCTTTGCAGATGAAAAAACAAAACGAAGTGCGGCGCCTGCTCCGCTATCTCTCTCCTCATACGCCGCTTCTCGTTGCCGGAATTGTGCTCGTCGCAATAATGGGTGTCGCCGATTTTCTTGTCGCTTTCGCCATTCGGCCTGCGCTGGATATCGTTCTAAATCCTCATTCCACCGTTCAAAGGCTAGAGCTTTTCAAGATTCCCGGTACCGAGCACATCGTCTACTTGAATTCCTTCGTTCCCTCGCGGATTCATCACGTCTGGTCCGTCTTTGCCGTCGCTCTCCTTTTTCTCTTCTTGGTGAAGGGCGTCGCGGAATATTTCGGAAGCACCTTGATTCAATATGTGGGGTTGGCGAGCATCACCGATCTGCGAAACCAGGCCTACAGCCGCATCGTGCAACAGCCGGTCGGCTTTTTTCAGCACAACCCGGTCGGCCGTGTCATGTCCGCCATTATGAGCGACATTGAACAGATGCGTTCCGCGTTCTCCGATTGGATGGCGGAGTTGTTCCGTCAGATATTCAGTCTGATCGCGTTTGTTCTCGTTCTGGCGGTCATTGATTGGAGGATGGCCCTGGGCTCGGCAGTCTTCATCCCTCTGGTCGCCTGGCCCGTAAGTAAGTTCGGGCGCCGCATCCGCAAGTCATCGGAAAGGAGCCGTTCCCGCCTCGCGGATCTTAGTCAGATCCTCCAGGAAACCGTCAGCGGAAACCGCGTGGTGAAGGCTTTCGGAATGGAAGGATTTGAGATCCGGAAGTTTCACGACGCTGCCCGGAACTTATTGCGGGAAAACATGCGCTGGATTCGCGCACTTGCCGCCACATCTCCCTTAATGGACCTGCTCGGTGGCGTGGTGATTTCCATGATTCTTCTTTTTGCGCGCGGCGAGATCAAAAGCGGGCGCCTGACGCTGGGTTTGTTCGGCGCTTTCACCTACGCGCTTTTCAAGGCCTACGAGCCCATCAAGCGCCTTGGTACCGTGTATCAACTTTTTCTGCAGGCGGTGGGGATCTCCACGCAGGTTTTCTCTCTGCTCGATTTACCGGAAGAAAAAATGGAAGAGCCTGGGGCAAAGGTTTTGCCGCGGCTTGAGGATTCGATTGAATTCGACAACGCAAGCTTCGCCTACGACGGCGGCCCGCTGATTCTGAAAGGCATCGACTTGCACGTGCCGTCCGGTGCGGTCGTCGCCATCGTCGGTTCGAGCGGCGCGGGAAAGACCACCCTTGTGAATCTTCTGCCCCGCTTCTACATCGCCACGTCCGGAGCCGTCCGTATCGACGGTTACGACGTGCGTGAGGTCACTCTCCGTTCACTCCGCGAGCAAATGGCGATCGTCACGCAGGAAACGATCCTGTTCAACGACACTATCTGGAACAATCTCTGCTACGGCCGCCCCGATATGCCGGAGGAAAATGTCGTAGCCGCCGCACAAGCAGCAATGGCCCACGACTTCATCATCGAGATGCCGCAGGGCTACCAGACCCTTATCGGCGAGCGCGGCCAGCGGCTCTCCGGTGGACAGCGCCAGCGCCTTGCCATCGCTCGCGCCCTTCTCAAAGACGCACCCATTCTCATCCTCGACGAAGCGACCTCGGAGCTCGACTCGGAATCCGAAATGCTTGTGCAGGGTGCATTGAACAATCTGATGACCGGCCGCACTGTCTTCGTCATCGCGCATCGCCTCTCGACGATCCGGCGCGCGGACATCATCGCTGTCATTGACAACGGCACCATCGGCGAACGTGGTACCCACGAAGAACTCCTTGCGCGCAATGGCACCTACGCGAGGCTTTACGATATACAATTCCGCGATGCGGAACCTGCCTCGCGCGCGGCAGGCCCGGTGTGATCATGCCAGGTCCTCGCTCACAGTCCGCAACTACAGAAGCTGCTTCGGCCCCCGAGAAGGGGCGCCGGGCTTTGCGCTCCATGACAGGTTACGCCCAGGCACAAGTCATCGAGAGCGGTTGGACACTGCGAATATCCATTCGCAGCGTGAATCATCGATTCCTCGATCTTCACGTCCGCGTGCCGGATGGTTTCGAGCCGCTTGAGCCGCGAATTCGCCAGACGGTCCGGGAGCGCGTCCACCGCGGCCACCTGGACCTAACGCTCTATCACGAACTCGCGGGACCCGTCGCAGTGGGCGTCAACGAGGAAGTCGCCGCCGCCTACCTACAAGCCGTCAACTCGTTGCGCCGAAAATTTGAGGTGCGCGCCGAGCCGGACCTTGCCTCGATCCTCCGCCTGCCCGGCGTAATCGGTTCACCTATCGCATCGCTCGATGAACAGCTCGAACGCCTGGAAGCCGCAGCCGCGCATTGCCTAGGCGACGCCCTCGACAAGCTGGATCGCATGCGAGAATCCGAAGCCAACCACCTGCGCGAGGAAATGTCCGGCCGTCTTCGCACCATCGCAAGTCATGCCGCCAAGGTCACAACGCTCGCAGAGCGTGCGCGCCCAGCTTTTGCTCGCCGCCTGGAACAGCGTTTGAAAGAGCTTCTGGGTGAAACGCAGCTCGATCCAACTCGCCTTGCTCAAGAAGCGGCCATCGCCGCCGAGCGTAGCGATGTCGCCGAAGAGCTCACCCGCCTAGCTAGTCACGTCCAGCAGTTCCAGGAGCTCCTCTCCGGCACTTCGGAAGTCGGAAAGAAACTCGATTTTCTGCTTCAGGAGATGCAGCGCGAAACCAACACCCTGCTTTCGAAAACTCCTGGCAACGAAGCCGAGGGCCTTGAAATTACGCAGCTCGCGCTTGAGATCAAGTCCGAAATCGAAAAACTACGCGAACAGGTGCAGAATATCGAATGAGCTCATCCGAGCCGCTCGTCTTGATCGTCTCCGGCCCATCCGGTTCCGGTAAATCCACTCTTGTGCAGAAGATTTTGCAACTCCCGGGCGCCATGCTGTCGGTTTCGTGTACTACTCGGTCGCCCCGCAAGACGGAAAGTGACGGCAAATGGTACAATTTCGTGTCGGAAGCTGAATTCCAGCGGATGGTCGAGCGGGGCGAATTCCTCGAGTATGCTCAAGTGTTCGGAAAGAATTGGTACGGCACTCCGAGGAAGTGGCTCGACGAAGCAACGGCGCAGAAGAAGGATTTAGTCCTCGAAATTGACGTGCAGGGCGCGTTGCAGGTGAAGGAAAAACTGCCGAACGCCGTAGCGATCTTTGTCTTGGCGCCCTCGCGAGCGGATATCGAGAAACGCATTCGCGAGCGCGGCCAGGACTCAGAAGATGAAATTCGGCGGCGCCTTGAACGGGCCAGGCAGGAAACGTTGACGTATCCGAAGTACGACTTTGTCGTGATCAACGACGATCTCGAACGCGCGGGAGCGGAAGTTCAGGCCATCACGCTCAGTTCCCGCTGCCGGGTGGCGCGACGCGAAGAGCGGGTTCTCGAAATCTTGAAGTCCTTTGGAGGCTGATCTGGAGATGACTGCTTTAAGACAGGCACCCGATAGCCATTTTGCATACGTGGTCGTCGTTTCGCGCCGCGCCCGGCAACTCATGATCGGTGGCCGGCCGTTGGTTGATAATCCCAAGTCGCGCAAAACTTCCCGCATCGCCGAAGAGGAATTACTAAGCGGCCTCCTCGAGTACGAATTGCCGGAAACCGGCGACGAAGCGGAAAAAGATGCCAAGCGCCGCAAATAGCTGCGTACCGTTTCTACATGCTACCGTACGTGTCACCGACAAGCGATTTTGCAATGTCGTCCCGAGCGAGAGAGAGGACCGGCTTTCCCCCGCTCTCTGATCTTGCGGGTGGTTCAGTCTCGCGTGTTCCGGGGACGGGTCTTTCGGAAATCCGATGAAGATCGCGCTAGGCGTAGCCGGGGGCGTAGCGGCTTACAAAGCCGCTGAACTGGTCCGCCGCCTTCAGCAGGAAAAGCTCGATATACAAGTTGTAATGACTCGCGGCGCGCGAGAATTCATCGCTCCGCTTACTTTCGCGGCAATAACCGGCAAGAAAGTTATCACGGAGATGTTCGGCGGCGAGGAATCGGGTCCCGCCAACGTCGAAAGCGCCATCGAGCACATTGCGGTAGCGCAGCGCATCGACCTTTTGCTCGTAGCACCCGCTACCGCCGACGTGCTTGGTAAATTCGCGCAGGGCATCGCGGAAGATTTTCTCGGCACCCTGTATCTCGCAACCAAGGCTCCTGTCGTTGTCGCTCCGGCGATGAATGTGAATATGTGGGAACACCCCGCTACGCAAGCGAATTTGGTAACTCTTCGCGCGCGCGGTGTCTACGTTGTCGACCCAGACGAGGGATATCTCGCCTGCGGCATGACCGGAGCGGGCCGGCTGGCTGCAACAGAGACAATCGCGCAAAAAGTTTTCGATGTGCTGGGCTTGCGCCACGACCTCGCCGGGAAAACCATTCTCGTCACTGCCGGCCCGACGCGCGAAGCCCTCGATCCTGTGCGATTCCTGACGAATCGCTCTTCCGGCAAGATGGGCTATGCTGTGGCTGAAGCTGCGGTGCGTCGCGGCGCAAAAGTAATTCTCGTAAGTGGTCCCACGGAACTGAAAATTCCTGAGGGCGTTGACTGGATGCCGGTGAACACCGCTGAAGAAATGCGCAACTCTGTCCTCGAACGCGCCCCCGAAGCAAATGTGGTCGTCATGGCCGCCGCCGTCGCCGACTACCGCCCAGCCGTCGCGCGCGCCAGCAAGCTCAAGCGAGGCGAGCACGCCCTTACCCTGCAACTCGAGCCCACCCCGGATATATTGGCACAGTTGGGCCGGGAGAAAGGTTCTCGCTTTCTTATCGGATTCGCCGCCGAAACCGACCGCATGGCGGAAAATGCGCGCGCCAAGCTTGTCCGCAAGGGCGCCGACATGATGGTCGCAAACGATGTGACGCAGCAAGGAGCGGGCTTCGACGGTGACACGAATATCGTCACCCTTCTCCTCCGCGACGGCCGCGATATCGCGCTTCCCAAAATGTCAAAATTCGACGTCGCGAATCGCATCTTCGACGAGGTCCTCCGACTCCTAACCGCTTAGCTCTTGATTTCGCACAACGCCGAAAAAATTCACAAACGCGTCGGTCCTCAAGAAATTTCCACCCCATCTCATGCTACAGTCCCTTCGGCGAATCACAAGCTAGAGTCCTCTTGGATCAATCGATGCGCACCAGTCTAGAAACTTGGTTCCGCTATGCCGATGACCTCGGACTGGGGCCTTACTATCGCGGCCGCACGGCAGCTCAGCCCGGCCCTGGTGCCAGTGAATCTCCCATGGAATTGAGGCCTAAAATTCAAGACGTGCCAAGAGCCGAATCCAATACCCGCCCAATAACGGAGGTCGCAAAGCCGGAGAAGATTCAAGGGCCATCTCCGGTGCCCGCGCAGAAATCAACGCCACCTCCATCGCTCATCCAGCTCTCGAAGGCGCCATCTCTATTCGAGGAACGCATCGAGAACGACACGCTCGATCGGATCCGCGACGCGATCGGCGGCAACTGCACGCGGTGCAAGCTGCATAAAGCGCGAACCAAAATTGTATTCGGTGTGGGAAACCCCAAAGCGGAACTGGTTTTCGTCGGAGAAGGCCCCGGCCGCGATGAAGACGCGCAGGGCGAACCTTTCGTTGGCCGCGCCGGCAAATTGCTCACACAGATGATCGAAGCGATGAGCCTTCGCCGCCAAGACGTGTACATCGCGAACGTCGTCAAATGCCGCCCACCTGAAAACCGTCTCCCCGAGAAGGACGAAATCGAGACCTGTTCACCATTTCTGATGCGGCAGCTCTTTGTCATCCAGCCCAAAGTAATCTGCGCTCTCGGCAGTTGCGCCGCTCAAACCCTTTTGCAAACGACGCAGGGTATTTCCCGTTTCCGCGGCGAGTGGTTTGACTTTCGAGGCTCGAAGTTGATCGCTACGTACCATCCTGCCTACCTGCTTCGCAATCCCAGCGCCAAACGTGAAGTCTGGAAGGACCTGCAAAAAGTGATGGCCCACCTGGGCCTGCAGGCCAAGCGCAAGTAGCCTGCCCTCGTGTGAAAAACCCCTTCGGAATCATTCTAGGATTGACCGCCGCCCTCTGCTGGGGCGTATCGGATTTCGTGGCGAGGTTTGCTTCGCGCCGGGTTGGTGCTTATCGGGCGCTGCTTTTCATGCAGTTGGTCGGATTTCTCGCGCTCAGTATTTTTCTGATTTTCACCGGCAGGTTTGCACGTGGGGCAGCGCCCGGATGGCATCCCTGGGTGCTCGCCGTCGCGACAGGCGTATTGAACACAATCGGTTCACTCGCGCTTTACGATTCGTTTGAGGTCGGCGTGCTGAGCGTTGTGGCTCCGATCTCGTCGAGTTATCCCGCCATCACTGTCGCTCTGGCATTTTTCAGCGGCGAGCGCATTCGCGCCCTCAAGGCCGCAGGGCTCGCCGTCACGATCATCGGCGTTATGCTCGCAGCAACTTCTTTTTCTGCAGGGTCGCAAAATGTTATGGGCTCCCAAAAAATACGCATGCACTTGTCAAAAGGGGTCGGCTGGTCGCTTGTGTCCATGGTCGCGTTTGGCATCATGTTCTGGTTCCTTGGCTTTCATGTGCTGCCTGTGCTCGGTGCGGCGCCCTCGGTATGGGTCATTCGCCTTTCGACATCCTCAATGCTGCTATTGGCTGCCGCACCAGCGCATCAAAATGTCGCCATCCCGCGCGGCAGTGTTTGGTGGCTCCTGGCCATCATGGGCTTGATGGATACGACCGCCTACATCGCCAATAACGCGAGTTTGCAGACGGGACCGGTTTCGATCATCACCGTAGTCGCCTCGCTGTATGGAGCCGTAACTGTCCTGCTCTCCTCGATTTTTCTCCACGAGCGACTGGAGCGAACCCAATGGCTGGGAATCATCCTCATCTTCGCGGGCATAATCCTCGTCAGCTTGTAACTTGTGAAAAGCCGGTTTGAGCGACTCGCTGTTAAACTAATGCGTTCATGACACAACGCTACTGCGAGATCGCGCTTCCGGTGCCACTGCGTTCGACGTTCACCTACGCGCTGCCGGCAGCGCTCAAAGGCGAATCGCTCATAGGCCGCCGCGTCGTCGTGCCCTTCCGCAACCGGCCGATGATCGGCGTCGCTCTCGCTGAATCGGACCAGCCACCCGATTTCTCGCCTATCAAATCGCGCGTGAGAGAAATTGCCGAAGTGATGGACCCTGTTCCGGCGCTGCCACCTCAACTGATCGAACTCGGCCACTGGATCAGCCGCTATTATCTCGCACCCATTGGCGAGGCCTTCCGGGCAATGCTTCCTCCCGAAGTTGAGCTACGCCACGGGCGCGAGTACACGCTTACCGACACCGGCCGCGCGTTTCTGCAACAGCTCGCCGCAGCTCCGGAACTAACCAATATGGAAAGCAACGAACACAAGCTGCTTCGGCGCTTCGAAAAAAGCGACGAGCCGGTAAATGCAACATCATTCCAAAGCGTTCCGGGTGGCCGCGCGATTGCCGACCAACTTGTCCGTCGCGGCTACATCACCGCTTGTGACGTAGTGCGCCACCGAAAAGCGCGTACGCAGAAAATCGTCGCTTGGAATCCCGCCAATCTTGCAAGCGCGGAATCAGCGGCCGTCGCGGAAGACAAAATACACAAGGTCCTTACCGCGATAGGCGGCCCTCTGCCGCTTCCTGTCTTGATTGAAAAGGCTGGGGTTTCACGTGCCGTTATCCTTCGACTCGGGAAAGGCGGGCGACTTCTCACGTGGGAAGAGCCGCTCACGCCGGATGAAGATGCCTGGGACACCGATTTCACACCGCCAACGAACACCCTGAATGCGGAGCAGAAAAGCGCCCTCGAAGAAATCTGGCGCTGGCTAGTCGCGGGTAAATTCACGGCAGGACTGATCCACGGCGTTACCGGAAGCGGAAAAACGGAAGTGTACCTGGGCGCAATCGAGGCCGCGCTTTCGCGCGGGAAGTCTGCCATCGTTCTGGTGCCGGAGATCGCGCTTACACTGTGGGTCGGGCGACTCGTCCGCGCTCGGTTCGGCGAATCCGTAGCCATTCTCCACAGTGCCTTGCCCGATATCGAGCGCGCTCGGGAATGGTGGCGCGTCCGCCACGGACACGTTCGCGTCGTTGTCGGGACGCGTTCGGCAATCTTCGCTCCGATCGAGAATCTTGGCCTGATCATCGTCGACGAGGAGCAGGAGTCGAGCTACAAGCAGGAAGAAGTTCCGCGCTATCACGGTCGCGATACCGCCGTTTACCGCGGCCGCCTGGAGGGAGCCGTCGTGCTCCTTGGCTCAGCGACTCCTTCGCTTGAGACCTACCACAACGCGCGTGCCGAAAAATACCGCCTGCTCACGCTGGCTTCGCGTATCGAGAACCGGCCTCTCGCCGAAGTTCGCATTGTCGATCTGCGCGAGGAATTCCGCCAGCAGCACCACGCCGCGCCTGTGTCGGAAGCGTTGCGCACCGCCATCGCGCTGCGTCTCGAAGAAGGCACGCAGGCAATGGTGCTCATCAATCGGCGCGGCTATTCCTGGTCCATGCTGTGCCGGAGTTGCGGCTCGGTCGTGCAATGCCAGAATTGCAGCATCGCGCTCACGTATCACAAGAGCCGCCAGCGCCTCGAATGCCACTACTGCGGCTATTCGGCTCGGCCGCCCAAGGCCTGCCCGAAATGCCATGCGGAGTATCTGTATTTTGTGGGAGACGGCGCCGAACGCGTCGATGAGTATCTACGGGAACAATTTCCCAAAGCGCGCATCGCACGCCTGGACCGAGACACGGTGCGCACCAAGCGTGAATATCAGCAGGTCCTCGGCGCTTTCGCAGGCGGCGAAATCGACATCCTCGTCGGCACGCAGATGGTCGCGAAGGGCCACGATTTCCAGCGCGTGACGCTGGTAGGCGTGGTTGCCGCCGATCTGGCGCTGGGCCGCCCCGATTTCCGCGCCGCCGAGCGTACGTTCCAGTTGCTCACGCAGGTGGCCGGACGAGCCGGGCGTGGAGAATTGTCAGGGGAAGTTCTGGTGGAAACGTATTACCCGGAACACTACGCAATTCAGTACGCGGTTCAACAGGACTACGTTTCATTCTACGAAAAGGAAGCTCACTTTCGCCGAATTCTGCACTACCCGCCGTTTACCGCCCTCGCTACAGTGCTCATTCGCGACCGCAAGATTGAAAATGCCATCCGCTGGTCGCGGGCGCTCGCCACCCATTTCGCGCCGTTCGAGGATCGAGGCGTCAAAGTTCTGGGGCCTGCGGCCGCTCCGCTCGCCCGCCTGCGCCAGGAGTATCGCTTTCAATTCGTGCTGAAATCGCCTCGTCGTACGGTGCTTGCGCAAGCCCTCAGCGGCTGCCTGGATTTCTGCACTTCGAAAGAAATTCCCGAGACCGCCGTAATTGTTGACGTCGACCCGGCCAGTCTCTCTTAGTTGGCGATTTGCAGCCCTCCAGTCGAAAGAGAAAACGCAGGTCCGCTCGTCGCTTCGCTCGCTCGGGAGGACAACGTTTCAAGAAGGTCAGTGGCGGAATAGGACCCACGAAGCTTCCGGCGTCGTCAGGCAGGGTCCGGGTTTCATGCATTTCATGTCAATCTTCTGCCTTGCACATTTTACCCGCAGGAGCTGGCGCAAGGTTAAATGACAGGAAAAAGACAAAAGTGTGCAGCGGTGCCTACGAACCGAAAATCAAATGCCGAGCCCTCACTTGGTTCGGGATGGCAGAGTGTGAGGTTTTTCCGCGCATACCTGAAGGAAACTCAGGGGCAAATGGAAACAGCGGCTACGATGTGCCCCCTATTGCTGCGGGAACGGAGAGGGAACCGGCTACGGGCGTCCCGGTCTCGCTCGATTCGATTGTACAGTCCCACCTGACTTGCGGAACGCGTTGTTGTATACGCGAGCGCAACGCCCGCCGGTGCAGAATCTTAAGGGGTCATCGCCGGCGACGCGGTGAAGCACAACACAAAAATTCCCAGCGCCACAACCGCCCACAACTTCCGCGAGGCGTCGAGTTCCTCCCAGCGATCGAGCACGGGGGGATGTCCAAATCGCAGGGAGAGGATCAGCAGCGCCCCGCCCCACAGATACCATCCGCTCCACGCATATCTCCCGAGCACGAGCAGGCCGAGTGCCACGAGGATCGATATCCTCTGATGCTGCCTGCTCGCCAAGCTGTATACGATGTGCCCGCCATCCAGTTGCCATAGGGGTAGCAGATTTAGCGCCGTCGCAAAGAAACCCACCCATGCCGCACGCCCCACCGGGCTCAGCAGTACCCAGCTTGGATTCACATGGGGATGGAACATCTCGATGAAAAGCTGCATCAGCGGCGTATGCCCAAAAACGATCTGCGCCGTGTTTTGCACTCCGGGAACAACCCGCGAAGTCGCGATTGCATAGGCCATCGCCGGTGCCGCGATCAAAAATCCCGCGACGGGCCCGGCGATCCCGACGTCAAACAATGCCCGCCGGGTCGTAATCGGCGAGCGAATCCGGATGAATGCGCCAAACGTACCGAAAAGCGTCGGTGCGGGAATAAAATACGGGTAGCTCACATCGATGCCATATATCTTGCACGCGACGTAATGCCCCATTTCGTGCACGAACAAAATTCCCAGCAGCGTGAAAGAAAACGGGATACCCAGAACGAGAAGTTGGGGGTGCTCGAGTGGCACCAGCATTGCGAAAAACGGCTCGCTTCCATCAGAGAAGGGCTCGCGGTTCTGAGCGTACGACGCGGCAAACTCGGCACCCACCGCGAGAGTCGAAATCAGGGTCAGAGCAAAGAGCAGGATCGCGGGCCAAAACGGACGTTTCCGTGGCCGGGGCTCAGCCTCAGCAACGGGCCGGAAACCTACGTCGAGTACGTCGACCGGGGTCGGTCCGTGTCCGTTACCGCTAAATGGGTCGCTGCTCATGCAGGTTGGATGCACCACGTAGCAGGTTTGCTACGAACCGGCGCGGAATGTCCGGGGGCTGCTAGACTACCAATATGAGCCATTAACATGGTCTGACCTGAGGTTGAGAACGAAAAGCTCGCAGAAACCGCACCACGAAAGGAAGACGCTGCGCGCCGGTTTTCATGTCGCGACGAAAACCGTTCCCCGACGAAAAACGGGTATCGAGAAATCCCGAGGCTAAAGCCCATTTTAAGTCGACCGTTTCCCGCAAACTCTCAAGCCGCCACCTACAAGAATTCGTGTGCTTTCGCAGACTCTGTGACGCCGGCTGCGAGAAATCTCTGCTAGGGTTTCGGTGCCGTTGCTGCGTCCGAGGCCGGATGCGGAGCCGGAAGCGACTGAAGTTCCTTGCCCGGCTTGAAGCGGACAGCTTTTCCAGGCGGAATGCTGACCTGTTGGCCGGTACGCGGGTTTCGGCCGATCCCCGTCTTGCGCGGCTTCACGTTGAAAACGCCGAACCGCCGGAGTTCGATGCGCTGTCCGCGTCCCAGCGCGTTCTTCATTGCGTCGAAAACGGTTTCCACCGCCTGCTCCGCCTTCGTCCGAGTAATATTCGTCTTCGTTACAATGGCGTTGACGATATCGAGCTTAATCACAACAGCCTCCCGCGAACCGCAAATCCATGCTAGACAGGGACTTGCAGGTTGTCAAGCGCCCTTGCCTGCAATACACTGCGCCACTTGCTTCGGGCCGCAACCTCTGCGACGCAGCGTTTTTCTCTACAAGCGGACTCTTTAGCTGCCGGCATTCAAATTGTCGATGCGGTTCGGCCGTTATTTTTGGCGAACTTTGTGTTTCAATGATGGACTAGCCCCATTCGTTTATTACCCCAGGAGGATGGATGTCGGTAAAGTGTGACAAGTGGATCCGCAAGATGGCGCTCGAACACAAAATGATCGAGCCCTATGAAGACCGCCAGATCCGCGACGGTGTGATTAGCTACGGTGTCTCGTCTTACGGGTACGACATGCGCGTCGCGGATGACTTCCGGATCTTCACCAACGTGAATTCCACGATCGTCGACCCGAAGCGCTTCGATGACAAATCCTTCGTCGAATTCAAGGGTCCGGTGTGCATCGTTCCGCCCAACTCTTTCGCGCTGGCCCGCTCGATTGAATATTTCCGGATCCCGCGCAGCGTGCTCACCATCTGCGTTGGGAAGTCCACCTACGCGCGCTGCGGTATCATTGTCAACGTCACGCCATTCGAGCCCGAATGGGAGGGTTTCGTCACTCTCGAAATCAGCAACACCACGCCTCTGCCCGCTCGTATTTATGCGAATGAAGGCCTCTGCCAAGTCATTTTCTTCGAAGGTGACGAGGTTTGCGAAGTCTCCTACAAGGACAAGAAGGGTAAGTATCAATCACAGCAGGGAATCGTGTTGCCGAAAATTTAGCTACGAGGCGGGTTCGCTTCTCTGTCCCACCCTTGTGTAGTTCAAGGGTGGGCCTTGTTGTCCTGAAAAGTCACATCCGCCCACTAACGCGTCTTCGGATACCAATCCACCAATCGCACTTCAATCCCGGTACCTTCCAAGTCTTTTGCAAAAACGTGCGGATCAGACCCGCGATAGGCATAGGGAATTACTATCCCGGGACGAAAGGCCTTTACCTCATCGGCCGCCTCATCCGGCGACATCGTATACGGCAGATCCATACATAGAAATGCTACATCAATTCCCTTCAGCGTCCGCATTTCCGGAATGCCTTCGGTCTCCCCGGAGATGTAAAAACTTTTGCTCCCATACGTCAGCACATATCCATTTCCGCGCCCCTTCTCGTTGTAGACTTGCCCTAGCGCTGGTCCGCGCTTCAGGTTGTACATGGGCACAGCTGCGATGAACCAGCCGAACAGGTTCGTCATCTCCCCATTTGCGAGCGCGTGACCCCTTCCCAGCGCTTTGACGACTGTCGCGGGCGCAATAATCTCTGTGCCAGGTGAGATGATCTCTGCAACAGCTCCGGGATCCATGTGGTCCGGATGTATATCCGTAATCAGAATGAGGTCGGCAGGCGGCAATCCGGAGAAGCGGGCGGGCTTGGCAGGATCGACGTAAATCGCTTTGTTGCCCTCTTCCATGAGCAAGCTGGCGTGATAGAGCGGGGTGATATTGACGGGATTATGAAAGGTGGAAAAGGTGAGTACGGTGGGTCGGTCCGAAGCTTGCGCGAACATGAGCCGCGGGTTCAGCATCGGCCACAACTATACAGCCATACATCTCAATTCAATGAGGCGCTAGCCCGCATTTGGTTTGCGGGCATCTTCCCCTTCCTCTTCAGGGAGACACCTAACTACTCCGCCGGTTTTCTCAGAATAAATGAAATATGAGCCTGGCCGCAACCGAGCTAGTCCATTCAACCGTCTTTTAGCTTGTTCCCAGCCTTCGACCGATTCCAACCAGAGGGGACTACCGTCAGGCAGCCTGCCGAAGATGTCGAACAATCCCACTTCCATAGGTTTACCGCCGATGTAGCGGCGACTGGGAGCCAGCTCGATCGTAAGGATTGCACTTCGATCTCCATTCGTAGGGCCAGTCCATCCTCATGCTATTCAGCACGATAGAGGGAACTCGCATGGAATTCGTCCGGGACCAGGCATGTAATTTTTTCGAGGAATATCTAATATTGAATGCCCGCCCCTTGCCAGCCGCGCTGATAAGCTAAACGACGGAAGCAATAGGAGTCAGGATGTCACAGACCCAGACAGATTTGCGAGCCACCACGAGCAAGAACCGCCGAAAACGCAGCTTCTTACACGAACATTCGCTGAGCATTGCTTCGATTTTCATTTTGGTCTTGTGGATTTTTCTCTACGTCTTCGCCAATCCCAGCACGCATGCCGGCTCGTTCTTCGGCAACGCCATCGCCGATTGGTCCGGCGTCGTCGTCACGGTTTTAGCGACCAAGTATTTGTACGAGAAGGGTTCCTCGGAGAGCCGCCCCTGCCCTAAAGCGACCCATCCCCTGGCTCCGACTTTAGAATTTCTACGCGAGCATTCATTGAGCATCTTTCTGTTGATTACCGGAATTGGCTGGGTCGTTCTGTTCTTGCGCATGGACCCGAACGCAAAATGGGGCCAAGTCATTGGCAACATTGTCTCCGAATGGACTCAAATCTTTGGCCTCGTTCTGCTCACCAAGCGCATGATCGAGCACCACTCAAAAGAGAGTCGCAGCTGACCTCGGCCCAGTTTTTCTCAAGCGAATGACTAGCGTTTCCGGCTGGTCTTCTTGCTCGCGCGAGTTCGCTTCGTTCACTTGTCTACATCCACTCGCGAATGAAAAAGTATGCCGACATCGCGAAGCCGACAAAAATCACCAGCCGCCGCACGTATTTCGGGTCGATTTTCTGGGCGACGTAGGCGCCGCCATATCCGCCGATCGTCGCTCCGACCAGCATCAGCAGAGCTTGCGGCCACACGACCACTTTCGACCACACGAAAATTGCGAGCGCGACGCCATTCACGACGCTCACCAGAAGTGTTTTCATGCCGTTCATGGCGTGAATGTTTTCCATTCCCAGCAAGGCGAGTAGCGCCAGAATCAGAATCCCCACACCCGCACCGAAGTAGCCCACGTACATCGCGATGAACAACTCCAAAAATAATCCTCCGTATGTAAGCCATCGGTCTCCGTGCATATGATGGCTTGTCCGCGCCCGCACCCAGAGCGTGATCCTTCCACTTGCAACGAACAAGAGCGTCGCGCAAAGCAGCAGCCACGGCACCAGTTTCAAGAAGGTAGCCTGGGGCGTATACAGCAGGATCCTCGCGCCGAGGACGCCGCCGATGATGCCGGTTATCAGCAGCGGAGGCAGCAGGCGCCGGCTCTCAGGGGTGAATGACTTACGGTAGGCCAAGAGGCTGGCAACCGTGCCCGGCCAGACCGCCGCAGTGCTGGTTGCATTGGATTGAATTGGCGGGATTCCGATAAAGAGAAGCGCCGGGAAGGTGAGGAAGCTACCTCCGCCCGCTACGGAGTTGATAATGCCGGCGATGAAGGCCGAGACGAAGAGAAAAACCGATTGTCCGAAGTGCACGCGAAAGAATACCCGCGCTCGGGCTGAAAGTCACCCGGTTTTGGGGCACCTTTTTGGCGGTGCCAGTACGGCGCTTTCGCTCTGACTCGGAGCATCTTCTTTTGTTATGGTCCATTCATCACGATGAAATTTAGGTATTTTTTCGCGAGCGTTTTCTTTCTTTCCATTCTTCTGGGGACGACCTCCGGACTCTCGAGGGTGCCGGGATCTGAAGCCGCGCCTTCTGCCAGTTCACCTTCGATTGTAATTGGGTTCGTTGGCGGCTACGTTAGCCACGACAATCCTGTCCATGCCGAGGTTCCGCTGGCCGCGGATCTGCGGCGAAAATATCCTGCGGGCGTGCATGTGCAGGCTTTTGAGAATCGTCGAGGTGAAGACGCGCACAAAGAAATTCTTGAGCTTCTCGATGCCAATCACGACGGGTCAGTTAGCGCCGCCGAAAAGCAGACCGCCCGAATCATCCTGTATGGGCACAGTTGGGGCGCGTCGGAAAGCATATATCTCGCCCGCGAACTGCAGACCGACGGCGTTCCCGTGCTGCTCACGATCCAGGTCGACAGCGTCCCGAAAAATCGGCGAAACGATTCGGTGATTCCGGCGAATGTGGAGCAGGCTGCCAATTTCTATCAGACCCACGGGTTGGTCCGGGGGGAATCTCAGATTCGCGCCGCTGATCCATCGCGAACGC
>Ga0182024_10007385_pt1 | contig 23699 bp, 19 predicted proteins | sample P32metaG_FD_120480 | JGI IMG/M metagenome (GOLD analysis project Ga0182024, IMG submission 120480) | Permafrost microbial communities from Stordalen Mire, Sweden - P3-2 metaG (Illumina Assembly) | ecosystem: Environmental > Terrestrial > Soil > Wetlands > Permafrost | place: Sweden: Stordalen... | reverse complement strand
CAAGGGCGACGAGCTGCCGCCGGGCGTGATCAAGCTGGTCAAGGTCTACATCGCCATGAAGCGCAAACTGAGCGTTGGTGACAAAATGGCCGGCCGTCACGGAAACAAGGGCGTGATCGCGCGTATTCTGCCGGAAGAGGACATGCCTTACCTCGAAGACGGCACGCCGATGGAGATCGTGCTCAATCCTCTGGGCGTTCCTTCCCGTATGAACGTGGGGCAGATTCTCGAGACCCACCTGGGATGGGCGGGGCATGAACTCGGCAAGAAGATCACCGCCATGCTGGCCGAGAACACCAAGGAGGAAGCGATTCGCCGCGAACTCAAGCTGCTGTTCAAGGACACCGTGCTCGCGGACACCGTTGCTGCCTATAGCGATGAAGAATTGATGGCGGTTGCCCCGACTCTCAAGCGTGGCGTATTCACGGGTTCGCCCGTGTTCGACGGCTCGCGCGAGAGCGAGATCAAGGCGCTGCTGAAAAGCGCTGGACTGCCGGAGTCCGGGAAAACGTGGCTGTACGACGGCATGACTGGAGACAAGTTCGAACAGCCGGTCACCGTGGGATACATCTACATGCTGAAGCTGTCGCACCTGGTGGACGACAAAATCCACGCTCGTTCCATCGGGCCGTACTCGCTCATCACCCAGCAACCACTGGGCGGCAAGGCGCAGTTCGGTGGCCAGCGCTTTGGAGAAATGGAAGTCTGGGCTCTGGAAGCTTACGGCGCGGCATTCATTCTGCAAGAGCTGCTAACGGCGAAGTCCGACGACGTATACGGCCGTACCAAGATTTACGAGGCCATCGTCAAGGGCGAAGCCGCCATGGAGCCGGGCGTTCCGGAATCGTTCAACGTGCTGATTCGCGAGCTTCAGTCGCTCTGCCTGGATGTGGAACTGATCAAGGCAGGCGAGAAGAAGCCGGTGGTGGGGGCAGCGGCAGCAGATTAATTAATCGTTGGTTGTCGGCCGCCCGTCGTTGGCGGCCAGCGATTCGACGTAGAGATTGAGAAACGGACTGAAGGCCATGCTCTTGGACCATCAGTCTGAAAGATTTCGCTAGCAACAAACGACGAATGACCAACGACTAGCGACCGTTTTCAAGAGCCGCCCGCGGCAGCGCATGACCGCAGGAAGCGGAGGACCACCTTGTTTCGTTCGAGCCCCTTTGACCTGGCAAATCCCGTCGCCGATTTCGATGCAATCCGAATCAGCCTGGCGTCTCCGGAAAAAATCCGGAGCTGGTCGCACGGCGAGGTAACCAAACCGGAGACCATCAACTACCGCACCTTCAAGCCGGAGCGCGACGGTCTGTTCTGCGCCCGCATCTTCGGCCCGGTAACGGATTGGGAATGTCTCTGCGGCAAGTACAAGCGAATGAAGCATCGCGGCGTCATTTGCGACAAGTGCGGTGTGGAAGTCACGCTCTCGAAAGTCCGCCGTGAGCGCCTGGGGCACATTGAGCTGGCGTCGCCGTGCTCACATGTGTGGTTCTTCAAAGGATTGCCCAGCCGCATCGGCCACCTGCTCGACATCTCGCTGCGTGACCTGGAGTCGGTGCTTTATTTCGAGGCCTACGTCGTGGTTGAGCCCGGTGACGCGCCAGTAAAAGAGCGCGAAGTCATCAAGGACGAAGCCAAGTACCGCGAGCTGGACCAGCAGTTCCGGCCCGCCGGCTTCAAAGCCATGATGGGCGCCGAAGCTATCAAGGAACTTCTCAAGCGCGTGGACATCGAAGGCTTGTCCGGCGAATTGCGCGAGAAGATGAAGCACGAGAGCTCGCTTCAAAAACGGCTCAAGTATGCCAAGCGCTTGAAAGTTGTGGAAGCTTTCCGCCGCAGCGGCAACAAGCCGAACTGGATGATCCTCGACGTGATCCCGGTCATTCCACCGGAATTGCGTCCGTTGGTTCCACTCGATGGCGGCCGTTTCGCGACCTCCGACTTGAATGATCTTTATCGGCGCGTGATCAACCGCAACAACCGGTTGAAGAAGCTGATGGACCTGCACGCCCCCGAGGTCATCGTTCGCAACGAAAAGCGAATGCTGCAGGAAGCTGTCGACGCGTTGTTCGATAACGGTCGTCGTGGCCGCGTGTTGCGTGGCGCCAACAACCGCCCGCTCAAGTCACTCTCTGACACGCTCAAAGGCAAGCAAGGCCGCTTCCGTCAGAACCTGCTCGGCAAGCGCGTGGATTACTCGGGCCGTTCCGTGATCGTGGTCGGACCAGAACTCAAGCTGCATCAATGCGGTCTTCCCAAGAAGATGGCGCTGGAGTTGTTCAAGCCGTTTATTTATCACCGGCTGGAGCAGACAGGCCACTGCACGACCATCAAGCAAGCCAAGGAAATGGTGGAGCAGCAGGAACCGATCGTCTGGGACATTCTGGAAGAGGTCATCAAAGACCATCCAGTAATGTTGAACCGCGCTCCTACGCTTCACCGCCTCGGTATTCAGGCTTTCGAGCCAGTGCTGGTGGAAGGCAAGGCGATCAAGATTCACCCGCTGGTTTGCACGGCGTTCAACGCCGACTTTGACGGCGACCAGATGGCGGTACACATCCCGCTGTCCCCGGAAGCGCAAGTCGAAGCCAGCGTCCTGATGTTGTCTTCGCACAACATTCTGTCGCCGGCTTCCGGCCATCCGATCACGGTGCCCACGCAGGACATGGTGCTGGGTCTTTATTACCTGACAAAATCCAAGCCCGGCGCCAAGGGCGAAGGGCGCGCCTTTGCCAATACCGAAGAAGTGTTGCTGGCGCTGGACGCTGGTCAGGTGGAGACGCTTACGCCGATTCGCTTGCGATACACCGGTGAAGTGATCGATTTGACCACGGCCTATGACGATCAGGACATCACTCATACCGAATCGGTGCAGTACGAGCGCACCTTCCTGAATACGACGGTAGGACGCGCCATCTTGAACGATCATCTTCCGAAAGGCATGCCGTACATCAACGGTCTGCTTAAGAAGAAGGGAATCGGTCAACTTGTCAGCTACTGCTACCTGCGGTTCGCACTGGAGACCACGGTTAAGATGCTGGATGAGGTCAAAGACCTGGGATTCCTGTTTGCGACCAAGGCCGGCCTGTCCATCGGCATTGACGACATGGTCATCCCGGACAACAAGAAGACCCTGGTGCGCGACGGCGAGAAGCAGGCGGTGAGTGTCCAGCAGCAGTATCTGGATGGCGCCATCACGAACGGGGAACGGTACAACAAGGTCATCGAAATCTGGTCGGGGATCACGGAAAAAGTCGCCGACGAAATGTTCGGCCAGATGCAGCAGCGGGACAAGGAAGGCTTTATCAATCCGATTTACGTCATGGCGGACTCCGGCGCTCGCGGGTCGAAACAGCAGATCCGTCAGCTCTCCGGCATGCGTGGATTGATGGCCAAGCCGTCCGGTGAAATCATCGAGAGCCCGATCACGGCGAACTTCCGTGAAGGGTTGACGGTGCTCGAATACTTCATCTCAACCCACGGCGCGCGGAAAGGTTTGGCCGATACGGCGCTCAAGACGGCTGACTCGGGCTACCTGACTCGCCGCCTGGTCGACGTGGCGCAGGATGTGATCATCAGCGAATACGATTGCGGAACGGTTGACGGCATCTACGTGGCAGGAATCGTGGAAGCCGGTGAAGTGATCGAGCCATTGCGCGATCGCATCGTTGGTCGCGTGTCGCTCGAAAAACTCAAAGACTACGACGGCAGCGTGGTGGTCGACATCAACCAGGAAATCACGGAAGAACTCGCCGTTACGGTGCAGGCAGCCGGTATTGAGAGGGTGAAGATCCGCTCGGTGCTGACCTGCGAATCGAAGCGCGGAGTCTGCGTGATGTGCTACGGCCGGAACCTGGCCTCCGGGCGCCTCGTCGAACTGGGCGAAGCTACCGGCGTCATCGCGGCACAGTCCATCGGCGAACCGGGGACCCAGCTCACCATGCGTACCTTCCATATTGGCGGTACGGCATCGCGAGTTTCGGAACAGTCACGGCTGGATGCCAAGACCAACGGAACGGTGCGCTTCATCGGCATCCAAACCGTCAAGGCGAAATCCGGGGATCTGGTGGTCATGAACCGCCAGGGCTCGATCGCTGTGGTCGATGACAAGGGCCGTGAGCGTGAACGTTACGCAGTCGTGTACGGTGCGAAGGTCAAGGTCAACGAAGGCGATCAGGTGCAACTCGGCTCGGTAATGGTCGAGTGGGACCCATACACCTTCTCGATCCTCACCGAAATCGGCGGTACGGTTCAGTTCAAGGACTTGCAGGAAGGGGTCACGCTGCACGAAGAAGTGGACGAAGTGACTGGATTGTCGCGTCACGTGGTGGCGGATTCGCCCGACGAGAAGCGCCAGCCGGCCATTGTGATCAAGGGCAAGACCAGCAAGCGCTACCTCATGCCCTCACGCGCCCATCTCATGGTGCAGGACGGCGACACCACTTCTCCCGGCGACGTGCTGGCGAAGATTCCGCGCGAGACCACCAAAACGAAAGACATCACCGGTGGTTTGCCCCGCGTCGTGGAATTGTTCGAGGCCCGCAAGCCGCATGAGACTGCGGTCATCAGCGAAATTGATGGCACGGTCAAATTCGGTGAAGTCTCGAAGGGTCAGCGCAAGATGTACGTGATCGCCGACAACGGCACCGAAAAAGAATACTCGGTACCGCGCGGCGTTCACATCAACGTGCAGGAAGGCGAGCGCGTCAAGGCGGGCGAACCGCTGATGGACGGGCCGCTCAATCCGCACGACATTCTGGCTGTTCTGGGAGAAAAGGAACTGCAGTCTTACCTGGTGAACGAAATCCAGGAAGTCTACCGTTTGCAGGGCGTCAATATCAGCGACAAGCACATCGAAGTGATCGTTCGTCAGATGATGCGGTGGCGCAAGGTGGAAGACGTCGGCGACACCACGTTCCTGCTGGAACAGCAAGTGGACAAGTTCCGCTTCTCGGAAGAGAACGAGCGGGTGATCAAGGAAGGTGGACGTCCGGCTACAGGACGCCCGCTGCTTCTGGGTATTACCAAGGCTTCGCTCTCGACCGACTCGTTCATCTCGGCGGCGTCGTTCCAGGAGACCACGCGCGTGCTCACCGAAGCCTCCATTCAGGGAGCGGTCGACCACCTGCGCGGCCTGAAGGAGAACGTCATCGTTGGACGCCTCATCCCTGCCGGCACCGGCATGGAATACTACCGCAACGTCCGCCTCTCGCCAGAAATGGAAGAGGCCGCTGCGAAGGTACAAGAGGAGGTTTCGCAAGCCTACGAAGAGGCCGAGCGCGCGCTCGAGCTGATGCGTACCGAAGGCGAGACCGAGGAACTGACAGCAGAGTAAAACTGGAAAGGCACGGGGACGGAGCGATCTGTCCCTTAACTTTTTTTGATTGTGGTGACCTGACTTGCGAATCCTCACTCATTTCGCAAAGGTATTTGGGATTGCCTGTGCCGTAATCATGGTACTTTGGCTGGCGACCGTTCTGTCGGCCGGGGGCGGTTTCGGTATCTTCTGGCACGGCCAATCGCCACCGTTGAGACGCATGATGGCCCTCAGATTTTGGGGATGGCCTGTCGTTTTGGCCTTCGTGGTGGCAGCTTTTTGGGGGGCGACTGCGGTGGCAATCGGGTTGTTCCGTTCAAAGTCCCCTCATTTGAGTTAATTGTTCATGCACGCATCTCCCCAGCGATTGCACGATCAGGAACGTGGCAGCATTTCCCAGTTGCGCCCAGTGCCCCCGCGCAATACTCTGGGGCCGTTGATCCTGCGCTTTCTACGCCTTTTGCGGCTTGCGTTCTGGCGTGCGTTCGAGCATGACGCGTTCGCCATTGCCAAGGCGTCCGCCTATTCTTCCATCCTTACGTTCTTCCCCGCGTTGTTGGTGGTCGGCGCCGTCCTCGCTACTTCGCACCGGACCGAGGCCTATCTGCGAGAGATCTCCTACGCGCTGGGCAGGATTCTTCCCGCGGGAAGCGCCTCGGCGCTGTCCTATCTGAAAGGAAGTGGATCGCAGCGCCCGGTGGGATTACTGGTCACTACATCCCTGCTGACGGTGTGGACGGCCTCTGGCGTAATGATTTCGTGGATGGAAGGTTTCCGCCGCTGCTACGAACTCCCGAAAATCTGGGGCATGGTCAAGGAGCGGTGCATTGCATTCTCGCTGGTCATCCTGGCGGGCGTTCCGCTGAGCTGTGCCACGGTGTTTGTAGCTTTTGGCAACCGGATCGAAACCCGGGTCTTGTTCCATATGGGCCGCGAGTTTGGCCCGGCGATTCTGCTAATGTGGATGGTCATCCGCTGGCTGATTGCCATCCTGACCAGCATCGCCGTGATTGCGCTCATCTACCACAATGCTGTGCCGCGCACTCAGCCCTGGCACAGCGTGTTGCCAGGCGCTACTCTGGCCACCGCCTTGTGGTTCGCCGCCACTTTGCTCTTTGGCTGGTACCTGCAGCACTATGCCGATTACAGTGTGATTTACGGTTCGCTGGGGGCAGGCATCGCGCTACTGGTGTGGATGTACATGATCTCGCTGGTGATCCTCGTGGGCGCGGAGCTCAACGCCATGCTGTTTCCGCGGACAATGTTGGGGCGGGAGCTGCGGGCCATGGAAAGTGCGACGATCTCGGCAGCTAGCAGGCCGGATCGAAATCTGTAGTCCCTAAAGAAAGCAGTTTCCTCGCCGATCCTTCCTTGTCATGCGGGGGGCTTTTCATGCGCGTGATTCGAGTTTTGGCGAAAGCTGGATGCCGCTCTGCCGCCGATCTCCTTATACAATACCCAAGACAATATCCAAACCCATAACCTCAATCGAGCGGGGATAAACTGTTGAAACAGAGCAAGCTGGACCTGATTTCTGGAGGTTCTGATCGCGGCGCACGAAATCCGGCGGCCAATTCCGTGCACCGCCGTGCCAAGATCATTTGTACCATCGGTCCGGCCTGCAATTCGGAGTCTGCGATGCGCGATCTTATGCGCATGGGCATGGACGTCGCCCGCCTGAATTTCTCTCATGGTTCGCACCACGAACACGCGGGTAATATTGAGCGTTTGCGCAGGATCGCCGAGGAAGAGAACCGGACGATTTGCATTCTTCAAGACCTGCAGGGTCCCAAGATCCGCACCGGACGCTTGAAGGAACATACCCCGGTCGCTATCCAGACGGCGTCCCAGGTCACGATCACGCCCCGCGATGTCGAGGGCACACCCACCCTGATCTCGACCACATTCAAGACACTGGCGCGCGAACTTCAGCTGGGCGCCCGCATCCTGCTTTCGGACGGACTGATTGAACTGCGCCTCATCAGCCGGAGGGGAGAAGACGTGATATGCGAAGTCATCAATGGCGGAACACTGGCTGAACATCAGGGCATCAATCTGCCGGGCGCCGCGCTTTCGATTCCGGCTCTTACCGACAAGGACCGCAGAGACCTGGAGTTTGGGCTGGCCCACGGCGTGGACATGGCCGCGCTTTCCTTCGTGCGTTCGGCCGCCGATGTCCTTACCGTGAAGCGGATCATCGCCAGGCATGGCAGCACAATTCCGGTGATCGCCAAACTGGAAAAGCCGCAGGCCTTGGAACATTTGGAGGAAATCTTCGAAGCCGCTGACGGCGTGATGGTAGCGCGGGGGGACCTGGGAGTGGAAATGGCCCCGGAAAAAGTGCCGGTCATCCAAAAACACATCATTCGCCGGTCCGCGGAGTGGCGCAAACCGGTGATTACGGCCACGCAGATGCTCGAGTCGATGATCGAGAACCCGCGTCCCACGCGCGCCGAAGCCAGCGACGTGGCCAATGCGGTTTTCGATGGCACGGACGCAGTCATGCTCTCAGCCGAAACCGCCAGCGGTCTTTATCCCCGCGAAGCCGTGGCCATGATGGCGAAAATTGTGGTCGAGGCGGAAAGTAGCATGGGAGAGTCCGGTTCGCGCCGCCGTCGTCGCGACCGTCACAGTCTGTCGATTGCGGAGACCATTTGCGAGTCTGTGGCTCATGCCGCCGAAGACCTCCACATGGGCGCCATCGCCGTCTTCACCGATACCGGAAACAGCGCCCGCCTGATCTCGAAATATCGTCCCCGCGCCGTGATTTACGCTTTTAGCCACGTTCCTGCGGTGTGCAATCGAATGAATCTTCTGTGGGGCGTCCACCCGGTGAAACACTCGCAAGCGAAGTCCACCGAGGAAATGGTTTCTACAGCGGAGCTGGAGCTTCTTCGGCACGGCCGGGTCAAAGTAGGTGACGTGCTGGGCGTGGTGGCCGGGACGCAGATGGCCTCCGGTTCAACAAACTTTATGCGTCTGCACGTGGTGACGGCGGAGGAAGCGCGCAACGCGGCTCGCGGCAAAAAGTCGAGCTCACCCACAAAACGGAAAACGTAGTCTTCCATGTCCCAGGAAATTCCTTCGGTCGCCATCTTCGAATCGGTGCCTGGCAAGGGAAAAGAGTGTGTAATCACTCTGCGCGAGTTGTTTGCCGCACTCTCGGCCGGCGGCTACAGTAGGGACTTGCTCTATCGCGATGACAACTTGCAATATGTGCTGGTGCGCTACTGGAAATCAGAAGAAGCGCGCCGCGCCGCGCAGGAGGATCCCGAAGTCCAGCGTTGCTGGGCCAAGCTGGGAAACGAAATCAAGATCGTGAAAGTGTACGAAACGCTGAAAGAAGTAACCCTGTAATAACCCTTTTCAACACAATTGACGCAACCAGGGGAGCCGACTACCATACGAAAATCGTTATTCTGGCGCCTTCTGCCAGAGTACGTTAAGGATGAGCGATGTTGCTCCGCATTGTGGTTGCGTCCCGGCCTCGTGGTTCCGCATTCCTGCTTTTCGCAGTTCTTTTGCAGATTGTGATAAGCCTGGGCTGTGGGGGACCTTCATCAACGTCGGGCCCGCCACCACCTGTTGCCAGCGTATGTGCCACGCCTGCATCATCGAATCCTTCTGGCGGAGGCGGGACTGCGGTTCCGCCGCTGGTTGCCTACGTCGCGCTGGTTGCTCAGTAAGGGTCGGGAGCGTCTTTCTAGAACACCAGGTTTCAGAGGAAAACAAAATTCACTCTTTTGAACCCTTTGCCGACACGTCGCGTGATTCTCCCGTTCGCGGATTCCTCCATCCACCGGCGGCGCCGAACGGAGATGGTCTTGTCCTCACCCATGGCGCCGGATCGAATTCCCAGACGCCTCTGTTGATTGCTCTTGCAGAAGCCTTTACCAGCAAGGGCTTTACGGTATTACGCTGCGATCTGCCCTATCGCCAAAATCGTCCCTATGGACCCCCCGGACCGGGCGATGCTGCTCGCGATCGCCATGGTCTGAAACAAGCCGTCGTGGCTCTTCGCAAGCCGGTTACCGGCCGCCTATTTCTCGGCGGACACTCTTATGGTGGCCGCCAATCCACCATGCTGTGTGCCGAAGACCCGGATCTCGTGAGCGGACTACTTTTGCTTTCTTATCCCCTGCATCCGCCACGCAAGCCCTCCCAGCTTCGCACCCAGCATTTCCCCAAGCTACAAACACCGTGCCTTTTCGTGCAGGGTACGCGCGATCCCTTCGGTTCGATTGCGGAGATGGAATCCGCGCTGAAGCTGATTCCCGCAAAGAATAACTTGCTGTCTGTCGAAGGCGCGGGCCACGATTTAGGATTCAGGGGAAAATCAAAGCACGAAGAATTACCAGCGATGGTTTTATCTTCGTTCCAGGAATTCTTGGCTTAGCCTCACTCGGCGTACTCAGCGATCCTTGCGGTGAAATACTCTTAGTTCACCCAGCCGGATTTCCCGTCGCCGTTCTTTTTGTCCGGATCGTCAGGTGGGATGTAATTGCCATTTTCGTCGAAGGTCACTTTGCGGTCATGCTTGCTCATATAAACTTCGAACTTACGGGCAGCCCGCCGTCGCTTCCAGCGGTAATAACCGTTACGAATTCCGAAATAACGTTCTGAGAGTCCGAGCGAAACCCGGCGGCCAGAAAATATCAGGAACCAAACATATCCGGCCCCGAGTCCGAGCAGCAGGATGAAATAAAACAGGGCAAAATGGCTAAGCAGCAGGTATGCCGTTTCGATGGCCGCAGTCAGGAGAACGATCCACTTGACCGGAATCTGGATCGGGATCGGAAACAGCATGATCGGCGCGCCCCGATTGAACAGGTAAAACACCATCAGGATCGCGTTGGCGGCCGCGCCCGATCCCAGCGCCGGCCCTTGCGCAACCATGTGGGTAAGCGAGAGAGCGAATCCAGCTATTGCCGCAAGAACGATGCTGACGAAGAAGAGGCTGTAGAAGCTTGCATAGCCCACGCGCTCCTCAACCGCCGATCCAAGAAAATAGACTCCCACCAGCGACAACACGAAGTCCAGCGGATCAACGTACATGAAGGCATAGGTGACGAACTGCCACACCCAGCCTTGGCGGAGGTGCGCTGGATCCAGAATGCCGAGCGCCAGGACCATCTGCCCGGTTGGTTGCGCAAACGACATCAGCAGCAGGATGACAACGTAGATCGCAACGCTCGCGAGAATGAGCTGACGGACAGCACCGCGAAACGGCGGCAGTCCCATTTGAAATGGAACATCTCTGGGCATAGCTCATGGGCCGGACGCGGCCGATATGTTCTTATCCTAACAGCTCACACGGCTACCGTTCCGGCAGCGGCACAACCGGCAAGCTCCGGTGACCCTGATTGTCCAATGCCCGCACCGCGAAAATCACATTGTCCTTGGATTGCTGCAGCGTCACCTTGGTCACATTTCCCACCGTTTGCACGTGGTCCCATTCCGGACTGGTGGTCGCCCGCCACAGCACTTCGTAACCAGTCGCATGCGGGGAGGCTTCCCAGGTCAACGTGGAATCATTCTGCAGCTCCTGCGTCTGCAGCCTCACCTTGCCCGGCGGCGCGGGCGCCGACGCCAGAGAAGCCAGCGTGGCGGCGTTCAACCGCGCCACGCTTGCCACATAATCGAAATTGACGAACTTGGGCAGATCGCCATATTCAATGCCGTTTTCCGTGCGCACATTCTGGTGTTGATGATGGAAGTCCTCGCGAAACTCCGTGAAGCGCACCGCCCCATAACCCTGCTGATTGAAGGAGTAGTGATCGCCGCCGCGCAAATAGCGGTCGAGCCGGAATACCAGCATGGGTTTCACGCCAACGTCATAAGTGCGGCCCACTTCCGCGATATAGCGAGCCACCTGCCGGGAAAGAGAATCACTTTCCCCGCCCAGATTACGGATTAAGCGCAGATCGGCGTCGGTAGCGGCATTAGGCACGCCCTCGGAAAAAACCCGAACCACACGTGCATCCTGCTCCGGGCTTCGATTCCCGCCCACAATATCGTTGTTCAGCACTGCTTCAATGTTCCAGCCTTCGGATTTCGCCATTTTTGCGAAATGTGAGCTGCCGTTCAGCCCTTGCTCCTCGCCAGCTACGGTCAAGAAAATAATCGTTGCTGGGAATTTCAGCTTGCTTAGCACCCGTGCACATTCCAAACTCACTGCGGTGCCGCTGCCGTCATCATTGGCGCCAGGCGCGGCTCCCGAGATATCCAGAGTGTCTGAGTTGCGCGAATCATAGTGGCCCGTGACCAGCACAATTCCTTTGGCGCTTTCCGGGTCTGTGCCCTTCAGCACCGCATAAACATTGGTGATGACCGTGGGCTGCGGGATTCGCTCCATCGGGTCTTCGGTAAAGCCGTCGGTCTTCACTTCCAGACATCCGCCGCAGTCCCGCGAGTAGCGTTCGAACTCGGATTTGATCCATCCCCGCGCCGCGCCAATCCCATGCCCAGCGGCGATCGAAGCCGGGTCTTGTGCAGACAAGGTGAGCCGGGTCTGAAAACTCACCAGCTTCTCAATGTTGCTCTGGATTCGTTCCGTCGAAATCTGCTTGAGGGCGGCGGCAATCTGGGAGTCTGCCGCCATCTTTGCTTCCTGCGCCGCTGTCGGCACAGCTATCCCCGTCAAGACCGCCCACAACAGGATGCCGGGAAAGAACCAGGAAAGCCTGGAACGCAGGGTACACAGGGGAGTATGGTTTGGGAAGTCCATAACTGATTTTTCTCCGAGATCTGAGCGGCCCGCCCATTTCCGCGGTCCATAGGCCAGACCATCCAGGCGAAACTTTTGAAGCGAAACACTTGACCTCCGCCCCAAGAGAAACTAAATATTAACAGGGGCGTTTTATAAAACGGGGGCCATTATGATTTATTGCGCGGAATGCGACACTAAGCTGGATATCGACGAAGACGAGATTGACGAGGGCGAAATCGTCTCCTGTCCGGAGTGCGGCACGGATTTCGAAATCGTCACTGTCAATCCAATTGAACTCAAGCCCGTGGAGGCCGAGGGATACGAAGAGGAAGAGGAGGAGGAAGCCGAAGACGGTGACTACTCCTAAGTTCTGCCAGTCTCTGCCCGCTTCTCCAATGCTTCGTTTCCCGCGTATTTCCCGAGTCGTTCTGCTTGGGGTGGTATTCTCCCTGTTGTGCCTTCCTCTGGCCTCGCAGGCTACTGGCGCTGCCGAGGAGAAAAAAAACCTACCTCCCTATGCCCTGATCTTCGGCACGGTTTGGGGGCCGGATGGAGTCCCGTTGTATGGAGTAACCATCAAGATCCGCCGGGCCGATGCTAAGAACCCCAGGAAAGCCCGCTGGGAACTCTATTCCGATCATCATGGGGAATTTGCCCAGCGGGTGCCGGCAGGCCACGCCGATTACGTAATCTGGGCTGAGCTTAAGGGCTATAAGGCCCAGGATGGCAAGAAGTTACAGCCAGGCGATGAAATCAGAGTCCACGTAGAGAACGATGAGCGGGTAGACACCGGAGTGCATCTAAAACAGTAGCGACACCTGAGGGCGTAAGGGGGAATGAGTGAAAAAGCACCACGTTGTAGCGGTTTTCGTGCTTCTGGCTGGCTTGGTCGCGGTTGCGGATCTCGCCTATGCTGGCGACAAGAAAGCCGATTCTGGCCGCATGTTGACCGGCAAGGTGATTGACCGGCAGGACAATCCTCTTCCTGACTCCGTGGTGTACCTTTCCAACACGCGCACCCAGGCGGTCAAGAGCTACATCGTCGGTCCCGACGGGGCCTACCATTTTCCCCAGCTTTCCCCCAATATCGACTATGAGATTTACGCGCTGTTTAACGGCCACAAGAGCGACACTAAGACCGTCAGCCATTTTGACGACCGCCATCAGTTGAACATCAACCTGCAGATTGATACCAAGTAATACCGGACGTTCACCAAAAAAGGCTGCCATCTCTGGTAGCCTTTATTTTTTGTAATCCGTGCTATCTGCGAAAATCCGCAAGCAACTGAAGTTAATTATTCTCGTTGCCGGCGCGCTTCCAGGTGATCAGATCACCAATAGTCGACCCGCCGGTGCTGGCCGCTGGATGTTTATACGATTCCACTTCCTTACGCGATGCTTCCTCACCCACCGCCTTGATGCTCAGGCCGACTTTTTTCTCTTCTGGATTCATCTTGACGATCTTGAAGTCGTGCTCACTGCCCGCCTCCAGGGTGACCTGCTGCCCGTTGGCGTCCACGGCCTCGGAGTTGTGGCAGAGGCCTTCGACCCCCTCGGCAATTTCCACGAAAGCGCCAAAACTGGCCACTCGCAGGACTTTGCCGTGCAGGACGTCGCCAACGTGATGGGTTGCGAAGAACGTTTCCCAGACATCGGGTTGAAGCTGCTTCACGCCCAACGACAACCGGCGTTTATCGGGCTCAATTGCGAGCACTACGGCTTTCACGCGGTCGCCTTTCTTCAAGACTTCGGAAGGGTGTTTGACCCGCTTGGTCCAGCTCAGATTGCTCACGTGCACCAGCCCATCGATGCCGTCCTCGATCTCAATGAACGCGCCGAAGTCGGTCAGGTTGCGTACCCGGCCTTCCACCTGAGCGCCCACCGGATACTTGTCATGCAGCGCATCCCACGGGTTGGTTGCCAGTTGCCGCATACCGAGCGAAATCCGGCGTTCCTGCGGATTCACGTTAAGCACCACGCAATCCACCTGGTCGCCCACATTCACCAGTTTCGATGGATGCTTCATCCGCTTCGACCACGTCATTTCGCTGACGTGCACCAGGCCTTCGATGCCCTGCTCCAGTTCCACGAACGCGCCATAGTCGGTCACGCTGATCACGCGCCCGTGCACGTGCGCGCCTACGGGATAGCGGTGTTCCGCGTCCAGCCAGGGATCGGGCGTCAGTTGCTTGAATCCCAGCGAGACCCGCTGTTTGTCCTTGTCGAACTTCAGCACCTTCACCTGGATTTGATCGCCCACATTGACCAGGTCCTTGGGATGAGTGAGCCGTCCCCACGACATGTCGGTAATGTGCAGCAGACCATCAATTCCGCCCAGGTCCACAAATGCGCCGTACTCGGTGAGGTTCTTGACCACGCCGGTCAGGATGGAGCCTTCTTCCAGATGTTCTAACGTCTTGGCTTTTTTCTCGTTCTGCTCCTCTTCCAGCAGTTGTTTGCGCGAGACCACGATATTGCCGCGCTTCTTGTTCAGCTTGATGATGGCAACTTCGATCTCTTGCCCTTTGACGTTGTCCAGATTACGCACCGGGCGCAGATCCATTTGAGAGCCGGGCAGGAACGCGCGCGCTCCCATAATGTCGACCGTCAAGCCTCCCTTGATCCGCTCAATCACGATTGCCTTAATGGGCTTCTTCTCGTTGTGGGCCTTCTCAATGTCGTCCCACGCCCGCAGCCGCTGCGCCTTCTGGTGCGAGAGGTTGATGTAGCCTTCTTCCGTCTGGCCCTTGTCCCGCATCACGTCAATCTCATCGCCAGGCTTGAACCGGGGCTTACCCTCATGGTCCAGCACTTCCGCCAAAGGCAGCATGCCCTCGGACTTGGCGCCGATGTCCACCACGACATGGGTCGGAGTGAGCTTCAGCACCGTGCCTTTAATGACGTTGTCATCGCTGGCGGCTTCTTCACTCTCTGTTGTGAAATTCTCTAGAGCGGAAGCGAAGTCTTCGCTGGCTGCGGCGGGTTGTTTTTCGTCCTGAGTTTCCGAAAGTTGGTGCTGGGTCGGCTCAGGGGCGGCGGTTTCTGGGATCGAGCCCTCAGCGGGCTCCACGCGCTCGATTAAAGAAGTCGCGGAATCCGAGTTATAGGCGTTGTTGTCGTCAAACAAGGTTATGGCCTCTCCGGTGTACTTGACGGATGCGGGGTTGTCTCGCAGACTGCTGGCTTGAGTCGTGGGTTGTAATGAGCCCGTCCTGGCGGACGGACTAGGACAATTCCAGCGGTCGGACGTTCCAAAAACAAGGACCCGCGTCCAAAGGAACACTTCGACTATAACAACCGCTTCCGAACAGTGTCAAACGCCAAACGCAGCTAATTTTAGCCCTGCGAAAACCCGCCAAAATAGGGGTTTCCGACGCCCCGAAGGCCAACCACCCGATTGGGAGGGCGCCAGCTGCACTGCGGTTTCGAAACTGCCCGCTATCTGCTACTCTGCCCTGCCATGGACTATCTCTGGACCCCGTGGCGCTACGCCTACGTTTCCACCGCCGAGAAAGCCTCCGGCTGTATTTTCTGCGACCTTCCCAAGCTAGGCGACGACGCCAAAGCCCGCCTTGTGCATCGCGCTCAGCATTGCTTTGTCATTCTCAACACTTATCCCTATACGCCCGGCCACGTGATGATCGTCCCTTACGCGCATCTCGACGAAGTGCGGAAACTGCCCGCGGAGGCCGCGCATGAAATGATGGACTTGTCGCAGAAAATGGAAACCGTGCTGCGGACCCTCTACAACCCGGACGGAATCAACCTGGGCATGAACATTGGGAAAGCTGCCGGCGCCGGAGTTGCCGGACACATCCACATGCACGCTCTGCCGCGCTGGGTGGCCGACGCCAACTTCCTGTCGGTCGTGGGTGAAACCAGAATTCTGCCCGAAAGCCTGGAGATGACCTATGAGCGCATCAAGAACGCCCTGGAAGCAAAAAAGTCACCCTGAGCGAAGGTCTTGGAGGGGTACAAACTTCGCCCAGGATGACGCGGCTAGGAGAAAACGTTCCTTGTGAAACAACGCAGCTTTTTGAGCCGTGTTCGGGTCGTTGGGAGAATAAACGAGAGCCGGCAGAGCATTTGTCATGGAAATGTCAAGAGATTGTCTTTCCGGTCTTTACAACCCTCGGGTGGCGCAGCAGCTTTAGCGCTGCGATAAACGGCTTTAGTCCCCGAGCGGCATGAACCCGTTTTTTCGGCAGCCTACTGCCCCAGCAGTTTCTCCATCTCTTTCTCGCCAATCACGCTCACTCCCAGTTCTTTCGCCTTGTCCAGCTTCGATCCCGCATCGCTCCCCGCCACCACGTAGTCGGTCTTCTGGCTCACTGATCCGGTCACTTTCCCGCCCGCATCTTCGAGCAGCTTCTTGGCTTCATCGCGGCTATAGTGCGCCAATGTTCCGGTGATCACGAAGGTTTTGCCCGCCAGCTTGGTTCCACGTTCTTTCCTGGTTCCGGTCAATCGTAAACCCAGGGTTTGCAACTGTTTGATCAACTCACGATTCTTTGCTTCCTGGAAAAATTCCACAATGCTTTCCGCAATACGCGGCCCTACTTCATTGACCTCCTGCAGTTCCTCTTCGCTCGCCTTTTCAAAGGCTTCCATCGAGCCAAAATGCTCGGCCAGGAATTGCGCGGTCCTCTCTCCGACGAAGCGAATCCCCAGCCCGAAGATCAGGCGCTCCAGCGGCAGTTGCTTCGAGGCTTCAATCTCATCCAGCACATTCTGCGCGGATTTTTCGCCCATGCGCTCCAGCCCGAGCAAGTCGGTCTTGGTCAGCTGGTAAATGTCCGCGACATTCTTCACCAGCCCACGGTCGGTAAGCTGATTGACCAGCGCATCGCCCATGCCCTCGATATTCATCACGCCTCGCGACGCAAAATGCAAAATTGTCTCCCGCAGCTTGGCCGGGCAATTGGCATTTACGCAGCGGTAATCCACTTCGCCTTCGGTGCGGACGACATGCGTGCCGCACTCCGGGCATTTCTCCGGCATGTGAAAAGACTTGTGACCGCGGGGATGGTCTTTATCCTCCACCGCTCGCGTGACTTTGGGGATCACATCGCCGCCTCGCTCGACTTCCACCCAATCGCCGATCTTCACCCCCAGGCGTTCGATTTCATCCATGTTGTGCAGTGTGGCGCGGCTCACCGTTGTGCCTCCGATGAAAACCGGCTTCAACGCCGCCACCGGCGTGAGTTTTCCCGTGCGCCCCACTTGCACCAGAATGTCTTCGATCTGCGTGATGCCGGCGCGCGCCGCGTATTTGTAGGCAATTGCCCAACGTGGCGCTTTGCCGGTGTAGCCGAGTTCGTCCTGCCACGCAGTGCGATCGACCTTGATCACGATGCCGTCGATCTCATACGGCAGCTTCTCGCGCTTGGTTTCTTCTTTCTCGATGAAGCGCCAGATTTCATCAAAGGTATTCGCCAGCTTCCGGCTGCTGTTCACTTTGAATCCGGCAGCTGCGAGCGCATTCAGCGTCCCCCAATGCCGGTCAAAATATGTTTTCCCGTTCTGCAGCAGCATGTAGGCAAAGTAATCTAGCCGCCGCTGCGCGGTGACGCTCGGTTCCAGATTGCGCACCGTTCCTGCCGTCGCATTGCGCGGATTGGCGAAAGCTTTCTCGCCCTTTCGCTCCTGCTCTTCGTTCATCTTCTTGAACGCCGCCAGCGGCATAAGCATCTCGCCGCGCACTTCAAAATCGGCAGGAGCGCCCGCTTTCTTCAGCTTTTCTTTCGGAATGGACAGCGGAATCGAACGCACCGTTCTCACATTCAACGTGACATCTTCGCCGATCGATCCATCGCCGCGCGTGATACCCCGCACCAGTTTGCCATCTTCGTAATGAAGGGCAAGAGACATGCCGTCCAGCTTTAACTCGCAGACGTACTCAATGTCGGTTCGTCCGGTGAGTTCGTGAACCCGCCGTTCCCAGTTGCGCAGATCGTCCTCGTTGTAAGTGTTATCGAGCGAAAGCATGGGCGAAGAATGCGGCGCCTTGACGAACCTTTCGCTGGGTTTTCCGCCCACTCTTTGCGTGGGGGAATCAGGGGAAATCAGCTCAGGATGCTTGGTTTCGAGGTCCTTCAGCTCATTCATGAGCTGATCGAACTCAGCATCCGTGATCTCCGGATCGTCGAGTACGTAGTAGCGATGTTCGTGGTGCCGGATCTTCTCCCGCAGCTGGTCGATTTTCTTCTGGATGTCTTTTGCCGCCGGCATCATCGAGGAAGATTATAGTCGTGGGCAGGCAAGCTATTTCAATGTCCATTCTCGAAACCGATCGCCTCAAGCTTCGCCAATTCTTGCCCGAAGACGTTGACGCGCTTGCTGCCGTGTTGTCCGATCCAGAAACCATGCGCTACTACCCTGCGCCCTTCGGTCGAGCTGCCGTCACTGGATGGATCGAACGCAATCTTCGCCGGTATTCGAAAGATGGCCACGGGCTCTGGGCCATGATCTTAAAATCCTCGGGAGAACTCATCGGTGACTGTGGCCTAACCCGGCAAACCGTAGATGAGGTGGACGAAATCGAGATTGGCTACCATGTTCGCCGTGATCTTTGGGGCCAGGCATATGCCTCGGAAGCCGCACGGGCTTGCCGAGACTACGGATTTGCGAAGCTGGGCGTCGAGCGGCTCATCTCCCTGGTTCGCCCAGAAAATCTGGCATCCCGCCGAGTGGCAGAGAAGACCGGCATGACTGTATGGAAAGAAATAACCAGGGCGAGCTTTTTGCACTACGTCTACGCGATCCAGCGGAACCAAGCTCCACTTAGTTTCTAAAATCCCAGTCAGTTTCCCTCTGCCAACTCTTGGCGATGCCCGGAGGGTTGGTTCGCTTGTCGTGAGGGAGTATATCGAAAGCTATCCGACCTGAGCAGAAGATTTACGGTCTGATTCCTGCCCGAATCACCCGACCTGTCCGACCAATATACGACCAGTTGGTCCCGATCTTCACCCTAGCCATTTTCCGTTGCAATTTCACGGCAGCTAGTCCATCGGAAAAATCCGTCGCTTCCTCGAACTGAGGCTGAATAGCGATCTCTCCCCGGCGATTGATGTAGTCCCACTTTTCGTTCACCACAATGAGGAAAAGGCCTTCATGCTCACTATCAGGAGCATCCATCAGTGGGGAAAAGGAGATCGAAGGTACAAGGAAAATTAGCAAAAGACACAGCGGCTTGAGCGTCCGTCTAAGCATGAAGAGATCACCCGAAAAATCGTGTCACGATATTTGAGTCCGCTCCGAGCCATGGAACGCTACAAACGATAGCTAGTCTTCCCCTGGGCCTAGCTCAACAAAATCATCACTGCCCCAGCTTCCCCTGAAACAACGCCCACAACTGGCCGCCGATCACGCGATACAACACAAAGGCCTTGCCCGAATCGGAAACCTGGCGGAAGAGCAATTCTCCACGCCCGTCTCCATCGGCATCGACCGCATCAATCAATTCCAGCCGTGGCAGAACGTCCAGATGCTGGGTGTCGGTGACATTGGAAAATGCTTTGTGGAGATCACGATAGATATCTTCGCGCGCAACCAGAGTTACCACGTACTGGATGTCCGCTGTAGCAGTCCCTTTTGCGGCTTGGGGCAGGCGGGCGTTCGCTGTCAGCACCAGCACCGGTTCGTTGTTGTTGGAAAGATCAAACACCCGGAGTTGGACGTCGCTGAAGCTGGGTTCAGGCGGATTCGCCGCTCTGTGCGAATGCGGAGAAGCCGACGCTGACGTAGAAGCATGGCTGGGCCGAGAAGCAGGCGCTGTCGCCGCCCCAACCGTCCCCAGGCCCAAATCTTTCGCCCGTGCGCGGACCTCGACGGCCGCCAACGCCAGCATCTTATCGCGGAACTTTGCTTCTTCCTCCGGCTTCATGGTGTAGGCATAAGGGCGCGGATCCGGCCCGTCGGCATCCGAAATCGCCGGGAAATACTGGATCCCACTCGATGCAGCCGATGGGCTCGACCCGCCAGCCGCCGGAACTGCGGACTTCGAGGCTCCCGACGGTGCAGGGGGCGCAGGTTTGGGCGAAGGCCCAACTGACTCGCTGGACGGGTCCTCTTTAACCGCAGCCGGTTTGCCACGCCGGAGTTTCGGGATATTGGGATCGTCACCGTGGGATTGACTGGTTTCCGGCGGAGGCGCGACGGATTGTGATGGTGTAGAGGAAGAAACTGCCGGCGGAGGCGTTTGCGGAACCGGGGAAGCAGAGGCCGGAGTCCCGGCTTGAGTCACCGTGGTCGGCGTTGGACTGCTGGGCGTGGACGTTGCCGGGGCTGGAGTGCTCGGGGTAGGCGTTGTGGTTGGCGCCGGAGCCGTAGGCGCCTCGGATTGACCCCCACCCGGACGCTTCAAAACCGGTGGCCCATCCGTCCCTCCGGGCGTTGTAGTCGGGGTAGAAGCAGCAGCCGGATCGGATTGACTCGTAACCGGACGCTTCAAAACCGGCGGCCCGTCCGAATCATCCCGCACTTTTTTCGCCTTCTCCGCCGCCGCTGTGGATGCTTTTTTCTTGGTTTCCGCGGCTGCGATCTCCGCCGCCGATTGCCATTTTCCTTGTCCGCGCCAGGAGGTTTCTCCTCGCTGTGCGCTCGTCACCGTAAAGAGTCCCTGCGAGACGCCGGTTTTTACTCCCTCATAAACCGTGTCGGTATAAAGCGCAAAAGGCACAGGAGAGGCTTTGTAAGCGCTGGCGTCATAGAATTCACCATCGATCATGATCACGACCGGCAACAGCGTGACTTTGCCACTCGGCGTGATCTCAATCAATCCCAGCGCGCGCGGGCCGGTGGGTTTCTTGGCCCGGCTCGAACTCTGGGCCAAAAGAAGGTGTGCCAGAATCAAAGCCACACCCACGCAGATGACGGCGCACCGAGCGGTACGATATAACGGAGATCGACCAGTTGGACGAGCGGCTAGACCAGCGGTCCGACTAGAAGGAGAAGCTGCCATGGGTTCCATTACTCTCAACATCAATGATAAAGCCCCCGAGTTCACTTTGCCCGATCAGGATGGCAAAGAAATCTCGCTAAAGAATTATCGCGGCCAGTACGTCGTGCTTTACTTTTATCCCCGCGCCGATACGCCGGGCTGCACCATCGAAGCCTGCGAATTCCGCGACTCTCACAAAAAAATCGAAAAAACCGACGCCGTCGTTCTGGGCATTTCGCCCGACACATCTAAAGCGCAAAAGAAATTCGAAGAAAAGTTCAGCCTGCCCTTCACCTTGCTCGCCGACGCCGACAAAAAAGTCTGCAATCTCTATGGTGTGATGCAGGAAAAGAACATGTATGGCAAGAAAGTTATAGGCGTTGTGCGCACTACGTTCATTATCGAGCCGGATGGCAAGATCAAGCATATCTTCCACAAAGTAAAGCCCGAAGGCCACGCCGAAGAAGTGCTCGGCTACCTGAAAGATGCCGCCAAAGGTGCCGCATAACAGAAACTCGTGTGGGGGCGGGCGACTCGCCCGCCCAACCCGAGACCCGTCGGCTCCAGTTCTGCTTTTCGAAAACTTCCCTATTTTCGTACTCCAGACCCGGCACTTAGTCTTTTCCTGAATCCACGCAGCATAGAATCGGCTATGTTAAAAGCTGCTGCCCTGAATGCCTCCGGATAAGCGTGGGCCGAAGAAATTGAACATCCTTATCACTAACCGGGGTTCGGTTCGCGGTACTGGCACGGAAATTGTCACAAGAGATTTGGCTTTCGAGTTGAAAAAACTGGGCTATGCCCCAGTGGTTTATTCTCCGGTCCTTGGGTTACTCGCCGGCGAGGTTCGCGCCCACGGCATTCCAGTGTTTGAGTGATGCGCGCAAGAGCGAGCCGGCCCCGGACGTCATCCACGCTTAGAAGAATGAAAGTTGCTACCGCAAGCACGGACCAGTGAACGTATACGTCCACTCCCCGGATCGCATAAAGTGAGTAAGCTTCTTCAGCCTTATGGGATTGGTGATTTGGATGGCTTTCGGCATTAGCACTCTTCTAGTCGATTTTGCGTCGACCGGGCTTGCAGCCCCGGATTCTATCGTGCGACAACGCGTTGCACAATCACCACGAACTGCACATTGATCGCATAGCGAATTCTTCAGGCGGGCAGTTAGAATTCAAGCTCGAACTTCATGAAGGAACTATTTCCCCCCTTACCGCGCAGTTTCTACGATCGCGATCCGCGTCTGGTCGGCCCGGAGCTTCTGGGTAAAGTGCTGGTTCGACGCGAGGGTAGCAAAATCCTGGCAGGCCGAATCGTGGAAGTCGAAGCCTATCTGGGAGAAAACGATCCTGCCGCGCATTCCGCCGTGGGACAGACCCCTCGCAATGCCGTGATGTTCGGCCCGCCCGGTTATGTTTACGTCTATTTCATCTACGGCAACCACTACTGCCTGAACGTCTCCTGCCTGCCGGGGGGAACCGCAGGAGCGGTACTGTTTCGCGCTCTGGAACCGTTGGAAGGCGTCGAAGAAATGGCTGCCGCCCGGGGCATCTCCCTTACCGGCCCGCGCGATCTGCGAAAGTTGACCAGCGGCCCGGGACGATTGGCTCAGGCATTCGGCGTTACCCGGCAACGTGACAATGGCAAAGACCTCACCAGCGAAAAATCTGATCTTTTCATTGCCGACGATCTTGCAAACCGCACTCCACGAGACTATGATCGCGCCCGTCGCGTTTTGACCACGCCGCGCATCGGGATCACCAAAGCTTCCGATTTTCTTCTGCGTTATGTGATTGAAGAGAACGAGTTCGTGTCCGGCCCACGATTCCGGAAATGAAACTCGCTCCTATAGCTACAAGATAATCTTTCGGCGCGGCTCGTTTCGAGCGATACCAGCGAGCCGGGCGCCGGGTTCGAGATGGGGACTGGCAATTAGCTTGCTGACTTTCACTTTGAGTCTCGGCTGAATCGAGCTCGTGCATCCAGACCGTGGTGCGAACCATCTGATAACACGTAAGCTGATGCCTTTCATGGCGCAGATGAAGAGACTATTTTCCTACTTTTGTGCACTGCTGTGCGGCCTTCTGCCCTTATCAACATCAACGGCTAGGGGTGCGGAGCCGGTTACCCCCAGCCACACCCCAGCCTCGGCCAGCGCTCCGGCCAGCATCGTGATCGGGTTTGTGGGTGGCTTTGTCCGTCACGACGATCTCCGGCATGTGCCGGTGCAGTTGGCGCTGCGTCTTCGAGAGTCTTACCCTGCGGGAACCTGGATCAAGACATTCGAGAACCACCACTTCCACGACGCCTATCGCGCCGTCCTTCAGCAACTTGACACCAACCATGACGGAATTCTCTCTGACGAGGAGAAGAGGAATGCCCACATCATCCTGTTCGGGCACAGTTGGGGCGCTTCGGCTGTGGTGGCCCTTGCCCGAGATTTGCAACGGGCCCGGATTCCTGTGATGTTGACCGTGCAGGTAGATAGCGTGGAAAAACGAGGGCAGAACGACGCGGTCATTCCCGCCAACGTGGCTGAGGCGGTGAACTTTTATCAACCCTACGGGCTAATCCACGGACGAGCCATGATTACCGCCGCCGATCCCGCGCACACGCAGATTCTGGGCAATTACCTGTTCGACTATCACAAAGAGCCGGCAGTTTGCCAGGAAACCATCTGGTATGTCCGCTTGTTATCGAAGACCCACATGGAGAGCGAGTGTGATCCGCT
>Ga0182024_10007384_pt1 | contig 23699 bp, 14 predicted proteins | sample P32metaG_FD_120480 | JGI IMG/M metagenome (GOLD analysis project Ga0182024, IMG submission 120480) | Permafrost microbial communities from Stordalen Mire, Sweden - P3-2 metaG (Illumina Assembly) | ecosystem: Environmental > Terrestrial > Soil > Wetlands > Permafrost | place: Sweden: Stordalen... | reverse complement strand
GGATCAACCGCCGGTCGTCCTCAAAGCGACCACGCGATTAGTGCAGGTCAGCGTCATCGCACAGGACGGCAAAGGCCAGCCCATCACCGATCTGAAGAAGGACGATTTTCGCATCAAGGTCAACGGCAAAGACCAGCCCATAAAAATCTTCTCCATAGATTCCAGCGGCGCTTTGCCCAAAAGTGAGGAAAAACTGCCGCCCGACGTCTTTACCAATCGCATGGAAGTCAAACCCGGCCAGCAGTCGAGCGTCACCATCATCCTGCTCGACATGCTCAACACCCGCTGGGCCGATCAGGTCTACGCCAAGGCGCAGGTGATCCGCTATTTGCGCGCCCTCACGCCCGACGATCACATCGGCCTCTACACGCTCGGCACGTCGCTCCGCGTCCTGCACGACCACACCGCCGATTCCTCCGAGTTGCTGAGCCGTCTCGAAGCCCTCAAGGGCAAGGATCTTCCCGACATGACAAGCAAAGAGCCGACCGATGCCATGCACGGCGATGCTCTCCTGCTCGATGCCCTCCAGCGCGGCGCCGGCGGAGCCAGTCCCGCCGAGCGTAGTTTCTACACCACCCAGCGAATCATCGGAACGCTCAAAGCGATTGAGTTCATTGCCAATCATCTGGCGAAAACCCCCGGCCGCAAGAACCTGATCTGGGTCTCCGGCGGCTTCCCACTCGAAATCGGATTTGATAATGCTGCTGCGTGGCGCAACCCACAAATCGATCAGCGCACCTTTACCGACGAAGTCAGCGAAACCGTGCGCGCCGTCAACGACGCGAACATGGCCATCTATCCGGTCGACGCGCGCGGCCTCATCGTCGCCCCGCAATTCGATGCCGAGCGCCGCGGCAACGGCCGTGGCATGCAAAAAGCTCCTCCAATGGTCGGCGTGAAAAACCAGCAGACGATGGAGGAACTAGCCAGCCGCACCGGCGGCCACGCTTATTACAACTCGAACGATCTGGCCAAGGCGATCCACTCAGCCGTCGACGATTCCCGCGTCACCTACATGCTGGGCTTCTATCCGGTCGACGAAAGCTTCGACGGCAAGTTCCACAAAATCGAAGTGCAAACAGTCGAGCGCAAAGGCGTCCACCTCCGCTATAGAAAAGGCTTCTTCGATCTCCCCGAGCTTCCGCAAGACGAAAAAGCCCGTAAAACCGAGCTAGCCGACGCCGCCTGGAGCCCTCTCGACGCCTCTGGCATCGGCATCGCCGCCAAAATAGTCCCCTCCAAAACCAAACCAGGATCGCTCGAAATTGTTCTGGTGATCGACAGCACCCAAGTCAGCCTGCAGCAGCAATCCGACCACTGGATCGGCCGCCTCGACGTGCTATTCATCCAGCGCGACAACGGAGGCAATCAATACAACGGCCTGGACGACACCATCAATCTGAACCTCGGCGCAGAGAGCTACGCGAAGTTCATCAAGAACGGATTCGTCTACGCCAAGATCATCGACCGCGCAGACCGGGCGAAGATAATCCGCATTGTAGTCCGAGACTCAGCCAGCGGAGCAATCGGTTCCATCACGGTGCCGTTAGCAAAAATCAGTTAACGCCGCCGGCCTCCCCCAAACAACCGCAGCAAAATATTCAACGTAGCCACAAACACATTAAAAACTCCCGCAAACAGCGCCAGCGCCCCCGGAATCGCGCTATCCGCATCCCCGCTCTGCAAAATCGCGCTGGTCGACGTCACCAGTGCAATCACACCAATGGCCCCAATCCCGACTGCGATCAAAACCCCAACAAAACCAATATTCATAAAGCTATTGAGGATCATCGCGCCAATCACCGAAAAGAACAGCCCGACCATCAGTCCTCGCGGAGCGCTAAACGTCCGCCCGGACGTGAACACATACCCCGTAATCGCCAGAAACACGATCGCCGTAATTCCCAGCGCCACGAGGATCATTTCCGGCGCCTTCAACGACGCAAACCACAATAGCGGAGCCAGACACAAACCCGCAAAAAATCCATCTGCCACCAGCGCCAGAGTGCCCAACCCGGAATTCCCCCGAGCCGACATCGCAATCCGAGGCACCGCGTTCAACCCGATCATGGCGACAATCCAGCCGATCCAGCTCGAAAAGAATCGTACGATCACCTCCGTGGTCGCGCCCACGTACCCACCCACGATCGCCGCCACCACCGCAATGCCGAACAACGCATAAGTCTGCTTGATCACCGCCGCCTGCGACGCGGTAAGAACGGTAGTCGCCGACATCCGGTCAAACACGGAAGAATTAGGATTCGAGGGATTCATAAGATTCTCTCCACTATTGTAGATGCGCCGCCGCACCTTTGTGATTCAGTGGGGCAGGTTCGCGACAGTCGGGAACCTTGCCTCTTCAGTTTTGCTGCCCTTTTCACCGCCCCCCAAACAACCATGTCTTAATCGGCTGATACAGCAAATCGATTAATCCCACCGCCAGCCAGATCGTCGAACTGGTGGAAAGCGCTCGCGCCGTAGTTCGCACCTCCGGCGTCCGGTCGAGCTGTAGTAAGGGTCCACTCTCGCTCGCCGCCGTTCGGTCGTACAAAAACAGAGGAGCCGCCGCAAACAGCGCAAACACCGGGAACCACGATGCGGTGATCGTCACATTCGCCTGCTTGATCGACCCGCTGCGCCACAAAAAGCCCATGGATGTGACCGCGTCGGCAATCGCGAACGCTGCCAGCGCTAAATGCCGGATCGCCAGTGCTCTGCCCGCGGAACGCAAGCCGGTCATCAGATCGCGCGAACGCTCCACGGCCGCCCGGCCGGACAATTTCTCCACCACGCAAATCACCGGCCAGAGGCAATCCCCGATCACCCAGCCAGGTCCGAAAAAGAACGCCGATTGAGTCTGCGTCAACGCGAGACGCGGCAGCATCTTCACCAGCTTCCAGAAGACGCGGAACGATAGAAATTTTCTCACGCGAACTTGTTCGTCCATCGCCATCAGCGCCGCGGATGCCCGCAGCACGTTGTCGCAAAAAATGAATAGAGCCGCCGCTGCCAGAGGGATCAGCACGAGTCGCGCAGCGGCAATCGGCAGCAGCTTTTTGCCGACTAATACCAACAGCCCCGTCATCGATAATATTGCCGCATATCCCGGTATCAGCAAAACAGCGTACGTCGCGATATGTTGCAGCAGAAATGCCTTCGATCTTCGCAGCGCCAGGAACTCGGCATCCACTGCGTTATGGAAGCGTCGCGTAAATACGATTGCGGATGCCGGGCGGTCCGCCGGATCGCGCGCGAGCCCCGCGAGAATCGCGTCCGATACGTCGCCCGGAATTTTGTCGACGCTGGCCGGCGGAATTGGACTGCCGGTCTCGTGATATTCGAATAATTCGCTCGACTTCCCCCGGAACGGCAACTGGCCGCAGGTTAGCGAATACGCCACCACCGCGAGGCTATAAATGTCGGATCGGAAATCGACTTCCCTTCCAAAAGCCTGTTCGGGCGACATGAATGCCGGAGTTCCCAGCAAGCTGCCCGGCATGGTTTGCGCGCCTCCGCTGCTGTCGAACGATCCGGAGGAGACCCCCGATGGAGTTCGCGCAATCGCGACCGTCTCAATCTCCTCGGCCCGCGCGCGAACGTCAGGCGTCATCTCCATCGCAGCCGTTTCTAATTCGTTTGCAGGCATCGCCGGCCGAACAGTGACCGGGCCGTCCCCTTGCTCAGTGTGAGCCCAATCGGTGAGCAGATTCACTTTGGCGACTCCGAAATCGAGCACCTTCACCGTGTACCCTCCGCGCCCGTTCGGTTCCATCCAGACGTTATCGGGCTTCAGATCGCGATGGACGATTCCATGCCGATGCGCCTCCGCGAGCGCGAGGCCAATCTGATCCAGAATATCCGTGATCGTCACCAGGGCGATCCGCGGATTGGCTTTCTGGAAATCGGACAGCGTCTGTCCGTCGAGATATTCCATCACCAGGTAAGGCATCTCGCCGCCCGCGGCCCTCGCGATGCCGAAATCCGTGACGTTGACGATGTTCGGATGCCGCAGGCGTCCGCATGCCTGCGCCTCCCTCTGGAAACGCGCGAGAAACTGCGGTTCCGCCGCCCACTTCGGAGCGATCACTTTGACCGCAACCACACGCGTCGTTCCCAGGTGCGTCGCCAGGTACACATTGCCCATTCCGCCCGCGCCGAGTTGCTTGTCGATGCGGTATTTGGCATCGAGAATTTCACCAATCATTAATTTCACCGATCATTGCCGCCATGATATCAATCGCCACTACAAAATTCGCAAGTCGCGGCAAATATTGCGTGTACCGGCCGCGCCATCCGCTTTAGATTCAATGCGAGAAACGGCCATTGAGTTGCTAAACCAGACATTTGGAGGGATCTATATGGCTACCGGTCTGACAGAACCGCATTTCATCGCAACTCACGAGACGAGCCACGAACACTCGTCCGGCATATCTTGGTCAGCCGTGATCGGCGGAGCCTTCGTCGCAGCCTCGATTTCGCTGATCATGCTCGCACTCGGCGCAGGCTTCGGCCTGTCCGAGGTGTCGCCGTGGTCTAACATCGGCGCATCGGCGCTCGGCACCGCGGCGATCGTCTGGCTGATCGTAAATGAAGCGATTTCCTGCGCCCTCGGCGGCTATCTCGCAGGCCGCCTCCGCACGAAATGGGTTGCGGTACATACCGATGAAGTTTACTTTCGGGACACCGCGAACGGATTTCTTGTGTGGGCCGTGGCAGTTGTAATTACGGTGACATTCCTGGTCTCGTCCGCTTCGTCCATGGTGGGCCGCTCCACACCACGCGAGGCATCTTCGGATAGGCCCGCCGATCCTCACGCGTATTTTGTGGACCGCCTGTTCCGCTCCGAAACTCCCACTCCGATCGACGCATCTCTCAATACAGAAGCTGGACTGATCCTGGCAAATACTCTGCGACAGGCCGACGCTTCCGGAGCAGATCAAGCTTATTTGGCAAAATTAGTAGCCACCAAAACGGGCCTGAGCCGCGCCGACGCGGAGAAGCGTGTCGCGGAAGTAACCTCCGAAGTTCGACAAGCGGAGGATACCGCGCGGAAAACGGCTGCCCGCTTTCTGCTGTGGACCTTCTTAGCTCTTCTGATTGGCGCGTTCACCGCAAGCTACGGCGCCACCATCGGCGGCCGGCAGCGCGATCACGTGAAGGTTATCTAAAGGAGATCATATGCGTTCCGCCTTGCTTTATTTCATCGGCATTCCGATTCCCATCATCATCTTGATCGCGTTATTCACGGGTCACTGCTAAGTTATTTGTTAGAGTGACTCGCATCTTTCTCCTGTCACCGGCCAACGCCTCAGGCGTGCGAGCGCGGATGATCATGAACGGCGAAGCCGACTTCGACCTCGCCGTTCGTCTGCGGACCGAAGGAGCACCACTCGGCGAAGTCTACGCATTTATCAGTGGCTTGTACTTTCGAGGCAAGCTCGCCTACGCAACTGCGTTCGGCACGCCTTTAGTGATCACTGCCGGCCGAGGCTTGCTGGCACCGGAAACCCAAATCACCCTCGACGACTTGCGCGCCATCGCCGCCGTGCCGATCGATCTCGCCAATCCACTCTATCGCGATCCGTTGGAGCAAGCAGCCCGAACTCTCGAGCCCTCCGGTGAAGTCATCCTGCTGGGAAGCATCGCGACCCCCAAATATCTTGAGCCCCTGAAGGCCGTCCTGGGTTCGCGCCTCCTCTTTCCCTCCGACTTCATCGGCCGCGGCGACATGAGTCGAGGCGGCTTAATGCTCCGCTGCGCGCGGGATGGAACCGAACTGGAATATGTCCCAGCGTCCACCGAGCTGCGTCGCGGCCGCCGTCCCCCAAAGCTCACGCATGCGAACAGCCGCTAACAACATCGCCGATGTGCAACCGAGATGGAGGTGTCAATGTTTTGGCCAGGGATGGCTCTTGACTGTTTCGCTGCCTTCGGTTAATGCGATGGAACGATTTGCGGACGTGGCCGGCCACGCTTGCGTTTCGCCGGCCGGCCAACGGACTTCGAGCCGATCCACCTTATCCGACTTTCCCAGGCCGAAATAGAGGGTAAAGGAATTTTGCGAAAAGTAGCTGCCGCCGCTTACCACCCCCGCGATTTGTTTGCGGCCACCTGCTTCGACGGTGCAACGCGCGCCGATCGCGCTGCGATTCGAACGGGTCCCGGTCAACGTAATCGCAATTGCATTCTGCCGGGGGCCGACGTTCTTCAGCAGCGTGGGTTTGTCGTTCATATTCACGATCACAATTTCCGGACGGCCGTCGCCATCGAGATCACCGATGGCGAGGCCGCGTGACGGTCTGCGGGTCGCGAATCCGGGTCCTGCCGATTCGGTGACGTCGGTGAAGCGCCCGTTGCCGAGATTCCGGTAGAGGAGCGTCTTCTGGCGATAGGTTTCGCCGAGCGGAGAGCGGTCGATCTCCGGATAGACGTGGCCGTTCGCCATTACCAGATCGGGCCATCCGTCGTCATCGATATCGAGAAACGCAATACCCCAGCCAAGCAGCAGATTGCGGCCGAGGCCGGCCATTTCCGAGACGTCCTCGAAGAATTTTCCATCCTCGTTCTTGTAAAGCGAAGGCCGGTCTCCCGAGAAATTGGTCTTGGCGATATCGAGAAAGCCGTTGCCATCGTAATCCGCCACGGCAATGCCCATGCCGGCTTGCAACTGGCCATCGGCGTTGTAGGCGACACCGGCGGCATCGCCGCGCTCCTCAAAAGTGCCGTCGTGGTTATTGCGATAGAGCAGGCTGGGGGTCTGGTCGCACGCGACATAGATGTCGGGCCAGGCGTCATTATCGAAATCCGCGGTGACGACTCCTAGGCCGTAACAGCCGCCGGGAGCGAGAATGCCGGCTTGACGGGAAACGTCGCTGAAGGTGCCGTCGCCATTGTTGTGATAGAGCGCATTGTGCGCGGCAGGCAGACCGTGCGGACCGCACCACACCATCATTCCTTTCCAGTCACAGGTCTTGCTGCTGTCGGATTTTGCTCGATCGAAATCCACGTAGTTGGCGACGAAGATGTCGAGCAGGCCGTCGCGGTCGTAGTCGATAAAAGCGCAACCGGATCCCCAGCGCGTGCCGGTTACTGGCAGGCCGGCGCGTGCGGTGATGTCCTCAAATTTACCGTTTCCGAGATTCCGATACAGGCTGTTGTGGCCGTAATAGGTGACGAGAAGATCGGGATGGCCATCGTTATCGATATCGCCGACGCAGGCCGCCTGAGCCCAGCCGGTGCGGGTCAGACCGGCCTCGCGGCCGACCTCAGTGAAGTGTCCGGAGCCATCGTTTTTATAAAGCTCGGAACGCGACGGAGGGCCGTTGGCGATGAAGATGTCGTTCGAGCCATCGCCATCGAAATCGAAAATCGCTACGCCGGTGCCGGTGCTTTCCAGTATGGAATCCTTTTTATCCTTGCCGCCGAAGGTGTTGGGAACGGTGAGGCCCGATTTCGCGGCGATATCGATGAAGTGAACTGCCGGGACTTCCGCGGCGGCCAGTATCACAGCCAGAAAGAAGAGCCGCATGATTATCGGATTCCCATATCGCGCAGGGCTTGTGCTGCCTGCCGGGAAATCGCGGAATCGGTACCGTTCGCGGCCTCGCGGAAGTGGGTCACGGCTCCTTCTTTATCCCCTTCGGCTGCAAGCACCTTGCCGAGTTGAAAATGGGCGCGCGCCAGATCGGGTTTCAGCGCGAGAGCCGCTGCATACTCCCGGGCGGCTTGGGACAATTCGTTTTTCCTGGCATGAAGGCCGCCGAGGAGTTCATGGGCCTCGATGAGATTTGCCTCCGCGCGCACCGCCCGTTGGGCTTCGTTTTGCGCGTCGTCGAAACGGTCGGCGCGCACCAGGGCAAGGGCGTAATCGTACAGGTATTGGCCTGACGGACGGAGCTTGATCGCGCGCTGGAAGTCGAAAAATGCGTCGGGGAATTTTCCCTTTTCCGCCAGGATGCGGCCGCCCAGATCCCATGCCGCGTCGTCGAAGGGATCGGTTCGAAGGGCGTCGTTCAGGACGGACTCGGCATGGGTCACTTCAGCCAGCCTGCGGGATTGATCGGGAAGCCAGGGGTCGAGCGTGATGGCCTTCTGAATTCTTTCGGCCGAGGCGGTCAGCACCCCATATCGAAACCACGATTCGGGATCGGTGGGCGCGACTTGCACGGCGTGGGCGAGAATCTGTTCGGCATTGGGAGGGTCGACCGATGCGAGCGCGCGCATGGCCCGCGGGGAATCGGGTTTAATTTGTAACGCGCGCTGATAGGCTGCGGCAGCGTCTTGCGGAGCACCCGCGATTTTCAAGCCGTCGCCGAGGACCATGTAGAACTCGGGTTCAGGGGGATGGATTTGATCGATGAGGCGCGCCAGATCGGGCAATCCGGATGTCAGGTTGTTTCCCAGCCCGACCTGCGCGACTGCGCGGTACAAGGCGTTCCGCGGAGTATCCGGAAGCGGGGAGGGATAATAGGGCACCACTTCGCCGCGATACTCTTCCGGAGGACGTTCCGCGAATTCGGCGAGCGCGTTGGCGGGCGGGCGGCGCTGAATCAGATGATCGGTCATGATCACATGCGGGGCGTCGTCAACGCGGCGCCTGGGCATGTGACACGTGATGCAGTCCGCCGCGGTGGCCTTTACGGTTGCGGGATGCGCGAGATGCGTCGTCGCGTGGCACTTCAAACAAACGCTCGAGTACTGACGGACGGCTTGCTCGCCACGTGGGATCCGATGCGGATCGTGACAGGTGGCGCATTCCAGCTTTCCAGCGCTCTCGAGGAAACAGCGCGATTGGCGCAGACGGTAAACCGAGCTTACCGCCTCGAACTTGTCTTCGTGCCCGGTGCCCTGCGCATGGTCGAAAGAGATCGCGAAATCCACCAACGGCTGGCCGGGAAGATATGAAAATGTGCCGCGGTCGAATCGCTGGAGCACCGCCGGGATGCGTCCGCTGGTGGTTTCGAGGTGGCATTGCATGCACACCTCCATTCGCCTCTCCGGGCTCAGTTTCGCCGGATTCACGATGCTCTCCCGGCCGGCGGTTCGAACATGGTCGGCTCCGGGACCGTGGCATCGCTGGCAATCGATCCCTTGGGGAAGTTCGCCGAGGTACACGGGGTCGCTGCCCGGCGCGGTGTTCGTGGGCGGGATGTCGGGATAGCCGTTATGGCAGAACATGCATTTATAAGAGATGAATCTGCGGGTTTGCGGATGATCCGTGTCCGACCCGGGCACCATGCCCCATTCGCCGCCTTTGTCCGGATACCAGCCGAGGGGAAGCTCGATCAGCATGCCACGCTGGGTTCGGTGCAGATAGGAGCGGGCGTGATTTCCCGAGCCCATTACGTAATCGATGGTCAATTCCTCGGCGTTGATCTCTTTGCCGGAGGCGTCCCGTTGCCAGCGGCGCTGGATATACTGGCCGTTTCGGATGGTCATCGAATAGTGGCTGTCGGAAAGGGCGTGATAGTATTCGGGAGTCTTCGCGTAGTCCTCTATGGTGTTGGCCGCTTGCGGTCTAAAAAACGACTGGGCCATTCCGGTGCGGGCATAGTCGGCGGCGATATCACGATGGCAGGTAGCGCAGACCTTCGAATCCACATATCCACTTTCCGGGTGGGTTTCCGGGCGCGCCGGCGACGAACCCAGGAGCAGCAGGACCGCGATCCGGCGAATAGGCACCATCAGCCTTTGATTCTACGCTGGTCTGGAGTGCAATCGTCAATGCTTTAGTCTTCGGCCTTAATCTTCCAGAAATCATAACTTTAGGGGTCCATCGTTTCGCATTACGAAAACGTTTACGTTTTGCGTAAAAACAGTTGACCGAGGTTTTAGCTAGTGCTAACATACTACCCAGTCTGGCCTGCCGTGGGGCAGGGAGGAGGGGTAAATGTGTAACCTCAGGGGGCTCAGGATTGCCCTGTTAACTCTCGTTTGTGCGTGCGTAGCGTTTGCGCAACGGGATCTTTCAACACTTGCGGGTACGATCACGGACGCTTCGGGCGGCGTGGTCACGAACGCGAAGGTAACCATCACGGACATCGCCACGGGCGAAGTCTACACAATCACCACCAACAGCTTAGGCGAGTTTGTGCGACCGGCTTTGAAGCCGGGCACTTATAACATTACCGTGAGCGCCCCGGGGTTCAAAACGTCGGAGCAGAGGAACGTGATCCTTACCGTGGGTGAACGCACTGGTATAAATATCGCTCTCACGGTCGGGGATGTCACGCAGACAGTCGATGTGTCGGCGTCGGGGCAAATACTGCAGACGGAAAGCACTCAGGTCGGCGCTGCGCTCGACACCAAAACGATTACCGACGTGCCGTTGGGCGGCCAGCGCAATTTAGCCTATTTAGCACGGCTCTCGCCGGGCGTCGTGCCCGCCGAACCGGGCGCGCGCGATTCCGCGAACGGCGGCTTTTCCGCCAACGGAGTTCGCTCGAACGGCCAAAATAACTTCCTGCTGAACGGAGTCGACAACAACATCAACACCATCGACTTCCTGAATCAGACCTCGTATGCGATTGGGCCTTCGATCGATGCCGTCAGCGAAATCAGCATTCTGACCAACGGCTACAACGCGGAATACGGTCGCGCGGCCGGTGGCGTCATCAACGTGACCCTCAAGTCCGGCACGAATGCGCTTCACGGCAGCCTATTCGAATATCTGCAAAACCGGGATCTGGATTCGAACACGTGGACGAACAATCGCGCCGGCACGAGCACAGCCACCGGCTTGCCAGTGGCGCCGCGCGGTCCTTTCGTGCAGAATCAGTTCGGCGCAACGGCCGGCGGCCCGATCATTAAGAACAAGCTGTTCATGTTCGGAGATTACCAGGGAACCCGCATCGCCGATTCCGGCGGTTCGGTAACCAACCTGGGCTACTCGAATTACACGACGGTTCCCACCGCGGCCATGAAGGGCGGCGACTTCTCCAGCCTCCTGGGCCCGGTCTACACCGGAACCGACATCAACGGCGCTCCGATCAACATCCAGAAGGGCGCGGTCTATGATCCGCAATCGACAGTGTACTGCACTTCTCCTTGCGGAAACGTGACGGCCGCCGGCTTCCAGATCCCTGTATCGCGTACCCAATTCCCTGGAAACAAAATTCCCCTCACCAGAATGGATCCTGCGTGGGCCAAGATCATGCAGCTCTATCCGACGCCCAATCAGACTGTGATTACGGGCAATGCGCCGACCAACGATTATTTCTACAACACGGTCGGCGGTCTGGTTACCGATCAGGGAGACGGCCGCGTGGACTATCGGCTCAGCGATAAGGACAGCCTCTTTGGATCCTTGAGCTGGTCGAATACCTCGAAGACCGATGGTGCGCCGCTCCCGGGCGCTCTCGACGATACCGGCTTCAACGGCGCCGGCGAAATCGACCTCAGCCGTAACGCCCAGATGAGTTATACCCGTGTCTGGAGCCCCAGCTTGGTGACAGAAAGCCGCATTGGCTTCACGCGTCTGGTAACGTCGCGCATTGGTGCCAATCCGAGCACTGACTTATTCACCAAGTACGGTATCGGCGGCTATGACCCCACCACGGCCACCGCTAATAACGGAGGACTTCCGCAAATCGGCTTCTCAAACGGCTATCCGACAGTTGGCGCAACCGATTGGGTTCCGACCAAGGAATACAATAACGTTTGGGATTTCGTCCAGAACGTCGCGCTCAGCAAGGGCGCGCACGCTTATAAATTCGGCTTCGAATTCCGCTCCGTGAAGTTCCCGTTCTTCCAGGTGCCCGATCCTCACGGCAACCTCGGTTTCAGCAACAACGAAACCGCCTTCCCCTCGGGAAACAACGCGTCGAATGGATCCAACATCGCCGGACTGACGGGCGATGCGATGGCTTCGGCCCTGCTAGGGGTCGTCGACAGCGGCGCCATTTCGACCACCAACTTTGTTTCGTCGCAGAAGATTGCCTACGCCGGTTACGCCCAGGACGACTGGAAGGTAAACTCAAGACTGACGGTTAACCTCGGTGTCCGTTACGAGTTGTGGTCGCCGATTGGCGAGCAATGGGGCCGGCAGGCGAACTACAACATCCAGACCAACACCCTGTACATCCCGCAGGGCGGTAATTGCAACGCGGCTCTGCCGCCGAACTTCGGGGCTCTGTTCCCGACGGTCACGATCAACCGCTGCAACGTTTCGAATTACCTTACGCCTTGGGATAAGACTGACTTCGGACCGCGCGTCGGCATCGCCTATAAGATCATGAATAAGACGGTGCTTCGCATCGGATACGGAATCTTCTACGGCGGCGAAGAGAACCAGGGCGGTAGCCCCAACCGCGGGGAAGGTGTTCCGTTCAACGAGACCGTCAATCTTTCGCGCTACCAGGGCAATAGCGCCTATGTAGGGATCAGCCAGCCTCAGTGCCTCAACTGCGATTTCATGCCGGGCGGATTCGCGGGTGGCTACCCGTTGAGTCCATTCACATTAAACGCGGGCGTTTCGATGCGCGGCGTGCAGCAGGATTTCCGCAATCCTCTGGTGCATAAATGGAATTTCGTGCTCCAGCGCGAGTTGAAGGGAGATATGGCTCTTGAACTCGGCTATCAGGGCAACCACTCGGCGCACCAGGTGATTCTCTGGAACTCCGATCCGTACGCGAATCTCGGCACTTTCAATACCTCAATCAATTCGGCGAGTTTACAGGAGATTCAGCCGGCGTGCTCGACCTGCCAGTCGGTCGGTAACGGCCTCTCCATGACTTCCTCCTTCGGCTACGGCAACTATAATGCGGCTGAGGTGAAGTTGGAAAAACGCTTCTCCCGCGGACTCCAGTTCCTGACGTCGTATGTCTGGAGCCACGCGCTCGCCAACAGCGGCACCCCGCTCAGCGGTTCGAGTAATCTGGGGCCCATTTCGCAGACCAACTGGGCGACCGCATATTCCAGCGCCTCCTGGGACATCCGGCATAACTTGACCACCAGCTTCAACTACGAATTGCCGTTCGGAAGGGGTAAGCAGTACGGCGGCACTATCAACCGCTATGCCGACATGGTCGTTGGCGGTTGGCAGGTCAATGGCATCCTGACACTGCGCACTGGCGCACCTATCACCATGGTTGGGAGCTGTCACGGAGTCTGGAGCCGCTGTCTGCCAGACTACGCTTCCGGCGCCACGGGCGGCGACAACGCGGCGCCTCCTGGTGGACGCACTCCGAACGAGTGGTTCAATATCAGCAATTACACTCTCGCCTACTCGAATCAGGCTGCGGGAATCGCGACGGGCGGCGACGTCGGACTGCAAACAATTACCAGCCCGCCTACGAAGACCATGGACTTCTCCGTCTTCAAGAATTTCAAACTGACGGAGTCGCGGTTTAATCTTCAGTTCCGTGCGGAAGCCATCAATCTCGGCAACTTCACGGTTCTAAGCCAGCCCGACGTCAGCGTGGGCGATTCCAGGGCTTTCGGTGGCAACGGCAACTTTGGAGTCATCACCAGCAGCGTAGCGGGCACCGAGCGTCACCTTCAGTTCTCCCTGCGGCTGGGCTTCTAAGCCGGCGTAACAATCAAGTGCAATGCAGAACGGCTCGCTTCGGCGGGCCGTTTTTGTTTGGAGATTCCTAGCGTTCGCGAATGGCTATTATTTGATTGGCAGGAAGGGAGGTTTCGATCTGCGTGGCGCCACCCGGCCATCTGATCTCTACCCTGTCCACCTTGACGGCTCCGCCCAATCCGAAGTGCAGCCGCAGATCGCTCTGCGAAAGGTAACTTCCTCCGCTTCTAACTTCCGCTGTTTGCACGAGTCCGCCCGCGGTGACCCGCACCCGCGCCCCGATCGCGCTTCGATTCGATTTCACGCCTTCGAGCTTCAGTTCAATCCAGTGATTGGATGACTTATGCCCAAGCCTCAGCAGCGATGGCGCCTCGTTCTGATTGTTGACCAACGCTTCCACTGACCCGTCGTTATCGTAGTCCGCGAAAGCTAACCCACGCGAGGAATGATTCTCTGAAATGCCAGGGCCGGCGGATTCCGAAATGTCGACAAACTTGTGGTGATCGTTGTGATAGAGAATCGCCCGCTCGCGATAGTGGATATCGATCTTCAGGCTATCGACCTCCGGGAACGCGTGACCATTCACGAGAAGCAGGTCGGGCCAGCCATCGTTGTCAAAATCGAAGAATCCGCATCCCCAGCCGACGAAGCGCGTGTTCAAACCCATACCGGCTTCTACGCTGACATCCTGAAACTCTCCTTTGCCCTGGTTACGGTACAAAGTCTCTAGCTCATCGGAGAAGTTCGTCCGAAATATCGAAGGGTTCCCCTCGTTGAGATAGTCCGCCGAGGCCGCGCCCATGCCGGACATCGCCTTTCCGTTGTCGTCGAGCGCGACGCCTCGAAGCAAAGCCTCATCCACGAATTTCCCGTTACCCCGATTAATATAAAGGACCGAAGGCGTCTGATCGCACGCAACATAGATATCGGTTAACCCGTCGCCGTTAAAATCGCCCGTGAGGACGCCCAGTGAATAATTGCCGTCGGGCTTCGCGATGCCGCTTTCATCGGAGACGTCGCGAAACACGCCTCCATCGTTGTGATAAAGAATGTTGCGATCGAAGGGAAGCCCGCGAGGCCCGCAGTTCACGGCGATACCTCGATAAAAGCAATATGGATTGGCCCCTGGCTTCGGCGTGGTAATGAAATCGAATTTCAGATAGTTCGCGACAAAGAGGTCGAGTTTCCCATCGTTATCGTAATCGATGAATGCGCAGCCGGTGTTATAGCGAACGCGATCCTGGGTGAGATGTACTTTCGCGGTGACGTCCTCAAATCGACGACCTCCCACATTGCGATAGAGCGCGTTCTGTCCCCAGTAAGTGACGAAGAGGTCGATGTAGCCGTCATTATCGTAGTCGCCGGCGCAGACTCCCTGTGCCCAACCTTCGCGAGTGAATCCCAGAGCTTCAGTGACGTCGCGAAACTTGCCGCCTCCTTCGTTGTGGTACATGCGGCTGGGAGAACCGGGTCCCGAAGCGATGAAAATATCGGCCAGACCGTCGTTGTCGTAGTCGATGAACGCCACGCCGCTTCCGGTCGTCTCGATAATAAACTGCTTCGAAGAACGTCCGCCGTTCGGGATCGGCGTGGTCAATCCGGCTTGCTGCGCCACGTTGAGAAAGCCGCGAAAGTCTGGATTCTGCGCAGCCACGATTCCCACGCACAGAAGCGCGAGAGGCTTTCTCACTTTTTGTCGCCCAGCCGCTTCAGGAAATCGGTGAACTCCCCTTCCGGAGGCTTTTGCAGTTTGTCGAGCTCGGCCTTTTCACGCTGGGCATCGGCGGCCCGGCCCGCATTGCGGTAGACCATCATGAGGTTGTAATGCGCGGTCTCGTTGCGCGGCTGAAGTTTCACGGCGCGCTCGAGGAGAGCGATGGCGTCGGGATACCGCTTTGCGTCCGATCGGAGCTTCGCCACCGCGATCAGAGCCTCGGGAAAATCGGGACGCAGTTCCGCCGCCCGTTCCAGGTGCGCCGCTGCCTCGGGCTTCTTTTGCTCAGCGGTAAGAATCTGTCCCACTTGATACTCGGCGACGGCATCGGAAGGGTTCAGCGATAATTCCGCTTCAAATTCCTTGCGAGCCTGGTTGAGAAGTGCGGGATCATGAGACTGCTGCAGCAGCGCCCGCCCAAGACGATAGTGGAGATTGATCGCCTTCGGATTCTTCGCGATCGCCTTGCGGTATTCCGCGATTGCCTCGGTATACTTGCCCTGAGTTTCGAAGACTTCCGCCGAGAGCTGGTCGACGCGAAAAGATGACGGCGCTTTCTGATACATACGATAGATAGCGTCGTTCCACGCTTTCATGTGATAGTCAGCCGACACATAGAGCACGTCGGCATCGGCGGGAGATTCTTTCTCGAGCTGCGCGATAACCGCGCCTGCGTCAGTGAACCGTTTCGCGGCGACATGGCATTGGGCTAGCGCAAGACCCGCCAGTCGCCGATTTTCGCCGCTCGAAAACGCTTTTGCCAGATCGGGAGCGGCGGCTTCGCACTCGCCTGTTGCGGCCTTCGTTAACGCCAGGAACAGCCGGGCTTGCGGATCGTTGGGAGTCCGCTCGAGATTCAGACGCGCCGCTTTGTAATCTCCGCGATGGAAAGCCGCGATTCCATCCGCGACGGGGTTCGTTTGAGCAAGGAGGAATGCGGAGGCGAATCCGGAAAGAACGGACAGGCTCCTAATGCCCGGCATCGTCTGTCATCAATCCCAGGTTGCCGAAGCGGCCCCGGTCGGTCGCGTCGAAATAGCGGAAGCTCAGCACCGGCGGTGCTCCAGGCGCAATCAGCATCGGCGGCGTCAGTCTTTCAGAAGGCGGTTCGCTGAGGTTCACGACGCGTCCCGACAACGCGATCATCTCGATCAGCACAGCGACGAGTAGACTCATCTTGCCTCCAATTCTCCCAGTGCCTTTGTCGCGATTGCGTTACCAGGCTTCAGTTCCATCAATTCGGTCAACACCGCGCGAGCCTTATCCCGTTGGCCCATCGTAACGTAAATTCGGGCAAGATTCAGGTATAGCTCGTCGTCATCGGGATTCATCTTTATGCCGTACCGGAAAGCGGCGATAGAATCGTCGGGCTGACCCAGCTTCGCATAGAGCACACCGAGATTGTTGATCGCGCCAGGATGATCCTGCTGCGCTTCAATCGCCTGCTGAAACCAGCGCCGTGCGCGCGCCAGGTCGTTCGAACCGGCCGCCAGCAACCCAAGCTGATTCATAGCGTCGGCGCACTTCGGATCGAGGTCCACCGCGCGTTCGAACATCCGCCGCGCGTTTTCCTTATCCTCCTGTTTCGCATATGCCTCGCCAGCCCCGACAAACGCGGGCGGATAGTCGCCCTTTATTTCGATCACCCGCTGGAACGATGCGAGCGCGTCCTTGTTCCGGCCCAGTTCCAGTTGAATTCGCGCTATCGCCTGCAAAGCCTTCCAGTTCCCGGGGCGCGCGCGCAACGTCTCTGCAAGATAAGGCAGTGCTCGTTCCGGGTAGCCCGCCCAATAAAACGCCGCGCCTAGCTTGAAGTAATTTCGCCGCGGATTCAGATAATATTTGCCGGGGAAAGGGAGGGCGAGCGCGTGACTTTGATTGATGTGCGCCAGGTCGCCGCGCATAAGCGCTGCGGACGGAATATTCGCATAAACTTTACGAGCCCTGCTCTCGCCATCGACCAGCAGAACGAGCGGGAGCGAAAGATCTCTGCGGTATTCGAAAAGATATCGCCTGAATAACGAATACGCGGCTGCCACATCGTCCTTCTCGACTTTTAGATCGACCAGCTCGACAGGTATATCAGGCGGCATTTTCGGGCGCTCGTCACCGTGGAGCACAACGAATCCCGATGCGCCCTTAGCCATCCTGCGATCGGGCGTGGGCACCGGATCCAGCAGCCAGGTATCGCCAAACTTGGGGTCGTTTTTTCCGCGCACCGCCGACGCAGGCAATAATTTTCGTGTACGGAACTGCGTGCGCGAATGCTCGCGCGAACTTTCGACGATCGAGTAAACGTAGCCAGGTTCGAGGCCTCCCACGTCGTCGATCGCGCCCGACGGCCACGTGATCTTCACGTTGGCTACAGCCTGCCCGGCAAGCCCGAAATGCAGCTTCTTGCTATGCTGCGACAGAAATCCGCTACCCGCCGTCAGGTATTGCACCTGGCCATTCACCTCGACGCGTGCACCGATTGCATCGCGGTTCGATTTCGTGCCGCGAAGTGAGATCGCGATCGCTGGACGCGTGCCCGAACAATCGTTCTGCATGGCTCGTATCTGCGGACCCAGACGGTTCTTCAGCACCAGATCGGGAATGCCATCGCCGTCGAAATCGGTGACCGCGAACGTGCGCGTATCCTCCGCGAAATCGAGGCCGCTGACACCGGAGGCATCGCGATACCCGCCATCCTGCTTTACATAAAATACGTTCGGCTCATGTCCGCTCCAGCTATAATCCTCGCGGATCAGTTGATTCAGCGCGTTCCATCCGTTCTCATAATCGGCCGCCGCGCGCTGCTTCTCCGGAGTCTTCGCCACCACCTGCCGCCAGAAAAAACTGTTCAGATCCTTCCGCGACGGATTGGTCACCATGCCCGCGCCGATCAGAATCTCGGGTACACCATCGAGATCCCAATCGAATCCGCCAGAGCTCCAAGCCCAGCGACCCATCTCGACGCCCTCGATTGCGCTGGTCTCTGCGAAGGTGCCGTCGCCCTTGTTGCGATAGAGCGAATTGCCTTTCGTGTGACGCCTGAAAGCTTCCTCGTCGCGCGCCGCGGGTTGGAAGGCCCGGTCGTGGATTACGCGCTGCCCCGGTGCGGTCCACATATCGGAGACATAGAGATCCGGCCTTCCGTCGCCATCGTAATCGAACCAGGAGGCGCTCATGCCTGGACCCGCGCCGTCCAAACCCGCCTGCGCCGCCTCGTCGCGGAAATGTCCTTTACGATTCCGATAGAGATTGCCGCGCCCGAAATCGTTTGCTACGTAGAGATCGGGCCAGCCGTCGCCATCGAAATCGCACCAGGCTGGCGCGAAGCTAAAGCGGTCGTTGTTATGGCTCATGCCCGTTTCAACAGTGACGTCCTCGAACTTTGTCCCTCGATTGCAGAACAGAAAATTAGGCGGCCCGTTGCGCGCATCCTGATAGGGCGCGGGATATTGATACTGGTCCTCGCTCTGAAAGTAGATGTAGCAGCAGAGATAGAGATCCAGGCGTCCGTCGCGGTCGAAGTCGGCGGCTGCCATCCCCGTGAACGAACCCTGCGGAGTCGTTTTGAACTCGAAGGCATCGCGTTGTTCCACGAATGTGCCATCGCCGCGATTCTGAAACAACAACGGCCCGGAGGAACGCAACACGACCGCGTCCTGACGTCCCGAATTACTGAAGTCGGCGAACAGCGCGCAGGTCGTTTCATCGAGCACACCCAGACCCGAGCGCTCCGTAATATCTGACGCGCTCCCGTCGGCGCGAATTTTGTACAAACGGTTCGGCAGGCCGCCGGGTTGGCATACATAAATCTCATCCACGCCGTCGTTGTCGATATCGGCAACCGCGATTCCCTGGTTCCCGTAAACGTCAATGCCGCACGCCGAATCGAGTCGCGCCCGCCAGTAAGGATTTCCCGGAATGAGCTGTTCGCGGAATGAATCCACGGCCCCGAACACGTGCCCCGTCACATCGCGAAAATAAGGCTTCGGCGAAGTCACGGAGTGCCCGGTCACAGGCTTGAAATCCGGCAGTTGCCAAACCCCTGTGTGATACTCAGTCTTCGTTTTTATTTCGTAACGCACTTGGGACTCCGGCAGGGCATAAAACCGCGAATCGACAATATCGCCTCGGCGCGCCATCCATGCGCCAAGGCCCGGAGGCGCGCTTTCCCGCCCCGCAAAGATCCGCTCCAGGCGAGCTTCAAGTTCCACCGCATCCTTCTCGCCCTTGAACTCGTCGCTGCCCGGTTCCACATACCGCAGCACAGCGTCATAAGGATTCGGCCGCGCGTAATGAACTGGAAATGGCGTTGAAGCCTTCGAAGGCGCCAGGCCTGCGGCGCTTACGGCCGCAATAAACTCGCGCCGCGTCATCGTATGGCTTCCTGCGCCTTCACCAGTTGCGCGTGTTTTTCACGCTCGATTTGAGCGGCTTCGTGCTTGCCGATCCGGTCGTAATCGCGCGCGAGCCGGTAGTGCGTGGCTGGAGCCGATGGAGCAAGTTTCGCGGCCCGCTCAAACGCCGCAGCCGCTTCTGTGAAGCGTTGCAACCGGTCCAGCACTGTCCCCAATTCAAAGTGTGCCGATGCATCGCCGTCATTGATCCCGATCGATTTCTCAAGCAGCCGCAACGCCGTTTCCGGTTCGAGCGATTGCGCATCCAGAGCCTTGGCATGGAACAAATAACCTGCGGCGTTCGCTGGATGCGCCGACTCATACTCCGCGAATCGTTGCGTCACTTGTGGCAGGCGGCTCGGAATCTGATCCAGAATCTTGCCGAGGAACGTGTAAGGCTGCTCTGCTTCGGGCGTAATGTCGATGGTGCGTAGAAATGCATCCGCGGCATCGTCGAATCGGCGCACTCCATAATAGGACACGCCCAGCGCCAGCTCCAGTTGAGCGCTTCCCGGCAGTCTCGCGACAGCTTCCTTGAGAATGACGATGGCCTCGCCGAACTTCTGTTGATCGAGCAATGGCTTGGCAGCTCCAAAATAATGTTCTATCGCATGTTCGCGAGTCTGAGCAGCCTTCAGGGCTTGATTAGTTTCCGAATAATAAATAATAAGGCCCTGGAGTACAGCGGGATCTTCTGGCCCGAGTGCCGCCGCTTTGCTCGCGGCATCGTCGGCGTCACGATCCTTGTGTAATCTCCAATATGTCTGGGAGAGCGCGACCCAGACGCGCCCATCGCGCGGCAACATTTTGCTCGCCGCCTCAAGGTTGGTTCGCGCCTCGGCGAGGTCGCCGCGCTGCAAAGCCGTCAGACCGGCTCGAAACGCCTCGTCGAACGAGCTCGATGCCGCGAACAACAATAGCAGGACAGGAAACACTGAGTGCGATCCATTTTATCAATCCGCACCGTGTGATGTGGCGCGACCCTTACCGGGTAGTGTCTGGGATATCGCTGAACTACTCGCCTAGCTGGCTTCGTATTTTACTAGAGCCTGTGCATATCCCCCTGTTGATACAGACACTCCACCGAGGGGTTGCCATCCTTCTTTCATGTGTGCCTCAATCTCCTGCTGAAGTTCCTTGACGCTCGTAACTGATACAACCCGGTATTCCGAGATTTTGGGCATGCTCAGATGCTAACAAATCCGATCAACGCACTTTTAGGACACTACACCTCACCGAGCCGTGACAGTGTCCCCTCCTTTATAGCCCCATCCCGTAAGGGTGGGGCTCCTGTGACGGGCCAACACAACAGAGCGGTACTCTCGAGCCATTCAGCACTTAACCACGCGGTCAGAGACTGGAGGCGCGAGCTTCAGCTCGCAGCATCGGCTTCAGCCGATGTCTTATGCGATCCGCGCGATAAGGTCCGCTAATTCGGCGGGCTCGTCCGACCGCTTCCCTCGCTCGAACCCCGGCCCTATCGCCACGGCCTCGTCGTGATCTTCAAACCACGCGATGAATGCCGATTTCTCCTCTCCGGGAAGACGCTGTTGATTCAACCAGCAGTAATAGGCCCCCATGTCGGCATCGATCAGCGAACCCTTCGGGTCGAGTTGCGGCTTGCGCTGATGTTCGGCCAGCAGCTCATTCATTTGATTCTCGCGCTGGCGTGGAGTGAAGCGAGTGAAAAGCGTCAGAGGTTGCGCGCGGCGAAGCGCTTCTCGCGCGGCCCATTGGACAAATGTCGTCGAGAAGACCTGCGTTCCCGAACCCTCGGTCAGCAGACTGAGCTGGAAGCGGTTCAGCACCTCGTCTCCGCTTGAATTGAGACCGGCCTCTTCGGGCTTGATTTGCGCCAGCATGGTGCGGAAGGCCTCGGGATCGAAGACGGCCGCTTCGTATGTTTTCTGCATCCGGTTCTGCAGCGTGGCGCGTGGACCGGAGAGTGCGCTGTACGAAACGCGCGTAACAATTTCCGGGACCGAGAGGCCGGCGCCGCCATCGATATACCAGTGTCCGTATGGCACGGGATGCGCTTTTGCGCGCGCCGCAACGGCATCGAGCAGGACCTGCATGCCGCTCGCGTGTTTGACTTGAGTGAAGTACACGCCCTGCGGACGCAGTTTGCGAAAGAGGCGATAATCGTTCTTCGCGACTCCCTGCCCGATGACCGCGATGCCCAGCCTGTGCGTGGCGAGCGCCGGATCGGGCGCCGATGCCGAGACCTTCTGAACGTAATCGACCGCCGCCGTACGAAATTTATCGATTTGATGCGTGGCCCATAGATGGGCCGAGAGCTGTTCGGAAAAGACGCCTGGGGCGTTCACCCAATCGGTCTGCGCGAGTTCCGGTGCGAGCTTCAGTTGCGCGAACGCGGACATGGCTTTCTGGAACGCACCGGCCGTCAGCGTCCCCAGATAGGTGAACTGCCGGTCGAGATTTGCCCGCTCCGATGGAAATTTCCAGTCGTTGACGATCAGTTCGCGCAGCAGCAACGGTAAAAACGCGAGTGGCAGACGCTGGAGCAGCGCGATCTGCTTTATCGCGAGTTGCCGCGCTTCAGAAGGGTAGCCTCTGAAACTGCCGGCGGTCAATTGATCCGGGAGCATGGCTCAAGCCACCTCCGCGATAGGTTTACCTGTGGAGAGGCGCGCGTCGAAGCCGAAGTACGCACCAAGGGTCGGGATGAGGTCGGTCGACTCCACTGGGCGATCGACAACGATGTTCTGTTTTACGTCTGGCCCGAGGACCATCATCCAGGTAGTGCGCGAAAGTGCGTCGCCGGTCCGATGATGCTGGAAGCCGTTTCCGCCGGATTCGATGTCGGAGTCGCGGCCGAAATCCGGCAGGATGAACATCGTCGTTTTGTTCGCGTATTCAGGATCCTTTTGAATGGTTTGCCAGAGTTCGGCGCACAGGCGGTCGGACCGTTTGATGCCATCGAGGTAGAGGGAGAAAGTGCCGGAGTGCGCTATGTCGATGTCGTGCAGAGTGATCCAAAGAAGGCTCGGCGAGAGCTGGCGCATGAGCTGCTTCGCGATGTACACCGAGAGTTCATCGGGGCTCACCAGACTGCGCGCGTGCGTAGCGAAGTCGTCGACGGAGAGCTTCAGAAGCGCGGCCAAGGTGTCCAGTTCGATCTGGCGGCCGGCGAGCGAAGGTGCGTAGAGGGGCGTTTCGTAGTTATCGCGGAGCAGGTGTTGATATCGGGCGCCGTCGGTCGCCGAGGAGAGCGCGGCGGAAAGCAGGCGCTTCGGAAGGATTACGCCCGCCCCGAGGCCGGGGCCGTAGAGCTTGTGAGCACTCTCTCCAATGCGCGCGAATCCATTGCTGGGCGCAACTACCCACGCGTCCGTGGCGGGGCGCTTCAGATCCTTGCGGAAATATTCGAAGACGGTTGGATTGTTGGGTGATACGGCGGCGAAATTGTTGAATGTTTCATAGGCTCCGGTGGCGATGCTCGCCGTCGCCACGTAATGGCCGAGGATGCCCTGGTTGACGACGTTGGTCAGGAAAGTCGCCTGGGGCATCAGCTCATTGAGGAGGTGCGGGATGTTCTCCTGTCCATCCGGCATGAACGTTTCGTCGTCGCGAGCGCCGCCTCCGAAGGTGACGACTACGGCTTTCCGACTCTTAGGAGCAGCCATCCCCCGCAGCACGGCGGGGCCAAAGAATGCCGCCGCTGGACCGGCGCCGGTGACTGTGCGGAGGAAGTTCCGGCGGCTCAGCGAAATCGCCTCTGAGATTTCGTGGGGGTCGCGAGCCTTCAGATCGGCGAGGCGCATAAGTTACCACACAACTTATTCATGATACTGCTTTCCGTGCACTCTATCTCACGGAACCTCTATTACATAGCGCTTCCACTCACCTCCACCATACGGCAACCGCATTATCTTCTAAGCAAGGAGTCCATGCGCTCGTCAACGGAGAGCTGGATCGACCAGTAGGGGTGAGGTGGTCCTGGTTGGTTGGACAAAAAAACGGCAGTCCTTAGATAGAGCAGCGGGCTGCTGACCAGGAGGCGGCCGTGAGGCCGCCGTCCATTCCGGACTTGCATCGGCGCTCGGGTCGC
>Ga0182024_10007383_pt1 | contig 23701 bp, 21 predicted proteins | sample P32metaG_FD_120480 | JGI IMG/M metagenome (GOLD analysis project Ga0182024, IMG submission 120480) | Permafrost microbial communities from Stordalen Mire, Sweden - P3-2 metaG (Illumina Assembly) | ecosystem: Environmental > Terrestrial > Soil > Wetlands > Permafrost | place: Sweden: Stordalen... | reverse complement strand
GCATACGCCTGCCACGTCACCGTCATGTTCGACGACACGACAACCGCGGACTGCACCTGATAGGTCCCGAACCAACGGGCCTCGAAGTCATACGTCCCGCCCAACAGCTGCTGGACCACCTGACCGGAACTGTTCGGATAACCCGAGAAATACCAGCTCGACGTCCCGGTCGGCCGCACCCAGATCGCACTGTCCTGACCCGACAGACCCGAACCGTTCGACGCACTCATGAACTCCGTCGCCGCATACGCCTGCCACGTCACCGTCATGTTCGACGACACGACAACCGCGGACTGCACCTGATAGGTCCCGAACCAACGGGCCTCGAAGTCATAGGTCCCTTGCATCAGGGAGATGCTCACGTCGCCGGAACTGTTGGGATAGCCGGCGAACGACCAGCTTGACGTACCGGTGGATCGCCACCAGATCGCACTGTCCTGACCCGACAGACCCGAACCGTTCGACGCAAGCATCTGGAGCGTCACCGTCGACGGCTGGAACGTCACCGTCGTGGGACCCGAGATGGTCGCCGTTTGGGTCGACGTCGCCGAGTTGTAGGTCATCGAGACCGTGTACGTGCCGTCGAGGATCGTGGCGGTCACGATTCCTGACGAGTTGGTGGTACCCAGACTGAACGCGGAACCACCGGCGGGCGTGACCGAGACACTGCCGCCCGACTGTCCCGAGCCGGATGCCGAAAGCAGCTGCACGGTCAACGTGTTCATGTTGAACGCGACAGTTGTCGGCGAGTTCACCGACACGTTGGTTTGTGTCGCCGAATGCCCTGCGTCGGTCATCGTGACGTTGTAGAAAGCCGGGAGCACTTCGGCGGTGACGGTCCCGGAGCTCCCGGTGGTCCCGATCGAAGAGGACGAGCCGCCGCTGCTCATGACCGAGACGCTGCCGCCCGCCAAGGGCCCGGACGTGTTCGCGAGCGTCACGGCGAGCTTCACGGTCGGGAACGTCACCAGCGTTCCCTCCTTCACGTTCACGCCCGAGAGCGTGTTCGTCGTGCCGCCCCACACCACTTGGAAGTTATAGGTGCCGGGCGCGAGCGGCGCGCTCACCTGACCCGACGCGTTGGTCGTGCCCATGGTCGTCCAGCTGCCTTGCGAATAGGACACGACTGCGCCGGACACGCCGGTGCCGTCAGGGTTCATGACCGCGACGGTGGCGCCTGACTGGGCGGTCGTGCCGACGGTGGGCGCTGCGATGTTGTAGGCGGTGCCGGTGCCGATGCACCGGCCGACCTCGGAGATCGAGTACGCCGAAGCGGCAACCGTCACGTCGTGGAGCTGGGAGGCGCTTCCGAGCAGACCGTCGCTGACGAGTTCGGTCTCGCTTCCGTATCTTGCCTGCTGCAAGAAGAACGTCGTCTCCGCGCGCTGCAACCGTGTCTCATCGGCGCGGCAACTGACCGTCGAGCTCACCGAGGTGAATCCGCCGACCGCGAGCGACGCGATCCCGGACATCACGCCGAGGATGCCGACCACGACACACAATTCGACCAGCGAGAAGCCACATACGCCGCTGGGGCGGTGGTCCTGCAGCCAGGTGCGGAGTCTGAGAAGGCCATCCATGGTGATTCCCGAATCCGGGTATCGGCGCCGTATTCGGGGTGGCTGAGAACCAATCGCGGCGATGTGACGTCCAACCCTTTCGATGCGCTGGCGGTCCGGCCCGCCATCACGGGCGACCGTCGAACGTTCCGGGCGTGCACGCCCCGCCCGATCCCGCCTGGCGGCTACGCGGCTGTGATCCAGTGCCGAATCAGGATTGCGGATCCGGGCGAGGACCCGCCGCCGTCGACGAACTCGGCTCGTGCCGAAGCCACCTGATCACTGTTGATGATCGCGGTGAGATCGACGATCCGGTTCGAGCGGGCGCCGGCACCACCGACGATCAGGGTGCCGCTGCCGGTCACCGGGGTGCAGTCGACGGTGACGGTCTGCGTGTCCGGGAGCGCCATCGTCATGGTCGGGCACGAGCCGCCGTCTTGTCCCCAGGTCAGCGTGGACCGCATGGCGTTAATGTAGACGTCGATCGCGCCGCCGCCGCCGTAGACATCAGCTCTGAAGGTCTGACTCGCCCCATCGTCTCGGAACGAGGATTCGGCGATGTTGAGAGAAATGAGCGCCATGAAGCCTAAAGACGTGATGAAAACCAGCGCGAGAATCAACGAGGCGCCGACCTGGTCGCGGTGTCTCACGACGGCCTGCGCGTCCCCGAGACCGTGAAACCGGCGCCGTTGGCGGCCGTGCCGGTGATCGTGACCATCGACGGGTTCGCGCAGCTCGGCGTGCAGCTCACGGTCGGCGGCGATTGCACGTCGGCGACCAGCAGCGTCGACACCAACGAGGTACCGGTGCAGCGCTGACGCACGAGTGTCATCGTCGTCCCGGACGTCTGCGTCGACCATGACGCCCGGAAGATCGTGCCGTCGTCCGTCCACGTGAAGGTCACGAGCGCGCTGGCAGACGACCCGCACGGAGCGGGGTCGGGCGCCGTCACCGTTTCTTCGGACTGGGCGTCCGTCGTGAACAGCGAGATCACGGAGCGGATCGATGTGTCGTCGGCAAAACTTCCGGTCGCTGCCTGCCCGTTCGTGATGTAAAAGGTCGAGGCCGCGGCCAGGGGCACGAGGATCAATCCGAGCACGGTGACCGCGATGACCAGCTCGATCAGCGTGAATCCGTGCATCGACCGTGCGCGTGTGTCGGACATTACGACGCTCGTTTCACGATCATCATGGTGCGATCGAGCGATCCGTCGCCGGCATGGACGAGCAGCGTGAGTTCTTGGCTCCCGAGATCGCTGGGCGGACACGTCGTCGAAAAGGTTGCCGGCGACAGGTCACCGTTCCAGTAGCTGACCGAGCTGATGCTGAGCTCGAACGCGTTCGGTCGTGCGGCGGCAGTGCCGGGCGCGCCGACGGTGATGCCGTCGGGCAGATTGGTGGATGGGATCGCCGAAATCGCGGCCGCCGTGTACGGCGTCGAGCCCGACGTGCACGTCTGATACGGCACCGCGATCAGGTTCTCGGCGTAACGGACGAGCAGCTGGTCTGCCTGCGACTCTTCCCGGCTGACGCCGGACAGCTGGAACAACGAACCGACCGAGGTGACGATCGCGACAACTCCGATCCCGACGATGCTGACCGTGATCAACACCTCGATCAGCGATTCTCCGCGAGTGCCGAACCGGCGCCGATGCCTTGGCCTGCGAGCCTCGCTCGTACCCTCCATGCCGCCCATCCGAAACGCTGACTGGCGCCGACGACTCTTGTCGGCCCCGCCGGACCGGTCATGAGCCTCGGGAGGACGCTTTTGGTCGGATTAGCGGCGGGCTTCCGCCGACGGGACCGGATCGAGCGCTTTCAGCTGGGTTCCGGTCCATTCGTACCGGACGATCATCGCCCCACCGGTCGGACAGCAAAGCGGTTCGTTGGCCTTGTAGACCGAGTAGCTCAAGGCGATCGTCGTGTTGTTTCGCCACGCAAGTTGGATCCCGGCGGAAGGGCTGGCGTCGGTCCGAATGAAGCGGCCATTGACGAAGAAGAAGGCTTGCTCGGTGTGGCCGTCGGCCGATTGTGTCGCGTTTGCGATGATCACGTGCAGCCCGCCGAGCGGCGGCATCGTGAAGTCGTTGATGTCAGTCGGTGTGAAGCCACGGCTGCGCACCAACTGCACGGCGTTCGAGACTTCGGATTGCACGACCGCGTTTGTCGGCGGCGTCGTCGGTGGCGTCGTCGCGGGCGGTCCGCTCGGCGCCGTCGTCTGCGTCGTCGATTGCGTCGATCCCGACCCGGCGGCACGGCCGGTCGTCGAGGACTCCGCCGACGGGCGCTTCGGCGCCGAGGTCGACGAACCGCGCGTCTCGGTGCTCGACGTCGACGCGGACTTCGCAGTGCTGCCCGAACTGCAGCCGCAGATTGCCACGACCGCGACGCAGACGAGCGCGACGTGGGAGCGAGGAGGCCCGAACCTGACCGCGTCCATTCCTTTTCGATGCTACCGGCGGCCCGTGGCGCTTTCGCGTATGGAACGATCTTCGGGAAGGCCGACGAAGCGGCCCATGAGCTCGATTGCACGGTCGAAGAACGCGTCGTTGTCGATCACCGATCCGACGAGATGGCCGAAAAGTTCCATGCTGATCAGGCCGAACAGCTCAGTCCATGCCATCAGACTGCGCGTTACGACTTCGGGTGACACGTCCGCCATCAGGTCGCGTAGTGCTGCGTCGTGAAACGCGCGGTCGATGTCGTCGTGCCCCACTTCTGTTGACCGTCCGCGACGTGCGACTCCGTCGAGGAGCGCACGTGCCAGGACGAGTGCGACGCGGCTCGCGTGTGCCACGGTGTCGGCCGGCGCGCGGTATCCGGGAATCGGTGAGCCGTAGACGAGCGCATATTCGTGCGGGTTGGCGTGCGCCCAGGCGCGTATCGCACGGCACACCGCCAGCCACCGTTCAGAGGGACGATCGTGCGCGTGTTGTGCGTCGACCAGTTCGGAGATCTCTCCGACCGCGTCGTAGGCGTCGATGATGAGCGCGGTCAGCAACTCATCGCGACTCGGGAAGTAGCGGTAGATCGCCGACGACGCCATCTCGAGCTCGCGGGCGATCGCCCGCAAAGAAAGGGCAGTCGCGCCGCTCGCCGCGAGCTGACGGCGGGCCGATGCCTTGATCGCGCCGACAAGCTCGGCTCGAGCGCGTTCCCGCACGGTCTTCGCGGTGGTGGCCACGTGCCCAGTGTGCCACACGTTGTGAGCGCCGACCATAAAAGTGAGCAGTGCTCTTGACAGGCCGGTCCGTAACGTGGACACTGCACTTGAACAAGAGCACCGATCACATTGGAGGGGCCTGTGGGACTGCACGTCATTGTCGGGACCGGACCAGTCGGCGCGGGAACCGCGTTGCGACTCGCCGAAGCAGGCCACCAGGTGCGGACCGTGACCCGCAGCGGCAACGGACCGTCGCATCCGCGCATCGAGCGCATCGCCGCCGACGCGGTCCGGTCGGACACGCTGGCGACCCCCGCGACCGACGCCGACCCCCTCTACAACTGCGCAAACCCGCCATATCACCGGTGGGCCGCGGACTGGCCGCCGCTCGCCGCCGCGATGCTCGACGCGGCGCAGCGGACCGGGGCCGTCCTCGTGACGACGAGCAACCTGTACGGCTACGGGCCGGTCGATCACCCGGTCACCGAGCGCGATCCGCTCGCGGCAACGTTCACGAACGGACACGTCCGTGCCCAGATGTGGAACGAGGCGATCGCGGCCCACCGCGACGGCCGGGTGCGCGTGACCGAAGCACGCGCATCGGACTTCTTCGGCCCCGGGCTCACGGACTCGAGTCAGCTCGGACGGGTGATCCCGCGCATCCTGGCCGCCAAGTCGGTGCGGGTGCTCGGCAATCCGGACCTCGCCCACAGTTGGACGTACGTCCCTGACGTCACCCGTGCGCTCGTCACACTCGGAACCGATCCGCGCGCGTGGGGACACCCATGGCACGTGCCCACGGACGCACCCAGGACCCAACGCGAGATGATCGACGGGTTCGCGCAGATCGCCGGTGTCGCCTCGCCGCGAGTTGCGTCGTTCCCTCACCTCGCGCTGCGCGCGGTGGGTTTGGTGTCTCCGACCGTGCGAAGCTTGCGCGAGATCCTCTACCAGGTCGACGCGCCGTTCGTCGTCGACTCGTCGAGCTTCTCACAGACCTTCGGCGTGACACCGACGCCGACGCAGGATGCGCTCCGTGAGACGTTCGCGTCGTGGACATCGCCGGTCGCGGCCTGACGGCCATCGCGGGCATCGAAACGAACCCGGCACGGACGTCGTGCCGGAGGGCGACACCGAAGGTTCGGTGCTGCGTCGGTCAGAGCGCGGCGAGATCGGCATCGACCATCTGTTCGACCAGCGCTTCGAAGCTCGTGGTCGCCGCCCACCCGAACTTGGCGGCAGCCTTGCTGGCGTCTCCGATGAGCAGGTCGACTTCTGCCGGACGGTAGAAACGATCGTCTTGGAGCACATGCTCGGACCAGTCGAGCCCGACGCGCTCGAACGCGATCTGGCATAGCTCTCGGATCGAGTGCGTTTGACCACTGGCCACCACGTAGTCATCAGGTTCGTCGAGTTGCAACATCTGCCACATGGCCTTGACGTAGTCGCCGGCGAAACCCCAATCGCGGCGTGCGTCGAGGTTGCCGAGCCGGAGATTGGTGTCCCGCCCACGTTTGATGCGCGCGACGCCGTGACTCACCTTCCGCTCGACGAATTCGAGACCACGCCGCGGAGACCCGTGATTGAACAAGATCCCGCTGACCGCGAACAAGTCGTAGCTCTCCCGGTAGTTGATGGTGATCCAATGCGCGTAGGCTTTCGCCGCGCCGTACGGGGACCGCGGGTTGAACGGCGTACGTTCGGTCTGCGGCACCTCCTTCACGTTGCCGAACATCTCCGATGAGCTCGCCTGGTAGAACCGAATATCTGGGTCCACGTGGCGGATCGCCTCGAGCAAACGGACTGCTCCCAGCCCGGTCACGTCGCCGGTCAGTACGGGCTGCGAGAAACTCGTCATGACGAAACTTTGCGCGGCAAGGTTGTAGACCTCGACTGGACGGTGCGCGGCGACAATGTTGACCAACGAACCTTGATCGAGCAGATCTCCCGGTACGAGCTCCAGGCGGTCTTGGATGTGGGCGATACGTTCGAAGTTGACCGTTGAGCTCCGACGCACAACGCCGACGACCTCGTAGCCCTGCCCGAGGAGGAATTCGGCGAGATAAGAGCCGTCCTGCCCCGTGATGCCCGTGATGAGTGCCCGCTTGGTCGCCATACATTCCGTTCTACAGTGGCGCGCACCGCGTGTCTGCTAGGTGAGTTGGCACCATGTCCGAAGCATTGGGTCACCGGATTGCGAAGCACCGCACCGAGCTGGGGTGGACTCAGGCCGAGCTCGCCGAGCGTGTGGGTATCTCGCGCGTCGCGCTTTCGCATATCGAGTCTGGGATCTCGACTCCCGGCGAGCGGACCGTCGCGCTGCTCGCGGGCGTGGTGAAGGTCGAGCCCCACGAGTTGGTTGCGGGCACCGACTATCCGCCGGCAAAAGCGGAGCGGCTTCCCGTCGTCGCGGCGCGCTACACGGAGGTCGAGTACCAGTTGGCCCTCCTCGACGCGCGACTCGCCGCGGCGGTCGATCCGGTCCAGCGAGCTCGAATCGTCGCCGATTCCCGCGACGTTCTCGTGCGGCTCATGGCCAGAACCCATGACCGCCGCGAGCGGGAACTGCTTCGAGTGCACATCGCGCGCTTGCAATGAACAGCGAACAACTCGACAAGTACGCCAGCCGCATCGCGATCGTCGATCCGAACGGCCGATGGCCCTATTCGGAGCTGGTCGCTGACGCCCACCGTCTCGCGGACGCACTCGCAACCGACCATGCCGACCTCGGTGAGGCACGCGTCGCGCTGTTGTGCGATCCCGGACACGACTTCGTCGTCGCGCTGTTGGCATGTTGGTACGCCGGCGGAATCGCGGTGCCGCTGCATCCTTCCCATCCTGACGCCGAGCTTGCGTACGTGCTCGCCGACAGCGGGTCCACGGTCGTCGTCTCCTCGCCCGCGCACGAGGCGCTCGCCCGGCGCCTCGCCGGTCCGGTCGGCGCGGCGGTCGTCGCCGTCGAACCCGACAGGTTGTCGACGGCGCATCAACTGCCGGGCGTCGGCAATCCGACTCGTCGGGCGATGATGTTGTACACGAGCGGCACCACCGGCCGGCCGAAAGGCGTCGTGCACACGCACGGCGGATTGCAGGCTCAGGTCGAAAGCCTCATCGAAGCGTGGGCCTGGTCTGCCGACGACCGGATCTTGCTCGTGCTCCCCCTCCACCACGTGCACGGCGTCGTGAACGTCACGTTGTGCGCGCTGTGGGCCGGCGCGGAGTGCGAAGCGCCCGGAGGATTCGACGCGCGTGCCACGTGGGATCGCTTGGCGTCGGGCCACCTCACGTTGTTCATGGCGGTCCCGACGATCTACACGCGTCTCATCGGGGCGTGGGACGCGGCCGGCACGACCGAGCGGCAGCAATGGTCGGCGGGCGCGGCCCGCGCCCGCCTCATGGTGTCAGGTTCGGCCGCGTTGCCTGTGTCGACGCTCGAACGGTGGCAGACGATCACCGGCCATGTTCTTCTCGAGCGCTACGGCATGACAGAGATCGGCATGGCGCTATCCAATACGCTCGAACGGCGGGTGCCCGGAAAGGTCGGCGAGCCCCTTCCGAAGGTCGAGGTGCGCGTCGTTGACGATCTCGGACGCGACGTGTCCGACGGCGACGCCGGGGAACTGCTCGTGCGCGGCCCGCAAGTGTTCGTCGAGTACTGGCGACGCGCCGACGAAACCGCGGCGGCCTTTGTCGACGGGTGGTTCCGGACCGGCGACGTCGCGGTGCACGAACCCGACGGCTACCGGCTACTTGGCCGGTCGTCGATCGACATCATCAAGACCGGCGGTGAGAAGGTGTCGGCGCTGGAGATCGAGGAGGTCTACCGGACGCATCCGTCCGTCGCAGATTGCGCGGTCGTCGGTATCCCTGACCCCGAATGGGGCGAGCGAGTCTGCGCCGCCGTGGTCACAGACGCGGCGACGCTAAGCGCTGACGTGCTGCGGGTCTGGGGCAAACAGCGGCTGGCGGCGGCGAAGGTGCCGTCGCGATTCGTGTTCGTCGCGGGGCTACCGCGCAACACGATGGGCAAGGTCACCAAGGCCGAGGTGTGCAAGCTGTTCGTCTGAGCTCACGGGTCGCGGTTCGAGGAGGTCGGCCGCTCGATGAGCACGCCGTCGCGGTCGAGCCGGTCGATGTCGTCCTCGCTCAAGCCGAGCATGTCGCGCATCACCTCCCGGTTGTGCTGGCCTTGCCAGGCGGGCCGGCCCGTCGTGCCAGCCGACGCGGCTGAGAATCGAAACGGCGAACGCGGGAGCCGCAAAGGCCCGCTCTGGCCGTCGCCGACGTCGACCAACGCGTCCCGTTCCTGCGCCCACGGCGCCGCGCCCACGTCGGTGAGCGGCCGCATCTCCCCGACCGCGAGCCGCGCCTTGCTCAGCGCGGCTTCGAACTCATCGAAACAGGAGAACGTCGCCGCGAACTCCTCGAAGAGGGTCAGCATCGCGCTGCGATGCGCGTTCCGAGCTTCGCGCGTCGCGAAACGCGCGTCGGCCGCAAGGTCGGGGCGTTCCATCGCGGTGCACCAGGCAGGGAAACTCGAGACCGGATCGCCCGGCACGTGCACGACGGTACCGTCGCCGAGACGGAGGACCGGCGCGTTGAAGCTACCGAAGATGTGCAACAAGTCGCCTTGACCGCCGGCCAGCTCGACCGCCGTCCACTCGGTGGCCTGCAACATGACTTCGGCCATCGACACATCGACATGCTGGCCTTCGCCGGTACGGTCACGCTGTATGAGCGCGGCCAGGATTCCGACCGTCGCTTGCATGCCGGAGTAGAGGTCCGCGTGCGACACCGCCTCGGCGCGAGGTTCGGCGTGCAGTCGGCGCGCGCTGAACTCCATCAACCCCAACTCGGCGTGCATCACCGGGGCGTACGCCCGGCGACCCGCCATCGCGCCGTTCTGCCCGTAGCCGGTGATCGAGCAGTACACGACCTTCGGATTGCGGGCACGGACGGCGGCATAGCCAAGACCCTGCCGTTCGAGCACGCCCGGTCGGAAGTTCTCGAGCACCACGTCGGTCACCGCCGCGAGCCGGCCCACGAGGTCGCGGCCGGCGTCAATTCTCAGGTCGACGGAAATGCACCGCTTCCCGCAGTTCTGCTGGGCGAAGTACACCGGAATCCCACCGACCCGCGGCCGTGCGGTACGAGTGAGGTCGCCTTCGGGAGGTTCGACTTTGATCACGTCTGCGCCGAGATCGACCAGCGCTTTGCCGCACGAGGGGCCGGAGAGCACCCGCGACAAATCCAATACCCTGACGCCTTCGAGCGGACCGGTCATGCCATTTTCAGGGCGCATCCGCGAACGCGGCGAGGACGGCATCGGTCGCAGCGGACGCGTCGATGGTGTGTGCCCATTGGACATTGCCGCCCCGTACCCACGGCCGCTGATCGACGACGGTCATGCCCCGCGTGTGCTCGCCGGCAGTTTCGATCACGACAGGTCGGGGCGTAACGTCGAGCAGGTGTGGGTCGGTGACCGCGAGCACCGCGCAGGGATCGTGCAACGCCGCGTCGTGCCCGTCGCCGCCCAGCGCCCGGATGTTCGCGAGATAGCCGCCGAGGAAGTCGGCCGCGAACCGCCCGAAGACGTTCCCGAGCGCCCGCGATCGCGACACCATCGCCTCATCGACGAGCAACTGGCGTGTCAGATCCAGCCCGCACATTGCGAGCCGCGTACCGCAACGCAGCACGATATCGGCCGCTTCGGGATCGAAGTGGATGTTGAACTCGGCGACCGCGGTGACGTTGCCGAACGTGCCGCCACCCATGATCGAGATCCCAGCGATTCGGTCCGTCAGCGTGCGATCGCGTTGAAGTGCGAGGGCCACGTTGGTGAGCGGTCCCGTCGCGACAATCCAGGCTCCCTCGTGTTGTTCGGTGGTCTCGACGAGGAATCCTGCAGCATCGTCCGATGCGACGGTCCGACGGACCGTCGGAAGGGTCGCGCCTGCGAGTCCGTTCTCGCCGTGCACGTGGGCCGCGTGCTCGACCGGCCCGCCGTGAAGCGGAGCCGCGGCACCGGCATGCACCCCGACGTCGATGCCGAGTAACTGCACGATCGCGAGCGCGTTGCGGGTCGTGTCCTCGAGCCCGACGTTGCCGGCCACGGTCGTGACACCGAGCAGCCGGCCACGGTGCGCGGCGACAGCGAGCGCGACCGCGTCGTCGTGGCCCGGGTCGCAGTCGACGATCAGATCGCACACCAAGCCGTCAGTCTCGCATGCGCCCGGCGAGTCCGATGGCACAGATCGAGAGGCGATGCACGAAGCGGCAAACCCGACCAGCGTATGCAAGCCCAGACCGCCCAGCCGTACGCCGGCAGGCCACCGGGGGTGGTGAACTCATACCGCGACGCGAACGATGGCCCGTCGACAAGGTCGCTGTACGTGAGCCCTTCGACATTGGTCTCCCGTTCGGCGGTGTTTCGTCACGTCGACGGGCGTCGCACCCGGCGCGGTCGCGACGTCTCGGTCGCGCCGGTCGCGTCCAGACCGGATCGGTCAAGCTCGTCCACGTCGAGTGTCGGAGTCGCACGACCCGCGAGGTCGGCACCGCTTCGGGCCTCAGTGCTGGCCGCCAGCCAACCGGCGATCGTCGTCTCGGCTGAGCCGCCCCCGGTGCTCAAGCGGCAAACGCACACCAAGTTCGCCACGACGTCCCGTGCAGGCCACGCTCACGTCGCCGCCGGATGATCTCGTGCGCATCCGACGGACCGGGAAGAACACGGCGACGCACCGTCCGGTCGTGCGAATCTCCGGATGTTGTTCCGAGTGCGCGAGCAGATCCGACGGTCGTCGCCGCACGACGTTCCGGCGACCGCGTCCCGGAGGTTCGCCGCTGTACGGCCAACGCGACATTAGGTTTGTGCCATGGGAACGACCGCGATCGTGCTGGCCGGCGCCGGGGCTCGAGGAGCGTACGAGGCCGGAATCCTGTCGGTGCTGGTGCCCCGCCTGCTTGAGGAGCCGAACCAACAGATCGTCCTCGTCGGCACGAGCGCCGGCGCGATCAATACAGCGATCCTCGCCGCCTACGAGTCCCCCGACAAGGCGGTCGCCGCGATGACCGACCTGTGGACGACGGTCGACGCCGGCGACGTGTTCACCCCGATCCGCGAAACTGCGCTGCAGACAGCCGCGCGCTATGTCGCCGAAGTGCTGCACCTGCCCGGCCATCTCGACAGCTTGCTCGACTCGAGGCCGCTCGGTTCGACGATGGAGCAGCGCCTCGATTGGGACCAACTCGACCGGAATCTCGCCGGCTTCGGATGGGTACACACTGCGGGCATCGTGGCCACCTCTTGCGCACGGGGACGCGGCGTCGTGTTCGTTCAGGGCAAGGACCTCGTCGCGCCGAAGCGAGACGCCGACGTCGACTACGCCAAGGCGACGCTACGAAGCGAGCATGTGATGGCGTCCGCCGCGATCCCGGTCGCGTTTCGACCAGTGCACATCGACGGGCCCGCCAAACAACGCGGCTGGTACATCGACGGCGGCGTGAAGCTGAACGCTCCGATCAAGCCGGCGCTGACGCTCGGCGCGGACCGGGTGGTGGTCGTCGCGACAACACCCGACCCCGCGGGTCCTCACGCCTCCCAGGTCGCGCCCGGCGAGCCCGACATCTTCGACGCGAGCACGGTCGTCGTGCACAGCCTCCTCGTCGACCGCATGTCGGACGACATTCGGGCGCTGCGACGTGTCAATACGCTTGTCGGCGCGGACCGCGGCCGAACGCTGAGCGGCTACCGCGCCATCCCGAACCTCTATCTCGGTCCCCCAAAGACCGGCCTCATCAGTCAGACCGCGAACGAGGTCTTCTCCCGCCGATACGCAGGCATCCACCGGCCGCTGTCCGACCTCGGTCTGCTCGGCCGTCTCATCGGCGGGACACGCGAGAACCACGGCGAACTGCTCAGCTTCGTGTTCTTCGACCACGAGTTCCACAAAGCCCTCATCGACCTCGGCCACCGGCACGCGTCGCGCGTCCTCGGACCTCCCGGTTCGCCGTTCCCGTGGGCGCTGCCCTGAAAGCTGTCACGGCAGTTCCGGAAGGCTTCCCATCACGTCACATCGAGCTCGACACGGTCGGAGCTCAGCCTGCGCGGGCCCCGACCGGCGTCTCGAGGCTCAACGACCACGCCGCGTACGCGCGCTGCAAGACCGCGGCCGGGACACCTGCGTCCCGCCGCGCGCCGTACCCGATGCCGCGCCGCTCACCGAAGTTCTTGGCGATGCACACGAACGCGTCCTCCGCCTCCTCGAGATCGGAACCGTCTGCGACGCGTTGCGGCCTCGCCGCCTGGGCGTGCTCACCGCCGCGAGGTAGCGATCCACGGTCGCGAACATCGTGCGACCTTCTGGGCGCGCACACTTGTGTGAAGCACTCAGCGTCCGCGACGTCGGATGTTTCGCCGATCTTGTTGCCGTCTTCTTCGCGGGAGACGTGATCCTGTGCGACTGGGAACCGAGGTCGTCGGAGACAGGTCTGCCCGACATCTCGAACACAACGTCGTTGCGAAGTTCTGAACCGGTTCCGAAACCGCGCGTTCGGCCAGGCGCCGAACGCGTCACGACCCGCCGCGCAGCATTGGGGGCGGGTCGTGACGTGTTGGGACACGGCACTTGGGGTACACCGCGTCGCGACAAACCGTACGGTCCGCGAGAGGAGGATTCGTGCACGCCCTGAGAAATTTTTGTGCAGATCGTTCCGCTCAGACGCGCGGTACGGCGGTCGTGCCGTCGTGTTCTGAGCGGCTTTCGCGGGCTGGCGGCGTTCCATTGCCGTACGATGCCCAACCCACCGTTGGGACCGTGCCCGCGGCGGGCGCGCGACGACAGCACCTCCAGATGCCGGCTGGCGCCGCCGCGGTCTGATCGTCTCCTTGACGGGCGTCGCACTGGTCGCCGACGCGAGGCTGGTGGGACCAGGGGCGGATCACGCATCGGCGGCGTGTCCTGGCCGACGTACCAGTTGGTGAGCGACAGCGGGCGCCCCGCCGGCGTCGGATCTGGCGCGGACCGGAGCACTGGACGGCGACCGATAGCGTGGCTTGTCCATGTGCGTCCGATCGCATCGCTGAATGATGGGCAACCCGGGCTCGGAGCATCGCGAGCTCTACCGCTGGCAGCTCGACGCGCTCGTCAGTTGGCTGCGGTGTGGCCGTCGCGGCGTCGTTGAAGCCGTCACCGGCTCAGGTAAGACCGACATCGCGATCGCCGCCGCGTCGGACGCGCTTCGACGGGGTCGATTCGTGCTGGTCATCGTTCCCTCGCGGGTGCTGATGGAGCAGTGGCACGGCAGGCTGGGCGCGGCGATGCCCGAGGCTCGGATCGGGCGGTTGGGCGACAGCGGCAAGGACAGTCCGGAGTCGTGCGATGTGCTCGTCGCGACCCGCCACTCGGCCGCGGCATATAAGCCGGTCCCGCCGGGCACCGCTGGTGGATTGCTCATCGCGGACGAATGTCACGGTCTGGGCGGCGGGATCTTACGACGCGCGCTGCTCCCCCAGTACGAGGAACGGCTCGGCCTGACTGCGACGTTGGAGCGTTCCGACGACGCGGTCACTGACCTTCTGCTGCCCTACTTCGGCGGTATTTGCGATCGCTATGGCTTCGAGCAGGCCATCGCCGACGGAGTGTGCGCGCGACCTCGGGTGGCGTTCGTCGGGGTGGAATTGTCGGTCGAGGAGCGGGCCGAGTACCTCGCGACCGAACAACAACTCGTGAACGCTCGGCAGCATCTGCGTTTGGTGCACGGTATGCCGCTCGAACCGTTCGGCGACTTTCTGGCTGCGGTCGCGCATCTTGCCGAACGCGACGCCGGTGCCGACGGCCGCGCCGCGCGCGAGTACCTCGACGCGTTCTCCAAACGTCGCCAGATCGTCGCGCAAACCAGCGGTAAGTACGAACTGCTCCACAAGCTGGCGCCCGCAATCAAAGAAGCCGACGGCGCGCTGGTATTCACCGAGACGGTGCGGGCCGCGAACCACGCGATCAACCGTCTCGATCCGTTAGTGGCGATCGATCTGATCACCGGGTCGACGGCCCGTGGTCAACGGCGGGAAATCCTCGACGATCTACGGGTTCGCAAACTTGACGCGGTCGCCGCTCCTCGGGTGCTCGACGAAGGCATCGACGTCCCGGACGCGAACCTCGGCATCGTCATGAGCGCGAGCCGGACCCGACGCCAAATGATCCAACGGATGGGGCGCATTCTGCGCCGCAAGCGACCAGGCGTCGCCGCGCGCTTCGTCATCATGTTCGCGAAGGACACCTTGGAGGATCCCGCATACCGCATCGAACGCGACGGTTTCCTCGACGAGATCGAGCGGATCTCCGAGGCGACCAAAGTGTTCGACGACGCTCATTTCGGCGACCTCGACACCTTCCTCGCCTTACCCGGCCCGGATGTCGTTCCCGAACCTGAACGGCTCGAGTCGTACGAGCGCGCCGCGGCCGCCGCGTTCGCCGACCCGGGCCTAACGCTCCTCGACGACATGGTCGACGCGCTGGCCGACCGACTCGGTGTCGAGGTCGCGTACGCGTTTTTGAGCTTTGCACGTCGACATCAACCGGGCGTCTACCGCGAAGCGATCCGCCGGCTCGGCGTCCGGCTTCGTCAGCCTGAGCGTGACGCCTCGCCCTATCTCGAGCTCGAGATCGCCGAGCTGCCGCGCATCGCCAAGCCGAGAGTCGCGACGAAACGACTGTCGACCGGACAGGCACCACTCGAGATCGCGCGTATCGGCGCCGCATGGCGGATCAGCTGCACCGGTTGTGGCGAAACGTCAGCCCCCGTCCAGTTCCGATGGCAGGTCCTCGACCAAACCGTCGCCTGCCGCTGCGAATGACTGTCGTCGCGCCTCGCAGCCACGTCGACGACGTCAGCCGAAGCACCGGACTGTAGAACCACGGGTCGGTCACCTTCGTCGCGTGGAGTCATTCGCATCAGCAACGCGCCGAGCGCGCCGGTGCTGGTCGACGAGTCGACCGCGGGAGGTCGGCACACCGACCACGTCGCCGAACGACGAAAGTCGCGGACATGCGCAAAAAACGCGCAAAGACAGTGGAGGCGCGCCCACCTTCTCGCGTACAACGGTGTGAGAACACAGCCGATCCGTGTCGTTTCTCCGGCGTGTGGAGGTGCCAGACATGGCGGAAATGCTCCTCATCCTCGCGGGCGCGGCGGTCTGGCTTGAGGTCTGGGCGATGAGACGCATGGCGCGAACGTCGCTTCGAGAGGCGCAAGCCGCCTACCCGGTTGCGGCCGTCTCGGGGATCGAGGATCTGCTCGCAGAAACGGCCGGCGCCATCGCGGCGCTACTCGACTTGCGAGCCTGCTGGTTCGAGCTGTTCCCGTTCGACGTGCTGCTTCCCCGAATTGAGCAAGGACGGATCGTTGTCCCCGCGCCCGAACCGGGAATCGCGCCCTGCTCCAGTATCGGCGTGGAGCTACCCGTTCGCATGAACGAACTGACCGTCGGACGTTTCGTCCTCATTCCTCGGGTACCCAGCGCCGGTGTGATCTTCCCGCCCAGCGCACGCGATCGAGCCTCCGCGCTGGCGGCACAATCCGGCCCGCTCGTCGCGGCGGCACTGATGAACGGTCACACCGCGCGCCTCGTTGATTAGGCGCAGACCGAGTTCTGCGCCGAAGAATCCTGAACGTGGGGACGCGTCGAGCTCCATGCCGCCGGGAGACTCGCAACCCGCGACGTCGTCTCCGCCACAACCAGGTCTCGCGGCCGGATCGGGGAGCGCCCGGACGCCCCTACCGAGAAGTGGCGCCCGGATGAGCACACGGAGTCGAACAAAGTTCGGGATCACGCCCGGTTGAAGACCGCGAACGACGTGCGTCGCACGACGTCGACGCGACACGCCTCGAACGCCGAGCCACAAGCCCGGCGTTCCTCGCGGTTCAGCGCCGTCTTGCCTGGTCAACGACAATCCACCGGCGCGATGAACTCGGCGGACCGACGGTGCGTACCTACGTCAAGTTTCCCGAGGGAGGTCGCGATGCCCCGTACACGACCGGCTGTGCTTCGTCGTTTTCATCGCGCTGGTCGGCGGCGCCGTTCGGTGAAGGCGCTCGGCGCCGCGCTGACCGCCGGCGCCCTCGCGTTTGCGACCCCGGCCGGTGCAAGTCCACGAGGAGGCTTCATTTCGCAGCTCTCAACGATCAGCACAATCGCCTCGACGGTTCCGGCGAACGGCGACGTCAATCCTTACGGCGTCGTTGTCGAGCCCCGCACCACAGGTGCGCTGACCGCCGGCCACGTCTTGGTGAGCAACTTCAACAACAAGAAAAACGATCAGGGTACGGGTACGACGATCGTCGACATCGCGCCCGACGGCACGCAACGCGTGTTCGCGCAGATCGACGGCAATGCTCTCCCCGGAGCATGCCCGGGCGGGGTCGGGTTGACGACTGCGCTCAGCATCCTGCCTGGCGGCTGGGTCGTCGTGGGCAGCCTGCCCACCAGCGACGCTACGTCGGCCACCGCGAACGAGGGATGTCTGATCGTCCTCAATAGCTCCGGGCACGTTGTCGAAACCTGGTCGGGTAGTCCGATCAACGGGCCGTGGGACATGACCGCGGTCCCGACGCCGTTCGGCGCCGAACTGTTCGTGACGAACGTCTTGAACGGCACGGTCGCCGCTGACGGTGCAACGGTCAACGGCGGAACCGTGGTCCGTATCATCGTCGTCGAGCTCCCCGGCTTCGCGCCGCTACGCATCTCGACGCAGGTCATCGCTACCGGGTTTGGTGAGCGCACCGACCTCAACGCGCTCGTCGTCGGACCGACCGGTGTCGCGATCGGCGCCGACGGATCCCTCTACGTCGCCGACGCCGTCCACAACCGCATCGCGAGGATCGACAACCCGTTCTTCCGGTACCAACCAGCAACCAACGGCGGCGACACGGTCTCGAGTGGCGAGTCTCTCAACGCGCCGCTCGGACTGGCGATCGCCCCCAACGGGGACATCCTCACGGTCAATGGTGGCGACGGAAACCTTGTCGAAACGACAGCACACGGCACGCAGCTCCCTCCCGATCTCATCGACAACAGTGGCGGCCCGCCCCCAGGCAACGGCGCGCTCTTCGGACTCGCGCTCACACCGAACGGCAACGGTATCTACTTCGTCGACGACGCCACCAACACCCTGAATCTGTTGCACTGACGCCGATCGTGGAGGGTCAGCGCACCGGCGCGGTAACCCTGCACGGTTCGTGCCGTCCGCGCGATGGCGGCCTCGTCGACGGCCGACACCGTCCCGTACGGTAAAACCCGTCGGCCGGTAAAGAGGGAGTCAACGAAGACCGCCGCGGCACCGACCGAACCGGGGACAGAGCGTCGCCCCGGTCCCGCCGTGGTGGACTCGAGAAGAGACCAGGCGCTGCTGCGTCGGCGCTCACGGTTCGGACGAGCGTGTCTCGGCATTGCCGCCGAGTTCAGGATCGCCGCCTCCGTTGAAGACTTTCCGGTTCAGGCGTGCGAGAAGTTGTCGATGTACAGCGACGGGCAACCACTCGGGGTGACATACTCCGGTCGGGACCACCGAAGGCGAGGCACGAACGTGGGGAATCGACGGACGCTGGCGGTTCTCGTGGCGGCGCTCCTCCTGCCCGCTGCGCTTGCGTCGAGCGCAGGCGCGGCCAACGTGTCCGTCGCGGCGGGACTCTACATACGGACCAACGGACCGGCGCACGAGCTCCTCGTGGTCACCGAAGACGGCCACAAATACGACTGCGCCGCGACACACGTACCGGAGAAGGTCACCAAGACGGCCCATGCCGTCGACTACGCCTTCGACTGTGGTCACATCAGCGTGCTGTACGAGGACGCGCCCGGGAAGATCCATCTCCGCGTCAAAGTGGGAAGTTGGACGCACTTCTGTGTCACCAACTATCGGATCGGAAACGTATATCACGCTCCCTACCACTACAAATACGGCGTGTGGCACTGTCAGTAGCGCCCGCACATTCGGATACCACGATTCGGATGCGTGGTGGCGAGCCGTCTCGGCGAAGAACTCAACTAACACGATGAGTCGGTCGGACACGGACGTTACGAGCAGCGCTCACCTTGTCCGTTGCCGGATCCCTACTCGGAGCCGAGCGGCGATGAGCACGGGCGGATGGTCCGCGTCGATGTTTCTAGTAGCTGGTCCACTGGCGATTGAACCATCGCTGGATGCGACTCGATCCGAATGCGGACTTGTCGGCGGCGAGCGATTCTGAGGGCTTGTCGAACGTTCCGGTGGGTGATTGTCCGGCCATGAACGTGACGTCGACGCGCGCGACTTGATCGTCACCGAATTCGAGATAGCACAGGCCTCGGCCGTCGTAGGTGGCCGAATCCTCGCGGTTGCGCACGCGGGCGATGATCGCGTCCGCGACGACGGCTGCTTGTCCCTCGGCGAAGACTCCCGCTTTGGGGGTTCCGACGCTGGTCACGTCACCAACCGCGTACACGCCCGGGAATGCTGTCTCGAGTGTGCGGGGATTCACTGGGATCCAGCCGTCGACGCAGAGTCCCGATTCGTGAACGACCGCAGGGACGCGATGTACCGGCACACCCAGGAAGAGGTCGTAGGGCATCTCGTCTCCGTCGCTGAACATCGCGACGTGGCGGACGGGATCGAGCGCGCGCACGAGTCGATCGGGATGCCAGCCGATCTGCCGTTCGGCGAACGCGACGAGGAGCGCTTCCGACGCGGCGGGCGAAGGTGGAATCGGGACGCCCATCGGCATGACCAACGCGATCTCCGAATTCGAGCGGAGCCCCCGCCCGGTCAGGTAGTCGTGCACCAAGAGCGCGGTCTCGCTCGGCGCGGGCGGACATTTGAACGGCGTCGACGTCACTCCGACGATCACGCGGCCGCCCTCGAAGCTCGATAACACGTCGCGCAACGCGAACGCGCCCCGCAGCGTGTAGAACTCGTGACCGCCTTCGACAAGGCCGGGCGTCGCCGCCGGATCGAGGTCGGCACCCAGGGCAACGACTAACACGTCGGCGTCGAAGGGGCCGGCGTCGGTTTCGACGCGTCGAGCGTTGGGATCGATGGCCCGCACCGCGGTCTGCACGAAACGCAGGCCAGGCTTGACCACGTCGCGGTACGGGTGTCGCACCGCGGACGCGACCGTGCGCCCGAACATGACGTCGAGCTTGGAGAACCCGAACACGAAGTCGTCGGCCTGGTCGATCAGCACAACGTCGACGTCGTCGCCGAGCTCCTGCGAAAGCCGAGCCGTCAGCTCCAAGCCGCCGAACCCCGCACCTAGCACCAAGACGCGCATTGCAGACTCCCCGCTCGACAATTGGCTACCCGTTGGACCCGCGACGGACAAGTCGCGCGGTCAGTCGGACGCGGCGGCCTGGTCGGCCTGAACACGAGGGTCGCCGCGACCGCCCTGTCGACCTGCTCGATCGGCTGCCAGAGGCCGAATGGAATGCCGTCGGGCGTGGCGGCCCGGACAGTGGCCGACGGTACGGACGTCGTGGCCGCGCCGGAGCAGACGGTTCAAACGCCCCATGACCGGCCGCGCACCCGCCGCCGGCTCGCCGGCTCGGGCCACCGCGTCACGCGACCACCGCGTCACGCGACCACCGCGATACGGGTCACAGGCGTCGCGCCCGACCGAGATGTTCGGAACGTGGTCGAGCCGCGTCGGGCCGGTTTCGCACGTCCGAAGGTTGATCGGTCTGCCTAGTCTCGGAGGTCGAGGGATCGTCGTGCGAGGTGTAGCAGGTGCGATCTGAGTGTCTCGTCGTCGAGGTCCGCGACGAGGGGGTGTATCACCGCGCCGCCGATCGCGGCTGAGAGCATCGCTGCCGATACGCGCGCGTCGGGTCCGGCGTTGTCGCCCATGAGAAGGCGGTACAGACGATCCATTACGTGCCGGAACGGTTCGTGATGCGCGAAGTATCGGATGATGACGGGATCGCCAAGGAGGGTGCTTTCCATCCGACGGCGTGCGACCGCGAGGTCGACGATGCGGACGACAAGCACCTCTCGCGCGCGGGTCGGGTCGGGTTCGGCTTCGGCGGCTTCGATTGCCGTCTCGACCTTGGCGAGTTCGGTCTCGGCGGCGGCGAGGACGATCTCGTCCTTGGTATTGAACTGGTGGTAGACGGCCGCCTTCGTCACGCCGATGGCATCTGCGATCATCTGCAGCGACGTGCCGCCGACACCGTGCTTCGTGAACAGGTCGAGCGCCGCGTTGATGATTCGCGTCTGCGCGGCGCTGTATGGAGTCGACTGGGATCGGGCGGCCCCGACGGGCATTGCGGAGCTCATGGGTCGACGGTACTCGCAGGGCTTCGGCCCCCTAGCCGATCGGCTAGGGTAGCCGATCGGCTAGCCCTCAGGTCGGGCACGATCCAGAGGAGGACCACCGTGTCAGAACCGACGACCGACCCGCAGCTCGACGAGTTCTTGGAGATCCGCAAGCCCGGAGCCCATTTGGAAGAGGGTGTTGTCGCCGACGACTTCGTCCTCATGCTCGGCGTCGACCTCACCAACTTTCCCAAGTTCCCGCGCGTCGATGACGGCGTCACCTACGCGAAGGCCGAGCTCGACATCCGCCACCAGGTCGACGTCGACTCCGGCGCAGAACTCTCCGATTACAGCGGTCCGTATCGCGCCGAGCTGCGCTTCACCGACTTCTCCAAGGAGGCCCTGGCCACCAAGTTCCTGTCGTGGAGTGAGCTGTACCTGCAGCTCTGTGTCGACGGGTGGGCGAAAGAGGTCGCCAAGCGATACGGCACCGAGGCGATGGCGGAGATCGAATGGACCGCCTGGAACGACCAGGTCGTCCCCGAGCTCGACCGCATGAAGCACGAGTTCCTCCCTCCCGACACCGCCTACACGGACCCGAACCAGCAGGTCCGCGCACAGGACCGAGCCGGCACGCGCGTCGTCTACACCGGACTGTTCACGCCGCGCCCGGATGCGATCGATCTCTCCAAGGAGCAGCTGGTCACCTGGTTCCTCGGAAGCCACGAGTATCTGTTGCAGTGCATCGAAGCGTGGGCCGCGCAAATCGTCGTTCGCTACGGGCTCGACACTATGTTCGACATCCAGTACAGGCTCTGGGGCGAAACAGTTCTGCCGGGCGTGAAAAAGCTCAAAGCCGAGTACCTCGGCATCACCGGCAACACCGTCGAAGACTGGATGAAAGACCTCCAGCTCGACGCCACCGCGTTACCCGGCAAGGCCTTCGACCTCTCCTTCGAGATGCCCGAGCCCGACGTCGGCGTCATGACCTTCAACCGGTGCGTCGCCGTCGATCAATGGGAGGGCATGGGCAGGCCCGACATCCTCGAGAAGAACTGCCACTCCACGTGTCCGAAGTCGATGATCGTGACAACCAAGATGTACAACCCGAACATGAAGGTCGACATTCTCGCCATCCCTCCGCGCGTCGACCCGGGCAACGTCTGCTGCAAATGGCGGTTCAGCATGCGCAGCGAGGACGACCCCGAATACGTCCCGATCGAACTCTCCACCAAGCCGAAGTCGCCCGGCTGAGCTCGCCCCTCGTCGCCCCCGGTCCGGCGATCATGCGACGCAACCCACGCGCATCGTCGCGGGGCACGACACCCAGCTCCGAGCCCGGTGCGTCGCGCGCGAACGGGGATACGGTCAACGTTTCAGCGAAGAGGCACACTCGATGCAGCGGCGACGTCGTTGTGACCCAACCGCCGCGACTCCACGACCGGATCGCCGTCCCATCGGGTTGCACGACGGGCCACCCCGACTCCGACGCGACGACGCCCTCGAAGCTGACGTCTCGTCGGGTCCGTCGTCGAGGTCAGTCCGGGAGCAGAGGTGAAGGATGCTTCGGCTGGTACAGGCCCACGGTGCCACCCCCGGGAAGTGCGAGTTTCGTCACCGATCCCCACCTCGCCTCTTCGATCTCTGAGCAGTGGACACCTTTGCCGGCGAGTGACTGGATCTCGGCGTCGAGGTCGTGGCACATGAAGTAGAGCTCGTGGGAAGCGCCGAGCTCGGTCGGATGAACAGCGAGCTCCGACGGCGGCAGCGCAAAGATCAACCAACCGTGCCCGGCGTCGACCGACGAGAACCCGAGCACATCAGCGAAGAACGCCCGATCGGCATCCGCGTCTTCGCTGTACACGATCATATGAGCACCGAAGATCATCACGGCTCCCTGCTGCGAGGACGCTGCTCGGACCGACACGGTATGCGACCCTGGCCGAATCCCCGGCTGCCTATGCCCCCGTGACGCCCTCCCAGTCGGTCAGGTCCCCGCCGCGCCTGAGGTTCCACGGTGACCGCCTCGTCCGTGAGACCCCGACACGATCAGCGGAGACGACGGTCGCGACACCCAGGCGTCCCAGAATCAAAATGTGGGGACCGCCTCGGCTCTGTACCGACAACCATGTGGTTGGTGAACATCCGGGCACGATCGACGAGGTCCTTTGATGGACGGAACGTGGCCGGTGTGATCTGCGTCCAGAGCAGATCACATTCGATGCGTTGCTGTTGGAGTCTGAGGAGTCGGTGCGGGCCGGGAGTCGCAGCCCGATTCGGGCGGCACTCGCGCTCGAGCGGTGTTCGGGAAGGTCGGCAGTGGGTACCTCAGACAGCCTGGCGCGACAGTAACCCGGGACAGCCACCTGCACGTCACGCCGACCATGCCGGCGGACGCAGCCGACAGATCCTCCGATCTGAGGTTCCCCGGACCACGGAGGCGCCAAAACCATGACCATCGAGATGTGTTTGCGGTGCGGACGCCCACGCGACGACGCCGACGAGCAGGACGTCGACGACGAGTGGATGCCAATCTTCGGTCCGAGAGGCGAACGTGGCGGCGTCGCGTGTCCTGCGTGCACGCTGCCAGCAGATCAGGCGGCGCTCGAGCGGTGGATCGACAATTTCGACCAGCAAGCCGGTCGCAGGTTTGCCCTCGATGCCGCGGTGAGGGAGGCCGATGACCGCCAGTTC
>Ga0182024_10007382_pt1 | contig 23702 bp, 19 predicted proteins | sample P32metaG_FD_120480 | JGI IMG/M metagenome (GOLD analysis project Ga0182024, IMG submission 120480) | Permafrost microbial communities from Stordalen Mire, Sweden - P3-2 metaG (Illumina Assembly) | ecosystem: Environmental > Terrestrial > Soil > Wetlands > Permafrost | place: Sweden: Stordalen... | reverse complement strand
GTGGCGCTGCCCTACCCCAACTGCCTCAGCAGGTTCCGGGTGATCTGTTCAATCTGCGGGTCTCGCGCTGCCAGCCCGTGAGCCCAGTCGGTCGACCCCGACGTGATCACTGTCGCGCCCGCCCTGTTCGTGTACGCACCCAGGACCGCGTGGCCGTGACGGATACGCTCCATCGCCTCGGGATCACGCGTCCCGAACACCCGTGACGCGATGTACTCCAACTCGCTCGGCTCGCCCGGCTTGGGCGGACGAGGCGCGGTCTCGCGCGTGAAGTGCTGCGTCGGGCACGTGCCGAGGATCTCGAAGGTCGACGGCGTGCCGTCCTCGCCCGTCGGGTACGGCAGCCCGTCGCGGTAGGTGAATACGCACCCGTCGCATTCGTAGCCGACGACGGTCGCGCCGGCACCGAGCACGTCGCCGTAGCCGAGGCCGGTGCCGTCGAAGATCCAGTGACCGGCGCGGTGCACGGTGTATCCGCCGAGGCCGGCGGTCACGTTCCGACCGATGCGGTGATAGCCCCCGCGGGTGAACGTGACGCCGGTCATGTGGTTCTCCGGTCGACCGACGATCACGTCGGACCAGAAGGTCGTCACCTCCGGTTCGCGGTCGGTTTCTATCAGCGGGTCGTTCTTGAAGAAACCCTTGTACCCGACCATCACGTCGTGCTCGTCGCCCTCGATGCGTACCTGCCACAACGACGTGTTGCCCGACAAGAACGCCGCGTTGCCGCCCCGCGCGATGAATGCTTCGACCGTGTCGCGCATTCCGCGCGACCAGTACTCGTCGTGGCCGACCGACAGATACAAACTCGCGCCGTCCAAAACCTCGGGGTGTTCTTCGAGGTCGGCGTTCGTGCACACACCGATCTCGAACCCGTCGCGTTCGGCCCACTCGATGAACGGCAGCTCCCAGTCGGGCCAACCCGCCGACCCGGCATATTCCGACAGATGGTTGAGCTGGACGTAGCCGACATGCGCGGCGTTCTGTGGATCGGGCGCGCCCGTCCCCGTGACGCGTCGGCCCTTGCCTGGCGGCTTGTAGAGGTAGCCCGCCGACATCGGCCGCCGCATGGCCACGTGGGTGCCGCCGGTGTACAGGTTTGGTCCGCCAAAGTCGTTGTAGGCGTACCACGTATTGGTCGCCAACGCGACCACGATGCGCGCACCGGGTGATGGACGCACGACGAAGAACGCGTAGTCGCGCCGCGTCTTGTCGCCGACGTCGATTTCCATGACGACCTCGTAGTATCCCGACCGCCACGTCGGGTCGACGTCGAGTGTGAGCGCGGCGGGCCAGCCGCATCCGTTCGCGGAAGCGTCCTTTGGCGTCGCATGGTCGTCGGTCGCGACCGCGTCAGAACTGAACACGACCTCCCGTCGCGCGCCGACCCGTGCCACCTCGACGCGCACCGGCCTCCGAGCGGACGACGACATGTGCAGTCCGACCTGTTCGCCTGGGCACACTGATTGCGGCCAGCAGTACCCCGTCACGACCTCGCGCGCCATCGCCGGACCCTAACTGAGCCTGATCTCCGAGAACCAACGCGTGCACCGCCCACGCCCACGCGGGACGCGCGTCGTACCCTCCGGCGGCCGGTCAACGTTGGGCTCACGCGACGACCGGGCGCGAGATGGACCGGTCTTGCGCGCACGATCACAAACGCGGCGAAATCCGGACGGTTGGAACCGGCGACCTCAGGTGCGATAGATAAGCATGCACGCAGCGGGACACCCGGCCGCGAAGCAACCGGAGGATCGGACCTCAGGATGGACACCGAACGCCTCGTCGTACGGCGCGAACTCAGTTTCGAAGCTCGGCGGGAGTTCATCGCCGCCGCGCGCCTGGCGATGAACTCCACGGATCAGGACGTGGAGCTGGACTGCTCGGCTGTCGACTCCTTCGAGGCCGTCGACGACCCGGTCATCGGCATGCTGGTCACACTCGCACGCGCCGCTCAACGACAGGGGACGCGCGTGGCCTTGGTTCGGGCCCCAAGACCGATGCGCACACAGCTCGAGACGGCTGGAGTCGCTCAAATGTTCAGTTGGGGACGGTAGGCGTCAGCTAGGACCCGGCGCTGACGATTTCGGGGCGCACGACACCATCGAAGGGTGGGGGCCTGCTCGAGTACCGCTGCTGCAAGCACCGTGTTGGGTGTCGGGTCAGTCAGCGGTCGGACAACATCGATCCCGTCGAAGTTGTCGGTGTGCTCATGACGCGTATCCGCCGCGTCGAAAGTCCGGCACAACCAACCATGCTGGCGAACTCGACCCGGTGCGGTGTTGAGAGCGTCGCACCGGTGATCTGGCAGTCCCACCTCTCACTGTCAAACGGACAGCCGGCAGCCGCACTAGCGACGTCCCTGAGCATGTCGACATGAACGTCTCCAAGTCACCCACGTCACGTACCTGTGGCGGGGGGACCGTCGGCGGTCCTCGTCGTTGCACGTCTCGTCCGGCCCGACGCGCGGTTCTCTCCCATCGGGTGCGGCGTGGTTGGCCGTTTTGCTCGTCGGTCTGGCTGGTTCTAGCCTCCGGCGGGTCTGCGGTTGGCGGGTTGATCATGGTCGGTGGGGGGAGTGCACGTTTCGTGTCGTCGCGTGTCGGCGGGCGTGGACGCGGTCATCGACGGTTGCCGCCTGTGCGTGTGGTGCTCGCCCTGGTCGTCGTGGTGGGTACGGCCGTCGCGGCAATGTCGGTCGGAGCGGCGGCGGTGTCGCGTGGTGTCTCGCTCCGGAACGCGAACGGTCCTTCGCCAGCGGTCGCCTCGTCGGCAGGTGATTGGCCGATGTTCGAAGACAACCCGTTGCACACCGGGGTACAGCCGAACGACCCGACGATCGGCGCGTCGAGCGCGGCGCACCTCCAAGTGAAGTGGAAGTCGCACGCAACAGCCTTCGACGACGTCTGGTCTTCGTCGGCTGTGGCGTTCAACGCGCAGTTGGACGCGACGTTGGTGTACACGGCGACGTCGGCAGGCACGATCGCGGCCCGTGATCTGAACACGGGCACGGTGATATGGAGCGACCCGGGTAACGGTGCGATCGTTGCGTCACCGGCCGTGTCCGGGAATACCGTCTATGTCGGCTCGGAAGGACATCAGCTCCTCGCACTCGACGCGGCGACCGGGGCCCGTCAGTGTTCCTTTTCGCTCGATGGTGCGATCTTCAGTTCGCCGGTGGTCGGATTCGTCGACGACACGGGTCCGGTCGTGTTCTTCGGTGACACCGGCACGAGCGAAGACAGCGCGGGACATGAATGGGCGATCAACGGGGTCGGGAACGCCGACGGTGCGTGTACACGAAGGTGGGTCTTCAACAGCTGGACGATGAAAGGTTCTGGCGTGCTCGCCACGGGCTCGTGGTCTTCGCCGGCCCTGACGACCGATTCGGCCGGTCAGACGTTGTTGATCTTCGGAAGCGCCAATCCCGACGATGCCGTCTACGCGCTCGACGCGCAGGACGGCACCTTGGTGTGGCGGTTCCAGACCACGGTCACGGGCTCCGATCAGGACGTCGGCGCGGCACCCACGATCAGCCCACCGGGCGTCAACGGCTTCCCCGACGGCGTCGTGTACGTCGACGGCAAGGACATGATCGAATATGCCCTTGACCTGGGGACCGGAACCAAGATCTGGTCGTTCAACCTCCATAAGGCGACCGGTGGGGAAAACGCGAACTGCCAGTCGGCCACCGCGTTGATCGGAAACCGGATCGTGGTCCCCTACGCCCGCTACGTCTTCAAACTCGACGCCGACACCGGACGCCAGATCTGGCGGTCGCTCCCAGCACCGAGCATCTACTACGCGTCACCCGCCATTTCAGGAGCGTCCAGCAACCAGGTCATCTTCATCGGCGACGCCGACGGCATCGAACACGCCTACCGTCTACAAGACGGCGCCCAGATGTTCCAACTCAAGACCGGTGGCTCCATCTACGCCACCGCCGCGATCGCCGACGGTACCGTCATCTTCGGCGCCGATACCGGCTACCTCTACGCCCTCAGCGAACCGACAACCTGAAACGAGTCGCCGCGAAGTTGGCGCCGTGATCGCGGTCGGATCGAACGCGCGCACAGGACCCTATTGCTTGGCTTGTTCGCGCAGGATACGGCGCAGGATCTTGCCCGACGCGGACTTCGGGATCGCGTCGACGAAGGTGAGCGTTCGGACTTGCTTGTAGCTCGCGACGTTCTGCGCGACGAAAGCTTGGATATCTGCCGCCGTGGCTTCTTGACCCTCTTTGAGGACGACGTACGCCGCGGGGATCTCACCCGCTTCGTCGTCTCGAAGTCCGATCACGGCTGCGTCAGCTATCTGGGGGTGCGTGAGCAGCAGGGCCTCGAGCTCTGCCGGCGCGACCTGGAAGCCCTTGTACTTGATGAGCTCCTTCAACCGGTCGACGATGAACAGGTGCCCGTCGCCGTCGATGTGCCCGATGTCGCCGGTGTGCAGCCAGCCGTCGTCGTCGATCGTGTTCTTCGTCGCCGTCTCGTTGTTGAGGTAACCCTTCATCACCTGCGGGCCGCGCACCCACACCTCACCGTCCTGGTCGACGCCGAGCGATGTCTGCGACGCGGGATCGACGATGGTGACCTCCGTGTTCGGAATCGTGATGCCCACCGACCCCGGCTTGAACATGCCGGACGGGGTCGCGTGGCTTACGGGTGACAGCTCGGTCATGCCGTAGCCCTGGACGATCTCGCAGCCGATCCGCTCGCCGCATTCGATCGCCAGCTCGGCCGACAGCGGCGCCGCTCCCGAATTGATCTGCCGAAGCGATGAGAGGTCGTAGTTGTCGACGACCGGATGCTTGGCCAGCGCGACGACCATCGGTGGCGCGACGAACGCCCGCGTGAGGTGATGTTCCTGATGCAGCGAGAGGAACTGCTCGAGATCGAAACGCGGCATCGTCACGATCGTGGCGCCGCCGCGCAAACCCACGTTCATGAGCACCTGCATGCCGTAGATGTGGAAGAACGGCAACACCGCGACGAACGCGTCGTCCTCGTGGATCGTGACCGTACCGAGTGTCTGTTCGATGTTCGAGACGAGGTTGCGGTGGGTGAGCATGACGCCCTTCGACAGACCGGTCGTGCCCGACGAGTACGGCAGCACGACGACGTCGTCGACATCGACCGGAACCTGCTCGGCGAGCGGCGCGCCGGCGAGCGAGGCGATCGACACGTAGCCCTCGGCGTCGCCGATGACGTACACGTCTGTTACCCCGGTGTCCGCGATCGCCGCGGCGGCAGTGTCGAGGAACATCGGAACGGTCACCAGACGCGTCGCCCCCGAGTCGACGAGCTGATGGTGGACCTCGCCCGGGGTGTACGTCGGGTTGATCGTTGTGATGACACCGCCCGCCAGCGCGACGGCGTGGAACACCACTCCGTACTCGGGACAGTTCGGCGCCATCACGGCAACCACCTCGCCGTTTGCGAGCCCGTGCTCCAACCAGCCACCGGCCAACCGGCGCACCGCGTCGTCGAACTCGCCGTACGTCATTGCCCGGCCGGTGGCGCTGTCGATGAAGGCGACCTTGTCGGCCATCTGGCCGACGCGTTCCAGCGTGTACGGCGTCAACGCCGAGACGGGAAGACTGACCGACGGCAACGGACTCGTGAAGATCATCGCCTCGCCTCTGTGCTCACGGCTCGAGTCTGCACCGTATCCGTCGTCCCTGTCGCCGTGAGCCCGTCCTCGCGGTTCCCGAGACTGCGAGCGGAGGCCACACCGCGGCACACCGGCTTGTGCGCGAGCTCATACCGGGCGACGTGTCACCCGAAGACGTGTACAGCGGCCAGTTTCGGCGGCATGTTCGCCCCGCCCACCGAACGCGCGGTGTTGGCGGACGATCTCGGTGCAACATCGACCCTTTGATGAGATGCGGTCCAGGTCGAAGAACGCGGCGCCACTCATGGCCGTTTGAGCGTCCGATTCGGAGCCTCGCGGGGCTGCCAATCGTTCGTGACGGTCTTTAACCTGTTTCCGACGCGGCGCGCACGGTTCGCTCGAGGATGCCGAGGGTTGCTTTCAGCGCGGACTCGGGGATGATCGGCCACGCGCCGGTTACCTTCCAGTTCTCTCCGACGTTGGACCAGTCATAGATCGACGTGACGACCGTGCCGTCGGCGACAGGTTCGAGCCGGTACCCGTAGTAGTGCCCGATGGAGGGGAACCCCTCGCCCGACACCTCCCAGGTGATGAACCGGTCCTGGTCGTAACCGGTAATCGTGACGGTCACGTCGTACTTGCCCATCGGAAGGTCACCCAACGACTCACGGTCCATGTGGATCACGAATGTGTCGCCGACAGCTCCGGCGGGCTCGCCGGTCGCGCTCTGCAACATGCCGGACGCGTCGATCGCGACATGGCCCTGCGGATCGCACACGACCTTGAAAATGGTCCCCGCGTCGGCGGGGATGGTCCGCTGGACCTCGAAACGTTCGCTCATGGTCGGCATCATGACACGACGCAGGCGCGACGCGGGGCCGGCCCGACCCCACGGCCTCGGCGACATGGCCCGACCCGCGGCTTCGAGCGTCATCGACGGTTCAAGCTTCGCGACTCGCGCGTGCGGACCTGCCCGTTGTCGTGGACGCTGGCGGGCGACCGCGGACCGCCGGGTCGGGCTCGCCAGACAGGTTCAGGTTCAGTCGGCGGCGATTGCGGCCAGCACGTCGAGTTTGGCGGCTCGGCGTGCGGGCCAGCTCGCCGCGCCGAGGCCTAACAGCGCGGCGACGACCACGAAGACGACCAGGCTGGGGAAGGGGACGGCGACGATGGTGATGGCCTGCGACCGTTTCAGTGACGATGCCAGCGCGGCGCCGAGTCCGGTGCCGACGACGATCCCGATGATTGCCCCGAAGAGCGAGAGGATCACGGCCTCGGAGCGGATCATCGCGCGGACCTGACGTCGTTTCATGCCGACCGCGCGGAGCACTCCGATCTCGTGCGTCCGTTCGAAGACAGACAGGAGCAGCGTATTGACGATGCCGATGAGCGCGATGAGGACCGCGAGGGCGAGCAGGGCGTAGACGATGCCGAGAAGCTGGTTGACTTTTGCGACTTGGGACGCCTCGTACTGTGACCTCGTCTGCACCCCGACGTTCGGATAGGGAGTCGTCGCGTCGTTGACGGCGTTGAAGATGCCTGCTCTGCCGTCGGTCTTCAACAGGACCGCGATCGGCAGCGGGTTGGTGAAGTGGGCCAGGAAGAACTCGCGGCCGACCAGGTAGTGGCCGATCAGCGCGTTCGGCTCGAAGATGCCCCCGATGCGCATCGTCGAGGTACCAGTCACGGCGAACTTGACGGGCGCGGCTGAGCCGACCGAGAGATGGTCGTTCTTCGCGGTTGTCGTATCGATGAGGATTTGGCCGGCCGCCAGCGCGGCGGCGGACGTTCCGGCGTGCATGTGCACGATGACCGTGTCAGCCAGATGATCGGTTGATACCCCGACCACGGTCGACAGCGAATGCTTGAACTCGAACTGTCCCCGATAGGCGGTCGCGGAGGCGGTGATGCCCGGCACCCGCGAGACGGCCGACACCACCGAGTTGGGGAACCCGCTGCTCGGGCCGGTGACGATGAGGTCGGCGTTGATCGCGTGGTCGATGCTGCTCGTCGCCGATTTCGACAGCGACGCCCCGAACACCGACATGGCCGACACGAGCGCCAACCCGACCATCAAGGCTGCCGCGGTCTGCGCGGTCCGGCGCGGGCTGCGCATCGAGTTCTCACGGCCCAGCCGGCCTGAAACGCCGAACAGCCGCGCGACGGGCCGTCCGATGACGCTTGCCATCGGTCGCGCCACGATCGGCGCCAACATGCCGACCCCGACGAAGATCGCGACTGCGCCCAGGCCCACAAGCACCACCGCAGCCTGGGCAAGGCCGACCCCAAGGACCGCGATCCCGCCGACGACACCGGCGCCTCCGACGACGGCACGTCGCCGGGAGGACACGTCAGTCTCGCTGTTCTGGGCGGTGATGGCTGCCACGGGCGGGATGCGAACAGCCCGTCGTGCCGGGCTGATAGCCGAGGCCACGGTCACGCCGACACCCACCGCCAAGCCGACCACCACAGTGCGGAGCCTGAACACGAGGGAAGCCGAGGGCAGCGAGATACCGAACCCGCGCAGCAGCGCCTCGAGACCTTTGGCGGCGACGACGCCGAGACCGAGTCCAATCAACGATGCGACCACACCGATGATGGTCGCCTCGACCAAGACGGAGCGGAAAACTTGGCGGCGGCTCGCCCCGAGCATGCGCAGCAGCGCCAACTCTCGCGTGCGCTGGCCGACGGTGATCGAGAACGTGTTGAAGATGGTGAAGCCCCCGACGAACAGGGCGATGAGGGCGAAGACCACCAACGCGGTCGAGAAGGCCGACAGGCCCTGGTCGATGACGTTTGTCTCCTCGTCGGCCACGGTCTGGCCGGTCACGACCTCGACGCCGCCCGGGAGCGTCCGAGCGATCGCGTGTTCGACCGCACCCTTGTTCGCACCGGCTGCGGTCAAGACGTTGATGGTGTTCAACTTCCCGGCCAGACCGAACAGGTGCTGTGCCGTTGGGAGGTCGAAGGCGGCGATCGTCAATCCAGCCAGGTTGTCAGCCGTACCGAACTTCAAGAACCCCGTCACGGTGAAGGTCTGCGGAGCGGTCGGCAACAGGATGCGCACGCGGTCGCCGACCGTGAAGTGATATTTCCGCGCCGTTGCCAGGTCCATCACGACATCTTTCGCAGACGTCGGTGCGCTGCCCTCGACCAGATGGAACGCGGAAAGCTGCGTGTCAGGATCGAACGAGATGCCGGCTGTCGCTCCGCTGTTTCCCACCGCGTTGCCGTCAGCCACGAACTGGGCGTAACCGGTGACCGACCCATCCGCGTAGACGACACCGGGCACCCGCCGCACCGTGGCCAGAACCGACTCGGGGATCGGATCACGGACCGCGCTGCCACCACTGTTGAGGACCGCGTCACCTCGGACCTCGAAATCGATGTGCTGAAAGACGTTGCCGACCAGGGTCGCGAACGTGTCGTGCAGCGTGTCCGTGAGGACCAAGCTCCCCGAAATGAACGTGACGCCGAGAACAATGGCCACAGCCGTCAGCGCGAGGCGGAGCTTGTGGGCGAGCAGGCCCTTGAGTGTGACCTTCCACATCTCAGCCGCCCAGCTGCTTCATCTGCTCCAGTACGGCGTCGGCCGTCGGCGCCCCAAGGTCTGTCACGACCTGCCCGTCGGCGAGGAACACGACCCGATCGGCGTACGCCGCGCCGTGCGGATCGTGGGTGACCATGACGATCGACTGCCCGAGCTCACTCACCGATCGACGCAAAAAACGGAGCAGCTCCGCTGAAGCGTTCGAGTCGAGGTTGCCAGTCGGCTCGTCAGCAAAGATGAGATCGGGACGCCCAACCAACGCTCGTGCGCACGCGACACGCTGCTGTTGGCCGCCCGACATCTCGCTCGGCCGGTGCGACAGCCGATCGCGAATCCCGAGCTCGTCCACCAAGAAATCGAACCAGCTCGCATCCACCTGGGTGGCGGCGAGCGCAGCTGGGAGGACGATGTTCTCGCGAGCCGTCAGGGTCGGAACCAGATTGAACGACTGGAACATGAAGCCGATGCGGTCGCGGCGCAACTCCGTCAGGCCGCCGTCGTCGAAACTGGCGGTGTCCCGGTCGCCCACGTAGGCATGCCCGGACGTCGGGACATCAAGTCCGGCCAAGCAGTGCATGAGCGTCGACTTGCCTGACCCCGACGGACCCATCACCGCGACGAGCTGACCGCGGGCGAACTCGACGTTGATCCCGTCGAGCGCCCGGACCACGGCCTCTCCCCTGCCGTACGTCTTGACCAGATCCACGGCGCGAGCCGCGGGCGAACCGGTGGAGTCTTTCGTGATTGGCGCAGCGGTCAGCGTCATGGTTCCTCACCTTGAAGTACTCGTCGGAAGGCGTCGTACAGTCGCCGGATCGCGCCTGGCGCGTGGCCGGAGTGCTCGCGGTTTGCTCAGCGCCTGGGTTCGGGGACGAGTGCGGCACAGATGAACTCGATGACGGTGCGCCGCGCTGCGTCGTCCGGGTAGAGATTGGAGTCCCGCCCGTCGTGGCGGTGCCAGGCAAACCACGACAACGACTCGGTGACAACCCTGGCCGCCACCGCCGCATCGGGCATCGGCCGCAGCAATCCTGCCGCGGTTCGTCGCTCGAGATAGCTGGTGAGCTCAGCGAACGAACCGGCACGGGTTGTGCCGAACCATGCGGCCTCGAGGTCGGGCATCTCCACCGCGCATCGCTCGATGACTGCGAGCAGCGGCCGGTAGCGCTCGATCAGGTCGTAACGCTCCTCGACGATCTCGCGAAGCTCGGCCGCGACGTCTGGCGGCGCATCCGTGCCCAGTGCCGCCCGGATACGCGTCACCCGGACGCGGCCGAGGCCCTGTTGAATCAGCGCGATGGTCTGCCCGGGGCCCGGGGTGGCGACCGGTAGCTCAGGGATGGTCTCCGAGAACAACCCGAAGCCGTGCAGGAAGACCAGATGGAACAGCGCCTCCTTGGACGCGACGTACGTGAAGAGCGAACCGGTCGACATCCCCGCTTTCGCCGCGACGTCGGCCGTCTTGGTCCCGCGGTAGCCGACACGCCCGAACACCTCTGTGGCCGCTTCGGCGACCGCCACGAGACGGTCCCGGGGCGACGGGCGGGGCATGGACCCACCATATACTGAGCGAGTCAGTCAGTCAATAGCGGTCGAGGGTCGTCAGACCGGCGAAGCGACGGCCGTGATGCCGAGCCGGACACTTCGACGTGGATGCGCCGGCATCCACGTCGGGTTCACCGAGCACGTCGTGCCGGCGCGCGGTGTGTGAGCGATCACCGCTGACGTTCGTGAAGTGGATTCCGCGTGCTGCGGACGAGCGCAGCCAGCGCGTCGAGCAGGACCTGACGCTCGGTCGTTCCGCTGTCGGGCGAAGCGCTCCGTCGACGGCCGGGCACAGCGTCGGCGAGTACCAGCCCGATGGCGAGGCCGCGCAGGATCTGCAGCAGCGCCGCAGGCGGGAGCACTTCGGCGATGTCGCCGTCGACGACCCGGGCCGCGAGCTCTGTGAGCAGTGCGCCGATCTTCGTCTGCTGGCGGCGCACCAGACGGACCGTCGCGGCATCCACGGTCGGATCGCGCAGGAGGTTCAACGTCAGCTGCTCGTAGGCGACGAACCTCGGCTGTCGGTAGAAGCGCCAGATGACGTCCGCGAACGACTCGAGCCGCTCCTCGAACGTGACGCCCGCGATCACCGCCGACTCGAGTGTGTCGATCAGCTCCCGCATGCCCGCCTGGAACGTCGCCAGGAGCAGCGCCTCACGCGTGCCGAAGTGGTGCTGGATGACACCCCAGGTGACGCCCGCACGTTTCGCGATCCGGTTCGAGCTCGCGCGGTACAAGCCCTCCTCGAGGATGCAGTCGATCGTGGCGTCGATCAGACGCGCGGGTGTTGCGGTCGCGGCGGTCGTGGGGGCGGTCATGCGGCTGCGGCCGTCTGATCTGACGGTCGATCGAGATCGGTCACGACCCGCGGACGCTGACGGCGCCCGCTGCGATGAGCTCGTCGATGCGGTGGTCGTCGTAGCCGATGTTCACGAGCACCGCGCGCGTGTCCTGACCGACGGCGATGGGAGGGCCCTGTACCCGGCCGGGTGTCGCGTCGAGGTCGAAGAGTAAACCGGCGACGTCCATGCGGCCGACGAGTGCCTGCTCGTAGCTCGTGACCCAGCCCTTGTCGACGAGCTCGGGATCGTCGAAGACCGACACGACGAAGTCGGGGTCGGCGACCTCGCACGGGATGCCGGCGCGGTCGAGGACGTCGAACCATTCGCGGGCCGTGCGCGCGTTGAGGGCGCCGCCGGTGAGGCGCGCGAACTCCGACACGTGCTGGTCAGTGATGAGCGCAACGCAGAGCCATCCGTCGGCGGTCTCGTGCAGCCGGTACCGGTCGCCCCACCCGGTCTGCATCGCGTCAAGTCTCGGACGGTTCGCCGGCGTGCCGTCCGGGCACAGCCATGCCATCGACGCGTTCAGCAGGTGCGCTTGGACGATCGACGTGTGCACGAACTGACCCTCCCCGGTACGCGCGCGGTGATAGAGCGCCTGGAGGATGGCGATCGCGGAGAGGTAGCCGTTGCCCGTATCGCCGAGCGAAGTGTTCGGCCAGATCGGCTGGTTGCCCGACTCGACGCCGCCTTCCATCCACGACGTACCGGCGAGTGCCGCGGCGGTCTGGTCGTTGCCGGGGAGCAGCATGCGGCTCGAGTCGTGCCCGCGGGTGTGGCAGTAGACCAGCGCCGGGTTCAGGTGTTTGAGCGACTCGTAATCGACGCGCAAGCGTTCGGCGGCGTCGTAACGCATGTTGTGCTGGAGCACGTCAGCGGTGCGCACCAACTGGTGCAACACGGCGAGGCCGTCGGGATGCTTGAGGTCGATCGCGATGCTCTGCTTGCCCCGGTTGCAGGACATCCCGAAGCACGTCTGCAAGAAGAAGCTGTCGAAGACCATGCTGTTGACGGCGATGACCGTCGCGCCGAGGTCGGCCAGCAGCTGCGTTCCGAACGGGCCCGCCACCGCGAGGCCGAGGTCGAGCACCACGACACCTTCGAGCGGCGAGCCGATCGGCCGGCGTGTGCCGGAGGCGGTGGGCGGCGCCGAGCGCTCGCGTGCGGCCTCGGCCCGCACGTCGGCGGTGTGCTCGCCGCGGCGCGCGGCACCGCGGATCGGCGGCGCCTGGACTTTCTCGAATCCGTAGGCATGGCCGACCATGCGCGTGCCGTCGACGTCGACGACGCTGCCGTCGCGCTCGAACTCCGAATCGCGCAGCGCTTCCTCGGGCGATCGGACACGCTGGACCGGTATGCCGACCTGCGCGGCGAGGCGGACCCAGTCGTCGGCCGGGAATTTCGCGACCGCGTCGCGCATCGCGTCGTGGAACGCGTGGAGGACGGTCATGCCGTCCGGCGCGGGCGACACGCGCTGCGGCGCGTCACGCGGCGCGCTCAGTTCGGGTCCGGGTTCGAGCTCATCCATCTCGGCGGCATTGAGAATGAAGCGCGGCGCCGCGACCCAGTGGTGGGTCCAGCGGCCGTCGGAGCCTTGGAAGAACCCTTTCGGTGCGCGCGGGTCGAAGACCCACGAGCCGAACCCGGCTCGGTCGGCGTGCTCGACGCGTTGCCAGGTGCCGACGGTGGTCGCGAGCGCACCTTGCAGCATCGAGGTGTGCACGTGCTGGCCGAACCCGGTGATTTCCCGGGCGACGAGCGCGGCATTGATCGCGACGGCTGCGTTGTAGAACGTCGCGAGGCTGATCCAGGGGACGCCGCTGAACAACGGTCCGGGTCGCGGCGCGCCGATCGCGCATCCCGGCGGCGCCACACAGCCGGGGAGGATCTCGGCGTGCGCGAGCCGCCCGATCGTCGTGCCGACGACGCCTCGGCTCTCGAACTGCTGGCCGGTGCGTGCCGCGACGAGCGCGTCGTACGCGGGGCGTTGCGCGTGCTTGCCGGTCTCGCCGTACCCGGTGATCGAGCAGTGGATCAGGCGCGGATTCGCCGCGAGCAACGTCGCGTGGTCGATCCCGAGTTTCGCGGCGACACCCGGCCCGAAGCTCTCGATGACGACGTCGGCACGGCGTGCCAGCGCGAGGAACACCGCGCGATCGGCGCCGTCGCGAAGGTCGAGCGTCGCGCGCCGCTTGCCCCGCAACCACACGCGCGTGCCGGAGAGCTCGGCGAACGGATCGCCTGCCGGTGGCTCGATCCGGGTGACCCGGGCGCCGTGATCGGCGAGCAGCATGCCGGTCATGGGCCCGGCGACACCCCATGACAGGTCCAGGACGTCGATGGCGCCGAGGATCCCCGGTCCGGACGTCGCACGAGCTGGCTGCTCGCCCGTCGCCGCTGGCGGGCCGGCCGGGTCGCTCGGGTCGCTCATGCCGACATAGTATCTACTATGTCGGTGCCCCGGCGAGACTGGAGCAGGTATGGCCACGGCAACCCACGAACGTCTGATCTCCGCCGACGACCACGTCGACCTCGCCCACGATTCGGTCAAAGCCCACCTGGCGTCGAAGTACCACGACGCATACGACGCGGCGCTGCGAGAATTCGCGGTGTCGATGACGAAGCTGCGCTCCGTCGAGGCGAACCAACGCTGGCGCCAACAACAGCACCTCGGCGCGCCGACATCACCCGTCGGGATGGGCACCGGCCGCGGTCACATCGTCTTCGACGCTGCCGGTCACCGGGACGCCAAGGCGCGACTGGCCGACATGGACCGCGACGGCGTCGATGCGTCCGTGACCTACTGCGAGGTCTCGGCCTTCCGTTACCTGCACCTCGTCCGCGACGGCCGCAAGGAGTCGACCCGCGCGTTCAATACGGCGCTCGCCGAATTCGCGTCCGAAGACCCGAACCGTCTCATCGTCTCGTACCAGATTCCAATCCACGACGTCGACGAGGCGATCACTGAGGTGCAGTGGGCGGCGGCGAGCGGCTGCAAGTCGCTGCAGCTTCCGGTGTTCCCGGCCGAGCTCGGCCTCGCCGACTACTGGGACGCGCGCTACGAGCCGCTGTTCTCGGCGATCCAGGAGACGGAACTGCCGATCTGCTGCCACATCGGGATGAACACGATGCTCGACGATCTCGCGCAACGCGACCCGACACCGCAAAAGGGCATCTTCGTCCCGATGGTGCCGCTCTCGGCGGCCGAGTCGCTCGGCATGTGGATTATGGGCGGCGTCTTCGAACGGTTCCCGCGGCTCAAGGTCGTGTTCGTGGAGCCCGGCCTCGGCTGGGTGTCGTGGTGGCTGTACACCGCTGACGACCTCGCAACACGTCAGGGCTACGAATTCCCTGCGATCACCGACCTTCCGAGCCGCTACTTCAGCCAGAACGTCTTCCTCACGTTCGTCGACGAACCCGACACGCTGGACCAGGCGCACGGCCGTCTCGGCGTCGAGCACGTGATGTGGTCGTCCGACTATCCCCACCCCGTGACGAGTTTCCCGAACTCGAAAGCGATCGTCGACGCGATGTTCGCGGATGCCGACCCACGCGAACGCGAGCTGATCGTGAGCGGCAACGCGGCGCGGGTGTGGAACCTGTGACGACGCGTCCGGCGCCGCGTCCGACCGACGACAGCGCGTGCTACTGGGAAGCGGCGTCCCGCCACGAACTCGTCGCGCAGTGCTGCACCGACTGCGCGCGCCTACGCCACCCACCTCGGCCGATGTGCCCCCGCTGTCGGAGCCTCGACTGGCACGAGCAACGCCTTGCGGGAACCGGGTCGCTGTACAGCTACGCCGTGCTGCACCATCCCCGCAGTCCGCGGTTCGACTACCCGGTGCTTGTGGCGCTCGTCGACCTCGACGAAGGGGTGCGCATCGTGACGAACCTCGTCGGTATCGAGCCGGGAGCCGTCCGCATCGGGATGCGGCTCAGCGTCGAGTTCGAGCCGACGAGCGACGGCGGCACAGTGCCGGTCTTCCGGCCGGACGCGCACACCGCAGCACCGGCATGACGCGCACGCATGTGCTGGCGCGTGACGCAGCCGCGATCGCGGGCATCGGCCAGACAGAGTTCTCACGCCACGCAGGCCGCACCGAGCTGCAACTGGCAAGCGAAGCGATCGTCGCGGCCTGCGCCGACGCGCACGTCGACGTCGGAGAGGTCGACGGGCTCGTCAGCTACACGATCGACCCGGTCGAAGAGAGCGAGCTGGTCCGCTCGGTCGGGCTCCAGGAGATCGGCTACTCGGCCCGGGTCCCCTACGGCGGGGGCGGCTCGATGGGCGTGCTGTTGCACGCGGCCGCGGCCGTCGCCGCTGGTGTCGCAGACCTCGTCGTCGCCTACCGGGCAGTGCGAGCGCGCTCGGGCGCGACCCGATTCGGTGACGCCAAGGTTGCCGCGAACGTCGCCAACACCCACGCCGGGACGACGGCGAGCCAATGGTGCACGCCGCACGGCGCACTCACACCGGCGTCGTGGATCGCGCTCAACGCGACGCGCTACATGCACCAGTACGGCACGACCAGCGAAGACTTCGGCCGCGCGGTCGTGCAGCTCCGCGCGTACGCCGCGACGAACCCGGACGCCTGGGGCTACCAGCGGCCGATCACGCTCGCCGACCACCAGGCCTCACGCTGGATCGCAGAGCCGTGCATCCGCATGTTCGACTGCTGCCAGGAAACCGACGGAGCGATCGCGCTGGTCATCACGAGCCGCGAGCGCGCGGCCACGATCGCGAATCCCGCGGTCGCGATCGCTGCAGTGGCGGGCGCCGGGCTCTTCGAACAGGAGATCGCGTCCGACCACTACCGTCCCGACCTGTCGGTCATGGACTCGTCGGTCGTGCTCGCGCGGCGCCTGTTCGACGACGCCGGGTTTCGGCGCGACGAGATCGGCCTCGCGATGATCTACGACGCGTTCTCACCGATCCTGCTCATGCAGCTTGAGGCGCTGGGCTTTTGCGGGTTCGGCGAAGCGAACGACTTCGTCCGCGACGGCAACCTGGCCGCCGACGGCGCGCTGCCGTGCAACACGAACGGCGGCTTGATCGGTGAGGGCTACATCCACGGGCTCAACATGGTCACCGAAGCTGTCCGCCAGATCCGCGGCACCGCCGCGAACCAGTTGCCGGCCGTTGACGTCGCGCTCGTTTCGGCGAGCCGAACCGGCGCGATCCTGACGCGGACGTGACGTCTCAGGACCGGGACGGCGAGAAGGGGCGAGGAACCATGGATCCGGACGCGCCGATCTACTACGACCCCTACGACTACGAGATCGACACCGACCCGCACCCGGTCTGGCGGCGGATGCGTGAAGAGCAGCCGCTGTATTGGAACGAGCGTTACGGGTTCTGGGCGTTGAGCCGCTTCGGCGACGTGTGGACGGCCTACCACGACACGACGACGTTCAGTTCCGCGCACGGCGTGCAGCTCGAGACGCTCGACGCTCCGGTCGAGCATCCGTCGATGATCTTCATGGACCCGCCTGCCCACGACGGGCTGCGCCAGCTCGTCAGCCGTGCGTTCACGCCTCGGCGTGTGCGCGACCTCGAGGTGTCGGTCACCGCGCTCGTCGACGGTTACCTCGAGCGGTTCGTCGGAGCGGAGCAGTTCGACTACGTCGACCAATTCGGCGGGCTCGTCCCACCGATGGTCATCGGCGAGCTGCTCGGCGTCCCGGCATCGGACCGCGACCTGCTGCGCCAATGGTTCGACGACATCCTTCACCGCGACGAGCACTCCACCGGCCCGAGCGAACGCGCGATGACGGCCGGACTCGCGATCTTCGAGTACGTCACCACCATGATTGCCGAACGGCGCTCCGCACCACGCGACGACCTGATCGGCGCGTTGCTCGAAGCCGAACTCGACAACGACGGCACCGCACGCAGGCTCGACGAGTTCGAGGTTGTGTCGTTCGTGGTGCTGCTCGCAGGCGCCGGGGTGGAAACTGTCGCGCGCCTGCTCGGCTGGGCCGCGGTCGTGCTGGCCCGCCATCCCGACCAGCGGGCGTTGCTCGCGCAGGATCCGACGCTGATCGCGAACGGGGTTGAGGAGCTCCTACGCTTCGAGGCGCCTTCCCCGGTGAACGGCCGTTGGGTGACGCGCCCGTTCGAGGTGCACGGAACCGTCGTGCCCGCCGAATCAAAGATCCTGCTGCTCAACGGCAGCGCGAACCGCGACCGGCGCGAGTTCGACGATCCTGAGCGTTTCGATGTCCGGCGCGTGATCAAACGCCACGTCACGTTCGGCTACGGAGCCCATTTCTGCCTGGGCGCCGCGCTCGCCCGCCTCGAGGGCCGCATCGCGCTCGCACGCACCCTGGCACGGTTTCCGACCTGGGAGATCGACGACGCCGAACTCGTCCCCGTGCATACCAGCACCGTGCGCGGCTTTACGTCTGTCCCGATCCATCTCGACTGAACGGGACCGTCTCCCGCGGCACGCTCGGTCCGGGACATCGCGGCCGGCGAACCGTCGATTCGGATGCAGACGGCATTCGACGAGCGCAACCGGCCCATGGACGGACGAACGTGGCACTTCAGGGGTGGTCTGGTCAGCGTTGAATCGACTTCACCTCGAGAAACTCTTCGAAGCCGAATGCACCGCGCTCGCGGCCGATCCCCGAGTTCTTGTAACCGCCGAAGGGTGCTTGCGGATTGAAATTTCCGCCGTTGACGTCGACTTGGCCGGTGCGGAGTTTCTGGGCGATCTCGATCGCGTGTTCCTGCGTACCGGCCCAGACGCTTCCGGCGAGGCCGTAGTCGGTGTCGTTGGCGATCTCGATCGCTTCGTCTTCGGTGTCGAAGGGGATGATCGACAGAACCGGCCCGAAGATCTCCTCGCGGGCGATGGTCATCGAGTTGGACACGTTCGAGAAGACGGTCGGCTGGACGAAGAAGCCTCGGTCGAGACCGTCGGGGGCGTCTGGGCCACCGGTGAGGAGGGTCGCACCTTCGTCGATGCCTTTGTTGATGTAGCCGCGGACCTTGTCGCGCTGAACGGCCGAAACGAGCGGACCGAGCCCGGTTGTCTCGGCGAAGGGGTCGCCGGGGGCGAAGCTTGCGGCGGCGGCTGCCGCGAGTTGTTCGACTTCGGCCAGCATCGAACGCGGGACCAGCATCCGTGTGAGGGCCGAGCAGGTCTGGCCCGAGTTCAGATAGCAGCCGAGGACACCGGCCGGGACCGCGGCTGCGAGGTCGGCGTCCTCCAAGATGATGTTCGCCGACTTTCCGCCCATTTCCAACGAGACGCGCTTGACCGACTGTGCGCAGATCTCCATGACTCGCTTGCCCGCTCGGGTTGAACCGGTGAACGAGACCTTGTCAACGAGGGGGTGGCTGGCGATCGCTTCTCCGACGACTGGCCCGAGGCCGGTGACGAGGTTGAAGACGCCGTTCGGCAGACCGACCTCGTCGATGATCTCGGCGAGGATGAACGCGTTGATCGGAGCGACTTCACTCGGCTTGAGCACAACGGTGCATCCCGCGGCCAACGCCGGCGCGACCTTGAGGACGATCTGGTACAGCGGAAAGTTCCACGGCGTGATGGCACCGACGACGCCGACAGGCTCCTTGATGACGAGCGAGTTGCCGATCTCTTCTTGCCAGACGTACGACGCGGCGCGCGCGGCGTTGTCGGCGAACTCCCCGATGGGCAGACCGACCTGTATTGACTCGGTGAGGCTGCGCGGCATCCCCACCTCGTGGCTGATGACGTCGGCGATCTCCGCGGCGCGGGCTTGGAGCCCTTCGGCCATCTTCTGGAGGAACGCGCCGCGGTCTTTGGCTGGTGTCGCCGCCCAGCCCGAGAACGCGCGATGTGCCGCTTCGACCGCCCGATCGATGTCGGCGGCGGTACCGGCCGGAATGGTCGCGAACACTTCCTCGGTTGCGGAGTCGATGACCTGCAGCGTTTCGGAGCCTGACGGCGCCACCCACGCTCCGTCGATATACAAGGAATCACGGACGATCATGACGACACTCCCGACTCACGACCGCTCGTCGCGGTCAGACCGCCGGACGGTACCACCACGCCCGGCCGAGCAGAGCGCCCCTCGTTCGCCCTTGGCCGACCGTGACATTGGTGGGCCGCGGCCACCGCGGTCGACCAAGCCGCCGCTCTCGCCGATTGGCGAGACAGATGCAGCGGGTACGGGTTCGTCGATGATCGCGCCGCCGACGTGCTGTTTCGTTTCGACGAGCCGCGCGCCGATTGAGCTCGCGTGTTGTCGAACCAAGGAGCGGCTTACGCGACGGTTGCCCCGACGACGTAGGGTAGAGCGAGGATGAGTTCGAGTGGTTCACCGGACTCTTGGCCGAGTCCGCGCCGGCCGAACGCGGCGAGGGCCTCTTCATGGGCGACGTATGCCTGCGCGATCTCGCGTTCGGTGTCGTCGGTCGCTTGTTCGACGAGTTGGTGATACTTCGCGAGGAACTCGGTGGTGATCGGACCGAGTCCGGCGAGGAACTCTTCCCATGAGGTGCCCGCGAGCGCATCGACGAGTTCGGCGGCGGCCGCCACCGTGGCGGCGGTGTCGCCACGGTCGAGCGACCGCTGCTCAAACACGGGTTCCGCGAGTTCTTTCGTCGTCCGCTCCAAGACGGTGAGTACTTCGAGTTGGTGGCGACGGTCGGGGTCGTCCTCGCGTTTGGCCATCGCCCCGAACACGGCCCTCGCCGAGCACCTCGCCTTGGTAGGACTCGACCCACAGATCTGCTGCGCTCATAACGCAAGCGTACGAGGTTGTCGCCGCCTGTGCTGGGGTGCCGATCAGCCAGGCTCGCGGGCCCGATCACTCCGCCGAACGTCGACGTTTGCTACCCGTCGTGATCGGTCATGTGGTCGAGCACATCTGTGGCTCGGGCGGCGATCGACGCGGCATGCGGCGCGGCAGTTTCTTTCGCTCGGCGTAGCGTCCGTGTCGCGGCCTTGCGGGTACGGCGCCCGGCGCGGCGACTGCGTTCGGCCGTCTCCGTGCTCGCGTCCCGCACGTTGTCGATTCCGGTGCGCACGATCGGCTCGACCGCCGCGAGCACATCTCGCGTCGTGTCGCTCTTGTGACGTCGGTTCCGATGCTTGGATCGTTCGAGACGTCTGGCCGCGTGGGCGGACTGTGCGTTCGCTCGCTTGGCCCGTTTTTCTGATCCGGAGACGCGGTCTTCGGCGGCCAGACGGGCGGCGTGTTCGTCTTGCAGGGACGTCTGCGCGTCGTGCTGTGATCGTTCGGCTCGTCGCAGTCTTTCCTTCTTGCTGCGGAACGATACGACTCCGAACGTTCCGACCGACAGTGTCTTTCTGATCATTCCCATGCTGGGCTCCTTTGATGTGACGTTCCGGTTGGTATCCCGACGCTGGTGGCTGGCGCGTATGGCATCCCGCGATCCGCTACAGGCCGCCGGTGGCGATCAGTCCGACGGCGGCGGCGGCCATGATCGCGGCGGTCGCCCAGCCGAGGAACTTGGCGGCGTTGCCGTTCACGTAGTCGCCCATGATCCGGCGGCTGCTCGATACCCACATGACCACGACGAGGAACGGTGCGGCCGCGACCCCGTTGATGACCGCGACGAGGACGAGCAACCTGATCGGGTTCACATGCAAGAGACTGAGTGCGGTACCGCCGAGCGTTCCGACCGCGACGAGACCGTAGAAGACGGGTGCGTTGCGCACAGACCGTGAGAACCCCCATTGTTTGCCGAGGAGTCCGGCGAGGCCGACCGATCCGGCACCGGCGAGGACCGGGACAGCCAACAGGCCGCTGCCGATGAACCCGACCGCGAACAACGTGCTGGCGAAATGTCCAGCGACCGGTTTGAGTGCCTCGGCGGCTTGCGCGGCGCTTTGGACGTTGGTCTCGTGATGGGCGTGGAGGGTCTGGGCGGTCGCGACGATGATCGCGAACATCACGACGTTCGAGAACGTCATCCCCGCGAAGACGTCAAGTCGGCTCGTGCGCTGCTTGCGCTGCGCCCGTGCCGGGCTCTGCCGTGTGAGGGGTTGGGCTTTGGCGCCACCGTCGGGTTCGTCGCGCATTTCTTCGAGACGGTGGGCGCTCTGCCAAAAGAACAGGTACGGCGAGATCGTCGTGCCGAGCACCGCGACCAACAACGCGAGGTAGGCCTTGTTCATCTCGACATGCGGGACCAGCGTATGGGTGACGACACTGGTCCACTGATGAGTCACAAGGACCGCCACGACCAGGTAGGTCAGCAGCGCCGCGCAAAGCACCTTGAAGATGAGCGCGATACGAGCGAACGAACCCCGCACCAACAGCGTCGTGATCAGACCGCCCGCCAGCAGCGCCCAAAGCCACGTCGGTCCCGCATGCAGGAGCTGCATCCCGGAACCGATCGCGACGAGGTCGGCAGCGATATTGAGCGCGTTGGCGACGATCAGCGCAACCAACAGCACAGCCAGGATCGCTCGACCGGCCCGGTGGAAACGCTTGACTGCTAACTCCCCCAGACCAGTACCGGTCGCGAGCGCGGTACGGTCACAGATCTCTTGCACGCCCGCCATCAACGGCAACGTCAACAACGCGGTCCACAAGAACGCAAGACCGTATTGGGCGCCGGCCTGGGAGTAGGTCGCGATTCCGGACGGGTCGTCGTCCGACGCGCCGGTCACTAGGCCCGGTCCCATGGCCCGCAGATATTGACGCCAGACCGGACCTTGGTTCGCCTTGGTCAGATCCAGTTCCGACGTCGGTCTTGTCGGGGCCGTCGCGTTGGTCTCGGTCGCCGCGGACCGTGCCTGTTCATCAGGCTTGATCGCCATCAGCGAACTCCGCCCCGAACAGCAGCACTCGACGGTCGAAGCAAACTCGTCGTCCCATGTCCGGCGTGTGACCGTGGCGATATTCCCGCGCGGTCGATCTGGGCGCGGGGAAGGAGTGAGGAGCGGCCCGCCGACCACGCGTCCAGGAGATCGCGGCCGAACCGCTCTTCGACGAGCAGGACAGCCGCGGCACCGAACAGCAGATCAGCTCCCAAATCCGGTTCGGTTTCGGCGAATCCGGCGACCATCCGCTCGAGTGCGATGCGACCATGACGGACGTCGGCGGTGACATGGACGTCGTAGAACCGGCGTCCGGCAGGACCGATATCCATGCGCGCCAGGGCCGCGCTGTAACGGCCCATCGGTTCGACCGACGTCATCTCGAACACCGCGAGATGACCGACGAGCGCGGCGCGCCAGCGTCGGTGCAGGCCGAACATCGAAGCCAGGTTGACGGTCGCCAACGTCGTTCCAGGAAGCCGATCGACGTAAGCGCCGTAGACGGGATCGAGGCCCAACGCCGTCATCGTGTCAGCGAAAAGGACGGAGTGCATGTCGGCGGCGCGGCCCGAGCCGTACTCGTCGTGTTGGATTTCGACCATCGCTGCCTTGGCGTCACCGCAGAGTCTCGGGATCGCGAAGGTGTGCGGGTCGGCTTCCTTGAGCTGGTACGCCGAACGATGAACACAGAACTCTCGGAGCTGACCCAACGTCCCCGACTCGAGCAGGAACCTCGACAGCGACGGACCTGAAGCCCCGGCGACCAGTTCGACGAGTGCACGGCCGACATCGAAACGCACGTCGCGGGGTGCCGAGCCGATCTCGTCGCGCAACCGATGCAGAAACGCGCGCTCCAACTCGGCCCGGAAGCTCAGCAGCGCCGGATCCCACTCCCAGTCGGCGTCCGCACCCGCGAAGCCGCGGTAGTGCAACTCGTAACAGCAATAGAGCGCGAGCTGAAGATCATCGTCTGCCAGGCCGTCGACGCCCGCCAGGCGCGGCGTTCGGCCCAGAGAACCGGGCCGTTGTCGGAGCGCCGACAACACCGTGGCGCTGAGCGGACCGCGCGACGTCGGTAGACGTGTCCCGAACGATGCGCCCGCGACCTCCCGCCGGCGCGAAAGGCAGGAGTCGTCGGCGGGTGGATCAGTGACGACGGACACGGAACGATCAGCTCGCCTTGTCGAACAACGCCGCGACCGCGTGATGGTCTTGCAGTACCAACTCGATGATGTGCGTCGTCACAACTCCTCTGATTGGCGTGCGCGCTTCGAGCGGACATCCGTACGGTTCGCAGGCATCGCTTGACCGCCAGGCACAAAACGACCAGCGAGTACCGTCGGCGATTCGACTACTTCTTGAAGGCCAACG
>Ga0182024_10007381_pt1 | contig 23703 bp, 20 predicted proteins | sample P32metaG_FD_120480 | JGI IMG/M metagenome (GOLD analysis project Ga0182024, IMG submission 120480) | Permafrost microbial communities from Stordalen Mire, Sweden - P3-2 metaG (Illumina Assembly) | ecosystem: Environmental > Terrestrial > Soil > Wetlands > Permafrost | place: Sweden: Stordalen... | reverse complement strand
TAGTCTATCATTTTGATTCATAATATGGCGCAAGTCGCCTCCCTATCCCATGAAAAAACTCTCCTGGCTAGGCCTCCTCGCCCTGCTCGCCTCTCCGGCCGGGGCCGCCATCCAGCACGACTTTCTCGCGATCGACGAGGGCCTCAGCAACCTCCTGCATGTCGACCAAACGGACCCGAGGCAGAACTGGAGCGTCCACATCGGCAAGGAGCAGCCCCGCGACATGCAGATCGAGGGCGGCGGCCGGCTGCTGATCAGCCAGGACCATGGTTATTGCGAATATGACATCACAACCGGAGCCCTCCTCAAGGATGTCTCCCTCTATCACGACGTTTCATCCGTGCGCCGGCTGCCCAATGGCGACCTGCTGATCGCGGGCGTCGACTTCGACACCCCGAAAAGGAACCGCGGCGACGGACCGCTCGGCGATCCCAACGGCCGCCACGTGATCCTCGCCGAGTTCGATCCGAGCGGGCGCAGCGTGCGCCGCAGCGCCTACGTCGGCGATTTCCTGCGCCTGGTCCGCGAAACCGCGCTGGGCACGTACCTCTGCAGCTGCAACGGCGCGCTGAAGGAAGCCGACGGCGAGGGCAATTGGGTTCATGAGATCCCCGTCGCGGGATTTCAGCATGCCTGGATGGCGGTCCGTCTTCCCGGCGGCGACCTCCTGATGTCGGCCGGATATGGCACTCCGGTCCCGCCGAAGAAGACCGCCTCCTCCTTCCTCGTCGAAGTGGATCCGCAGGGAAAGCCGGTCCGCCGGTTCGGCGCCGCGGACCAAGTGCCGGAAAGGGTGCGTCCGAACTTCTACGCCATGTTTCAGGTCCTCCCCAATCAGGACGTGGTCGCCGCGAACTGGCAGGGACATGGCGCCGGCCACAACCAGTCGGGAGCCCAGATCCTGGAATTCGACCGGCAGGGCGCGATCGTGTGGGAATGGAGCGATCCGGCCTCGGTCTCCTCCGTCCAGGGCGTCCTGGTCCTCGACGGACTGGATCGGTCGGTCCTCAACGACGATCGCAATGGCGTCATGGGTCCGCTACCGAGGCAGCAGCTTTTCCGTTGACCGCCCCGAAGCGCGAGGCGACGGTGACCCTCCATGCTGAAAGCCGGCATCGTCGGACTGCCCAATGTGGGCAAGTCCACCCTCTTCAACGCCCTGACGCGTTCCCACAAGGCCGAGGCTGCAAACTATCCGTTTTGCACGATCGACCCGAACGTCGGCGTCGTGAATGTGCCCGACGATCGGCTGGCCTCCATTTCGAAAATAGCGAAAACGAGCGCGATCATTCCCGCTGCGATCGAGTTCGTGGACATCGCCGGACTTGTCGCCGGCGCAAGCAAGGGAGAGGGCCTGGGCAACCAGTTTCTGGCGAGCATCCGCGAGGTCGACGCAATCGTGCACGTCGTGCGCTGCTTCGAAGATCCGGACGTCATCCATACCGTGGGCGGCATCGACCCGGTCAGGGATATCGAAATCGTCTCGATCGAGCTGATCCTCTCGGATCTTGATGCCGTCCAGAAGCGAATCGAAAAGAACCAAAAGAAGGCAAAAAGCGGCGAAAAGGACGCCCTAGCCGAGCTCGCTCTGCTCGAGCGGCTGGCCCCTCATCTGAACTCCGGAAAGCCGGCCAACACCATGGCCGTGCATGAAGACGAGGCAAAGCTGCTGCGGCTTTTTCAATTGCTCAGCGCCAAGCCCGTCCTGTACGCAGTCAATGTCGCGGAGAGCGATCTCGCCGGCGCCGCGCAGAATCCTCTCGTCATGAAAGTCGCCGGGTATGTCGGCGCCCGCCACGACGCGGCCTACTTTCCCGTGAGCGCGAGGATTGAATCGGAGCTGGTCGATCTCGCGCCGGATGAGGCCCGGGAGTATCTGAAGGATATGGGTGTCGCGGATTCCGGCGGCTCGGCGCTGATCCGGGCGACCTATTCGCTCCTGGGCCTGATCACGTTTTTCACGGAAAACGGGAAGGAGGTCCGCGCATGGACGATCACCAAAGGCTGCAAGGCTCCGCAGGCGGCCGGTACCATCCACACCGATTTCGAAAAAGGGTTCATCAAGGCCGACGTCGTATCGTACGACGATCTGGTCCGGTTCGGCAGCATCGCAGCGGCGCGTGAGGCGGGAAAATACCGCCTGGAGGGACGGGAATACGTAATGAGGGATGGCGACATCGCGCTCTTCCGCTTTGCGCCTTAACCCGAAGATTTCATGAAATCTTCGGGTCAGAACGCCTTCACGGCGATCCCTGCCGCGGCAAATTCGGCGCGAAGCCTCCATGCAAACGCCAAGGCCTGCGCCCCGTCTCCATGCAGGCAGATTGTGTCGGCGGTCACCGGCAGCTCGGAGCCGTCGGTCGCCCGGACAAAGCCGTCCCGGACGATCCGCATGACTTGGGCCACGGCTAGGGCCTCGTCGGTGATCAAAGCACCGGTGGATTCGCGCGGGGTCAGCGATCCATCGGGCTGGTAAGTTCGGTCGGCAAAAACCTCGGAGGCGACCCGCAGGCCCCTCGCGCGCCCCGCGCGAAGCAGCTCGCCGCCGGCGAGGCCAAACAGGGCGAGCGCCGGATCGATCGAGCGAACCGCCTTTGCGATCGCGTCGGCGACCGCGTAATCTCGGGACGCCCTGTGATACAGAGTTCCGTGCGGCTTCACGTGGGCCACCTTAGCACCGCGCAGCTTGGCGAGCTGAACGAGATCGCCCACCTGGGCCGCGATGAGGTCGGCCGCGGAGCCAGGCGAGAGCGGCAAATTCCGCCGGCCCATCCCGAGCCTGTCGTTCAGTCCGGGATGCGCCCCTATCGCGACGCCAGCGCCCGCGGCCAAATCGATCGAAACGATCATTGTCGAGTGGTCGCCGCCATGGCCGCCGCAGGCGATGTTGGCCGAGGTGATCAGCGGCATCAGTTCCGCATCGTGGCCGGCGCCTTCACCGAGGTCGCAGTTGAGATCTATCGTGGTCATCCTGGGTAGCCGCGCCCTTCTGCAATCGGATGGTCAAAGATTGAAGTGCTGCCGCACGCCTTCGCGCAGGATAGCCAGTTCGTGTTCGCGTTTGAGAAGGAGCAACTGGGCTTCGTCCAGCAGCACCTCGTGGAAGCGCAGCGAGTCCCCGGGCCGGAGCTGCGCCAGGATTGGCAGATCCACCGAGGCGACGTGCGCCACCTGGGGATAGCCGCCGATCGATTGCGCATCGGCCATGAGAACGATCGGCTGCCCATCCGGCGGCACCTGGACCGTCCCCGGCGCGACGGCAGCCGAGGGAAGTTCGACGGACGATCGCCGCACGATCGCCGTGCCGCTCAGGCGAAGGCCCATGCGATCCGATTTCGGCGTCACCTTGAATTCCTCCGAATACAGGCTGTCGGCAAATTCGCCGGCCTGGGCCCCGCGCACCGCTCGGACAACCGGCGGATCCGAGTACACGTGGAGATTTGACGGCGCCACGAAAAATGAGACCGCCGGGCCGCCCGAGGCCGATCCCGCCGGGCCGCTTCCGATCTCGAGCCTGTCGCCGTCGCGAAGCGCGCGCCCATTGAATCCGCCGAAAGCCCCTCGCAAGTAAGTGCTCCGGCTTTCCAGAACCGGAGGGACGGATATTCCGCCGGCGATCGCGAGATACGCGCGGCAACCCTTGCGGCACTCGCCGAATCGCACGCGCTCGCCGGCCGGCACGACCAAGGGCCTCCACGACGGCAAACCGGAAAAGTCTGCGCCGCAAAGCGCGATCCGCGCGGTTGCCGAGAACTCAAGCTCCGGACCGGAGAGAGTGATCTCGAGGGCGGCCGCATCCTCGGGATTGCCAGCCAGCAGGTTTGCCACCCGAAAAGCGAAAGGATCCATCGGTCCGCTCAACGGAACGCCCGAGGCGCGATGGCCCCATCGGCCCAGGTCCTGCACGGTCGTCAATTGTCCCGCCCGGACGACATTCATTTCCATCCGGCAAACTCCTCCGGCGTGATCGCCTTGAATGACACGCGATCGCCGGTTTGAAGAAGCGATGGAGGGGTCTGCTCGGCCCGGAAAAGCCGCAGCGGAGTGCGCCCGATCAGATTCCATCCCCCCGGAGTTGCGATCGGATAAACGCCCGTCTGGGCTCCGCCGATCCCGACGGAGCCGGCGGGAACGGATTCGCGGGGCGTATCCTTTCGAGGGGTTTGCAGTTTCTTCGGAAGCCCGGCCAGATAGGGGAAACCCGGTGAGAATCCGATCGCCTGGACAAAGTATTCCCCGGCGCAATGCATGGCGACGACCTCATCCGGCGACAGTCCGGAATGGGCGGCGACGGCGTCCAGATCCGGCGCGAACTCTCCTGCGTAGCAGACCGGGATCTCGATCATTCGCCCGGCCTGGGACAAACGCCGCAGGCGTCTCCCGGCAAGCGAAAGCCGGCGCAGGCGCCGCCCGGCGGCACTCGGGGCGATTGAGCAGTGGGGCCCGATCGCCCGGCAGATCCTCTCAAACGGAGTGCCCTGGCCCGCCGCGACCCGGGCCGGGTCGTAATACACGGCGACGGACCCGTACGCGGGAACGGCATCGAGAACGGCCGGGCGCAGGAGTCGCTCCAAAGCCGCCGCGGTGGAGCGGGCCCGCGATGTCATCTCCCTGTCGGTGTCGGCTCCAAGAGTCACCACCAATGCGGAATCGCCGAGCGGCGCAAACACCGGCCCCTTCCGTTTGATGCGCACTCTCATCGGCACGTAGCAATAGGCTTGTCCGCGCAGGAAGCGAATTCGAAGTCATCCCTTGCATCTTTGCCAGCTGCGGCAAGATTTGTCGCAGCCGACCCTCAGCCATGAGTTTCCGATCGCCGCCCGACTTAGCGATATGAGCAGCCCAGCGCCCGTTTCGCCATTGGTTCAGATGAATGAATCCGTGATGGGCCGCATCTACGGGCATTTTTCGGGTCACGACTCGTCCACCGCGACCCGCCTACTCCTCATCATCGCGCTGGCGCTCGTCGCGCACGTGGCGGTCCGGACTATACGCAGCCTCAGCGAGTGGATCATCATTAAGAGCCATGCTGCGAATAACCCGTTCCGCCGCGTGGTTCAGAAACCGAAGCTGATCACGATCCACCGCCTCATCGTCAGCGGAATCATCTTTGCGATCTATTTTTTCGCGTTCGGGCTGATCCTGCAGGAATTCGGCGTAAACCTGACGGCCTATCTTGCGAGCGCTTCCATAGTCGGCTTGGCCATCAGCTTTGGCTCGCAAGGTCTGGTACAGGATATCGTCATCGGCCTGACGCTGATATTCCTGAATGCGATGGATGTCGGCGACATGGTGGAAATCGCGGGCACGACCAATGTGATCGGCCGGGTGGAGGAAATAGGGCTGCGGTTCACAAAGCTCACCAACTTCTTCAATCAGACGGTCTTGGTACCCAATCGCACGATTGCCAACGTGAGCCGCTTTCCGCACGGCGGAGTCGACGCCTACGCCGATGCGTGGCTGCCGGCCGGCGCCGATCAGCAGAAGATCGTCCAGATAATCGGGAGCGCGGCCAAAGGATTGTGGATGCAATTCGGCGCGATTATCCTGAGCGAGCCGACCGTCGGAAGGGCCGAGACGCCGTCCGAAGGGGGCTGGAGCTTCGTTCGCGTGCACTTTAAGATCTGGCCTGGACAGGGGAATTTGATCGAAACGACTTTCCGACAGCAGGTTGTCAGTGCCATGAAACCCTTTGACGCCGCGTATGCCGACTGGAAGGTGCCCGTGACCTACCGGGCCATCGAAATCCGCCAAAGCGTTTCCCCCGCTGCGATTCGGCAGGCAAACTAGCCTTCGCGCAATCTTGAAGTCATCCCTTGCTTCTTCGCGGCTTACAGCAAGATTCGTCCTTCCTCTACCGCTCCGGACTTCATGCAATTTCGCTGGAATAGGCTCAGCCCCTCCCATCCAGGCCGCCCGTTCCGGGGCGCAACCACGCTATGATAGCCATCGTCCGCCAGTTCCGCGATTTTTTTGTCTCGCTCCGCCTCACCGTGGCGCTGCTCGCCTTTTCGATCGTCCTTATTTTCTGGGCGACCCTGGCGCAGGCCGACCTCGGTGTCTGGGGAGTCCAGCAGAAGTTTTTCTTCAGCTTCTTTGTCCTGGAAAAGATTCCAGGGTCGGACTTCGCGATTCCCGTCTTCCCTGGGGGCTATCTGATCGGCGGGCTTTTATTTACGAACCTGCTCATCGCCCATATCTATAGGTTCAAATTCACGTGGCGCAAGGCCGGCATTTGGCTCACCCACACCGGGATCATCCTCCTCCTTTTGGGGGAACTGTTGACTGGGATCCTCCAGCGCGATGACAGCATGGTCCTCGACACTGGACAGACGAGTAATTACTCGGAAAGCGAACGATATAATGAACTTGCGATTACCGACGCGACGGACTCGCGCTACGACGATGTTGTCGCGATCCCGGAAACGCTCCTCGCGGAGGGCCAGCCGATCCAGCATCCCATGCTGCCCTTCAAGGTCGTGCCACGCCTTTATTATCCGAACGCGATCGTCCAGCCGCGCCAGGCTGCCCCGGACGCTCCGCCCGCGCCCGCCGACCAGGGCGTCGGCACCCAGGCGTCGATCGCGCCCCAGCCGCAGACCGCAAAACAGGGCGAGCGCAATCTGCCGGCTGCCTGCGTGGAATTGATTGGACCGGAAGGGTCCCTGGGCACCTGGCTGGTTTCGACGGACTGGCTGGCCGCGAAAACATTCTACCCAATGCCGGCCCAGTCGTTCACGTACGCAGGGCGAACTTGGAAAATCGCTTTGCGCAACAAGCGCAATTATCTGCCGTTTTCGATCACGCTGCTCAAGTTCACCCATGACTTGTACCCGGGAACTGTTATCCCGAAGAATTTCGCGAGTGAGGTGCGCTTGAACGGCGAGGGGCAGTCGGCGGCCCGCGACATTCGGATCTACATGAACAATCCGCTCCGGCACGACGGACTGACTTTTTACCAAAGCGGCTACGACCCGGATAAAGACACGGTCACGATCCTGCAGGTCGTTCGCAACCCGAGTTGGACTCTTCCCTACATCGCCTGCTGCATCGTGGCGCTCGGCCTCGTTTTTCAGTTCGTCCTTCACCTGGCCGGTTTTGCAAACCGGCGCCGTGCTGCGGTCCCCGCGCCCCGGAAAACCGCTCGGGGCGTCATTCCCCTCATCGCCCTCGTTCTCGGCCTTGCCTACGTCGCTTCCGGCTTTCTTCCTGCGCGCAACCCGGGCGCCTTCGACACCGTGGGTTTCGGACGGCTGCCGATCCTCGCGGACGGGCGGATCAAACCGATGAATACCCTCGCCCGCAGCTCGCTTCTGCAGCTTCAGGGCCGCCAGGATGTCATCCTTTCGGACGGATCGGAAATTGCCCCGGACGAATGGCTGCTCGACGTATTTTTCCGTCCGGACAAGGCGGATACCTACCCGACGTTTCTGGTCGACGATCCGGATGTTCTCAGCCTGGTCCGGAAGTCGGAAGCCAATCTCACTTTAAAATACCTCAGCTACCGCGATATCTCGCCTTACCTGGCGGATATCGACAATCAGGCGAGGCTTGCGGATCCCGTGGACGACAGCGCGCGCACGCCGTTTCAGCGGGCGGTTCTCCAGCTCGATGGAAACCTGATTCTGTACCAAAGTCTCGAGCACGCGGTTCAGGTCCCGGGCTCCAATGACTTCCTCGGCGAGCTTCTCACGTTCCAGGACTCCCTTCCAAAAGGATTCGAGGCATTGCGGGCGAAGGAGGCGGGCAAGCCTTTCAACGCGGGGGACGCGCAGGCCCTGCTTGAATCCGACAGACGATACACGGCGTTCGCCCAGGCGACTCTGATCCGGGCCGTCCCGCCCGATTCGGGCATCACGGATACAAGCGCGTGGGAAACCTCCGGGCAGGCGATCCTCGGGGCCTTTGAGAATGGCACCATTGCGCCGGGCGCCCTCGCCTACGCGGGCCTCGGCCACGCATGGCGCGCCGGCACCCCGGATTCGTTCAACAAGCTGGTTTCGCTCTACAGGGCCGACCTATCGAGCCGGTTCGAACCGCAACTGCGCAAGAGCGACACCGAAACGCGGTTCAACGCGGTCGAGCCGTTCTACCTGAGCATGAATCTTTACGTGGCTGCATTCTTCCTCGCCGTGGTTTCCTGGCTCAAATGGCCGGAGACCCTGGGGCGCGCCGCGTTCCGGCTGGTCGCTCTCGCCTGGATATTGGCGACGGCGGGCATCGTCACGCGTATGTGGCTCGAAGGCAGGCCTCCGGTCACCAACCTTTATTCGTCGGCCCTTTTCGTCGGCTGGGGATCCGTGGCGCTTTGCCTCATCCTCGAGACCATCTACCGAAACGCGATCGGAACCGTCGCCGCCGGCCTGATCGGTTTCGGGACGCTGCTCATCGCCCACCAGCTATCCCTCAGCGGAGACACGCTCGAAATGATGCGCGCGGTGCTCGACTCGAATTTCTGGCTAGCGACGCACGTCGTTGTCGTGACGACGGGCTATGCCTCGACATTTCTCGCGGGGTTTCTGGCTCTGATCTACATCGTCCGCGGCGTCTTCACGCGCTCGCTCGACAAAGCGACCGCCGATTCGCTGGCGCGAATGGTGTACGGAATCGTCTGCTTCGCGACCCTGTTCAGCTTCGTGGGCACAGTCCTCGGGGGAATATGGGCGGACCAGTCGTGGGGCCGGTTCTGGGGATGGGATCCGAAGGAAAATGGCGCCCTGCTCATTGTCCTTTGGAACGCGCTCATCCTGCACGCGCGTTGGGGAGGACTCATCCGGCAGCGGGGACTCATGTGCCTGGCGGTTTTCGGCAACATCGTCACGGGCTGGAGCTGGTTCGGCACCAACATGCTCGGCATCGGCCTTCACAGCTACGGATTCACGGAGGCCGCGTTCTGGTCGCTTTCGGTCTTTGTCGCGACTCAGCTGGGCTTCATCGCAATAGGAAACATCCGTCTGTCGAAATGGCGGAGTTCATTCGCCATGTAGCAGCTGCTCTGCGTGCGCGAGCGCGCTCTTGGCGTTGCGATCGCCGAGCATTCGGGCGAGTTCGCTCAATCGCTCCTTGCGGGCCGACTGGATCGGGGTGATCTGAACGGCCGCACGGACTCCCGACTGGTCCTTGGTGACGACCAGGTGGAATCCAGCCCGCGCGGCCACCTGCGGCAGATGGGTGACGCAGAACACTTGGTGGCTCTTCCCGATCTTCGCCATCTTCTCCCCGACGATCCGCCCGATTTCCCCACCCACGTTCGCGTCCACCTCGTCGAAAACGAGCACCGCGATATTATCGAGTTCGGCGAGCACCGCCTTCAGCGCCAGCATGACGCGGGCGAGTTCGCCGCCCGAGGCGATCCGGGCCAGGGGCCTCACCTCCTCCCCCACATTGGGCGAAAATAGAAACTCGCATCCGCAGTCCCCGCAAGGTCCCGGTTCTGCGAGGGGATTGATTCGTATCTTGAAGTCGGCCTTCGCAAATCCGAGTTCGGCGATGTTGGCCGCAGCAATCCGCGCCAGCTCGCGGGCCGCTTTCTCGCGGCGGGAGCGAAGAAGCGCGGCATCCTTGCGCACGGCCGCGGCGGCCCCGGCGATCTCGCCATCCAACCGGGCAAGCGCCCCGGCCAGGTCGCCCTGCGCATCGAGCTTCCGGCGGAGCGCGTCCCGGGCGGCAACGACCTTTAGCGGATCGCCCCCGTGCCTCCGCTTGAGATCGAGCCAGGCGTTCATCGTAGTCGCAAGCGCCTCCACCTGGGAAGGCTCGAACTGAAGCTCCCGGCCCAGGGCCGAGAAATCGGCGCCGAGTTCATTCAGCTCGACCGCGACCGCAGCCAAGCGCTCGGCAAGGGGCTTCCCGGCAAGGTCGAGCCCCTCCAACCGGCGCGACTCGCGCAGGAGTGCCGCAAGACGGCCCTGCAGCCCATCGTCCCCCGTCAAGCCCTCGGCCAGGACTTTTGCCAACTCGAGAAGTTCCTGGGCCCGGCTCGTTCGCGCAAAATCGCGCTCGAGGGTCTCGATCGCCCCGGGAGCCAGATCCAGCGCGTCCATGCGCGAAAGCTGGCTTCTGAGGAAGTCCAGTTGGTCCGGTGGAAGGCTTTGCTCCCCTTCAAGGCGCTCCCTCTCCTTACGCTTGTCCTGCCAGGTCTCATATCGCGTGCGGTATCCGCCCAGCGCCTCTTCGTTCCGGGCAAACTTGTCGAGCAGATCTAGCTGGCAGTCCTCTCGCAAAAGCCGCCGGGGTTCGCCCGGCCCGTGAAAATCGATCCAGTGCGCACCGATCTTTTGCAGTGCAGCCAGCGTCGCCAGGCTCCCGTTGACGATGATTCGAGGCGCCTTCTCAATCGGGACGCTCCGTCTGAGAATAAGGGTCCCCTCCTCGCACGCGGGAAGGCCCAGCTCCTCCAATACGGCGTTGATTTCGGCGGGCTTCGGAAAATGAAGCGAAGCTTCCACCTCGCAGGCGGCGGCCCCCTGCCTGACCACGGCCTTGTCGGCGCGCTCTCCGGCAAGAAGGCTCAGGGCGCCTAGAAGGATGCTTTTTCCGGCTCCCGTTTCCCCTGTGACGACGGTGAAACCGGCCTCGAAATCGAGATCGACTTGCTCGAGAAGCGCCAGATTGCGGATGCGTAGGGACTGAAGCACGGTCTGCGAAATTCACACGGTCACCGGTACTGCGGAAACGCACCGGAAACCGGGCAGTATGGCAAGGCGCGGCTCACTCTTGCTTCTTTTTTTCGGAACCGCCGCCCATCCGTTCCTCCAGGTCCGAAACCCGCTTGAATAATTCCGGGAGGCGGTCGCGAAGCGCCTGAACCCTCAATTCGAGCCGGTAGGGCCTGCTCGGAGAGCCCCAGACGGAGGCGCCGGGATTCAAATCCTTGCCGACCCCAGCCTGCGCACCGACTTTCGCGCCCTTTCCCAGCTTTACGTGGCCGATGATTCCGACCTGCCCGCCGAGAACGACATAGTCCTCGATCGTCGAGCTTCCCGAAATTCCGGACTGCGCGCAAATCAGGCAATGCCGGCCGATGACCACGTTGTGGGCCACCTGGACCAGGTTGTCGATTTTGGTGCCCTCACCGACGATCGTGCTGCTGAACCGCGCGCGGTCTAGCGTGGTGTTCGAGCCGATTTCCACATCGTCCTCGATTGTCACCGTTCCCACCTGAGGCACCTTTTCGTGACGGCCTTGGACAAATTCGTAGCCGAATCCGTCCGCTCCGACAACGACACCTGGGTGAAGGCGGACGCGGTTTTTTAGGATGCATTCCGCAGCGACGACGACACCCGGCATGAGCCAGCAGTCTGCGCCGACGTTGGCTCCCCGTCCGAGAAAGACCTGCGCCTGGAGGTGGCTGCGTTCGCCCACGACCGCGCCCGCCTCGACAACGCAAAGCGGCCCGATCGACGCACTCGCGGCAATCAACGCCCCGGGGCCGACGGAGGCTGTCGGATGGATTCCGGCGGCGGGCTTTGGCCAGAGCGCCTGTTCGAGCCGCGAACAAAGTCGGGCCAGGGCGATTGAGGGGGTTTCAACAACGAGCAGGAGCTGGTTCGCCCCGGGCTTGCCGTTGTAATCGGGGGGCACGAGAACGGCGGATGCGCGGGTCGCCGGAACCTCGGAACGGTACTTCGAATTGCCGAGAAATGACAAATCCCCGGGTACCGCGAGCGCCAGCGAGGCAAGGCCGCGGATCGTCTCGATCGTGGATCCCCGCACCTCCCGGGGTTTGACGATGGCCACGATCTCGTCCGGGGTGAAAGCGATCTGCATGCGGCCAAGCGTGAAAAAAATCGGGCGGGGTGCAACCCGACAAAAAAGCCCGCTCGAAAAGAGCGGGCTTTTTGAAAAATCTGTATTTCTTACTTTGCAGGTTCCGACACGCCGGGAACCGTGATCTTTGGCATATCGGGACTGGACGACGGCGCCGACATTGACGACGGGGCCATTGGCATCATCGACGAATCCGTGGCGGCCGGGGTGCCCGCGGGCTTGTTCTTATTGATTTCCGCCAACACCTCGGTGGTGATGTCGTACGCCGGATCAGCGTAGATAATCGAGGGGACGCCGAGAAGCGTGGGCCCGGACTCATCCACCACGAGGGTCGCGTCGTGGCGCTTGGCCACCGTCACGACGACCTTCGAGATCTCCGCGAGCAACGAAGCCCGGAACTTCTGATTGCGATCCTGGAGCACCGCGCGGGTGTCGGTCACAAACTTGTTCCGATCGGTCACCTTCTGATTTATTTGGGTGACCAGCTTCTTGCCGTCATCGACGGCCTTGGCCTTTGCATCGGCAGTCGCCACGGCGCTCTGCGACTGGTCGTTGAGCTCCTTGTACTGGGCGACAAGCGCGTCGCCCTCCTTGTTCATCTGGTCGACCTGCTCCTGCGCCTTCTTCGTGGCATCTTCGAGCTTGGCCTCCTCGGCGATCGTTTCGTAGTGGCCTTGAAATATCTTCGACATGTCGACGACGACGATTTTCGGTGCCGGTTGCGCCTGGGCCATCACGGCTGCCGTGCCAAAAGCCCCTAGGCATAAAAGGAAGTTAATAGGTTTCTTCATGAGTCGTATTACAGGATGAATCGTTGACTAGAGCATAATCAGAACCGCGTGCCAAAGGAAAAATTAAACTGATTTCCCTGCTTGTTGGGGTAGTATAGGCTGCCCCGGAGCGGAATCCCGTAATCGAGGCTGAGCGGGGAGCCCAAGACTGTAAGGCGCAGCCCTACACCGAAATCGTCATTGTAATTGTATGGGCTAAAGTCCCAGGTGCCGGGGTTTACAAATCCCACGTCGTAAAAGAGGGCGAAGCGGACCGGGCTCACGATATCGAAGGAATACTCCAGCGTGGACATTGCGGAGGTCTTGCCCCCGATGGGTTCGCCGTAAATGTCGACCGGGCTCACAAAACGGTACTGAAAGCCGCGAAGATCGTTGGGACCGCCCAGGTAAAGGGCGTCATAAAAAGGAATGGTGGTGGTGTTCCCGAACGTCTGAATCGTTGAGGCTCGGGCGACGATCGAGATCACCTGCGCCTGAGTCTCGAACAGCTCGTAAAACTGGGAGCCGCGAAATGCGGTCTCAAAGTAGTTGTTCTGTCCGCCTAAGGGCCCGCCTGCCATGGTCTCATCGAATTGCATGTAGTTGCCCTGTGTCGTGTTGATGATCTTGTCGCGGTTGTCGCGGACGAGTTCGAGGTTGACCCTCGATTCGTTGTGATATCCGGCCGACTCGAGAATTTCCGGCGAGGCGTTCGACTGGACATTGTCGATTTCGGTCACCTGGTATGTGTAGCCAAGCTGGGCCTGGATCAGCTCGAAAAGATGCTTGCGGACGTAGACCGTGCCGCCGAGGTCCACTTCGTCGTAATAGGTGCTCTCGTAGTCGATCCCGGTGCGGTACAGGCTGAATCCGAGCGTCAGCACCTTCTCCATCAAGTACGGCTCCTCAAATTGCAGGATCGCCTCGTTCGCAAGCTGGCCGAGCTCCACCCGGATGCGGAATTTCTCGCCGGCGCCCTGGAAAAGCGAGCGGGAGTTGAAAAGGTCGAAATTTGACTGCGAGACCTCCGCGAAGACGGTCGCCTTTTCCAGCGAGCTGTATCCGGCGCCGAACGTGAGGGCCCCCGTGCGCCCCTCCTTTACCGCGATCCTCATGTTTTCGCGTCCGGGAAGATTCGTGGTCTCGGGAGTGATCGTCACGTCGTCAAAAAAGCGCGTGTTGTCCAGCCGCCCCTTGCTCATCTTCATCATCAAGGTGTTGAAGACATCTCCGGGCCCCAGCACGAGTTCCCGCAGGATCACGGTGCTCTTCGTCTTTGTGTTTCCCTCGATCTCGATCGACTCGACGTTGTACCTGTCGCCTTCGTCCACCTGGTACTCGATGTCGATGTTACCCGTGACGATATTGGGTTTTCGGAGCATGTTCACCCGCGTCTCGATGTAGCCGTCCTTGCCATAAAATTCCTCGAGGCGATCCTTGTCCTTGTCGATCTTTGAGGGCGAAAAGATAGTTCCCGTCCTCTCCCTGACGACGCGGCGCAGCAGCGCGGACGAGTGGAGCTTGTTGCCCGAGAAGGTGATCTGGCCGATGCGGTACTGGCGGCCCTCGTTGATCGCGATCACGATGACGAGCCGATTCGGCTTGGGGTACTGAAAAAACACGCGATCGTCGGAGATATCGACATCCAGATATCCCACCTCCCGGTAAAAGTCCCGGAGCTTGTCCAGATCGTCGTCGAACGTGTCGTCCTCAAAAACGCCGGATGACGTCAGCCACGAGAATATCCACCACCGCTTGGTGTCCATCTGGGCGCGGAGCGCCTTGGTCTTGATGTGCTGATTGCCCGTGAAGCGCACGTCTTGGATCCTCACCCGGTTTCCTTCCCGAATCTCGAATATCACCGTTCCGAACCCCGTGGTTCGGTCCTTGTCAACCCTGCTGGTGACCGTGGCCTGATTGTAGCCTTCCTTTTGATAATAATCGTGGATCTTCTCCTCGTCATCCTTTACCTGGCGCTCGTCCAAGGCCGTGTTCGGGCGCGTCTTGGTCTGCTTCATGAGCGTGCTGGTCGTGACCTTTTTGTTGCCCTCGTACTTCACAGTCAGGACGCGGTATTTCGGGGTCACCTCGACGACAAGATTGTAGGTGCGCGGACCGGCCTGCTCCCATTTGGTCTGAACAAACTCGAAAAGACCCGTCTTGTATAGGTTGCGGATGTCGCGATCCAGGACCGTGTCGTCGAGATCGCCGCCCTCGTGGAGCTGCATGTTGGCGCGGACGACCTGTTCGTTCACGTTCGCCGTCCCTACGAACTTGATCGTGATCGTCCCAACCTTGTAACCCGCCCCCGGCGATTGACCTTCCGGGCTGAGGCCCGGCTGCGCCTGGTCTTGCGCCCGCACCGATCCCGTTAGAAGCCAGATGCCAAATGCTAACAAAATAATGGTGACCCGCGGCATCGGGTTACTGTGAGTAGTTTTCAAAGCGGGTAATATCTCGTAAGAAAGTAAGTTTCAATTCTCCTACCGGTCCATTGCGCTGCTTGGCAACGATTAACTCGGCCGAATCAGCGGCCACTTGGAATTTTTCGTCGGCATCTTTTGGTCGGGCAAGAATTAGGACTACGTCTGCGTCTTGCTCGATAGATCCGGATTCGCGCAGGTCGGCAAGTCTTGGGGCACGGTTTTCCTTTTCTGACGAGCGGTTAAGCTGACTTAATACAATGACTGGGACATCAAGTTCCTTTGCCAATGCTTTTAACCCGCGGGAAGCTTCTGCGACCTGCTGTTCCCGGGGGGCCATTGAGTCCGTGGGGCTGAGGAGCTGCAAGTAGTCGACGATTATAAGGCCGAGCTTCTTTCGGGCGTACAAGCGGCGAGCCTTCGCACGCAACTCCATGATACTCAAGTGGCTAGAATCATCGATGAAGATCGGGGATTTCGAAAATTCATCGGCGACGGCTACGAGTTGCGCGTTGTCATCGACATGTCGGGCCAGGACCCCCGCGCGCAGTTGCGTCATATTCACGTGCGCGCGGGAGCAGAGCATGCGAAGAGCGAGCTGCCCGGCGCTCATCTCGAGCGAAAAGACGAGGACGGGCACTGGCTCGCCGCGCTTCGGAAGGGCGGCCATCTCGGCAAAATTGAGCGCAAGCGAGGTCTTTCCCATCGCCGGGCGAGCCGCCAGAACGATCATTTCCTTCCGCTGAAATCCCCAGGTTAAATTGTCGAGGTCCTTGAAGCCCGAACTGACCCCCGTCAGCTCCCCTTTCTTCATCATCATTTTCCCGATGACGCGCATGGCCTCCTGGGTCGGCTCCTTCATCGCCTTCGCAGCGTCGGAAATTCGTGCCTGGGTGACCCGGAAGATGTTCTGCTCCACCCCGTCGATGAATTCCTCGAGCCCTCCCTGGAAACTGAGGCAATTCTCGACCGTTTGCGTCGAGACCTTGATCAGCTCGCGCAAAAGGTGCAGTTCCCGGACCTTGTCGATGAAATACTGCGCCTGGGCAGTCGTCGGGATTCGGCCGCTCAATTGCGCAAGGTAAGGATAGCCGCCGGCGGCGTCGAGCTGGCGTGCGGTCTTCAGTTCTTCCGCTAGGACCGCGACATCGACCGGCGGGCTCTTCTGGTACAGTTCGCAGATTTTCTCGTAGATGATCCGGTTCGGCGGCGAATAGAACGCCTCGGGCGGCAGCCTGGCCTCCAGGCAGCGGGCGATCGTGTCCGCACCGTCCAAAAGGCAGCAGCCGAGGAGGAATTCCTCGGCTTCAGCGCTATGCGGCGGAGACCGGCCGGGCGCCGCAGCCGGAGCTCCGCCGATATGACCGGCGAATCCGGTGCCGCCTTCTCCTGTCATTTTCTCGGTTCGGATTTCCGCTCGGAGGGATTCCGCTCGGCATACCTTCTCGGCTCGGCATGCCGGTCCGGTTTTCTATCGCCCGCGTTCCGATCCTCGCCCTTGCGGTCGCCGGCCACCGGTTCGGCCCGCGCCTCGATGATCGGATTTTCCGACACGACGTCGAAAGCGAGATCCACGGTGATGTCGGTGTGAAGCTTCACCTTGACCTCGTGGCGGCCGAGTGTCTTCACCGGCGAAAACAGGTGGATCTTCCTCTTGTCGATTTGGAATCCGGCGGCGACAAGCTTGTCGTGAATGTCGACGGCGGTGACCGCGCCGAACATCTTTCCGCCCTCGCCCGTCTTGACTGCGAAGGCGAGAGCCGCCTTCTCGAGCTTTCGCGCAAGCTCCTGGGCGCCGTTTAGCTCCTGGGCCTCCCTCTCCCCGCGGCGCCGCTTCAACGACTCGATCTGCTTGCGATTGGCGGCGGTCACCGGAACGGCGATCCGGCGCAGCAGGAGATAATTGCGCGCGTAGCCGGCGCGGACCTTGACTTGGTCGCCTTCGCCGCCGAGACCTTCGACGGGCTTCAATAGGAGGACTTCACTGTGGGCCATGGGAGGAGAATTTTAGTTTTGCGGCTGCGGAACGGCGGAGCGCACGCCTGGGGCGCGGCTCATCGTTCTGCTTCATTTAGTCATCTAGTGGAAATCAAAACGGAACGTCTTCATCCAAATGCTCCTTGGCCGCCGGAGCGGCGGGTTTGCCGCCCGCGGGCGGGGTCGGGCCGGCCGGTGGCTCGCCTTCCTCGGATCCGCCGTGCGCAGCGCCGCCGCCACCTGCGCCGCGGCTTGAAAGAAACTGCACATTGTCGAGCACGACCTTGATCTTGCTCCGCTTCTGTCCGCTCGTCTTGTCTTCCCATTGGTCCAGCTTCAGGCGCCCCTCGACCATCGCCGGGCTGCCCTTTGAGAGGTACTTCGCAACGAGCTCTCCCTGTTTGCCCCAGGCCTCGATATCGACGAAGGTCGTCTCGTCCCGCGTCGCGCCGGACTCGTCCTTGAACTGCCGGTTGACTGCGATTCCGAACTGGCAGATCGACGTGCCCTTGGGCGTGACCCGCAGTTCCGGGTCGCGCGTCAGATTTCCGATGAGAAATACTTTGTTTAGGTAGGCCATGGGGTGATGCCCCGCGCCGGGGCCGTTAGCGGCTCTCGACGAAGGTGCGATAGACGTTGTGGTTGAGCCGCAGCCGCTCCTTGAGATGGGCCGGGCCGTCGGGCGGGGCCGAAAATGTGACTTGGACGTAGATTGCCCCTGTGAACTTCCGGTCCGTCACCCGGACGAAGTCCTTCTTGCCGACCAAATCGACCGCCGTCACGTCGCCCTGAATGGCCGCGATCTCCTTCTTCAAGCCCTCGATCATCGAATCGGTGGAGTCTTCCTTGCCGCGATTGTCGAGAATGAAGGTCGCGCGGTATTGGCGTTTGCTGGTGTTCATGATTCTTCTTTGCGATTGATCAGATTCATTGCCCGGTCGGCGCCGCTTTCAAGGAGCAGTTCCAGACCCTGTACGTAGAAGTCGAGTTTTTGGTCAATAATAACAAGTTGTGCGGACGAAAATTTGCTGAGTACGAAATCTTTCATGTCAATTTCCTTTGGCTCCTTGGGGCCGATCCCGAGGCGGTAACGGGCGAAACCGTCGCCCAGGTGCTCGATCAGGCTCGCAACCCCGTTGTGGCCGCCGGCGCTGCCTGCGACCGAAACCTTCACCCGCCCGAGATCGATATTGAGGTCGTCGTGGATCGCGCAGACATCGGCGGTTGCGAGCTTGTGGAATCGCGCGAACGCGGCGACAGAAAAGCCGCTGTCGTTCATGAATGTGAGCGGTTTCACAAGCCAGCGCGCACCCGCGGGAGAATCCCAGCGGGAGACCGACGCCTCGAAGGAGGGCTCGCTGCTCCAGGCGAGCCCGTGCTTTCTCGCGAAGGCGTCGATGACGACCCAGCCGACGTTGTGGCGCGTGTTCGCGTAGGTCCGGCCCGGATTTCCGAGGCCGGCGACGAGCGTGAGGGACATGACTCAAAGAACGGGCTCCGGGAGAGCGAACGGATCGATCCAGCCGGGCGCCAAATAGGCCTTACTTCTTCCCGGGACCGGGCGCCTTTCCAGCCGCAGCCGGCTTGGCCCCGGCGGCGGGAGCCGCCGCTTTTCCAGGCGCCGGAGCGCCACCCTTGCCGCCGGCAGCCGGCTTGGCTCCGGCGGCCGCAGCGACCCCTTTGCCAGCCGCGGGGGCCGCGGCGCCCTTCGCATCGCCCGAAGGGGCGGCGCCGGGTTTCGCCTCGGCGCCGGGTGCGGCGGCCGCTTCGCCCTCGGCAGGAGCGGCAGCGCCTTCGGCGGTAACGGCCTCGGCCGCAACCGGGACTTCGACGACGATTTCCGCGACGGGCTCCACGCACGAAACGACGGGCTGGCCCTTGTGATCGAGAAATTCGACGCCGGGAATTGCCTTCAATTCCCCCACCTTGAACGTGTCGCCGACTTTGAGCGGCGTCACATCGACCGCGATGACGGCGGGCAGGTCTTTCGGAAGGCAGCGGATCCTCAGCGTATGCGAGGCGATTTCCAGGACGCCGCTCTCGTTCTTGACGCCGAAGGACTCTCCAAAAATGTGGACGGCTACCTCTATCTCGAACTTCTCGTCGGCTTTCACCTCATGGAGATCGACGTGGAGATACTTGTCGGTGATCGGATCGCGCTGGATCTCCTGAAGAATGGATAGCGGCTTTTCGGGGCGATCCGTATGCTTGAGCTCGATCAGCACCGATCGGCCGCCGACGGCCTTGAGCAGCTTTACCAATTCCGCGCCCTCAAGTGCGATCTTTTCGGGGTTCGTGTGCTTCCCGTAAAGGATGGCGGGGACCCGGTTCGCCTTGCGCAGCCGGCGCGAGGCGCTGCGGCCTGTCTGGGTGCGCGAATATACGTTGAGCGTGAGCTGAGTATTCATGGTTTCATTCCCCCTGAGACCCCGGAAACGGGGGCAGGCGTAATTGAAAGAGGGTCTTCTCTTAAGGTTCGGCCCCGTGAATGCAAACAAAACTTTGTGCCGCGGAGTCCCCCGTCTTCACCCTGCGGCGCGGGCTGGATCGGCGCACTGCAAAAAGACCCTGAACCGCGCTCCCCCGCCGGGGGCCTCGTCCACCGCCACCGTGCCGCCGTGGGACTCAACGATCGCCTTGACCAAGCTCAGGCCCAGCCCGAGTCCCCGCTGCGAGCGGCTTGCATCGCCGCGGTAAAGCCGGCGGAAGATCGCCTCGCGCTCTGCCTGCGGAACGCCCGGTCCGTTGTCGGCCACGGTCAGAACCGCCGCGCCGGATTCTGCACTCGCCGACAGGGTCACCCGGCCGCCCTCTGGGGTATACTTTAACGCATTATCAAGCAAGTTGTTGACCGCCTGACCGAGGCGCACGGCGTCGGCATCGACTTCGACCGGCACGGGCAGCTCCACGGCGACTGCGATCTTCCTTTCCTCCGCCACCTCGCGATACAGATCCGCCGACCGCTCCGCGATTGCGCGCAGATCGACGCGCTGCTTGTTCAGCTTTAGGGCGCCCCCTTCCGCTGCGGATAGGTCGAGCAAGGTTTCGATCACGTGCAGCAGGCGGTCGGTCTCATCGACGCAGTCGGCCAGGGCGCTGCGGGCCTCGGCCGGATCGCCACCCTGCTGAATCGCCAGTTCGGCGGTGCCGCGGAGCCGGGCGAGCGGCGTGCGAAGGTCGTGGGCCAGGTTGTCGAGGGTCTCCCGGAGCACCCGGACATGGGCGGAGTTCTTCTCAAGCAGAGTATTGAACTGACGCACGAGAAGGGCGAGTTCGCCGCTTCCCGAGGCTCCGGGCACCCGGGCCGTCAAGTCCCCCGTCTCCACGATTCGGCGCGCCGTTTCGGTCACCGACCGCAGCGGTCGGGTGGAGCGCCAGGCCAGCACAGTTCCGACCGCGATCGAAAGCGCCAGGGCCGCGGCTCCGACGCCGCCAAAAGCCCGGCGCAGGGGCCGCAGAAGGACGGCCCGGCTGTCGATGCTGCGCCCGACCTGCAGCATGCTGCCGTCGGACAGTTGCGTCGTCGCGATCGTATAATCCTTGAGCGCGTTGTCGGGGATGCGGACCGAGCGAATCTGGCGCGTGGCGGTGATCCCCCAGCTGGCCGGGAGCGGGATTTTCTGCACCTGCGTCTGTATCCAGTCCGGTGGCACCCAGGAGAAGACGGGCACATTGCTGGAATCGATCACGCGCACAAAATAAGACCTGACGTCCGGAGAGCCGTTCGAGTTGAGCTCGATCCTAAGCGCCCCGTTTCCACCCAGATCGTATACATGCCCGAGTTGTCCGGCCAATTGCTCGACCGCGGCGCGGTCGCGGGCCTCGAGAGCGTTTGCGAGCTCCCAATAGAGCACGGAAAAAAGCAAGCCTGCGACCAGCGCGAATACCACGGAATATTGGACCGCCAGCCGGAAGGCGAGCGACCGGCGCAGGCGCTCAAGCATGGGGGCGGAAGACATAGCCGACGTTGCGCAGTGTTTCGATCCTCGTGCGATCGGGATCGATCTTCGCCCGCAGGCGCGATACGACGACGTCGACGACGTTGGTCTGCGGGTCGAAGCTGTAGTCCCACACGTGCTCGAGAATCATGGTCTTGCTGACGGGCCGGCCTGCGTGGCGCAGGAGGAAGGCGAGCAGGGAAAATTCGCGCGGCTGCAGCTCGACGACGGTCCCGGCGCAGGTGACCTCCCGGGTCACAAGATCCAGCGCGACGTCGCCCGCGGTGAGCCGCGTCGCCTCCGGCGACTGGGTCGCCCGCCGGATCAGGGCCTGCACGCGCGCCAGCAATTCGGAGAAGGCGAACGGCTTTGTCAGGTAGTCGTCGCCCCCGCTTTGGAGGCCGCGCACTCGATCCTCGACCGAGCTCCTTGCGCTCAAAAAAAGCACGGGCACCGGACGGCGGGCGGCCCGAAGGCGTTTAACGAGGCTGACGCCGTCGAGCCTCGGAAGCATGATGTCGACGACCGCCGCGTCATAATCGGTGCATTCCGCGAGCGAAAGGCCCGTCTCCCCGTCCGGGGCGTGATCCACCGCAAAGCCGGCCTCCTTCAGGCCGCGCGCGACAAAGGAGGCTATCTTGGAATCGTCCTCGACCACGAGCAAACGCATCCCGGCAGTCTGTCTTGGGCGCGCCTCTTTGAAAAGAGGTAAACCCTATAATAAACACTTTGTAATCTTGGCGACAGCCAGGCGCAACCCGGGGGTGCTACGGTACCCGCACGATGAAAACATTTCTATTTCCATCCCTTCCCTATCGCCGGGCGGCCCAAGTTGTGGTCGCCCTCGCCCTGACCGGCCTATTCGCCGCCGTCTATGGCTCCCAGAAAAATGACGCCACTCTCGCCCTCAAGCAGGATGACAAGGCAATCCCGCAGGGGCAGTATGACCCCTCAAGCTACGCGGACGTCGTGAGCAAGGTGTCCCCGAGCGTCGTCATGATCAAAGTCGAGTCCAAGCCCCAGCGGTCGTCGATGGGCGACAACTCGATTCCCGGAATGAACGATCCGTTTTTCAGGCAATTTTTCGGCAATCGCATGCCTCAGGCCGAGCAGGCGCCGACGGAAGGCCTCGGCTCCGGCGTGATCGTCGCCCAGGACGGATATATCGTGACCAATAATCACGTGGTGGACGGCGCCGACACCGTCACGGTCACCCTTTCCGACGGCCGCGAATTCAAGGCCAAGGTCATCGGCCGGGATCCCCAGACCGACATCGCGGTCGTGAAAATCGACGCAACGGGATTGCCCGCAGTCACGTTCACCGACAGTTCCAGCATCCGGGTCGGCGACCGCGTTCTCGCAGTCGGAAATCCCTTCGGCATCGGCGAGACCGTGACAAGCGGCATCGTGAGCGCCATGGGCAGGCACGTCGGGCTCATTGACGATGGCAAAGGATACGAAAACTTCATTCAGACCGACGCCGCGATCAATCCCGGCAACTCCGGCGGCGCCCTGGTCGATCTGGAAGGCCGGCTCATCGGAATCAATACGGCGATCCTCTCCCGAAGCGGCGGATTTCAGGGTGTCGGGTTCGCAGTGCCCGCGGATATGGTCAGCCAGGTCGCGGAAAGCCTCGTGACGACCGGCAAGGTCGTCCACGGCTATCTCGGAATCAATATCCAGAGCATCACCCCCTCGCTTAAGGATTCGTTCAACCTCAAAGACATGCGCGGAGCCCTGGTCGCCCAAGTCACGCCCGAAAGCCCGGCCTCGCGAGCCGGAATCAAGGAAGGCGACGTCGTGACGGCTGTCGACGGGCATGCCGTCAAAGATGCGAACGACCTGGCGCTTGCGGTCAGCGGAAAGGCCCCCGGCATTAAGCTCGCCCTTGATGTGACCCGCGACGGCAAGACCATGACGCTGGACGCGACCACAGGCACAAATCCTGATGCCCACCTTGCCAGCGCCGAAGTCGATAACGGTGGCAATGACCAAGGAGTGCTGAACGGCGTTGGCGTCGAAGATCTGAGCAAGGACACCCGGGCGCAGTTCAATATTCCGGAGCACCTGTCCGGCGCCCTCGTCAGCAAAGTCGACGCGGATTCGGCGGCGGCCCACGCCGGCATCAGCCCCGGAGATGTAATCCTCTCGATCAACCGTCACGATATCACCTCCGCCCAGGACGCCATCGATCTGAGTTCCAAGGCCTCCGCCACCGGAAAGACCCTCGTGCGGCTATGGTCCCACGGCTCGACGCTGTTTTTGGTCGTGGACGAGTCCCACGCGGCCGATCCAAACTCCTGAAGTCCGGGTAGCCATCGATTCTCGGACACGGCGCCGGTCTGGCGTCCGTGTCCGTTTCGGTGTCCGGTTGAACGCCGCCCAGTCCTGCCTACGGCAGCATGTTGATCCCGGCGCTCTCGTCGCCCAGGCCGTCCGCCAACGCTCGCCGCGCCGCCTCGGAATAGGTGACCTTTTGCCCCTTCGCTTTCTGGCGCAGTCGAGCGTCCAGCTCATGGGGCAAATTGACTGTGCGAGTTACCACACGAAAGGTAATACCCGCAGATCTTGTGCTATCAAGACTGGACGCTTTTTCGCCCGGATACTGTCAAGCGCGATGGTTGCCCAATTTTAGTCCGTTTTGATGCTGCGCCATATTTGCTTGCCGCCTACTTTCCACTTTTCATAAAACTTAACGCTTCTCCCTTCGCGGAGGAGATTCTGGCAACCCAGTTTATTGCCATTAATTGCCCGGTAGCTCAGTGGCAGAGCAGGTGACTGTTAATCACTTGGTCGCTGGTTCGATCCCAGCCCGGGCAGCCATTT
>Ga0182024_10007380_pt1 | contig 23704 bp, 16 predicted proteins | sample P32metaG_FD_120480 | JGI IMG/M metagenome (GOLD analysis project Ga0182024, IMG submission 120480) | Permafrost microbial communities from Stordalen Mire, Sweden - P3-2 metaG (Illumina Assembly) | ecosystem: Environmental > Terrestrial > Soil > Wetlands > Permafrost | place: Sweden: Stordalen... | reverse complement strand
CTGGCTAAAAGAGTTCGATTCTCTTATTCCGCTCCATTTTTCTCCGAGGACAAAGACCGTGATTCGCTCGTTACAGTATCCATGCTCAGTCAAACGCCATTTTATTTTGGCGACGGGCTCGCGCATGCATAGATACACGGTAACGACTAACTACACGAAGGATCACGGTCATGATGTCACTCATAAAACAAAACGCACCAATAGCAATAAGACGGCAAACGCCCGAGCGTAACAACCTTACGGGGATGCATGTTACCAAGGTTGGCGATGGAGTTTTGCAAACTCCGTGGGGTGAGTTCGATTCTCACCGTCTCCAAAATATTGCCTTCGTGCCTCAATTGGAACAGGAAGAATCTTGTAAATTCTTATTTGTCAGTTCGAATCTGACCGAAGGCTGTGGCCTCATAACTCAGTCGGCAGAGTACGCGCCTTTTAAGCGCCGAGTCGTTGGTTCGATTCCAACTGAGGTCACTTTTCGCCTTATAGTTCAGTGGACAGAGCAACTCGCTTCTAACGAGAAAGTCCTTGGTTCGAATCCAAGTAAGGCGCAAATTCCCTCATTAGCTCAGAGGACAGAGCACGACGCTACGGACGTCGGTTGTCGCAGGTTCGAATCCTGCATGGGGGTCCAACTTCCGTTGGCGCAATTGGTAGCGCAAGTTCCTTACAAGAACGAGGTTGAACGTTCAAGTCGTTCACGGAAGAAGTTCATGCCCAGTAGCTCAATGGCAGAGCACTCCGCTCTTAACGGAAGGGTTGTAGGTTCGAGTCCTACCTGAGCAAGATGGACGTTAAGCGAATTGGAAAGCGGTCTGTCCTGAAAACAGATGCCCGATAAGGGTTGCAGGTTCGAGTCCATGCAGCGTCCGCCAATTAACCCCCGACCGAAGGAATCCGAAGCCACCCACCGATTGAGTCACACCACACAGATTCAAATCACCACACAAACGAGATCCCATCACTGATTCAATCATCCCCACACCGAATCCCCACACCTCCGCACAAACGAATCCCCACACCAATTCAATCATCCACACCGACCAAATCACACGCACCGCATACGGGGCAAAGCAAATCATGGAACGCCAAGTAGATGCAAATATTCTAACGAGCACGAATAGCACAACGGTGGTGCAGGCGCTCGATAAGCGCTTGGTTCTAGGTTCAAATCCTAGTTCGTGCATATTGGCCAGTCGTTCAATCGGAAGGACGACAGACTCTGACTCTGTATATCTTGGTTCGAATCCAAGCAGGCCAGCATCGTGTATGTCGTCCAGAGGTTTAGGACAATCGGTTGTGATTCGATTAACACGGGTTCGAATCCCGTCATGCACTCCATCTCTATCTCGCTGCTCTGGCCTTAACCGCCTGGCTGCCTTCTTAGGCCAACTGGTAGAGCCGTTTCGCTCAAGACGAAAAGGATCAGAGTTCGAATCTCTGAGAAGGCACCAAATATTTTCTCGGTATCACATGCGACATCATAAGCAAATTCAAGCGAGGCATCATATGCGATATCATATCCAATTTAGAATTCCGTTTCGCTTGCGGTATCACATGCAGTGAGTGAAGAGTGCGTCAGTGAGTGAAGAGTGCGTTAGTGACTGGGGATGGTGAGGAAAAATTGCGCGGTTAGCAAAGATAGCAATGCGGTGGATTGCAAACCCACAATGCGACAGTGCAAATCTGTCATCGCGCTCCATGCCTTCTTAGGCCAACTGGTAGAGCCGTTTCGCTTAAGACGAAAAGGATCAGAGTTCGAATCTCTGGGAAGGCAAATTTACGATCGTCTGGCAGTGGAAGTCCATGCACTGGTTTGAAACACCAGATATTTCGGGGCAGTACCGAGGGCGATCACCATATTCGGTGCGTGGGTGAGCGGCTGAAACCGTGGAGCTGTAACCTCCATCCCAAAAGGCACGTTGGTTCAAATCCAACCGCACCGACCATTTATTAATGTCGGCACGATTCCGAATCCGTGAGTTATTGTAAAACAGTACTTTAGCTTATCATGATAATCTAAAGTAGAATTGAACGAAAATGTGGAAGCATCAAGCGCTAGTCATACTTGCCAAAATAAAAGTGGCCCACCGCGACCAAGCATTGCAAGCTCCGCACCGTCTGGTGACCATTTGAGCAAACGGGAGCCAAGGCCCATCTCCTTACGGCTCGGATGGAGGTGGTGCGTCACGCGATGCGAACGAATGTCTACGAATTCAACGTCGGCAGTTTCCCTGCCGGCTCCATTGCAAACCGCAATAGCTTTGCCGTTGGATGACCATGAAAATAAGCACTCGAATTGCTTGAACTGTATATCGCAGACCGGATCGCTTGTACTTTTCTCAAGGTCATAAAATGATAAACCAGCTTTCCCTTTGAATACTGAGACTCCGGATTCATTTGAGATCGCTATGCGTTTACCATCGGGGCTGAGCCCAATGCCGGAAAATCCATTTCCAAAGGTGGTGATGTTGCCTGCTAGAACTTCGGGAGTGTATTCTATGCTGCTGATCGGCTTTGCAGAAGTGGGAGAGAGAATGTAGACTGTAGCCATCCGAGCAGCAGCTATAGTGCTGCCATCACGAGACCAATCGATATGCAGAAAAGATGGATGCAAGAAAATATTATTCCCGTTAATGATTACAGGGATTCTGCCTGAGGGTAGCTCTGGCTTGGGAATGTCGTATTTTTGTACAACCAACAAAGACTTTCTGTCGACAGTCTCCGGACCTGGGCCGTCAGTTTTTGCGCTGATTATCACGAACTTATTGGAATCATCGCTCCAGGCATAGTCCCAGAGTGGTTCCATTGGTCGGTAGATCACCGGCTGAGAACCGGTGCTGGTTGCAGGCGTGCAAAACCCAGACAAAGTGGATGCGCCAAAGAATGCCAGCATCCTCAATATCGTTCTTCTTGAAACTTGATCCCTGCCTGGTTCGAGCAAAATATCACCGCATCGCTTTTCAGTTTCTCAATCTATGGTTTGGAGTACCGGCGCTAGTGCGCGTTATTATGCGGTATCACATGGGCTGTGGGTAGCGAGCTTTAAACTACGCGCTGCATCCAATGTTAGTTTCGGTAGGGGAGAAGACTCCAAAGAAACAACGCAGGCGGACGAGTGCTCGGCAGCCGGTTCTATAAATCATAGGTGGTGGGTTACCAAATTTGGTAACCTTGGCAACCGGCCGTGTGAATTCACTTTATCCCGTAAAGGCTGATTGGCATTAACTTTTCAGGTGTGAACGTGCAAGTTCATTTAATCTGGAAGGTTACCAAATTTGGTAACTCCTCCCTTGCTCACTTTGGAGGGTATCTCGCCAGCGAAAATTTGTGCTCAAATCCGTGGCAGGCGGGACGCCTGCGCTCCCGGACCTGCGCTTCGGATCAATTTCGCGGGCTACCTTTTGGACGGCAGAGCCAGGCTCGGTCGTATTGTGAAGTCCGGCAGTTCCACAGGGCTCTCCTTGAGCGCATGGAGTGCCAGTTCGAGCCCTTTCTCCATTTGCGGATCTTTACCGTCGCGATAGTCGTGCGGGGCAATATCCACATCGTAATCCGGGTCTGTGCCGTAGTTCTCGACTTTCCAGCCTACGTCGGCAAACCAGAATGAGAATTCGGGTTGCGTGGTTATTGTTCCGTCGACCAGGTTGTGTCTGGGCCAGATGCCGATCACACCGCCCCAGGTGCGTTTGCCGACCAGAGGTCCAAGCTTATACATCTTGAAGCAATGGCTGAAAATATCGCCATCTGATCCGGCGAACTGATTTGTCAGTGCCACCATCGGCCCGGCAATTGATTCGTTCGGATACGGCTCCGGCGGACCCCATCTGGAGACGTTATAACCGACACGTTTACGCAAGAGTTTTTGCAGCAGCAAGGGTGACACATGCCCGCCGCGGTTGTAGCGCACGTCGATAATCATGCCTTTGTGATAATACTCAGAGAGGAAGCCGCGATGAAACTCGGCATATCCCACTGGTCCCATATCGGGAATGTGCAAATATCCCAATTTCCCATGCGATTTCTCATGCACGATCTTGCGGTTTGTTTCCACCCAGTTTCTGTATCTCAGCAATTTTTCGCTCTTCAGCGTCTTCACTTCGATTTTCCGCTTTTTATTTTTATGCACAATCGTCAAGCTGACCGTCTTGCCGGCCGAATTGATAAGAAGCTCATCGATAGAGCACTCTTTGCTCACAGCCCGGCCTGCGACGGCGACGATAACGTCGCCTTCTTCCACGCCCAACCCAGGACCGGCTAAGGGCGAGTCTACATCGCTGTCCCATGAGTCACCACGGATGATGCGATCAATCTTGTAGCCTTCGTTTTTTCCGTCCCAGGACAGGTCGGCACCGAGAAAGCCTCGATGATAAGCAGGCGAGCGCCTGTAATCGCCACCCATTTCATAAGCGTGCGAAGTGCCGAGCTCACCTTGCATTTCCCAGATGATGTCGGAAAGTTCGCTGCGCGTGCGAATTCGAGGCAGCAAGGCGGCATAGCGATCGTGCACCAGATTCCAGTCTACATCAGACATAGTGGCGTCCCAGAAGTGCTCGCTCTGCAAGCGCCATGCTTCTTCATACATCTGGCGCCATTCTTCACGTGGTTGCACGAGCACTTGCACTCGTTTCAAGTCCAGCCAGCCCGATGACCGCGCGGTTTTATCTGGCACCGCCGGTGGTTCAGCCCCTTCTGCAGGCAGGGCGGCACCGGCATTGATGGCGCGAATGCGCTTTTTGGATTTGTAGAACAAGGTCTGATAGTCACCGGCCATACGAATATGACTGGCTTCCTTTTGGAAGGTGGCCACTCGATGTTCATCCAGATCGTAAGCGAACAACACGCCTGGTTCCTCTTCCGTATTCATAAAGTTGAAATCAGGGCGAATTCCTTTGACAGGTACCTTAGTGAAGAACACGCGTTTTCGACTGGCTGTAATGCCGCTATAACGCCCCTCTGAAACAGGAAAGCCGACAATGCGATTTTCTATGCCATCAAAGTCAATCTTGATTTTTTTGGTTTCCTCATCCTTCCCATCTTTGCCATCTTTGCCCTCTTTGCCTTCTTTGCCTTCTTTTCCTTCCTTATCTTCCTTCTTAGATTTCTTCGCCGCTGCTTCCACGACCGGTTTGCGCTTGGCTATGAAAGGTGATTCTACTTCCGTGCGCAAGGTGACAAGGAACGGGCGCATCGATTGAGGGAAGCTCAAATCAAATTGCAGGCTGTCGTAGACGGGAAAGAAATCTCGCGCCGACAAGAAATACAGGTACCGACCTTCCGGGTCAAAACAGGGCGAACAATCAACGCGCAGCTCTTTGGTGACGTCATGAATTTCTTGTGATTTGACGTGAGCAATACGGATGATAAACGACTGCGGGTGCGGGGCCCAGGAGTAGGCTATCCATCTGCCGTCCGGTGACCAGGCGATACCACTTATTCTGTCGGCCTTGCTGCGATCGATTGATTTCAAAGATTTGCTCTTCAAGTCAACAATCATCAATTCCTGGCGATGATTTGAAATTGCTACCAGATCTGATGTGGGCGAGGCTTTAAGATCGACGACTCTGCCCATGTCTCCTTTGAAAATAATGCTTGGCTCTTCAGATTGATCGGCGTGGTGTAACTCCAACTGCTCGTAGCCGGCGGTGTCTGAGACAACGACAAATCTTTCGCCGTCACTTAACCATTCCAGATTGCGATAACGGCTGCGGCTGCCCCGCCCATGCTGCACAACACCACCTTCCCAGTTGGCCATCGTCACAGGCTGCCCGCGAGCGATCAAGCCAAGAGAATGTCCTTGCGGGTGTGGAGAAAAATGCTCTTGATAGTCTTGCGCTTCCACGAAGCGGCGCGCCACTTGCACTGTCGTTGACGGCGCTTCGAAATCGATTTTCCGCGACTGATCGCTGTCTACGTCCATAACATAGATATCACCGCCGGCGGTGTAAACAATCCGTTTGCCATCGGTAGAAGGAAAGCGAACGTAATAGTCAGTTTGCTTTGTATGCTGTTTTAAATCATCTCCTGCCGGCGAACAAGAGTAGATGTCACCTACTCCCTCATGATCCGAAAGAAAATAAATGCGTTCACCAACCCACATCGGCCAGACCAAATTGCCGGGCAAATCTATGAGCTTGCCATATTTACCGTCACCGGTAGCATCGATCCAGATCTCACCGGCGGTGCCACCGCGATAGCGCTTCCATCTGGCCGGGTCAATGGCATTGCGACCGATTACGGTTGCCCCATTGCCTTTTACCGAAATCGTTTGCACATGGCCAAGGTTGGCAGGCTTCGGTATGCCACCATCCAATCCAATCGTGAAGGCTTCCGAATGTCTCAAAAATGGTGCCTTTGCGTCGGAGGCAAAAAGCACATGTTTGCTGTCGGTAGACCAGCCACTCACCGAACAGGACTCGCCGCCCAGATACGTCAGGCGGGCAGGCACCCCTCCTTGTGCGGGAATAGCATACACTTCCGGGTGCCCTTCTTCCCTTCCTATAAAAGCAATATTCTTGCCGTCGGGCGAGAATTTGGGCATGGCGAACTCTCCCTGACCGGCAGTCAGCCTGCGGGCAGTGCCACCATCTGTGGAGACAGCCCACAAGTCGTCTTCGCAGGCGAAGGCGATAGTGTCACCGTATATAGTTGCATAACGATAATAACCTTTTTCGCTCATGCCCTTTCCTCTTAATTACGCCGGCAAACCCGGCAACAGCCAATGTAAAACCGCGCAGTTGTCAGGGTGTGGTTCCGGTTTTGATCTGCACAGCCGATTTTGTTGTCATAAATCCCCCGCTAATTGTGTTGTAATATTGGATTTTCGACCGACCAACAGTCAATCGAAGGCAGCATATGTAAGCTACATATTCTAGTGCGGGTGACGGATTAAATGGGACTTTTTGGAACGAAAAAATCGAACAAAGTGACCAGCGAGCAGGTCGTTGGCATGATCAGCGAATATTACCATCGCCGCGGCCTGGACATTAAGGGTCATGGCGTGGCGGGATGTGAAGGATATGGGTGGTGGATCACAGAAGGCAGCGCCAAAATTTACATTTTTGTGCAGGAAGATAGGATTGGCACTGTAATCAGGGTTAACAGCCCGGTTGTGAATTACCCTGAGAAGAATAAAGAGGCGTTTTTTTTGCACCTGCTTGAGACAAACAGAGACTTGAGCGGCTGTTCGTTGTCCGCTTTTGACGGAGTGATCATGGTTAGCGGTCAAAGACCCATTATTGGGCTCGATCAAGACGAGCTCAACAGTCTCATCTGGAGCGTCTCGTATGTGGCTGACACGCTGGACGATCAACTGCATGAGCAGTTCGGGGCGCAAATCTACAAAGAACCAGATAAGGGACCGGAAAAAGAAGCGGAAGCTCATCCCGCTTGACATAATTTGCCTTGTTGGCCAGCTGCAAATGCAGGTGAAAATAGGGCATAATGGCTGTCCAATGGGCGCCCTTTTCTAATTCAAGGTCATGGCTGATAAGAAATTTTCGGACACGCTTGTAATTCTGCTTGCAGGCACCAACACGGTCGAGCAGCCCAAAATAGATGAAGCGGTTAAAAGCGCTAAAAACCTGAATGTGCCGCTGGATCGAGCCCTGATTATGCTTGGGCACGCTTCCGAAAACTCCCTTAAGGACGTCATGCGCGCTCAGGAGATGATCAAGGCAGGCAAAATCTCGCTTGAAATGGCTGTCAAAGCCCTTCGCTTCGGCAAGCAAAATCACCTTGATCTTGATGAGTCAGTCAACGTCCTCACTTCCGTGCATAAGAAAACGGCGGTCGTCGCCAAGATAGGCAATGACCTCACCGGCCTGATGCAATCTGCCGGCATGATCAACGGAGAGCAGCTCGGTCGGGCTCAGCAGCGCGCCCAAGATACCGGCATGCAGATGGGACGCATCCTTGTGCTCAATCGAGACCTCTCGACCTGGATGATGTCATCAGCCCTGTCTGCCCAGATCTTGATCAGGGATGGCAAGATTGGCAAAGATGACGCTATACAAGGATTACAAGCAGTCGGGCGCAGACGCATCAGCATTGAGCAAGCCCTCTTTGAGCTGGGGCTTTATCGCGAAAGCCCGGGTCAGACCATTAAAATCGGTGAATTGTGCCTGATGGCTGGATTCATGAATGAAAGCGATATGTTGGAGTGTCTTGAGATTGAAATCGTCAAAGAAAAGCAGTTCGGACAGATTCTGCTTGAACAGGGTCACGTCACCAACCAGGTGCTGGAGGCGGCAGTCTATTTGCAAGACATGGTCTCCAACGACACCCTGCGCGCCTACCAGTCTGCCGAGGCGCTTAAATCGGTGCGTGTAAAAGAAGTTTCGGTTTATCAAGCGGTAGCTGAACTGCAACCCCCTCCCCAATTGACCCCGCCAATCCTGACCATGGCCGAGCTGTTGACACAGGCTGAAGTGGCCACAGCCGAGCAGATCGCTGACATTGCCCCAGACGAAGAAAGCTCTATAAAGGTTGGCAAAAAGGTTCTCTCTGCCGGGTTGGTAAACGAAGCCACGCTCTATGTGGCCTTGAGAAGCTATTCCCTCTTGCGAGAAGGATTTGTCTCTAACGAACATGCCGTCCAAGCGCTCTTATTTACCCAGAAATCGGGGGGCAGTTTGGATGAATCGTTGCTCAAGCTCAATCTTAATGTGCCGGCTCGAATGCAATGGATCTGGACCTAAGAACGCGAACACACGAAATGCTCAGTCGCCGTTTTGATCAGGGCCCGGCAGGCGTCAATTTGCCTGCGTGCCACTGCCTGCAGTGCCAGGAGATGTTCCTGGTTGATCCAGGCAAACATCAACGCCACCAGTCTGGTGGTTGAAACACGTTCAGCATTCCGATTGATATGTTTACCTGCCGAAAGAGAGCGTAGATCTGATGAGAAAAATAGAGAAGCTTCTTCTGGCAGATGACGATCCAAACATCCTTTTCATTGCTGAAATGGGATTGGAGGACACGCCTGAATGGACTGTAATCACAGCCCAATCAGGGCAGGAAGCCATTGATAAAGCAAGCAGTGAAAAGCCGGACGCGATTGTTCTGGATATGATGATGCCCGGCATGGACGGAACAATGACGTTCAACAAAATCAAGCAGAATCCAGAAACTGCCGCCATCCCAATTGTCTTTCTGACGGCCAAAGTGCAACTCGATGAGATCGAGGCCTATCTGAAAATGGGTGCCGCCGGAGTGATAACGAAACCATTCGACCCAATGAAACTATCGGATGAATTGAAAGCAATATTTGCCGAGGTGTCTTCTCACTAGTCGATGGCCAAAAAAACGAACATCCAGGCGGTAGCCATATTGGGCGTGACAATCATGACCCTGGCCCTTGTGTTTGCCTCGTCTGTAGGCATCGAGCAGAACCGGAAGTTGGCGGAAGCGGTCTCCTTCGTCGTGCATACACATGAAACTCTGGAACAGTTGGAGTTGGTGCTGTCAACGATCAAAGATGCCGAAACCGGACAAAGAGGCTTTGTTATCACAAACCAAGAGAGCTATCTTGACCCATTTAATGATGCCATTACCAAGCTGGAACCGTTGATTGACAATTTAGGCGCACTCTTTCAGGGAAGACCGGCTCAGTTGGCAAAGGTGGCGAAGCTGAAGACCCTACTGGCGCAGAAAATCTCTGAACTGAAAAAAGTGAATGCCCTGCGACGCACTGTTGGCTTCGACCCCGCTCGAGATCTGGTGGCCACCGGATACGGTAACAATAAAATGCGCGATATTCGCGCCTTGATCCGTGAAATGAAAGGCGAAGAAGAGACGTTGCTCATGGCCAGAACCTCTACCTTGAAAGAGCAAACGCAGCGCACAGCGCCGATGTTCTTGTTACTGATGGCTCTGGCGATCACAGCATTGCTGAGCACAGCAGCGGCTATGATTCGATTTCTGCAAGACCGCCAAAACGCACAAGAACTGGCCAGCAGTGTGGCTCGCGAAGCCAACAAAGCAAAGAATTCACTTGATCTGGTTCTTTCCAATATGGCCGATGGTTTGTATCAATTGGATCTGAATGGCAGGCTCGTCTTTATGAATGCATCGGCTGAGAGAATCTTGGGCTATACCCAGGACGAATTAATAGGCAAGGACATGAATGGCCAGATCCACCGGCCGGCCAAGATTGATGATCAAGAAATTACCGACCAGCTCTTTGTTGTGGGCGCCACATACAGGGGAATAGATGACCACTTTATCCGTAAAGACAAAACCATGGTGCCGGTAAGATATTCCATCGCTCCCTTAAAGCTCGACGACGCAATTGTTGGCTCGGTTCTTTCGTTTACCGACATGACCGAGCAAAAATCAAACGAACAACGCACTGCCGTCAGCCACAAGATTACGGCCATACTGGCCAGGGCTGCCACCATAGACGAAGCCATCGGCGATATCTTGAAACTGTTTTGCGAGAATTTAGGTTGGTCGTTTGGTAGGTTCTGGCGCCCGATTTCGGCTCAGAAACTGGTCTGCAAACAGCACTGGCTTAACACCAATCTGGATATAGAGTTGTTTACCCAGGAGAAAATTGCGGCAACGTTTGAGCCTGGCAAAGGATTAGTGGGCAGAGTGTGGCAGTCTCAGCGTCCTGTTTTTATTGCTGACCTGACTGAAGACAAAAACTTTCCCTTGCTAAAAGAGGCACAAGCGTGCGGACTACGCTGTGCCTTCGCCTTTCCTGTGTTGTTCGAAGAGAGCTTTCTGGGCGTTCTGGAATTTGTCAGCTGCGATCTTAAACCTCGCGATAAAGCGCTGGAAGAGCTGCTTTACTCAGTCAGCAGTCAGATCGGATTATTCATTCAAAGGAGGAACGCAGAGAGCGACTTGATTTTAACAGAAGAGCGATTCGAGCTGGCCATCCAGGGTGCTCATGACGGCATCTGGGACTGGGATTTGTTGCAAAACACGTGCTTCTATTCTGCTCAGTGCAAGAAACAACTTGGCTACAGCGAAGAAGAGATCGCCAACGAACCGGAGGTGCTAAAGCAGTTAGTGCATCCTGACGATCATCAAAAGATACTGCAGGCGGTGCAGGCCCATTTGCAAAATAATCAGCCCTACGATATCGAGTTTCGGGCTCGGGCCAAAGACGGTTCCTATCGTTGGATACAAGCTCGCGGTCAGGCGGTGCGCGATCAATCAGGACGCGCGGTGCGCATGGCCGGATCGCACACCGACATTTCCGAGCGAAAGGAAGCAGAGCGCCGGGTAAGCGAGTTTTACTCTTCTGTTTCACATGAGCTGCGCACACCGCTTACATCAATTCGTGGCTCGCTGAGCCTGATGGAAGGAGGCCGCGCTGGTCAGTTGCCACCACGAGCAGTGCAATTGATCAAAATTGCCCGGGCTGAATCAGAGCGACTGGTGCGATTAATCAATGACATTTTGGACATCAAGAAAATTGAAGCCGGCAAGCTGGAGTTGCGACTGTCGCAGACCAAACCGTCCGACTTGATCGACAAGTGCTTATCCACCCTGAAGCCTGTGGCAGACTCTGCCGAGGTCTCATTTGTGCGTGAAATCCTGGTTGATGACGCCATCAGCTGCGACATTGATCGTTGCCTTCAAGTACTTACCAACCTGGTGTCAAACGCTATCAAATATTCAAATGAAGGTCAATCAATCATTGTAAAAACGACCCGCAGCAGCGAACAGTTGATCAGGTTCTCGGTCACAGATCACGGAATTGGAATTGCTCAAAACCAATTGCACAAGCTGTTTGGATTATTTCAGCAGGTCGATTCTTCCGATAGCAGATCGCAGCAAGGCGGCACCGGGCTCGGACTGGCGATCTCGAAAGCAATTGTGGAAGAGCATGGCGGTAACATCGGCGTCTACACAGAAATTGGTGAGGGCGCCACTTTTTGGTTTGAGCTGCCTGAGCAAAGTGGCGGCCCACCAGTGACGGCAGTGCAGGCCTCTGTCCTGCTTCCAAGCTCAGTCATGGCGCACCAGTTATCCATGAGAGATCGGGCCGTGGGCAAGGCACGAGTCTTGATTATTGAAGATGACCAAACAACGCGCAATCTCATCAAAGATCAACTTCAGGTGCTAGACGTGGAGTGTTTGGAAGCCGGCGATGGACTCTCAGGCTTGGAGCTCATGCGTACGGGAAATCCGGATCTTGTTATTTTGGACGTTGGCATACCTCACCCAGATGGATTTGACCTTGTCGCCTGCGTGAAAGAAGAGGGCAGGGCAACACCGCCCATGATCGTTTATACTGCCCAAGACCTGAGCAACGACGACAAACTGAGACTGCGTCTAGGACTGACTGCCTATCTGACAAAAACGCAGACTTCAGAAACGCAGTTCTTGAAGACGGTCACAGATCTGCTAAACGGTTTGGTCGAGCGCGCCAGGGTCCCTATCGCCGCAGAGAAGGATGGTTTGCCGGATGATCACTGATTTGTCAAAATCGATCTTGATCCTGGATGATGACGCCATTTTTCGCGGCATCGTTCACGATCTGTTGAAAGTCAGAGGGTTAGTCGTTGTGGAAGCTCGCTCGGCTAACGAGGCTGATGGCAAGCTCGGCGGTTTCAGCCCTGCTCTAGCTATAGTTGACTATCGTTTGCCCGAAAGTGATGGCGTCTCGTGGATTACAAAAATGCGCGAGTCTGGCCGTAATTTCCCAATCATATTTTGTTCGGGCACCTGGTGCGACGAAAAGACCTTCAACTGGTTGAGAAACATTCTTCGTGTCACCATGATTTTGCGCAAACCAATAGATCCGGCGCTTTTCGTACAGCAGATCGAGTCACTCATGCCGCAGCACATTTTGATGGAGGCGCAGCGCAATGTCGCAGAGATGGTACCAATGGTGGTGACCTCCCTGCAAGCGAAGGAAGGACACGCGTTAAAAACTGCCGACGACGCCTTGCTTGCTGAAGTGAGGGGAGTGCAGGCAAAAATGGCACGGCAGCAACAGTTTGCCCAGGTACGCACCAGTTATGGAAAGGAGCTGGAGGCGAGCTGGCAGCAATTGATTGTCTCTGTCGAGCAAGCGCGCGCTGATCTAGAAAACACCCTTTGCGTGAGCGAAGCCATACAGCTGGCTCACCGCATTCGGGGCACAGCTGGCACGCTTGGCTTCGATCGCATCGGACTAGCAGCCGGAAAGGTGGAAGATCTCATGCGTGCGCTTGACCCTCAAGACACCATGCTGGGAGTCTTATGGTCAGAGATTGATCGGGCGATCGAATCTGGCAACCAGTCGTTGCAAGAACATCTGGCACTGCTGGACTCTTCAACTTCGGTGACAGATGAAGTTGTCTACAGCAAGATACTGCTGGTCGGCGCCGACAGCGAGGCCAACGCGGTCACTCGCAATCTGCAAACACGGATACCAGTGGAATTTGTACTGGCTGAAAGCAGTGCTTCCGTTGCCTTGCGCGTCAAGCAAACGGCTCTAGACGGGGCGATTATTGATCTTGCTCTGGAGAGAAACTTGTCTCGACTGTGCAATCTGATTAGCGAAGTGCGATCTGTTCCGGCACAAAATACTCTTCCTGTCGCTTTCATCGCTGCCGGCACCAACCCGCCGGAGCCTGCGCAAGTGCTTTATGCGGGGGCGTCGGTGTGTTTGCAGCACAAGCCCGATCGTATGGACATGCAGCAACTGGCCGATGCCCTTTTGGATTTGCGCCAGAAGAACAAGCCGAAAGTTCTTACAGTCGATGACGATCAGATGCTGACCGGTTTCATTGCCAGCATTTTGTCGGCTCAACACATGTCTGTTCGATCCTTGAACCAGCCTATTTTAATCATGGAAGCGATGGAGGAATTTCAACCTGATCTTGTTTTGCTGGATGTGATCATGCCTGGTTTGAGTGGTTACGATGTCTGCCGCATGCTACGTTCGACACCGCCATGGTCTGACCTGCCGATTCTGTTTCTCACTTCCAGGAGCGACGCCGAGGGGCGCTCATCTGCCTTTCAAGCTGGTGGAAACGATTTCTTGAGTAAACCTGTGTTGGCTGATGAATTAATTGCCAGGGTGAAAGCCCAACTGAGTAAGTCGCGACCGAATGCTCAAGATCAAGCTATGCTTTCCGGCAAGGAGTTTATCGAGACGTGTGAGGCTATCTTGCAAGTGCCTGACCGTTCCTTTTTGCCACTTTCCGTCTGCTTGTTGGGCATCGACGATTTCGTCAATCTGGGTGTGGTGCACGGATTCCACTCAACCCAAGAGGTGACCGACAAGCTGACCCAGCTCTTGCACGAGCGCTTCCGTAATGAGGATGTGCGAGCCAGGTTGAGCGAAGATGGTTTCGCCATAGCATTTCCTGGCACAGATAAAGAGGTGGCGGCTGAAGCGATGCAGCTTTTCTTGACTGAATTTTCCGATCTGCGATTTTCCAGCAGCACCATGGGCAACTTTAAAGTGACCTTTTGCGCCGGAGTCTCAGACTCGACTGAAGGCGAGACGATACACATGCTTTTGAGCGTGGCGAACCGCAAATTTGTCGAAAGCAAGCGAACCAAGTTTGGCGCCGTCACGGCCAGCTAGCTGGCCAAAGGGGTGGGACGTATTCGCAGGCTGGGACGTGTTCGTCTCCAACGTCTTCCAGCAGCTTGTCGAGACACTACATCTGGTGCGCAGTTATGTGTACGACGAACTCAGTTGTTTTTGTTCGCCGCCGGCCAGATACTGCTCGAGCCCGCCTTCCATCAGTTGGATGATGTCTTGCAAGAAGCGTGCTGCAGGAGCTCCATCAATAACACGGTGGTCGAAATTGAGCGAAATGGTCATCATTGGACGCACTTCAATTTTTCCATCCTTAACCACTGGTCGTGGTTCGACCGAGCCAATACCAAAGGTAGAGGTGCTCACGCATGGAGGGATCAATGACTTGATGCCAAATTTGCCCAGCGAGCTGATGCCAAATGTGGCTCCCATGTAACGCAGTCGTATCGAAGGATAGCGCAAACCAACCCAGAGAATTAAGCGGCGGAAAAGCCAGGGCATGTTATTGAAACGATTCTGAACGTCCAAATGCATCACTTTCTCGAAATCGTCTTCGCCGTATGCTTTCAGTTCGGCGGTGATCTCTTCAATGGACTTGGTGTCAGCCTGGTCGATGGCGCCGAAAAAGACAGCAGGTTGCGAACCGACAAACCGTTCGACTGTGAACCCGGCTACGATATCGTTAAAGGTGACCTGTTTGCCCCAGGGATAGAGAGCGGTTCGGCTCTGCGGATGAAAGCGTTGGGCAATGGCGATGGCCTTCAACACAATGGCTGTGACTGTGGTTTTGACTCCCATTTCTCTCAATTGAAGGCGCAAGGTCTCAGCCCAGGTCATGTCCACATCGGCAAACAGATAGGTTGGCACTGAGCCGTGTCCGACAATATTAATCATGTCCAACACATTCCAGCGTGGACGAGGTAGGCGAGCGCATGCAAAACGAGCGCGAGGTTTGTCCGAATCCAATTTCCTATCTCCAAAAAAAAAGTTGTTCTACAGAATCAACTAAAAATGATCACCGACAGCGATCGAGAGTATTCCTATTATACAGTTGGCTCCTGAAAACTCGTGTCGGGGCCGAATATTGTTACCTATTCGGATTTAGTAGCGTGAAAATCATGTCATCTGTGTGAGACGCCAGATGAGAGCGTGTTGTTCCGGCCAGAGGGACAGGGCTCCTACCAGCCACAAAAGCCAGTTTTTGGCTGGTCGGATCACCAAGAAGACCTCGATCTGCCAACCGGTCAGTTGTTCTGATTGCGCCCATAGATGCTTTGAGGAATTGACTCACCTGGTGGGGGCGCCGCAGAGTCGTTGGCGGGAGCTTGCGGTCGATTTATTGATTGCAAGCCGGTAGGCAGTGGTGAGGCTGGATTGTACGGCGGATACAGGGTCACGCCCTTCTCCGGCATTGATGGCTGAAAGCCGTTCAGGTGTGAGTGGTTGTGCACCTTATCCTCAATGAAAGCCAAGATCAAAAAGATAAGAGTCATCCACAGCGCTATCCTTGTGCCAACCTTGCGTAACTCCGGAATGTTAAGTGGCTTTGCCGGTTTGAAGATGTCGCTTGTCTGGCCGGAGGAACTAGAGTTGGTGTGCCAATTTTGTGAGGTTCCCCCGGATTTAGTTGAATTTTCCGACTCTGTCGCATTGCTGGCTCCGTTGGATGTTTGAGCAGATTTGCCAGCTCTACTGCTCGATTCGCTGGCTTTGGCGCTGTTTGCCCCATCTGAGCCAGCCTTCTTCGGTTTTGTGGCAGCACTTTTATTTGGATTCACCTGCTGGGACTCAAGACCAGATTGCGTTTTCCGCGCCAATTTAGCACCATGCTTGTCGAACTCTGCCCTGCTTTTAAGGCAATCGAAAGCTTGATTGATCTCTTTGATCTTTTTCTCGGCAATGGCGGCTAACTCCGGATTATGCTGAACCCGGTCGGGATGCCATTTCTTTGCTTGTTCCGAATATCCGGCGTGGATCTCTTCTTCCGTAGCGTTCTCGCCAACGCCCAGAATCTCGCACAAAATTCTTCGAACAGCACCCTCATCCATGCAAATACCTTGTCTGATTGCAGACCATTATATAGGCCATACACCCATGCAGAGAAAAGCAACCAACATTGAATTAATTTGCCAGCTCATGGGCTGGTGGTGGCATCTCTCCTCTTTCAAAGTTACTGAATATGATGAGATCAAGCTGAAATGGCCCAGGTTTGACACCCAGATCCGGCGACATGGGATTGGCAAATACGAAAACAAGATAGACATTAAGCGATAGTGTTACTGCTACTAGCACCGTCATTAGTGCCTGAACCCTCATGTTTTCAATACCAAAGAAATAGGTAAATATGACCGTAAAAATGCCGCCCACGATAAGCACCAGCCACATCACCGGCGCCACGCCCCGGGTTGCGTTAATAACTCGAGTGCGGTGATTCTGCGTCATGGAACAGATTTCAGCGACCAACTGCTGATGAAGAGATTGTTCTCCCTGGCTGACTGGATTGAACGTCGTAATCTCTTTCCAGATTCTGAAGACAGCGTGAAAGGTTTTCTGGCTGTATTTTCCGTGCTGCAGTGTTTTCCACTCATCGTCAATCACCTCCTCTGCATATTCGCGGCAAAGCATCCGAATCGTCTCTTTCTTTCGTTGAGGCAGTCCTTCTGAACACAAATAGATATTACAGAGCCCGCTGGCTTCCATTGAGACGAGACCGCGAACGTCTTGCATATGTTGCATAGTATCGACAATCACAAATCCAAGCAAAACTGCATAGAGGGTGCCCACAATCGAAAGCAGATACCCTGCCACCTCATGGTTTAAGGTCAGTGTAGCCAGGCTCACCCGGCTGCGAACGAACACCATTCCTGCGACTGACAAGGAGGTGGTAATGAATACGACCAGAAAGCCTAAGATATAGCTATTCATTCTTTATCCTTGCCTGCAAGCCGCCTGCTGTGGCTGATTCCAATCAGAAGTGGCGCCACTGGAAGAGTTGGAATATTGGAAATTATCAAAATCTACAATTATTCGATATCTAGCGAAATGTGTACAGCTGCCTCTAACGCTGCCGGGTTTTCCAGCAGTTGCATGGCCTGGTCCGAAACCGGCTCCGTCAACAAGGGAATGTTACCTTTATTGGACAGAACTGTGGTCAACAACCCGCCTGAGAGACCGGAAGCTTCATTAGTATGGACTGAAACAGCAAAGAAGCCATTTTCGCTGTGATCTGCCGGACAAAACTGATGGTAAATGGTGCCTGAGAATCGCAATACGAAGACTCGATCTCCGGGAATGGCGACAATATACAAATTTTCCAAAAACTTTTCTGGCGTTTGCATCACCTCTTCAACAGTGCAAAGGCTGAATTTCAAGAGGCAACCACGACCTCCAGTGATACCAGTAATGGCTCTGTGCCCGGCATGTCTGTGAAAAGTGAGGTCTCTTGTATCTACTCCGAATGTATAGATTGCAGTAGGATCGTCCTTTTCAAAACTAGTCTTGCCAATGATCGCGCTCGGTTCATTGTATTCATCAACAAATTCTGGATGTTTTTTCTGAGCCTGGAGGGCATTTTCAACCAGGAAACTGCCGGCGCCCGGCGGCAACTTGCCGGTGACGGTGATCTCAATTGGCAATGTATTCGATCCGGTAAAAATACTTACTTGGGAACGCGAACGTGGCCCGGCTAATTTAACGAATTCACGGTCTGTAGTGACCATGCCCTGTGCCTCCCTGCCCGACCTCATGTCTGTATATAGATACCACAACCAGCTGCGATCCAAAACTCAGCGGTTTGAAGCAATCTCTCGACTCTCCTCAACGCTCAATATGGTCGGTTGTATTTGGCTCCAATGGGCGGCAATGTTTTGCAAAGTGGCGGTTGTCTCTTTATCAGCAAGCGCGTGTCCGAAAACAGTGAATTTATGATCGAGATGGGCAGCGTCAGCCAATAAGATTGAAAACGAGCTCACAGCGGAGTTTGGATCATCACCATGAGCCATGCTCAACGCAAGTTTCTTGTGCTCTGCTGAGACATCTGGCTGGGGGGTCGTCTCCAGAGGTAACCGTCTAAGCAATGCCTTGCTTGCAGGAGAGAGACTTTTGGCGCCATTGGTTTTAGTTTCAACCAGGGCTGTTTGCAGAACGAAATTGGGCTCGTATCTGGCCATTGGTGTACCATCAAATGCTCCCGCTTTGAAAAGGCGGTACATTTGAGAAGCATTCTTTGGCGCCAAGCGCGGCTCCAGGATGAGGTGAATATTGCCGGCAGACGTTTTCATGATCATGTTTTTCGAGCGGGAGAGAAGCGGTCCATCATCTCTTGTGCTGAAGACTGGATAGTTGAGCGCCGCTGAGCTGCTTGCTCTGGAGCCTGCTCTGGAGCTATCAGGGTCTGGACTGTCTTGGTCTGGACTGTCTGCATCTTGTGGCGTCGATTTGATTCCGCAATACAGATCGTTGCATTCGTGTTTCTTCTTTGCCTGGGTTGGAGCGGTAGCCAGCGCAGCTTTGGAGTGGGAAGGATCTTCGCCGGCTGAGATAATGAAAGGCGGCGGTTGAGAAGACCAGTGCGAAACAATTTTATTCAGCGTGGCCAGTGTTTCTTTGTCTGGAATCAGATAACCAAATACGGTGAACTGATGATCCAGATGTGGTGCGTCGGCAAGCAATATTCCGAAAGAGCTGACCGCCGAGTCGGGCGCCTTGTAATGAGACATTGTCAGAGCCCACTTCTTATGCGACGCTTTGCCGTCTTCTTGCGCGACAATTTCCAGCGGCAAACGGCGCAATTTCGCAGCCGCTGCGTTTGAAAGAGTAGCGGCACCATGCTTTACGTTCACAGGAGCGACCTCCAGGAGAAATCCTGGTTGGTAGCGAAAGATCGTAGTGCCATCAAAGGCTCCAGCTTTAAACAGCCTGTACATTTGGCTGGCGTTTTCTGGTGCAGATGAAGGATCCAAAACTAGATGAAGCGGGCCGGCGGAGGTTTTTATGGTGATTGGTTTTAAATTGTCCAAAAGCGGCCCGTCGGTTTTTGCATTGAATAATGGGTATTCATCGCTGCCACCATAATCAGCTCGACTAGCAGTATTAGCAGCGCCAGTGCCACTAGCAGGATTAGCCGAACTAGCCGTAGTGCTTCCGGCACTTGCCGAACTCGATGCAGGCGGGACGCCTGCGCTCCCGGGTATAGCCGCAGCAGCTAAAGCCGAAGCCGCAGTAGCTGCCAGATGCCAGGCCGGTTTGATCCACTGGTCGTCCTCGAAGTAAATGCCCTGAGCCACCATTGCATCCTGTGGCACTTTGGTGGCATTGTCGTAGACGGCCTCAATCTCGTAGTGTTTGTTCGCTGGCACAAGCAATCCGTCTTTGGAGCAAAAATTGTCGATGTGGGCTAATTCCAATCCTTTGTCAAAGTTGGTTTGCGAATATATGGAATAGACGGGGCTCTTATTGTCTCCATCGCACATCACAAGCGAAGTCTTCACGCAAGTTGGATGTATGTGCGTCCAAACGGCGTGCACTATCCTATCTTTGCTGAATATGCCGCGGTCACGTTCGTCTGTTACCGGTGCAGTGTATGTGTGGATGCCCGGCGGCACTGCCCAGTGACCCGTGAGCAAACGCTTGTGCGCATCCTTCTGCACTGCTCCTGCCACCATATTAGGTGCAGTGGCACCGCTGGATGTCATTCCACAGTCCAGTGCGTGGTGCTGGGGCTCCTGTGCGTTCTTTTTGTCGACAATTACGGCAATGTAGGGTGTATACCAGGCAAGCGCCTTGATCTGTTTCCGCAATTGGGAATCTTTGATAAACTCCATCGTTAAAAGATGCTTGATTCTTCGGTGGGCAGTTGTAGTTCTGTTTGCCGCCTGCATTGTTATTCTCCACTTCTCGGCGCTCGAGAGTGGCACGGCAAAGCCATCCGGGAAATGGAAATCGGTCTGACCTTGCGTGAGAGTGAGCAACCTTGGGTTTCCACCCTGCACTTTCTCGAACACATGGCCGCGCGGCTCGACATCCAAATTCATATGACAGATGAATTCTGCAGTGGGCAACGGTTTGCCGTTTTCATCCAGCACCTGCAACTGCATCCCTTTCAACCAGTAAAGTTCTTTATTGACTGTCCTATTGGCTGCGGGAGCGGCGCCAATGATCTGTGAATTCATGGAAGGGGCGTCGGACTTTTCTACGAAGTGTATGTGTGACTCCGGAATTACAACTTCTTTGGCCTCGATCAAGTCAGCCACGCGAAAGGTTTCGCGAACGTACGGCCCTTCCATCGACCTGTACTTGCGGTGAAGGTCAAAGGGACCGGCTGTGATATGAACTAGTTGCAGTGGTCCTTCGGCAGTACCGCCATCTGGATTCGTCTGTGCTGAGCCGGTGCCATTAGCGCCAGAGGTAATCGGCAGCGTGACGGCTAAGGCAGCCAACAAACGCTTGCCAAAGAATGCAAAAATTACTGCAAACGCAACCAGTCCTGCCACCAACGCCAACAGTAAGCTGGCGGCTGATACCCGCATTAGTTTTTTCGACATTACACAAGCCCTTTCTTAGGAGAATTCAAAAGGGTGGAGCAACATCATCACAGCTAAAACCAGATGATCCAGGAAAATTGACATCATCCCCGTATGGCTATGCCCTTTTGTCCCCTGCCGGTATCGGCAGCACTGCTTAAATTTGGCAGGCGCCCGAGCATATTGAACGGAGCCGAGGTCTGTCCATCGATCTATCTACCTTGTTACACCAAATTTGGTGAGGAATTTTGAGCCAGTGAAAAAGCTGAATCTGCTGCTAATCAGCTCCAGGCAATGCTTCAGGCTGATTTGGATGACAAGATGAATTTACATCAAATTTGGTGTAACGAGGTAGGGCCGATCAAAGCCTTGTCACCGGGAGGATTTAGGCTGCGACTGGTCTGGACCGGCTGCTTCTATAGAAGACGCGCAGCGTTTGCGAACCGTCATGGTATCAGCGCTGGTTTGAGTCTTCATATGGACCATCCAATCATCTGCCATGAGTATTGGATTTTCCAAAGAATCGCTTTGCATCAAATGGGAGCGGTCCGCTGAAAGCCCGACGGTAAGGAGAGATCTCTGCTCTAGGGACTCTTTTTTCCAGGCTATTCCATTCAAAATAATATCCAGTATTGTGCCAGAGTTGGCTCACAAAGGCATATCCAACACCTAAGCTAACAGACAAAAGTGTTGTCACGGCTGCTACCTTTGTCCAACTGCCCTTAATCTGTTGCATGCGTTCCGTTCTCATCGTCCGGAGTTCTATTTCAGTTTGACATAGAAAGATAGAGCACGGCTGACTATTCAAATAACTCCGCCACAAAAATGATGGAGCGCGGTCTCACCTCCGCGCTCCATCTGCCCCGCCAGCCCAGCCACATGTCGTGAGTTAAATCGAAAACTCCCAGAAAGGTTTCGTCTTTTGATTGAAGATATCAGTGCATTCTGATTGCACTTGCTTCCAGCTTTCTTCGTGCAGGCGACCAAGTTCCTTGAGTTGGGGAGTCGCTTGTTGAGCGCCCGATGCTGCAATCAGCTGTACCAGGGTAGCCCGCAAGAATTTCTGCAACAAGGGCAGCTGTGCTGCGATACTGGAGGCTGCAAGAGCCTCAAGCAAAGCAGTGCGTGCTTTTTCAATCTTGTCGCCATCAGGCACTTTGTCGGCTTTGATGTCTTCATACGCTTGGCGCAACAACTCATCGAGAATTTCAAAAGTCTGAGCGACCTTGGTCGAATTGTCGCCCCCAGAGCTGTTTGCCCTGGAAGAAGCCTCAAACAGCGGTTCTTGGTGAGATGCTCTCTGCCTGACTAACTGACCCATCAGGCTGCTCGGCGGTGATTTCGGTGGCAGTGGTGGCGCAGCGGCCTCAGCGGGTGGCTGTGATGAGCCTTGTCCCTGTGCTGGTTGTGGTGCTTGTTGTGGTGCTGATTGTGGTGCGCCCCAGTCGTTCGCGGTAAGCTGTTTGATTTTCAGTTGATCATCATCGCTAAGAATAAATTTCCCGATACTGCCGATCTTGCCGGAGTCATAATGGGCACCACCGGAAGCTGGTGCTGAACCCCAGCCAGCCGCGGATTGTGGTGCTGGAGCGGGCATGGACATGGGCATGGATCTCATCCGCATAGATTGAGCCATGGCAGAGCCATCTTCCCATCCCTGCGCTTCGTGCACCGCCTGCACTACCGTGCGGCGTTTGGATGGATCGCTGACTGCCTCTTCCTCATGTATGGCCACGAATGCGGTGAACTTAGTCAGCAAGGTGTGCTCAACTGCCAGCCTGACAATTTCATTTTTCAGTCTGTCGTGCTCGTGTCCTGTGGTGGCGATTCTGAATTGATCTTCAAGATCGCTCACATGAGCTTTAGCCCACAACTGAGCCAGAGCCGAAATCTCCACTCGCTCAGCTTTTACTTTCTGATCATAAGCGGAGCCGTCGGCGAATGTTCCAGAAATCTCGATGGTGGCATCCTTGTCTTGAGCTAACTTATCTAGCTGGAAGAAGCATGCTGTGGCACGACCCTCATACAGATCGGGGATGCGGCTTGGTGCGATGCTGTCCTTCGAAATCTGACCAGGTGTGCAGGCAAGTTTTATGTCAGTGACCAGCACTCTTCCTATTTCACGTCCAACTTGATTTAGCGCCTCTTCCAATTGAGTGCCCGGCTGAACGAATGTGCACGTGCCTCCGGCAATTGCAGCCAATTTCCTCAGAAAACCATCATTGACGGCATTGTCGATACCAACTGTAAAAATGCGGTTGTCGGAAAGTTCGGTTTGAATGTTCTTCAAGATCGCCGATTCATTGCCCACTTCGCCATCGGTAAGCACGACCACGACAGGCAGTCTGGCTGACTTCTTATTCCCACTTCTATTCTTCATCGCCTGCAGGGCCTGAAGAACCGCTCCATTCAACTCAGTTCCACCTCTGGCATCGACGGTGCGCAAATGCTTTGCACCAAATTCGATACCAGCTTCATCGGCAGTGACGAAATGATCGGAATTCTTTGTGGGCATCCATTCGAATGCCGTGTCGAACGAGAGAATAGCAAACCTGTCTTTCGGTCCCAGAGCGGCGATCAGATATGAGCAGGCGCGAACCGCCGACACCATTTTGATGCCTTGCATAGATCCTGAGCGATCGAGCAAGAAAATGATATCGCGGACCGGCATAGCCATCTCAACGTTCTTTGG
>Ga0182024_10007379_pt1 | contig 23705 bp, 25 predicted proteins | sample P32metaG_FD_120480 | JGI IMG/M metagenome (GOLD analysis project Ga0182024, IMG submission 120480) | Permafrost microbial communities from Stordalen Mire, Sweden - P3-2 metaG (Illumina Assembly) | ecosystem: Environmental > Terrestrial > Soil > Wetlands > Permafrost | place: Sweden: Stordalen... | reverse complement strand
GTGGGATCATGTCTTGCGTTGGAGCTCCGGTGGGTGGTCGGGGGGGGGGCGGGCGTGGGCGGAGGTCGCTGCGCGGGAGACTCTATAGCGAGCTACCCGGCGGCCCTGCTCTACGTCGCCACGCGAAGCGCCCGGCGCACCTGCGCCAGCGTGACGACGCCCTTCAGGACTCCGTCCTCATCCACGGCGACCATCGCCCCGAGGCGACCGAGGCCGTCGGCGCTGAGCAGCGATTCCAGCGGCTCCTCCTCGTCGATACGAATCGGCATGTCCTCCTCGAGCACCTCCGCCACCGGTAGCGCGGGGCGCCCAGCCGAGATCTCCGCGTCGATCCGCGCCACGCGCACGACGCCGAGGAAGCGCCGCGCCGGATCGACGACCGCGAACCATGGCCAGCGATAGCGCAGGAAGAACTGCTCCTGGGCGTCGAGCAGCGTCAGGCCCGCCGGGATCGTCACCGGCTCGCGGTCCATGATGTCGGCCACGGTGATGTTCTGAATGCGGCGACCAAGCGTGCCCTGGGCGACGGCTGCGCCGGCCGCCTGGTAGAGCAGCAGCGCCAGGATCATCATCAGCAGCCCGAACGAGCCGCCGCGCGAGAGTTCCCACAACCCGATCAGGCCAAGCAGCAGCGCAAATGCCTGCCCCGCCCGACCGGTCGCGTGGGTCGCGCGGTTGCGATCGCCGGTGCGCGACCAGATCGCCGCGTGGGCGATCCTGCCACCGTCCAGCGGGAATGCGGGGATCAGGTTGAAGACGAGAACGAGCGCGTTGATCGTCGCCACCCAGCTCAACCAGACAAGCGGCGGCGTCGCGCGCACGCCACCGCTGGCGACGGCGACGTCGAGGAAGTGCTTGCCGTTGGCCAGGAGCCTGCCTGCGAGCACGCAGGCCACGATCACGCCGAGCGTGACCAGAGGACCGGCGACGGCCACCCGGAACTCCATTCCCGGGTTCTCCGATTCGCTCACGCGCGTTATGCCGCCGAACGCCCACAGGTCGATCCCCGCCACCGTCAGGCCGTTGCGGCGGGCGACGAGGGCGTGACCGAGCTCGTGCAAGATCAGCGAGACGAAGAACGACAGCACCGACGCGACAGCCACCAGGTAGGCGGTAGTGCGCGAGCCACCGAGCATTTCGTGGAAGGGCCCGGTGACGGCGAAAATGAAGAAGAACAGCACAAAGAACCAGCTGATCCCCACGCCGATCCTGATCCCGAATATCCGGGCCAGCTGGAAGTTCGTTCGCGTCGCCATGCCCCCCATGGTAGGCGGGGCGGCTCCGGCGCCCGTCGCTACAGCTGCGGGCGGCTGCGGGCGATGATGCCCTCGAAGTCGCTGCCGGCCGGCAGCGTCCCGTACTCCAGCCCCCCGTCGCCCGCGAGGCGCGAAGCGCAGAAGGCATCGGCCACTGCGGCTGGCGCGTGGCGCACGAGCAGCGAGCCCTGCAGGCACAGGGCCATGCTTTCGACCACCCGCCGCGCTCGCGTCTCGAGCGTCGCCGGATCGGTGAACTGGCCCTTGAGCTCCTGCACGCGGGCGTCGAGGCGCGCGTCGGCGCCGCCGGCCTGCTCGACCTCCTCGAGGAATACCTCCAGCGATCGCGGCGTGCGGGTGAGCGCTCGCAGCACATCCAAGCTCATCACGTTGCCAGAGCCCTCCCAGATCGAGGCCAGCGGCGCCTCACGGTACAGGCGCGGCATCCCCGACTCCTCGACGTATCCGTTGCCGCCCAGACACTCGAGCGCCTCGAACGCGTGATTGGGTGCCCGCTTGCACGTCCAGTACTTGCCCACGGCGGTCGCCAGGCGCTTGAACAGCTGCGCGTCGGTCCCGTTCTCTCCCGCCTGTGCGTCGGCGTGTGCCTCGTCGTATGCGCGCGAGAGCCGCATTGCAAGCGCCGTGGTCGCCTCGGACTCGAGACACAAATCGGCGAGCACGTTGCGCATCAGCGGTTGGTCGATCAGCGTCTTGCCGAACGCCTGGCGGTGGGCGGCGTGGTGCGCGGCGTTGACGACTCCGACGCGCATTCCGGCGGCGCTTCCGATGACGCAGTCCAGGCGCGTGTGCCCGACCATCTCGATGATCGCCGGCACCCCGCGGCCGGGCTCGCCGACCATCTGCGCCCATGCGCCATGCAACTCGATCTCGCTGGAGGCATTGGAATGGTTGCCGAGCTTGTCCTTCAGCCGCTGGATGTGAAACGCGTTGCGGCTGCCATCGGGCAGGATGCGCGGCAGCAAGAAGCAGGACAGGCCCTCCTCGGTCTGCGCAAGCACCAGGAAGATGTCGGACATCGGCGCCGAGCAGAACCACTTGTGGCCGTGGATCTCATACTCGCCGCCGGCCCCGCCGCCGTTCAGCGCCCGCGCTACCGTCGTGTTGGCGCGCACGTCCGAGCCGCCCTGCTTCTCGGTCATCGCCATCCCGGCGATCGCGCTTCGCTTCTCGCCGGGCGCGAGCAGGCGTGGGTCATACGTGCTCGCCGTAACCCTCGGCTCCCACTCGGCTGCCAGCTCCGGCTGGGCGCGCAGGGCTGGGACGACGGCGAAAGTCATCGTGATCGGGCACGCGAAGCCCGCCTCCGCCTGCATCGCGGTCATATAGAGCGCCGCCCGCGCGGTGTGCGCGAACGGCTCTTCGCTGGTCCACGGCAACGAGTGCAACTCGTGCTCGACGCCCATCTTCATCAGCGAGTGCCACGCGGGGTGGAACTCGACCTCGTCGATTCGGTTGCCGTAGCGGTCATGCGTGCGCAGCACCGGCTTGTTCTCGTTGGCCAGCCGACCCCAAGACTGCTGCGGCTCACCCCCGACGATCTGCCCCAGCGCGGCGGCCCGCCCTCGCACCCATCCCGCACCCTCGCGTTCGACCGCCTCCACGAGTGGCAGGTTGCTGGAGAAAACGTCCACGCCCTCGAGCGGTGGCGTCTGGTTGAAGACCGTATGCGTCTGCCACAGCGCGTCCTCGCGCGAAGGCTGTGACACGGTGGTAGCCATCACCGACAGTCAAGCAGAGATCGCCGCGCGCGTGTGCCGCCGATGCGATGCGGCAACCTGACCCACGGCGTCCTGCCGTGTGTGCCCGAACGGCGCCGACAGGGCTGTTGGTGGAACTGGCGATTGTGTCTCCCGAGGTTTTTTCTTCGTTGCGAGCCGGCGCGCGCGATCGTATCTACAGGCGTGAGCCGACGGCCTTGTCCCGTAACTACGATGGCTAACACTCGGCCGAGAGAGCGATGGCCCTCGACCTCTGCCGGCCGGGCCGGCGCCGTGCGGGCGATAGCATCGGCCGCCGGGAAACGCAGGGACTCCCAAGGAACTACACATGGCAAAGATCAACGTGCAAAACCCGATCGTCGAGCTCGACGGGGATGAGATGACCCGAATCATCTGGTCGTTCATCAAGGAGCAGCTGATCCTTCCCTATCTGGACGTGGATCTGAAGTACTACGACCTGGGCATCGACAGCCGCGACGCCACCGAAGATCGGATCACGGTCGAAGCGGCCGACGCGATCAAGACGTACGGAGTGGGAGTGAAGTGCGCGACGATCACCCCCGATGAGGCGCGCGTCGAGGAGTTCGGCCTGAGGGAGATGTACCGCTCACCCAATGGGACGATCCGCAACATCCTCGGCGGTGTCATCTTTCGCGAGCCGATCGTGATCTCCAACATCCCGCGCCTGGTTCCCGGCTGGAGGAAGCCGATCGTGATCGGCCGACACGCGTTCGGCGACCAATATCGTGCGACCGATCTCCTCGTCCCCGGAGAGGGCAAGCTGACGCTTACCTACACGCCCTCCGACGGCGGCGAGCCGATCGAGATCGACGTATATGACTTTCCCGGCGGCGGCGTCGCGCTCGCGATGTACAACCTGGACTCCTCGATCCGCGACTTCGCCCGGGCGTCGCTGCGCTACGGCCTGGACCACGGCCTACCCGTCTACCTGTCGACCAAGAACACGATCCTCAAGCGCTACGACGGGCGTTTCAAGGACCTCTTCCAGGAGATCTACGACCTTGAGTTCAAGGCCGACTTCGATACCGCCGGGATCACCTATGAACACCGTCTCATCGACGACATGGTCGCGGCCGCGCTGAAGTGGGAGGGTGGTTACGTGTGGGCGTGCAAGAACTACGACGGCGACGTGCAGTCCGATACCGTCGCCCAGGGCTTCGGCTCGCTCGGTCTGATGACAAGCGTTTTGATGAGCGCCGACGGAAGCACCGTCGAGGCCGAGGCCGCCCACGGCACGGTCACGCGTCACTATCGCTTGCATCAGCAGGGCAAGCCGACCTCCACCAATCCGATCGCCTCGATCTTCGCGTGGACGCGTGGCCTGTCGGCCCGCGGGCGGATGGACGGCACGCCGCAGGTGAAAGACTTCGCGCACACGCTCGAGCGCACATGCATCGAGACGGTCGAAAGTGGAAGGATGACCAAGGATCTTGCCCTGCTCGTCGGGCCCGAGCAGCCATGGCAGACGACGCAAGAATTCCTAGGATCGATCGATGAGAACCTCAAGCTGGCGATGGCATGAGGCGTCGCGCGACAGACCAACGTTACCTGCCCAGAACGCCACCAGGAGATGAATCCGATGAGTACCGAAGCTAAGGTTGAGCGCGCCCGCAGGGCGCCTGTCACGATCAAGGGCGTCGACCGTTCGCAGGCGCGAGCATGACGCCGACACGAGTCACCGTCACGGGAGCCGCTGGGCAGATCGGCTACAGCCTCGTCTTTCGCATCGCCAGCGGACAGCTGCTCGGAGCAGAGCAGCCGATCGACCTGCGCCTGCTTGAGATTCCGCAAGCGATGGGTGCGCTCGAGGGCGTCGCGATGGAGCTCGTCGACGGCGCTTTTCCGCTGCTTTCGGGGCTTGACTTGCACGATGACCCGAATGACGCGTTCGAGGGTGTGAATGTCGCGTTGCTGGTCGGGTCGCGTCCGCGCACCAAGGGGATGGAGCGCGCCGAGCTGCTGGCCGAGAACGGCAAGATCTTCACCGTGCAGGGCACGGCCTTGAACGATCACGCCGCGGCCGACGTGAAGGTGCTCGTGGTGGGAAACCCCGCGAACACGAACTGCCTGATCGCGATGAACAACGCTCAGGACATCCCGCGCGAGCGGTTCACGTCGATGATGCGCCTGGATCACAACCGCGCCCTCGCTCAGCTCGCCAACAAGACGGCCGTCCCGGTGACCGACATCACTCAGATGGGCGTATGGGGGAATCACTCACCGACCATGTACCCCGATCTGTTTCATGCTCAGGTACGCGGCGAGCGGGCGGTCGACGTCGTCGATGACATGGAATGGATCGAGGAGGACTTCCTGCCCAACGTCGGTAAACGCGGAGCGGCGATCATCGAGGCCCGCGGCTCCTCCAGCGCCGCTTCAGCGGCGAGCGCGGCGATCGATCACGTCAACGACTGGGTGACGGGCAACGCGGAATGGGCCTCGATGGGCATTGCCTCCGACGGTTCCTACGGCGTACCCGAGGGCCTCATCTGCGGCTTTCCGTGCATCTGCACCGACGGGGAGTGGCAACTCGTCGATGGCCTTGACATCGACGAGCTCTCGCGCGCGCGAATCGATGCCTCGGTCGCCGAGCTGCTGGAGGAGCGAGACACCGTCGCCGACTTAGGCTTGATCTAAGTCGGCGGGCCCGCTCCAGCAGACGTGACCGCGGCCCGTGGGCCCGCGGGATGGCTCGCGCCTGCCGCGGGGCCTCTGGGTGCAGGCGGGGTCTCCTGGTGCAAACCGAGAGCGGCGTGGCCAATCCGCGCCTCTGTGCCCAATCCGCGCCTCTCTGCCTTCTCAAGGAAGTTCGACGCATCGTCGGTTCTGCCAGGTACGCACCCCTTCGGGGCACAGGCAGTTCGGCGTGGCGTACCGATCGCCGGCACGCCGTCGTCAGACGGTGGTTGATGGCACCGCCGTCGACCCGGCCATCCGGGCTGCGCGCCCCGGTGCTCACGCGAGCGACCGAAGACCCTCACCGCGGGCCAAGCCCGCGGTGAGGGGACAAGGCTAGGACTTGGGGTGCCAGCCGCGCGCTTTCTTGCTTACCTTGCCTTCCTGCTCCAAGCCAGGGAGGACGCGGTAGAGGTAGTTCTGCTTTATGCCCATCTTCGCCGCCAGCTCAGGGATGGTGATGCCGGGCTGGCCCTGCACGAACGAAAATGCCTCGGCCGCGCGTGTACCACTGCCTTTGCGTCGCCCGGCGCGACGACGGCCCGGCGGGCGACCGCGTTTGCGGGCTGGTTTGGCGACGGCAGTCGCCGTTTTTGTCCGATTGACAGAGCCGCGCGGGCGCCCGGGTCCACGACGGCGAGGAGCGGCGCTGGCGGGACTGGATCCGCCCACGCCGGCAAGGGCCGAAGCGGCGGCCTCCAAGCGGCTGTACTCGTCCACCGCGGGCTTCAGCTCCTTCAGCCGATCGGTGATCTCTCGGCGCTTCTCGTCAAGGAAGTCGGTCACGATTCATCCTCTTCACTCGTGTGAATGTGATTACTCACATCGTTTCCGGCATCACCTTACACTAGTTCCGAGCGGGGCCCCGCTCTCCAGGTAAGCCCGCAGGCGCTCAAGCGTGCGTGTAGCCTCGCGCTCAGGCATTCCTCCCACGAGGGCACGGCTGACGAGTGCCCCCAACGGTCCAAGCGGTGGGCGGAATTCGTTGCGATAGTCAAAGTGCGTGCCACCGCCCTCGGCGCTCAGGATGTACTCCGTGCGCGCATGCGAGCGCGCAGGCCCGCGGCCCTCCCACACGGCGCGCTCTCCGCGGCGACAGTCGATGAGCGTCCAGTGAACTTGGAGGCTGACACCGCGGAGGTGGATCTGCTGATCCATCGTGTACCCGACCCGCGGCGGGCCCTCATCGGCGTGAACGAGGCGGCGGTGAATTGTGACCCACTCCGCAAGGCGTGCGGGATCCATGACCGTCTCCCACACGTCCTCGGGCGCGACGGCGATCTGAGTCGACGCCGTGACGAGGCTCATCGCGCTCCTGACATGGAGGGCCGGTTGCCGGCGTGGCCGATCCGCGGAACGTCTCGATATGCGCAGTTACCCATCAGCGCGCGGCAAGAGGCTCGAATTCTTCCCACTCGCTCAACGCGTGTTCGACGGCTGCGTCGAATGAATGCAGGTTCACGTTCAGCAGCATGGCGGCGCGATCGTCGGCGGGCAGCAGGTCGCCCCGCAGGCTCTCCATCAGCGGCAGGACCAGCGCGGGATCCTCGCCCGAGATCGCGGCGGCGACCCGCGCGGTCACCGGTGTAACGCTCACACGCAGGCCGAGCGTCGGGCGCCGCACAAGCATCAACTCGGCGATGCGAGAGATCATCTCGCCGTAGCTGAGCACGTCCGGTCCACCCACGTCGAGGGAGCGGTGAGCGACGGCTGCGGTGGCGGCTGCCGCGAGCATCTCCGTGATGTCGCGCGCGTCAATCGGCTGGCTGCGGAAGCGCCGCCAGGCGGGCAGTGCAAGCACCGGCATGCGCTCGACGAGGTGAACGAGTAGTCGGAACGAACGCGACCGCGCGCCGATCACGATCGACGCGCGCAGCGCCACGGAGTCGGGAACCGCGTCCAGCAGGGTGCGCTCGACTGCCTCCCGGCTCGCCAGATGCCGGGACGTCGCGTCTGTGGCCGCGCGTTTCGGCCGAGCTCCCGCGCTCCCGCGCGGAAGCAGTCCGCCGAGGAAGACTATCCGCCGAACGTCCGCCCGCACAGCCGCGGTCGCAAAGGTGTGAGCCGCAACCTGCTCGCGCTCGAGGAGTGGGCCTGAAACCAGCGAAGCACGCTCCATCGAATGAATCAGGTAGTAAGCGACCTCGACTCCCGCCAGAGCGCGCGCGAGACCCTCGCCGGAGATCGCGTCGCCGCGTACCACCTCGATCTCGGGAAGGTCTTGGTGCATGCGCTGCTGTGAGAGTGCCTCGTGCACGCGCGCGGGGTCGCGCCCGAGCGCGCTCAGGTCATGCCCGTCGGCGAGCAGCCGCGGAACCAGCAGGGAGCCGACGGAGCCGCTGGCGCCGGTGACGAGTATGCGCACTGCGCAGATGATGACGCCGTTGCCCGCCGCCCGGCCGAAAGCTTCGCAAAGTGCGCGCGGATCGGCCGACTTGTCACAAGATAGTGCCCGTTTGCAGGCTAACTGCGGGTAGAAGATCTTTTCTCTGCGATTTGCGGAGTGGTCCGCCGTGCGGCCTTGTTAGGTCTGCGCATCGGTGCTTTGATCCCCTCGTTCCGTTCGATCCGAGTGGCGAAAGGGGGCAGGTTGCCGGGTAAGGAGAGCAAACCGCCGTTGCGACGAGGAGCGCGGAAAGTGAGCTGCGAGGAATGCTACTTCCGCCAGAACCTCCTCTGCGCCCTCGATCTGCCCGAGCCATGCACCACCTTTCGTCCCAACGAGGCGCAGCTTCGCCCGCCACAGCAGCTGCGGTTCGTGTTTCGCCAGGAGGCCCGCACGCGAGCTGCGTGGGCGTTCCCCTCCGCGCAGGAGCAGGCTGCGCTTCACGCTTAGCCGAGCGATTCGCGGCACCCATTCGGTCATACATCTGCGCACGCCGCTCGGATGCGGCGCTCTGCGGCGGGTATATTGAGCAGCAGACCAGCAAGCTTTCGGCAGATACGAGGTGCGGATATGGCAGCGAAGGACAGGATCAACAAGGCCGGAGAGGCGGCGCGCGCGGCGCAGCGAAACCGCTATCTGCAGCGGCTCGTCGAAGACGAGGAGCTGCGGGGCACGCTGCTCACGGCATACGGCGCGGCTCGCAGCGCCTACGGGCGGATGAGCAACGGCAAGCCGGCGACGCAGGCTCTGTTTGAGGATCGCAAGCTCCAGCGTGAGCTCAAGGAGGCGGCCAACGCTCTGCGAGACGCCTCGAGCGCGTTGCGCGAGCCTCCCAAGCGTCGCCGCCGTGGCGGGGTCGGTCGATCGCTGTTGCTGCTTGCCGTCGCCGGCGCGCTGGCGATCGCCTTGAGCGAGGGCCTGCGCTCGAAGGTCCTCGACCTCATGTTCGGCGCCGAGGAGGAGTTCGACTACAGCTCGACGACCGCTCCGGCAGAGCCCGCTCCCGCGGGCGCATCTGCCGCCTGAGCCCAACAGCTCCTAGCCGAGGATGACCGCCGCCGTGGATGCCCCCGCCATCGAGAGGAAGGTCGCGGGCGGAGGCGTCGCGGCCGAAGAGGGGTCCGCGGCGTCCGGCGCCCGATCGCTGTCGGGCGAAAAGGCTCAGCGCATCGTCGAGGCGATGCGGCACAGCGTCGCCAGGCGGGGCACAGCAGGCTCGACCTTCGAGCACGTCTCGCGCGAGGCCGGTGTGTCGAGGGGTCTTTTGCACTACTACTTCGGCACCAAGGAGCAACTGCTCGTCGAGGCGGTTCGTCGTGACTGCGAGGTGCGCATGGAGATGCTCGAGCGGCAGCTCTCACGGGCGCAATCCGCCGAGGACTTCATCGACCTGATGGCGGAGAACCTGCAGGAGACGGTGCGTGAGGACCCCGACTTCGTGACGCTGGTCTTCGAGCTGTTCACGCTGTCGCGTCGCAACTCCGACATCGCCGTCGAGTACGCCGAGTTGATGCGGCGCACGCGCGAACAGGTCGCGGGGATGCTCGCCGTCGGGCAGCAGGAGGGAATCCTGCGCCTGCACGCCGAGCCGGAGGCGGTGGCCGAGATCCTGTTCTCCCTCGCGGATGGGTTCGCGCTGCGGATGCTGGCCGAGCCGGACAGGGACTTCACGGCGACGGTGCAAGCTGGGATCGCCTGTGCGCGGGCGTTGTTGACCGACTAGGTTCCTTCATGCCGATCTACGAGTACAGACGTCCCGACGGGACGACGTTCGAGATCCAGCAGTCGTTCAGCGAAGACGCGCTCACGGTCGATCCTGAGACCGGGGTGCCCGTGGAACGCGTGCTGCACCCTCCCGCGGTCCACTTCAAGGGCAAGGGCTTCTACAACACCGACTATGGCACCCGCAATCGCCAGCGCGAGACGGCCGCCGCCGAGGGCTCGTCCTCTTCCAAGGACTCCTCATCGGACGGGTCCTCCGCGGCAGCCGACTCAGCGGACTCCTCCTCCGCCGGCAAGGCCACGAGCGAGAAGGGCGCCAAGGACTCAGCGAAGGCCACAGACTCAAAGCCGGTCGCGGCCAAGAGCTGAGGAGCGCCCTTGGAGGGCGGCGAGGAGCACCGGCCGCTCTCGACTCCCGACCCCCGAGCCCGCCCGCCCGCGCTGGGCGCTTGCCCCGCAGAACATCAGCCGCTCATGAACCGCGCGACCGCCGCCCGCTTTTCGCTTTCGGAGACCGTCAGCCCTTCCCCGCCGGCCACTGACGTGGTGCCCGACGGTTTGAGGACGTGCGTCGCTGGTGTGCCGCCGATCGCCAGCGCCGTGAACAGGGCCACGAGCGTGGGCCCGCTCATGTCGGAGATGATCGCCGGCGGGGCGTTCCAGGCGATCAACGGCAGGCGAAAGAAGCTCGACAGCGAGAACAACCTGCTCTTCATCGCGTTGAAGAGCGCCTGCTGGTGTTCCTCGCGCTGCAGGTCTGTCTCCTGCGGGGCGCAGAGGTTCTCGCGCGTTCGCGCCAGCGCGAGCGCCGCCTTGCCATCCAGGTGGTGGGTGCCGGCGCTCAGGCGCAGGGTGTAGCCGCCCTTGCTGAAGCCCCCATCGAGGCGTGAGACGATGCATCCGCCGGTGTAGTCGACGCCGCCCATCGCGTCGATCAGCTGCGGGAAGTCTTCGAAGTTGACTTCCACGACGTGGTTGATCGGGATGCCGAGCCAGCTCTTGATCACCGAGATCGACAGGGCGGGGCCGCCGAAGGCGTGGGCGGCGTTGATCTTCTGCAGCCCGTGGCCGGGGATTTCGACGACGGTGTCGCGCGGGATCGACAGTCGCGCGGCGTGGCCGCCGCCGGTGCGAATCAGCATGATCGTGTCCGAGCGGCCCGGGCCCGTCGTTTCGGCGCCCGGTTCCTTGCTGTTCTTCTGGCGTCGGTCGGAGCCGAGCACGAGGATGTTGTTCGCCGAGGTCAGCGGGAAGCCGGCCGGGTCGAGAACGCTCGAGACGTCGCCTGCCGGCGAGGTGCGCTCGATATGTGAGCTGACGAGGAACAGGACGAGCGAGAGGGCCACCCAGCCGACGACGAGCGCGAGGAGCCCAAGCGCGACGCGCTTGCGCGTGATCCGCTGGCGCCACCTCGCCGCGCGAGGGCTGCCGGGCGCCCGCGGGACGATCGATTCGCTCCCGTCGCGCCGGGGCAGCACGCGGCGTCCGGCGCGGTAGCGGGTGTACGGCGTCGGCTGGTCTCTCTCGGGGCACATGCGAGGACCCTATATTTGCTTGATGGGTCCTGCGCACGCGGCAGTCGGGCGGCTTGTCATCTGTCCGACCCCGATCGGCAACCTCGAGGATGTGACGCTGCGCGTGCTGTCAGCGCTCGGGGAGGCCGACGTGGTGGCGTGCGAGGACACGCGGCACGCAAACATCCTGCTCAAGCGATACGGGCTCGCCGTGAAGCTCGTGAGCTTTCACGAGCACAACGAACGTGCCCGCGCAGCCGAGCTCCTCGCGCGGATGCACGGGGGGGCGACTGTCGCGCTCGTCTCCGACGCCGGCACGCCGCTGATATCGGATCCCGGCTTCGCGCTCGTACGAGCATGCGTGGAGGCCGGTATCGCGCTGGAGGTGCTTCCCGGTCCGAGCGCCGTCGTCACCGCCTTGGTGGCCTCCGGCCTGCCGGCGGAGCGGTGGTGCTTCGTCGGCTTTCTCCCGCGCAAGCGCGTAGAGCTCGAAAAGCTGCTGGTGCACGCGGCGGAGACGCTCGTCGCGTTCGAGTCGCCGCGCCGTCTGGCCGGGACCCTGCAGCTGCTCGCGGCTTCAGAGCCCGACCGTCCGGTGGTGGTGTGCCGGGAGCTGACCAAGCTGCACGAGGAGGTTCGCCGCGGCAGCGCCACAGAGCTGGCGTCCCACTACGGCGCTGCCCGTTCGGCGAGCAGTCCCGTTCGCGGCGAGGTGGTGCTGGTGCTCGGCGCGGCGGCGCCGCGCCAGCAAGGACTCCAGGACGCGCTGCGGGCGCTCGGGGAGCTGGTCGGAGCCGGCGCCCGCGCACGTCCGGCGGCGGCGGTGGTGGCGAAGCTGACCGGCGTGGGGGCGAACGAGCTGTACCGAGGGCTGGTGAGCCGCGGACAGTAGCCTGGGCCGGAGCATGTCGTTTTACGTGACCACACCGATCTACTACGTCAACGCGGCCCCGCACCTGGGGCATGCCTACACGACCATCGCCGCCGACGTGATGGCCCGCCACCACCGTCAGCGCGGAGAGGACGTGTTCTTCCTCACGGGAACCGACGAGCATGGTGAGCCGGTGGCCGATGCCGCCCACGCGCAGGGCGTGACGCCGCAGGAGCTCGCCGACAAGAACGCCGAGCGCTTCAAGGCGCTCGCGCCGCTGATCGGCGCGAGCAACGACTTCTTCATCCGTACGAGCGACGCGCAGCACATGGCCAAGGTGCAGGAGGTGCTCTCGCAGGTTCGCGAGAACGGGTTTGTATATGAGGGAACCTTCGAGGGGTGGTACTGCCCGCGGTGCGCGGACTTCAAGGCTGAGAACGAAGTCGACGTCGGCAACCGCTGTCCAATTCACCACATCGAGCTCACGCGCGAGCAGGAGGAGAACTACTTCTTCAAGCTCTCCTCCTTCCAGCAGCCGCTGGAGCGGCTGTATGCCGAGCGCGAGGACTTCGTCGCGCCGCGCACGCGCTACAACGAGGCGCTCTCGTTCATCCGCTCGGGCCTGCGCGACGTTCCCTTGACCCGGCACAAGCTGAGGTGGGGGGTGCCGGTGCCGTGGGACTCCGAGCACGTCTTCTACGTCTGGTTCGACGCGCTGCTGAACTACTACACCGCGCTGTCATACGCGCCCGCGCCTGCGGGCCGCTCAGGCGCGGGCGAGCAAGCTTACCTCACCGCCCAGTTCTGGCCGGCGAGCTATCACTTGATCGCGAAGGACATCCTGCGCTTTCACGCCGTCTACTGGCCTGCGCTGCTGATGGCGGCGGAGATCGAGCTGCCGGAGCACATCTTCGTCCACGGCTATCTGCTGATGGAGGGGGAGAAGATGAGCAAGTCGCTCGGCAACGTGCTCGACCCTTTCGCGGTGATCGAGCGCTTCGGCGCCGACGCGCTGCGCTTCTACCTGCTGCGCGAGGTCCCCTTCGGTCAGGACGGCTCGGTCTCGACAGCCTCCTTCGAGCAGCGCTACGAGAGCGAGCTGGCCAATGAGCTGGGCAACCTCGCCAGTCGCACGATCGCGATGCTCGTTCGCTACCGCGACGGGGCGGTGTCCGCGGGAGCAGTCGACGACGCCCTCGTCGAAGACTTCGCCGGACTGGACGAAGTCGTCCGTGCGCACCTGGACCGGGCCGAGCTAACGCTGGCCCTCGAGGAGATCTGGCGGCGGGTCCGCCGCCTGAACCGCTACGTCGAGGAGCAGTCCCCGTGGCAGCTCGCCAAGGATGGCGCACGCGCTGAGGATCTCGACCGCGTGCTGCGCACCCTGGCCGAGGGCTTGCGCACGGTGACGGTGCTGCTTTGGCCCTACCTGCCCGTGACCGCCGAGCAGTTGCTCGCCGCGCTCGGTGCCCCCGACCTTTCACTTGCGGGCGCCGCGCTCGGAGCCGGAAGGATCGAGCGGGTCAGCCCGATCGAGCCGCTCTTCCCCAAGGACTCGCAGGGCTCGGCGGCGTGATCGACTCCCATACCCATCTGGACCTGTGCGCGGCGCCCGACGCGCAGCTCGTGGCCGCGGCCGACGCGGCCGGCGTAAAGCGCCTGCTCACGGTGGGAACCGACGGCTCCTCCTGCCGCGCGGCGCTCGTCGCAGCCGAGGCCTTTCCCCAGGTGTTCGCGGCGGTCGGTCGCCATCCAAGCGCGGCGAAGGGCTTCGACCACGCCGACCTCGCCGAGCTACGCGCGCTCGCCGCCCACGAGCGCTGCCTGGCGATCGGCGAGACGGGGCTTGACTTCTACCGCGACGGCGCGCCGCGAGCAGACCAAAAGCGGGCGTTCGCGGCGCAGATCGCGCTCGCGCGCGAGACGAGCAAGCCGCTGGTGATACACACACGCGCCGCCGCCGATGAGACGCTCGCCCAGCTGGCGGCCGAGGCGCAAGGGGTCAGCGTCGTAATGCACTGCTTCTCGATGCCCGAGCGCTTGGAGGAGTGTCTGGAGCGGGGCTACACAATCTCCTTCGCGGGCAATGTGACCTACAGGAGCGCCGCCGATCTGGCCAAGGCCGCGCGGCGAGTGCCCGACGAGCGCCTGCTGGTGGAGACCGACGCCCCGTACCTGACCCCGCAGGCGGTTCGCAAGGAGCGCAACCAGCCGGCGTTCGTCGCGCACACGGTTGCCTTCCTGGCAGAGCTCCGCGGCGTGTCTGAGCCGGAGCTGGGCGAGATCGTCGACCGCACCGCCGTCGGCGTATTCGGCTGGTGACGAGCGCCGTGGCGGAGATCCCCGTCCAGCCCAGCCTGCGACGGATTCGCCGCTTCGGCGTGCGTCCCGACCGTGAGCTGGGACAGAACTTCCTGATCGACTCGAACATCCTCGGCGTGATCGAGCGTGCCGCCGAGCTCGCAATCGCCGATGTCGTTCTCGAGATCGGCGGAGGCGTCGGCGTGCTGTCGGAGTATCTAGCCGAGCGCGTCGGGCACGTGCACGTCGTGGAGGTCGACGAACGCCTGCGCGAGGCGCTTGGCGACGCGACGGACGCGCACGCCAACGTCGCCGTGCACTGGGGGGATGCGATGAGGATCGACCTGCGCGCGCTGCGCCCGCAGCCGACGAAGGTGGTGGCGAACCTGCCCTACGGGATCGCAGCGGGAGCGCTGCTGCGCACGATCGAAGAGCTTGCGAGCGTCTCACGGTGGGTTGCGATGGTCCAGCGCGAGGTCGGCGAGCGTCTCGCGGCGGCTCCCGGAAGCCGCACCTACGGCACGCCGTCGGTGATCGCCCAGCTCGCGTGTGAGGTCGACGTGCTTCGGACGATCCCGCGCACTGTGTTCCACCCGGCGCCTAACGTCGACTCAGTGCTCGTGGGCATGCGCCGGCGGGGGGCCAGCGCAGACACACGCGAGCCGTCAGCGGCGCTTCGCGCGCTGGTCCGCGGCGCCTTTGCCCACCGGCGCAAGACCGTTGCCAGCTCGCTGGCACTGTCCGGCGGAGCTCCAGCCCGCTCCCGCGAGGAGATCCGCCGGGCGCTCGAGGGCCTCGGCCACCGCCCGGACGTGCGTGCCGAGCGTCTGGAGCCGCAGGATTTCCGCGCGCTCGCCCGGGCGCTCGAGCTATGAGCGCTTACCGCGCGCTCGCGCCCGCCAAGGTCAACCTCGGGTTGTTCCTCGGGCCGAAGCGGCCGAGCGATGACAGGCATGAGCTGGTGACGGTGATGCAGTCGATCTCGCTGGCCGACGAGCTGACGCTCGAGTACGCGCCATCGAGTGTGAGCGACGACGAGGTCATCTGCCCCGGCGTGGCCGCCCCGCCGCAGGAGAATCTGGCGGCGGCGGCGCTGCGGGCCTTTCGCACGGCTACCGGCTGGGACGCCCCGTCGCTTCGGCTGAGGATCCTCAAGCGGATACCGGTGGCGGCCGGGCTGGCAGGGGGCTCGGCCGACGCGGCCGCCGCGCTGCGCCTAGCCGCGAGGGCATCGGGTCTCGGAGACGAGGAGCTGTTGCGCGAGCTCGCCGCCGAGCTGGGCGCCGACGTCCCCGCTCAGGTCCGCCCGGGTCGCTGGCTTGCCACCGGCGCTGGCGAGCGCCTGCTCGGCTTGCCCGACCCGAACCCGCCGCTCGGCCTGCTCGTGCTGCCGCTAGCGGCGGAGCTCTCGACCGCGAGAGTGTATGCGGAGGCCGACCGATTGGGCGCGGGGCGTGGGCGCCGGGAACTCGACGATCGCCGCAGGCAATTGCGCCGGGCGCTGGAGCTCGGGGCACCCGTACCCGCGGCGAGAGAGCTGTCGGCCAACGACCTCCAGCGGGCCGCTATCTCGCTGTGTCCTGAGATCGCCGCTGTGCTTCAGCAGACCCAGCAGGCGGGAGCAGAGCAGGCTCTCCTGAGCGGCTCGGGGCCAACCGTCGTGGGGCTCTTCTCCCGCGCGAATGCCCTCGGACGGGCCGAGCGCGCGGCTGGGGAGTTGATCCAGCGCGTGCCGGCGCCGATCAGTGCACGCTCGGTCGACGCCGCTTTCGGCCAGGCCGTGCCCGTGGCTGCGCCGGGGTGACGCCGCCGCAGCTTCGGACCGAACTGCGCATTGGGGGGCACGCGGGTCCTTCCGTGCAGACGAGCGACATCGTCGTGCGTCACAATCATGGCCGGAAGACGCAATGAGCAGAACAGCCATCAACGACCTCGTCGCAGTCTGTGCCGGCACGTTCGGCCTGGCGCTATACGCGGGTCTGATCCTGGTACCCGCGTGGACCGCATACTCGCGCCTTTGGGAACGGCTGGCGGCGACGGTCCTGTCGCTGTACGTGCTCGCTGTGCTGGCTGGCGTTGGAGTGGCCGGGGCGCTCGCCGTCGTCTACTTCTGGGGCTAGCCGCGTGTCTGACCTCGCGGCGCTGGACGCGATCACCGAGGCGGTCGAGTCGGGCGCGGGGCTCCCCGAGGTCGTCCGAGCCGCGGCGCGCGCGCTCGAGGGGAGCCTGGCGGTGACCGACGCCTGGGGGGCCACGCTTGCCGTGGCGGCCAGATCGCCGGCGGAGGAGCGCTCGCTGCTGTCCCAGGGCAAGGGGGTGGACAGCATTCCGCTGCGGGTCGCGGACACCGTCGTGGGAGCGCTGCACATGCGCGCCAAGACCGAGCCGAGCGCGTCCATGCGCAGGCTGCTGGCCACGATGATCGCCTCCGAGGTCGAGCGGGTGAGGGCGCCGGAGCGGGTCTCGGAGTCCGCCGCTGCCGACTTCCTGCGCGCCGTGCTCGGGCGCGAGCTGAGCGAGCGCGAGGAGCTGCTGGCGCGCGCGAAGGAGCTGTCGCTGGACATCGAGGACGGGGCGAGCATGATCGTCGCGCGGGCGCACCCGCAGGTGCCGACCGACGAGGGCTGGCGTGGGCGCGTGCGCGCGGTGGCCGAGCGCGGCGCGCGGGCGGTCGTCAGCCGCTCGATCGCCGCGCTGTCCGAACGCGAGGGCATCCTCGGCGCAGAGGTGCTGCTGCTGGTGCCCGGCGGCGAGGAGGCCACGGCCGCCCGTGCGGTTGACGGCGTCCTGCGCGAGCTGGAGGCGGGGCTCGCTGGCTACACATTTGCGATCGGGCGCAGCCGGATCGCGGAGACGCCAACGGACCTGCCACGCGCCGCCAGCGAGGCGCTGCTGGCAGCGAACGTGGCCCAGGGGTCCGCAGATGGTGCGGCGCTCGCCTTCGAGCAGACCGGGGCCTACCGGCTGCTGCTCTCGGCGATGAGCGAGAACCCGGAGGAGCTGCAGCGCTTCTACGCCGAGACGGTCGAGCCGCTGGTGGCCTACGACGAGCAGTACGAGACCGATCTCGTGGGCACGATCGAGGCCTTCCTGGGGGCGGACGGCAACGTCGCCGGCACGGCGCAACGGCTGTTCACTCACCGACACACGATCTACTATCGCCTGGAGCGGGTGCGCGAGCTCTCCGGACACGACGTCAGCTCAAGCGACGGTCGCGAGAAGCTGAGTCTCGGCTTGAAGGCGATGCGAGTGCTCGGAATACCCTCGGTGGGCGGGCCGGCGTCGGAGGCGGGCGCGGAAGGCGGCCGCGTACCGCGCCGCCCCGGCACAGGCAACTAGAGTCAGCGCGCTCCGAACTCGACGGCATAGATCGCGCCGAGGCGCCCGTGTTGAAGCACGGATGGCAGCGTCGCCGCGACGCCCACGCCGACGTCATGGAAGTCGCCGGCGAGAATGACCGCGCGGTGTGGAGGCGAGTCCATCCACGTCGCCACCATGTTCGCGGGAGTGGAGTAGGCGCCCGTTGCCCAGCCGATGTTCTGGCCGGTGTACAGGCTCGCGGCGCGCACCGCATAGCGGCTCGAGGCGATCAGCTTCCCGGGCGTCTGCCCGGATGGACCGACGTCGGCGAAGTAGTTCCAGCGAACCATCTCGTCCACCTGGCCGGCGGCGACTCCCTGAAGGTAGCGGTTGACGTGCAACGGCCGCAAGCGATACGCGGCGCGCACGCCGTTGATCAGGCAGGCGGTTGCGGCCTCGACGGGGGCGGAGTTGGCCGCGCTAGGGCGCAGGTTGGCGCCCGGGCATGGAACCGATGCGCGCTCGGCGAGAGCTGCGGCCCCCGCATCCGCTGCGCCGGGCCCGAGCGCGCCCACGAGTAGCGGCAGCGCGGCCGAGAGCGAGGCACCGATGTTCCGCCACGTTGTCCTTACTCTCCCCGACAGAGTGCAGGCATGGTTGCAGAATCTCTGGATGACAGCGTTCTTGCGTTCGACGCGCCCCGTCTGGGCGGGCAGTGCCAGCGGGCGAGAGCCTCAGCGGCGGGCTTCGCTCTACCAAGACCGCCTTGGTCGCATGCACGTGAGACGATGTAGCCGCCCTTGGGGGGTCGTCCAATGGCAGGACATCAGGTTTTGGTCCTGAGAATCGGGGTTCGAATCCCTGCCCCCCAGCTAGCTGCGCAAGGCTGGCGCTCCAGCTCCAGGGCGCCGCAGCCCGGATTCCGGCGGGCCTCGACTACGGACCCCGCCGGGGCTAGGGGCGCCGGTATTGCGGGGCGAGTGAATAGCATCTCTGTCGTGGCCGCTCCGAACGTCCTGATCCTCGCCGCGGGGCAGGGCACGCGCATGCGCTCGAACACGCCGAAGGTCCTGCACGAGGTATGCGGCAGGCCAATGGTGCTGTGGCCGGTGCGGGCGGCGCTGGAGGTGGGGCCGCGGAAGGTCATCGTCGTCGACTCTCCGCAGCGGGCTCTCGAGCGCGTCTTGCCGGAGGGCGTAGAGCTGGCGGTGCAGGAGCGCTCCAACGGCACGGGCGGCGCCGTCCTGGCAGCGTTCTCGCACCTGGAGGCAGGCTCGCATTCCGAGCTGGACGCGGGTGCGCCGCTTGTGATCCTGAGCGGCGACGTGCCGCTCGTAAGCGCCGCGGCCATCCGGGAGTTGATCGCCGCGCACGAGGAGGGTGGCGCTGCCGCCACGATTGCCACGACGATCCTCCAGGACCCGCGCGGCTACGGGAGGGTCGTGCGCGGGCCGAGCGGCGCGGTCGAGCGCGTGGTCGAGACCAAGGAGGTCGGCGACGCCACCCCGGAGGAGCTTTGTATCGCAGAGGTCAACGCGGGCATCTATGCGTTCGACGCGGTTGCGCTGAGGGAGGCGCTGCCGCGCCTGGGCGCGGACAACGCGCAGGGCGAGCTGTACCTGCCGGAGGTGCTCGACCTACTACGCGCAGACGGGCGCGCGGTCGCGGCCCACGCCGTCGAGGACCCGAGTCTGATGCTTGGCGTCAACGATCGGGTGGCGTTGGCAAGCGTGAGGAAGCTCGCCCAACAGGCGATCCACGAGCGGCACATGCGGGCCGGCGTGGGCATCGTCGATCCCGGCGCCACGGCGATCGACGTGGACGTGCAGATCGGGCAGGACACCGTGATCGAGCCATTCACGACGATCAGAGGGAGCACGAGGATCGGGGCGGGCTGCACGGTCAGCCACTCCTACCTGCTGGATTGCGTGCTCGAGGACGGCGTGAGCGTCGGGCCGTTCGCGTACCTGCGCCCCGGAGCCGTCGTGCGCGCGGGCGCCAAGGTGGGGACGTTCGTGGAGGTGAAGAACTCCGACATCGGCCCGGGGGCGAAAGTCCCGCACCTGTCCTACATCGGCGACGCGGACGTCGGCGAGCGGACGAACCTCGGCGCGGGGACGATCACGGCCAACTACGACGGCAGCGAGAAGCACCGCACGACGATCGGCGAGCGCGTGCACGGCGGCGTGGACGCTTCACTCGTCGCGCCGGTTACGGTCGGTGACGACTCTTACATCGCTGCGGGGTCGGTCGTCACCGAGGATGTGCCGGCGGGCGCGCTGGCGATGGCAAGGGCCAGGCAGAAGAACATCGAGGACTATGCCGAGCGCCGGCAACGCCGTTTACACTCCGAGGAGAGATGAGCAGCGTGATCGACACGCGCACGCAGTCCTCGCGGGCGAGCCTGCCGATCGACTACAACAAGCGGTTGATGCTGTTCAGCGGCCGGGCGAACCCGCAGCTGGCGGTGGACATCGCCGACAAGCTCGGCGTCGAGCTCGGCCCGGTGACGTTGAAGACGTTCTCCAACGGCGAGGTCTACTGCCGCTATGGCGAGTCGATCCGCGGCGCGGACGTCTTCATCGTCCAGTCCACGTGCGGCAACGCCGAAACGGGGGTTACGGCGAACGACTCGCTGATGGAGCTGCTGTTCATGATCGATGCCGCCGTCGGCGCATCGGCACACCGGGTGATCGCGGTGACACCGTGGTTCGGGTACTCGCGCCAGGACAAGAAGTCGGCCCCGCGCGAGCCGATCTCCGCGCGCCTGGTCGCACGCATGCTGGAGGCTGCGGGAGCCGACAGGGTGCTGACGATGGACCTGCATGCGGGCCAGATTCAGGGGTTCTTCCAGAAGCCCGTGGACCACATGACGGCTCTGTTCATGCTGACGCAGTACTTCGGCGATCTCGGGCTATCCGACCTCGTGGTGGTGGCGCCGGATGCCGGCAGGGTGAAGCTCAACAAGAAGTTCGCCTCGAAGATCGGCGCTGAGCTGGCGATTCTCGACAAGGAGCGTCCGGCTCAGCAGGTTGCCGAGATCGGGTATGTGATCGGCGACGTGAAGGGCAAGACGGCGGTGATCGTCGACGACATGATCGACACGGCGGGGACGCTCAAGGCGGCGGCCAAGACGGTCAGCGAGGAGGGCGCGGCCAGGGTGTATGCGGCGGCGACGCACGCGGTCTTCTCGGGCGACGCATTTGAGAACCTGAGAACTTCGAGCCTTGAGGAGATCGTGGTGACGGACACCATCCCGATACGGCCCGCTCGCCCGGAAAACATCCGCGTGCTGCCGTGCGCGGAGCTCCTTACCGATTCGATTCGGCGGATATTCGTCGACGACTCGGTGAGCGAAGTGTTCGGCGGCGAGAACCAGCTGTTCTAGCCAGCAGCCGCCTTGCGAGCCGAGAAATGGCTCTACAGAGCGGTGACGGGCGTGGGAGCCTCGTCATTTGTCAGCGGATTGTCAACGAGAATCGCAGCCACCGCTTCTGCGGCTGCCGTCCGGTCGCGGCGGCGTGATCGGATCGGCACATGCGTGCCCGCGCGTTTGTAGTCTTGCGGTGTGAGGTTCCGAATTGCGCGTCATTCAGGGTTTGCCGCCCCCGCCGATGCCATGGAGTTGCTATTGCGGCGCCTGGGAGCCCAGCGCGATGAAGTCTCGTTCGCCATGGTGGGCGCTGAGATCAGGGCTACATGGGAAGAGCGCGACGGCGACTCAACAGCCCGAGAAGATCGAGTTGAGATCGAGCGGCGGGCCACCGTGGACCTTCTCTGCGACGTCTGCGAGCGCGCCCCTGAGCTCGAGTCGGATTGGTTCGCCGTTAGCTACTTGGGCTAGCGGGTGGGAGCACGCGGGCCGAAGCGCCGCAAAGCGCACGGACTGGGCCGATTCGCGCCCTACGAGTGGCGGTGCGACATGAGCCACGTCGCGGCAAACCCGACTAGCACGGCGAAGATTGCCATGAACACGACCCAGAGGGTCCAAATACTTCCCACCATCACAGCTACTCCTTTCTTGATCCGAGAGTACGTCCCGGTGTGCCCGCGGGCAACCGGGAAACACCGCACGGTCAAGGTGGCTAACTACGGACGGTTGGCGGGCAGCGAACGCCGCGACCGGGGCGGGCTATGACGACCCGCGCCTGCCTCGTCTGCGGCGCGTCGCTTGAGGGCCGTCGCCGGGATGCCCACTGCTGCTCGACCGGTTGCCGTCGCGAGGCGAGCCGGATACGGGCCGTCCTCGCCGGCCGAGCAGACGGTCCCTACGCGACCATGGAGGCTCTCGCCCAACGGCGGCAGAGGCGTGCAAAACGCCGCTGAGGGGCGCGTGGCGTCCGCGCCTCCGGCACTGGCTGTCATCGACGCAAGGCGTCTGCGAGTGCGAAGCGACAGCTCGACACGCCGTGCGAGATGGTGGCCCGTGCTGCGACGCACAGACCACCACCCCGGCTGCTGCTAGCCGTCTATTGGTCTAGTAGCGGAACCTAACCCGCCACGCTTTGCTATTGCCGCTGGTGCCGGTTGCTGTGACCTTGACCTCGATGTTGGCCCCGGCCGCCGCACTACCGCCGACTTCGGCATTTTCGCAATCGTTTTTGGTCGTGCTATTGACGGTGCACGAGAGGAGTGTCGCCCCCGTCGTGTTGTCTATGACCGAGACAAGCACGGTGTCCGCGCCCGTCACCGTGGCGCTCGTGTCCGCGGCCAGGTCGCTCACGGTCGCCCCGTTTGCTGGCGTAGGGCCGTCTAGGAGCGTGCTCACAGAGTAGCCTTTGATCGGACCGGGGCAACCGGCGTGTCCCGCCGGCCCCATTTCGATCGACTTCAGACAGTCGCCGGTCGGGACAGCCGTCCTGCTGACGAATGTCGCGATCGCGGAGTTGCCACCCCCAGAGCCTGTGGGGTTGCATCCGAGCTGACCTTCTTCGCTGACCGTCACCGTACACACGGGAGTGTTAGTCGTTTTTTTGTATATGCCGGCCATGAAGGCCCGCGTCTGCGTTTTTTCGGTGCCGATGCGGGTTGTGTCTGCTTCGGTGGCCGCCCCTGCGTTGGAGATGTCGATGTTACAAGCAGGTCGACCCCGGAGTCGAGATCGACGAGGCGCAGCGGCCTGAACTGATAGAGGCACTGCGGGACCACACGGCCGTAACCGCGGGGCAGGTCCAAAGCGCCACCAGGAGGGGCACACGGTCACGGCGCGCAAGTACGCCCGTGACCTTTCCGAGCTGACCGCGTTCATGGAGACGCTGAGCGAGCAGGTGGCGGCATGACGACCGCGACCGGGGGAGCACGACCCACCTGACGCTCGAGCAGGCCGGGCTGGCATACCGCATGATCCATTCGCACCTGCTGGGCCTACAGATCAGCGACCCCGTCGAAGTCGAGCGGAAGATGGACCACCAGCTAGATGTCGATTGGACACGGCACCAGGGCGCGAAGCTCACGCTCTGCGCTCGCGTGCTTGACAGCGTCGGGCGCGGCGAGCTTCCCGTTGACAATGACGTGGTCGACCTGCTCGTCGAGTGCGAGAAGGTTGCAAACGACGCCGTAGAGGCCGACCGCAGAGGTCACCGCTGCGACTTCGCCGACTCTCAGGAACGGCTGGCGATGGTGCGGGTCATCCTCGACGTCGCGCGAGCACGGCGCGAGGGAGGCGATGCTGATGGCTGACAACCCAGACACCGCGCCGTCCGATTGACCTCTCGTCCTTGTTGGGGCTTCTACGCATCCGACGGACGTGTTCGATTTGCGGGCGACTGCGTGGATCTAGAGGAGACTGTGGCGATGAGCGACCCAACCAACCCCGCCACGATCGACCGCGACACGCATCTCATTGGGCTCACGGCGATTGGCGTCGACTTGTACGAAGATGGCCCGGACCCCGAGCCGGAATCGATCCTCGCGGCC
>Ga0182024_10007378_pt1 | contig 23710 bp, 20 predicted proteins | sample P32metaG_FD_120480 | JGI IMG/M metagenome (GOLD analysis project Ga0182024, IMG submission 120480) | Permafrost microbial communities from Stordalen Mire, Sweden - P3-2 metaG (Illumina Assembly) | ecosystem: Environmental > Terrestrial > Soil > Wetlands > Permafrost | place: Sweden: Stordalen... | reverse complement strand
TACAAGCTGCGCAAGGGCCGAATCATCGAGGCGTCGCTGATCGGCGGTGTGCTCGTTCTCGCGGCGACATTTGCCGGGGCTTCGATTTCACGTAGTTCGCTCGGAAGCTGGTTCGACTTGTCGACGTGGCAGATCACGCTCTGGATGGCGATCTATGGATTCTTCGCCGCGGTGCTGCCGGTCTGGGTGCTGCTCGTGCCGCGGGATTATCTGAGCAGCTTCCTTAAGATCGGCACCATCGCGATTCTCGTCGGCGGCGTCATCGTCGCCAATCCGAAGTTTGAAGCGCCGGCGATCAACCACGTCTTTCTGCACGGCGGCCCGACTGTGCCCGGCAACATTTTTCCGTTTCTCTTTATCACGATCATGTGCGGAGCGATCAGCGGATTTCACGCGCTGGTCAGCAGCGGCACGACGCCGAAGATGGTGCGGAAAGAATCCGACGCCCGCATGATCGGCTATGGCGCGATGCTCATGGAAGGACTGGTTGGCGTTGTTGCGCTGATCGCCGCGACGACGCTGCCGGTTCGCGATTATTACGGCATGAACACGGCGCTAGCGGACGCGCCCAGGTACGAGCAACGCATTCTGCAGATTTCGTCGGTCGAACACTCGGCCGATAGCCTTCCAGTTTACGAGCAGCGCACACAGGAAACATTGCGCGGCCGAACGGGCGGGGCGGTGACGTTGGCTGTCGGGATGGCGCATATCTTCGATCAGGCGGCGGGACGATTCATGGCCGGCAGCCAAGCCCGGCTCGAGTCGCTTTGGAAGTACTGGTACCACTTTGCGATCATGTTCGAGGCGCTGTTCATCTTGACGACGATCGACGCCGGCACGCGTATCGGCCGGTTCCTGCTTCAGGAAGTGCTGGGCAAAACGATTCATCCGAAGCTGGGGCAGAACGATTGGCCACCGGCGGCGATTCTCAGCACGCTGCTGATCGTCGCGGGGTGGACCTATTTCATCAATGCCAATGAGATGAAGATCATCTGGCCCATGTTCGGCATCTCAAATCAGATGCTGGCCGTCATCGCGCTGGCAGTGCTCAGCGCATATCTGGCAAACGAGGGCCGTGCGAAATATCTGTGGGTGACGGTGCTGCCGATGCTTTTCGTTGCGACGACGACCTTCAGTGCCGGCGTGGAGATGCTTCGCACGCAATGGATGGGCATCAGCACACAGCTTCATAATGATCCAGCCATTCGCAACGGAACAATTCTGTCGCGATCGATCGTGCTCGGCAGCCTCGTGCTTCTCATGATGACGCTGGGCGCGATTGTGGTCCTTGCCGCTGCTCGGCGAATTTGGATCGTGCTTGGCGGTGAGATGCAGTTTGCTCCCGTCCCCCAAGCTGTCGCGGACTGATCTGGCCCCTACAATTCAAGTCTATGGCCAAAGCGAGAACGCAGTTCCTGTGCAATCAATGCGGCAGCGTTCATCTAAAGTGGCTTGGAAAATGCCCCGACTGCGGCACTTGGGATGCCCTGGAGCAATACACCGCGCCGACGCCGGATGCGCGAGCGCCCGTCACGCAGAGTGGCGACGTCGCGCACGGTGGTGAAGTGCTGACGCTGGCCCAGATTGACGAAGCCGAAGCCAAACGCACGCCGACGGGGATTAGTGAATTCGATCGCGTGCTCGGCGGCGGGATTGTTCCGGGGTCGGTGATTCTGGTCGGCGGGGAGCCGGGCATTGGGAAGTCGACATTGCTGCTCCAGGTGGCGCATCGGGTGTCGGCATCGAAGGACACGGGCAAGAAGATCGCGCCCGGGCAACGCGTGCTTTATGTCACCAGTGAAGAATCGGCCCGGCAGACCAAATTGCGCGCGGGTCGGCTCGGTGTGGAGTCGGCGGATAATCTGCTGGTCCTGGCCGAGACCAATGTCGAGCGCATCGTCAATCAGATCAATAAAACGCAGCCCGCGGTTGTCGTGATCGACTCGATTCAGATGATCTATAAGCCGACGCTTCCCGCGGCGCCGGGATCAGTCACGCAGCTTCGCGATTGCTGCATGGAGCTGGTTTACCTGGCGAAAGCCAGCAACATTGCCGTGGTGCTGGTGGGGCATATCACTAAGGCGGGGACGCTGGCCGGGCCGAAGATCATCGAGCATATCGTCGACACCGTCATTTATTTCGAGGGCGATCGTTTTCACTCGCATCGCATCGTTCGTTGCGTTAAGAATCGCTTCGGCAGCACGCATGAAGTCGGACTTTTTGAGATGACTGGCAGCGGTTTGCGAGAAGTCCTCGATCCCGGAAACCTCTTCGTTGAACACTATGGCCCGCAAGGCGCGCCGAGTGGATCGGTCATCACAGCGGCGATGCAGGGAAGCCGGGTGCTGCTTGTGGAAGTGCAGGCGCTCACAGCGTCGAGCGTGATCGGCGCCGCCAAACGAAAAACCAGCGGCGTCAGCAGCGATCGCGTGGCGATGATTATCGCCGTGCTCGAGAAGCGTGCGGATATGCGACTGGCGGCCGACGACGTGTTCATCAACATCGCGGGCGGCGTGAAGATCATGGAACCGGCGATCGATCTCGCGATCGCGCTGGCGATCGCGTCGGCTCACTTCAACCGTCCGCTGCCGAATGGAACGCTGGCGGTGGGTGAGCTGGGCTTAGGCGGGGAAGTGCGCTCGGTGCCGCAGTTGGAGAATCGACTGCGTGAAGCATCCCGCCTCGGCTTGGGCCACGGGATCGTCCCGCACATCGGCGCGACGATCCCGAAGCTCGGCGGCATGGCGCTGCATGAGGTGCGACGCCTGTCGCAGGCATTGGCCGACTTGTGATTACTTGATGAGGCGGATTGCGAAAGGATAGCGGTAGGCGATGCCTTCTTTGGCTTTCATGGCGGCCATGATGCAAAGAATAATCGCTCCGACTCCCGCTGCCAGTATCACGAGACTCAGTAAGCAGCCGAGGATGAATCCGAGCACCGGAATAAAGTGCAAAACGATGTCGACGATGACCAGCCCAACGACGGCAATCACAATGGTGATCAGGAAATTCAAAGCTTCCTTAGCCTGATCCGCAACGAAGGGCATCTCATCCTTCTTCATCAGCCAAATAATGAGCGGCGGAACGGGCCCGAGAATACCAAGCAAGTGGGCGAGCATTGCCATCTGCTTGGCGGCGGCATCTGGTTCCGGACCCGAGTACGGCGAGGCTGGGGTGCTATATGGAATTCCGGGCGGAACAGCCGGCGGTGGGGTGGGGTTCGTCTCTGACATTCTCACTTCCCTTTGTCTGGACAGAACTTAGTTCTCAAGAGCTTGCTTAATCTTGCACGACATGATTTTGAAATGCAAGTAATTTTCAGGACATGGAATATAGTCACAAGCCTGTTGACTTTGTTCGCAGAAGCGCTTGCCACTGGCGCTGCAACCGCTGGACGGAGACCGGCGTCGCGGCGCGTAGTTCCTGGGCGAATACGGAAACGCGAAGCTCTTCAAGCTGCCAGCGGAAGTCGATGAACTCATCGTCGATCGTACCCGCCTGGCGACGCCGGCGCTCCTCATCTTTATAGCTCGACCACAGCGGACCGACTTCCTTCAACCCCTGCACGTCGCGCGTCAGCCCCGCATTGGAAAGCTTCTTCAGTCGCAGCAACAGGGCCGACAGGTAACGGGGGATGCGCTGCAGATACTTGAATTGCGTGCGCGATATGAACCCGCCGTGGATCAGGTGCGCCAGCTGGTCGCGCATGTCGCGGATCGAATCCATCGCCATTGGCGGGAACTCATCGGCAATCGATATTTCCAAAGATTGATTCGCGTCCAGGATCTGACGCACGAGTTCAATAACCTCAGTCGCCGCGGAAGAGAGTCGGCGCCACGCGTTTTCCGCGGCTGCCGCGAATGCGCCGTGGGTGCGAATCGCCGCGGGGTCGGCATCGCCAAAAAGTGCTCGATCGGCAATCGCCACGATCAACTCATCGGTTAGATCTTCGCCTCGGCCAATCGTCGCATAGAACAGAGACATGCGTTCCATCGAAGCGATTGTCCGCTCGAGATATCGCATCTCTTCGCGCACCTGCAACATAAACAGCCGACGTATCCCGACCCGGGTTGACTCGAGCGCAGCGCTTCTTGATTCGAGCAGCCGCAATGAAACCGAATCACCGGCGTCAATGAGGGCGGGGTAGCCGTTGACGGTGACACCGCCGTGGCTGATCTCGACCGATTCCGGGAGATCGCCAAATTCCCATCGCTTCAGCCCGTCGCGATTCCACCGTGGTGGGGGATTGGCGGTGAAGCTGGCACGGGCGCGAAGGCCCAGTTCGCGCCGGATGCGCGACAGGTCGCGCCCCATCGCGATCTCCTTGCCCTCGGCGTCGACAATGCGAAAGTTCGTCTGCAGATACGTCGGCAGCATGCCGGGCTTAAAATCGGTGGCGTGAACTGGTTCTCCACCGGACTTGCCGAGATATCGCGCGAGCGCGTCGAGCACCGGCCCGTCGGCGGGTTTCAGTTCAGCCGCGGCGGCGTTCGCATAATCAGGGGCGGGTACGAATTTCACGCGTATATTCCGCGACAGCGTCCGGATGAGCGTGAGGAACATCTCCTGGCGGAACCCCGGCACGAGCCAGTCGAATGGCTCGGTCGGCAGGTCGTTCAGCGCTGCCAGCGGAATCGTCGCTGTGACGCCGTCGGCGCGATCACCCAGTTCGTAGCAATACTCCAGCGGGATGGTGACCGGGCCGATCGCAAGCTCGTCCGGATATAGCTCCGCGGTGACGCCCATTGCCGGATGCAGCATCAGGTCCTCGCGCGCCATGAACAGCAGCTTTGGGTCTTGCTTTTCGGCGACACGCCGCCATTTTTCGAACTCGTCGGCAGTGTAGATGCGCGCGGGAATGCGCGCGTCATAGAACGCGAACCGCGCTTTTGGATCGACAAGCACATCGCGACGCCGAGCCTTGGCTTCAATGCTCTGCACATAAGCGATCAGTTTTTGATTGTGCTCGAAAAATGGAGCGCGAGTTTGAAAATCACCGAGCACCAGCGCGTGCTGGATGAAGATCTCTCGGGAGAGCTTCGGATCGATCGGGCCGTAATGGCCCTTGCGAGCCGAGACCAGCGTGAGGCCTTGCAGCGTCACTTTTTCCATCGCGAGCACGCGGCCGATGTCGCTTTGCCAATGCGCGTTGGTCCAGTCGCGCTTAACCAAATGGGATGCCGCCCGCTCGATCCAGAGCGGCTGGGCCGGTGCGACGGTTCGCGCGTAGAGTTTTGTGGTTTCCACGACTTCGGCTGCCATCACCCAATGCGGCTTGCGACGGAAAAGCGACGAACCGGGAAAGAGGAAAAACTTCTTGCCGCGTACACCGATGTATTCGCCGGCGTCGGCAAGCGTGCCGACGTTGGCCAACAACCCCGTGAGAAGCGCGCGATGAATCGCATCCTGCCGAGCGGGATGCAGATCAAGGGTCGGAATGTTTTCCTCGGAATCGTCCATGAGCGGTAATTGAAGGACGATCCCCGAAGCGGATCAAATACGTGGCGATTAGAAGCCGGTTTGTGCCGCCTCGACGGCTTTTAGCATCGCGCGGGCTTTGTTCATCGTCTCTTCGTACTCGGCTGACGGGACAGAATCGGCAACCACGCCCGCGCCGGCCTGGACGTCATAGACACCGTTCTTCCAGACGATGGTCCGAAGGGCTATGCAGGTATCCATGTTGCCGGCGTAGTCGAGGTAGCCGACCGCACCGCCGTAGGGTCCGCGGCGCGTTGGTTCCAGCTCGTCGATAATTTGCATCGCGCGAATCTTGGGGGCGCCGCTGACAGTGCCAACCGGGAGCGAAACGCGAAGCGCATCGAGCGCGGTCTTGTCGGGAGCGAGATCGCCGGTGACGTTGGTCGTGATGTGCATCACGTGGCTGTAGCGTTCGACGGTCATGCAATCACTGATCTTTACTGAGCCGATTCGTGCAACGCGACCGACGTCATTGCGATGCAAATCGACGAGCATGATGTGCTCGGCTCGCTCCTTTGGATCAGCCAACAACTCTGCCTCGAGCGCACGATCTTCTTCGGGAGTGGCGCCGCGCCGACGGGTTCCCGCCAACGGTCGGCTGGTGATTTTGCCGTCAGCAACCCGGCAAAGAATCTCGGGGCTGGAGCCGATCAGCGTGCAGGCAGGGCTCTTCAAATAGAACATGAACGGCGACGGATTGATGATTCGCAGCGCGCGATAGACGTTGAAGGGATCGGCATCACTGGGAACGCGAAGTCGCTGGCTTGGCACGAACTGAAAAATGTCGCCCGCTTTAATGTACTCCTGACCCTGGCGAACGGCGGCTTCAAAAGCAGCGCGGGTGAAATTGCTCTCGAATTTCAGCGTTGATGGGCCGTCGGTGGCGATTTCGCTGATCGTCTGCGACGCGGGCTGTTGGAGGCGCTGTACGATCGCGTCAATTCGCCGACACGCGGCTGCATAGGCTTCCTTCGGCTCACTATTCTTGGTCAGGTCGGCATTGGCGACGACCTTCAGCGTCTTATCCACGTGATCAAAGATCACAGTCTCGCCATATAATCCAAAAAGCAGGTCGGGCAGGCGGCGGTCATCCCGCGGCGGGTTTGGAAGCTGCTCGCCCTCGAAGTAGCGGATCGTGTCGTAGCCGGCGTAACCCACCAGGCCGCCAGTGAAGGCGGGGAGCTTGCCGTTGCGGTGAAAGCGGACCTTTGGCAGAAGCTCCTGGAGGTCATGCAGTGGGTCGCGGGTCGTGAATTCGCGATCGCTTCGCGTCGAAGCATCCCAGATACGCGCTTTGCCGCCGAGCACCTGATAAACCAGCGCCGGGGCGGTTGCGATGAAGCTGTAGCGGGCGATCTGTTCTCCGCCGACCACGCTTTCAAGCAGGAACGCGTGGTCGTCGCGCCCAAGCACCTGAAAAGCGCTGACCGGCGTCAGGCAGTCGGCCAATAACTGCCGATAGACAGGAATAACATCCGCATCGCGCGCCGCGGAGACGAACTGTTCAATATCCGGGAAATACCGTCGCATCGGACGAATTGTAGTATTTGTTGACGCCGGTGGTTAGGCCGGCGGCAAAGTCGAGGATTATGCGCTTTCAAATCGTGACGCGGCGAACGTTCAGTGCGGCCCACGCGCTGAAGTTGTACGACGGCTCGATGGAGCCTACGCACGGCCACAATTGGCGCGTGCACGTGACGGTGTCAGCCCCGCAGCTCGATGCGATGGGCGTGGTGATGGATTTTCACGAACTGGAGCGATTGTTGGATGGGATCATAGGGCCGTTGCACAACCGGCATCTGAACGAAACCGAGGCGTTTGCCGCGCGTAATCCTTCGGCGGAAAACGTGGCGGCGTATATTGGTGAGCGATTGAAGCTTCCAGTCGGCGTATCATTGATATCGGTTGAGGTATTTGAAACCGATGAGAACTCGGCGGTGTATCGGCCGTAAAATCAATGTCATTCGTTGACGCTGGCATGCCGTGCAAATACGATTCGTGGTGCGTCGGAAAGGCTCACTCCCCAAATGAAGTGTGACAACTGCAACAAGACCGCCACCGTGCACCTGACGGAACTCAAAGGCGGCAAGAAGATCGAGAAGCATCTCTGCGAACAATGTGCGGCTCAGAGCGAGGGTTTGCCGGTAAAGAGCCACATGCCGATCAACGAACTGCTGACAAATTTCGTCATGCAGCATTCGAATCTGCAAAAAGAAACAACCTCCGGTTGCGAAGCCTGCGGCATCACCTGGGCTGAGTTTCGGCAAAATGGACTACTTGGCTGTGCCGATGATTACACGGTCTTTGAGCGAGATCTAACGCCGCTGCTTCAACGGGCGCATGAAGGCGCGACACATCACGTTGGGAAGGTTCCGACGCGTCGCGGCGGGACCGGTGTGCCGGTCAAGCGGCAGGTGGATGTCACCAAGATTCGCAAGGAACTTCAGCGCGCCGTCGAGGCTGAAGATTACGAGCGAGCCGCCAAGCTGCGCGATCAGATGCGTCAAGCTGAGAGTGAGTGACCCCGGTCTCCGCGAGTTGGAACGAAAATGAAACTGACCGATCTGACCAACCATGCCGGCGAATGGCTCCGCGGAAACGGTCCCATGAGCGAGGTGGTGATCTCGTCTCGCATTCGCCTGGCGCGGAATCTGGGTGGCTTCCCGTTCCTGTCCCGATGCACGCGACATCAGCGACAGGCCATCGAAGGCAAGGTTCGAGAGACGATTCTAAGCGCGTCAATTTCCCCCCAGATGTTGTACGTTGATCTGGAGGCCGCCCCGGAGATTGATCGACAGTTACTCGTCGAGCGACATCTGATAAGCAAGCCCCACGCGGGGGCTGAGGGAGCTCGTGGCGTAGCAGTCGGCGAGAACGAAACCGTCTCGATCATGGTCAATGAGGAAGATCACCTGCGGCTGCAAGTGCTGCGGAGCGGGCTTCAACTTGAAGAAGCGTGGGAGCAGATCAATCGCATCGACGATCTGCTGGAAAATAAACTGGATTACGCGTTCCACTCTCGCTTTGGCTACCTGACCGCCTGCCCGACGAATGTTGGGACTGGCATTCGCGTCAGCGTGATGCTGCATCTGCCGGCATTGAAGCTCACCGGCGAAATTGAAAAGGTATTCCGCGCGGCCAAGGAACTGCGACTGGCCGTGCGCGGACTTTATGGGGAAGGCACCGAAGCCACTGGCGATTTCTATCAGATCAGCAATCAGACAACGCTTGGCAAAACTGAAGAAGAGATCATCAGCGATTTCAGAAGCCTGGTTATTCCAAAGATTATTGACTACGAGCGCAGCGCCCGTCGGATGTTGCTGGATGATCGAACTATTGCACTTGATGACAAGGTATCGCGCGCGCTCGGCCTGCTACGAAGTGCGCGTTTGATGGCAAGCGAAGAGACGTTGCTGCTGCTTAGCCACCTCCGCATGGGCGTAAATCTTGGGCGTGTGAAGGATCTGGATATCCGCACGATCAATGAGTTGTTCCTCCTCACCCAGCCGGCTCATTTGCAAAAGATTCAGGGCCGAAAACTGGATGGCGACGTGCGCCGTGCCGCCCGCGCTGATTACATCCGCAAGCGGCTCGGCCAAGCCGAGTAAGTCCTTCCATTGATCTCCCGTATACTGCCCGGCTCATGATTTCGCTGGGCATCACCGATCATCTTGAGGGGTCTGCCGACCGTGACTCGCGCGAGGTTTATCGCGAAGTCTCCGAGCTTGTTCAGCGCGCTGATGACATCGGCATCCGATACTTCTGGTTTGCAGAGCATCACGCCCACGCGCACTTCGGGCACATGCCGACGCCGCTTCTATATGCGGTTCATCTGGGTCCGCGTACCCGTAAGATTGAACTCGGCACCGCGATCACATGCCTGAATCTTCACCACGCTGTGGATGTCGCTGAGCAGACGGCTGTCGCCGACGCGCTAAATAGCGGAAGGATAGCGCCGGGATTCGGCAGCGGTAGCACGCCGGAGGAGTTTTCGCTGTTTGGCTTGCCGGTGACGGACGACGCTGAGAGACATCAACGTTTCGATGACGCCCTGAAGACCATCATCGATGTATGGAAGAATCCCGTGACGTTGCCGCGATCGGCAGCCGAGCTGGCTGCGCGAAGCTGGATCGCCGTGAACAGCATCGGCTCAGCGCGGATCGCCGGAAAACACGGAATGGGAATGCTCTTCTCGCACCTCCGAACGCCGGAGCAATATGCGGAATATGCCGGGGCCTGCCGGGCCATGGGAGGCAAGGGTCGGATCGCGATCAATCGGCCGGTCTATATCGGCGACGATGATTTGCGCGCCCAGCGCGAAGCATCGGATGCCGTGCAAATACTTTGGAGGCGTTTTAAGCGGGAGGGAAAGCTCGATTCAAGAATCGAAACTGAGCCGTCATCATGGAATGAGGCATGTGGCCACCCTCTAAACTTCATCATCGGCGGGCCGGAGTCGGTTGCACGGCAACTTAATGAACTGCATGATCGCGTGCCGTATGACGTGGCGAATCTTGAAGTACGCTGGGACGGGCTAAGCCACGAAATGACGCTGCGCAGTCTCACTCGACTGGCCGAAGACGTTGCACCCCTGCTTAAGCGTTGAGTCCGGCGCTGTCATCCTCGCCGGGCCACCATGCGGCCACTGGACGATGCATGGCCGGTGCGGAAATGCCGAGCCATCCACCACAGACGGCAATCGCCTGCCGTGCCTGCTCCGGGGAATCGAATAAGCGTTCAATGTTTCGCTGATTTTTAGGACTTCGCCATGCGGCAATCAATCCGCCGACGGTGTAGATGTCGTGCATCCGGGCCAACGGAAGCGCAATCTCAAAACGTAAGATAGAGCTGAGCTGCACACCTGCGATTTCATCTGGAGTCATAGTTCGCACCGAACAAAGGACATCGCGGACGCGGCGCGGATTCGACCGTAGACGGTCGTTATAAACAGCCCGGAGTGTGAGGTCGGGAGAGAGAGGCGTTAGGAGAACCGATCCATCAGCACTCCTGCCCCGAGCCCATTCTCGCAAGCGGCGACCGTCGCATCCATGCCGCGTCGCCAGCAGCGTCAGGCGTCGGTCATCCGTCGCCTGCTTCGTTAAGATAGGGGTGAACGATAAAAAAGCAAATCTGGGTGGATGGCGGAATCCGCAAGAAACTGATCGCTGAAATAGAGCAGCCGCTTGGTTGAGCGGCTGCGGTTTATATTGGAGTTGCGGGGCCACGAATTATTCGTTGCCACTCGTCTCTTCGAGCATCTTACGGAGATAGCCGTTTTCGCGGCGTGTCGCTTCCAGATCGAACACCAGGTACTTGATGCTCAGGCGAAGGTAGTCGAGGCTCTCCTGCAGGCTGCTAACGGTCTGGCGCAGCCGCTCATGGCGTTGGCGCGTTTCGTGGGCAAGCTTTTCGAGCTTGTGTCGCTCCGTCACTGGCAGGGTGCTGATTTCGCCCATCAGCTCCGCCAACTTGGTTTGGAACTCCTGTTCGTTCATACCGAGTCCTGCCTTTTCGCCCGAGTACACCATGACCCACGCTTCAACAAAACCCGTTCCAGACCGGCGAGCGCCACAGAGACACGTCATTAAACCGCCGCGGCGGCCCGATTCCGCATACTGATGATTAAGCGGTGATTACTCTTGTGGAGCGGTTTATACGGTTTGTTTTCCAGACGCAGCTCTGAACGCATTTAGCCGTGTCGTTTCACCAGGTCGATCGGCGAATTCTGTTGCGTTCCGGCAGCATCGAGCACGCACGTCTCATAACGCCGCGCCGCGGGATTTCTTAACCTCTCGCCAACACGCTTCGGATGCGCGTGTTCCGATTATGGGCCGCGGCGGCTTGGTCGGGTTGCTCTTCCAGCACTATAATGCCGCTTGAGAATTGACCGCAATGCCAAATGCGCTTGCGACAGCCGAGTTCCCATAAACCTGTGAGAATGCGGCGAAGATAGGCCGGTCGTGGCGGAGATTCCTGATGTCACAGCAAAGCGACGATGATCTGGCCCGAGCGCTCGAAGGCCTTGGCGGCACTTCTCCCAAGCGACCGGCCGCTAAGGTTCCGCAAGCGCCCGCAAAGGCGCCGCAGCCAGTTGCACGACCCCCACAGCCCGCCGCGAAGCCGATGCAAATGCCGCGTTCCACAGTGCGCCACGCAGGTGGAACATCGAGCGTTCCCACGCCGCGCGCGGCTCGCGCCGCGACGCCGCTTGATGCGCCTGCCGCCATGGCCAGTTCGCTGGAGGCGAAGCCGGCAGAAAAACAAGTGACGAAGACTTCGAACGCTGGAGCGTCGCCGTTTCGTCGAACCATGATTCCAATCTTGTTGACGCTCGGGTTTATTCTGGTCGCATTGTGTGCGGTGCGGTTTGTGTGGAAGTCCGATGACAATCCAATGCTCGGCGTGTCGCCGATCGAGGCAGCGGTTTTTGGGGGCTTCGGGATCGTCGTCTGGGCGCTTGCGGCACTACTCATGTCGGGCGTCGCCAGGCAACTGCGAGCGTTGGCGGAGTTTAGCGCGCCAGAGCCGGCAGCGACGCCAAATCGGCCATCCAGGGTCCGCGGCCTGATTGACAACGATTCCGCAACACTTCTATGATTCACCGCAGACCTATTGATTTGCCAAGGAGACGGTCGCATGGCTGGACAAAACGTGGTTGAACTGACGGATCAGAACTTCGAACAGGAAGTGCTTAATTCGGATATCCCGGTACTGGTGGACTTCTGGGCCGAGTGGTGCATGCCGTGCCGCATGCTGGCGCCGACCATTGACAAGCTGGCGACAGATTACGCAGGGAAAGTTAAGGTTGGCAAAGTCGACACCGACGCCAACCGCGATACGGCAATGAAGTTCGCCATCAGCAACATCCCGACCGTGATCCTGTTTAACGGTGGGCAGATGGCGCAGCGATTCGTTGGCCTCAAGCAGGAGCGCGATTTCAAAACGGCTCTTGATTCCCTGGCCACCAGCAAGGCCTGATCGAAGTCATTTAAATAATAAATGTACAGACCGCGGGATGACCTTCCGCGGTCTTTTCGTGGGCTGAATTGTTTGCATCAGCTATGACTTGGCAACCACATCACGGCCATTCATGTACGGGCGCAGCACATCGGGAATGGTGATTGAGCCGTCGGCATTCTGATAGTTTTCGATGATCGGAATCAGGATACGCGGGCTGGCCACCACGGTGTTGTTCAGCGTATGGCAGAACCGCAGTTTCCCCTCGGCGTCTTTGTATCGCAGATTCATTCGCCTTGCCTGGAAGTCGTAAAGGCGAGAAGCGGAATGCGTCTCACCATAACCTGAGTCGGGATCTTTCTCATTCATCCGGCTCGGCATCCACGTTTCGACATCCATCATCGACGCGTTTTTCACGCCGAGATCACCCGTGCAGCATTGGATGACCCGGTAGGGCAGATTGAGGCGTTTAAGAACCTCTTCCGAGTAGGAAAGCATCGCTTGGTGCCATCGCTTGCTCTCTTCGACATCGTTCCGACAGATAACGACCTGTTCGCACTTATCAAACTGATGCACGCGATAAAGGCCGGCGGTGTCTTTCCCATAGGTGCCGGCTTCGCGCCTGAAGCAGGTGCTGACCGTGGTGTACTTTTTCGGAAGATCTTTTTCCTCGAGCGTTTCGCCAAGGTGAAATGCCGTGAGACCGACTTCGCCGGTCCCAGTGAGAAACTTTTCCTCGGGGCCCGGGTCGACGTCGTAAACCGATTCGCGACCCGCGGGGAAGAAGCCGGTGCCGATAAGGGCCGGCTCCTTAACAAGCACAGGAACGGTCATCGCGACGAAACCGTGTTCCTTGGTCATCATGTCCATCGAAAAGCGCAGAATCGCGTTGTGCAATTCTGCGCCGGCGCCGATGAGGAAGTACGAGCGCGATCCGGAGAGTTTCACGCCGGCTTTGAAGTCGAGAATGCCGAGCGCTTCACCCAGCTCGATGTGACTTTTTGGCTTGAACTCAAACTTTCGCGGCTGACCCCAGCGATACAGGACGACATTCTCCGACGCATCCTTGCCGACGGGAACATCATCATCAGCCGGTTGCGGAACCTGCAAGAGCAACGTGTCACGGCTTGCCTCGGCGCTTTTTGCAGCTTGCTCGGCTTCCTTCACCTTCGCGCTCAAGCCGCCAACCCGCGCGATCGCGGCTTGCTTCTGCGCCGGATCTTTCAGCTTTCCAATTTCCTTCGACGCCTCATTCTGCTCCGAGCGATATTTCTCGAACTCGCGCTGCGCCGAGAGCCGCTGCTCCTCGGCGGCCAGCAGCGCGTCGATGTCCACTTTCACGTTCTTCAATGCCGCGCCACGGCGATACTTCTCTGGGTTCTCGCGGAGGTCCTTGATGTCTACCATGCCATGTCCTTCGTCGATCCGTCTTTCGATCCGGCCGGCTGACGTTTTATCAAACGAGCCGGGATGTCGATAGTTATCGGCTAATCGGTGCGCGCAAAAAAAGGATGGGAAGATCTGAATCTTCCCATCCGAGCGTAAATCTCGTTTGCGCACGATCGCGACTACCACGCGAAGTGGGCGAACGCCTTGTTAGCGTCGGCCATGCGGTGGGTCTGCTCGCGGGTGTTCATGGCTTTGCCTTCCTTGCGGAAGGCAGCCATCAACTCGTTGGCCAAGCGCCGCGCCATCGAGCGGCCGGCTTCGTCGCGGCAGGCAGCCAGCAGCCAGCGGAACGCCAGGCTCTGCTGACGACGCTTGTTGACCTGCATTGGCACCTGATAGTTGGCCCCGCCGACGCGTCGGCTGCGGACCTCAACGTACGGCTTGATGTTGTTGATCGCGGTCTCGAACAACTCCAGCGGCTGAACGTCCTTTACCTGCTTGATCACGATGTCCATCGCATCGTAGAAGATCTTCTGCGCGACGGATTTCTTGCCATCCCACATCATGCAGTTGATGAACTTGCTGACGAGTTTGCTGTTGTAGCGCGCATCCGGCTTAAGGATATCTTCGCTCGCGGTGAATTTCTTATAGGCCATCGCTTATCTACCGTTACTTGCCTTTCTTGGCGCCATACTTACTGCGGCTGCGCTTGCGACCATCGACGCCCAGCGCGTCCAACGTCCCGCGAACGATGTGATATCGCACACCCGGCAGATCGCGAACACGACCGCCGCGAACCAGCACGATGCTGTGTTCCTGCAGATTGTGCTCTTCGCCGGGAATGTAGGCGGTGACTTCTTTGCCGTTGCTCAAACGAACGCGGGCGATTTTGCGAAGTGCCGAGTTCGGCTTCTTCGGAGTCATCGTCTTGACCTGCAGGCACACGCCACGCTTCTGCGGGCTCGCCTCGAGGTCTTTTACCTTATTAATGCGTCCGAGGCTTCGACGCGGCTTCTTGATCAACTGATTGATCGTTGGCATTCAAATTCCTTCTGGTCTCTCAATAGTGAAGCGGGGCAGTATAAGAACCTCTCTCGCCGATGGCAAGGCGCTGTTACCCTTGTTTTGCACTGGTTTTATGCTGATTCTCCCACATTTCTGTCAACGCAGCTTCCATATCCCGTGCAAAAAGTGGGGTGTTCATCAGCGTACTGGCCTGCATCCGCTGCCGCAGCGATGACCGCAAATCGGTGAGCTTTTCGGTCTGACCAGCGAGCGCGACCGCGGTGGCGATGTAATTTGCACGAGAGTCGGTGACCAGTTCGTCCAAGCCGATCGTCTTAAGAATGCTCGCTCCGCTGCGCGACACGGCTGTTTGCCCCGTTAGCGTCACTATCGGTGTGCCCATCCAAAGCGCATCGCACGATGTCGTTCCGCCGGGATAGGGGAACGGATCGAGCGCGATGTCGATCTGCTGATGCCGATCCATGTACTGCTCCATCATCTGCACGCCGACGAAGCTGATGCGGCTGGGGTCTATTCGCTGGGTTGCGAATTGCTCGGCGGCGCGATGACGATGATCGCCGTCGGGGGCGTACAGGATCAGTCGCGAGTTGTCGACATTCAAGAGAATCTCGCTCCACGCCGCGATCACGCCGGCGTTTACTTTTCCGAAGTTGTTGAGACAGCCGAAGACGATCCCATCGGCAACTTTTCGCGGCGTGATTTGCGGCGCTTCCATTGGAGGTTCGTAGCACCAGTAGCAGTGCTTCAATCGAATTGTCTTCTCGGCATACAGCGATTCATCCACGCCTGGCGGATCAAGATGCGGATCACTGATGCGATAGTCCATCGCCGTCAGTCCGGTCGTACTGCAGTAGGCGAGATAAGTCGCCTGCACTGGCGCGGGCCGGCGCGCGAAGGTCAGCAGGCGGTTTCCCTCCATGTGCATCGTGAGATCGACCAGAATATCAACGCGATCGGCGCGGATCTGCCGGCTGAGCTGGTCGTGATCGAGCTGCGCTGTTTCCCGCCAGACGTGCGATGCGGATCGCAACCTGGCCGTCATCGAATCCGGCTCAAGAACATCGCTATAGCAGTGGATCTCAAATCGTTGCGCGTCGTGTTGCCTAAGTAGCGGGCGCATAAATCGTCCGACGGGATGATTCCGAAAATCCGGCGACACGTAGCCGATGCGCAGCTTTCGACCCGAGCTGGAGTTAACAGCGTGTGGCGCCGCGACGGAAGTGATCGCCGCGGCGTAGTCATCATTCCACTGCCTATGCGCGATCAGAAGTCGATGCGGCTCGACATCGGGCTCAAAGTGCATCGCATAGACGTAATTGTTGCCAATCCGGGGATCGGGATGCAGCGCGAGAAGGTCGCGATAGATCTTCAATGCCTCGGTCACCTGACCACAGTCCTTGAGCGCGTTGGCCAGGTTGTTTTGCGCTTGCGGGAAATCAGGTTTCAGTGAGATCGCCCGGCGATAGTAATCCATGGCCTGCGAGTATTGTCCGCCGTCGCGGTAGATGTTTGCGATATTGTAGAAGGCCTCGGCGAAGTTCGGATTCAGGCGGACGGCTTCCCAAAGGTGAACTTCAGCCGCGTCTAATTGCCCGGCGCGCGAGAGCACGGTTGCAATATTGTTTCGGAAGTCGGCGTTCGCTGGCTCAAGTTCGATCGCTTTCTGGAGCGATGCGAGGCCGTCAGCAAATTGTCCTGCCTGGCAAAGAATCAATCCCAGCAACTGTTGAGCGCCGGCGTTGGAATCGTGATACCGCAGAATCTGCCGACAGAGTGACTCGGCATCGGCGCGCTGGCCGGATTGATAGGCGGACCACGCCCGCTCGAGCGCCTGTTGCAGCGTAAAATTCGGCATCGCCAGCGGATTGTATGTCCACTGGCGATGCCGTTGAAGGTGAGTTGTCGATCCGAATACTTACGAGAGGAGCTTCGCGCCCGCCCAGTCGCCGTGATCGAAGTCGATGTTGCCTGGCGTTGTGGTGTTGACGATAAGTGTCAGCGTCTGCACACCGGTTACATTTACATTGACATGGCCAACCGGGCTGGAGCCGGTGACGGTTCCGCTGTCATAGAGTACGACTCCGTCGCCGAGCAACTGGAAGTCGACGGAACCTTGTCCGTTGACCTCATCATCGATGCCAATATCAGATTGGAAGGTCGTGTATTTTCCGCCCAAGCTGTATGTGATCGTTGAGTTGGCGTGCGTGCCGATCCCCTTTTGGTAAGTCGTGCCGCGTAGCGAGATCGTGTTGCCTTTGATGCTGGCGTCCTGCTGAACGGTGCCCCAGCCAACCGTTGCGCTCGTCCACGTCAGGTCGCTCAGATAAGTTGTGGTCGACGTCGGCGTAAGCGTCATTGCGCTGCCAATGTTCGAAGCCGGCGATGGTCCAGCGCCGTCGATCGCAATTACGCGATAATAGAACGTCGTTGACGCGGCCAAACCAGAGTCACTGTACGACGTAGAATTGCCCGCGAGTGTTGTCAGCGGCGTAAAGTTTGTGCCATCGGTCGAGCGATCGACTTCGATGCTGGTCTGGCCGGCGGAGTTGTTCAGCCAGCTCAGATTGGTCTGCGAGGCTGAGACCGGAATCGCCGTCAATGTCGACGGCGCAAATGGCGCGACGAAAACTGATTGTATCAGCGCCGCACCCGCCCAATCGGCGTGGTCGTAGTCGATGCTATTGGCGATGCCGTTGGTCGCCACAAGCGTCAGTTGCTGCACGCCGGCCAGGCTTACGTTGACGTGAACGACAGGACTGGCGCCGGTTAGCACGCCGCTGTTGAAAAGCACCGTGCCGTCGCCAATCACCTGGAAGATGACCGATCCCTGGCCGTTGACTTCATCGTCGACGCCAACGTCAGAAACGAACGCGCTATATTGGCCGTTCAGGTTGTAAACGATTTGCGAAGCCGCGTGCGTGCCAATGCCGCTCGCGTATGTCGTCCCCCGAAGCATCAGTGGATTGCCCTTGATGCTCAGGTTCTTTTGGATGGTTCCCCATCCGACCGTCGCGCTTGCCCAGTTCAGCGCACTGAGATTGACGGACGTGCTTGTACCGGCCTGCGTTGTCGCAACCGCGACGTTGGATGGAAGTGACGCCCCGGCGGCGTTGGTCGCCAGCACGCGATACGAATAAGTTGTGGAAGACGTCAGACCGCTGTCGCTGTAGCTGATCGCCGCTGGCCCAAGCGTGGCGATCGCGGTGAAGTTCACGCCGTCGCTGGAACGATCGACTTCGTAACCCGTCTGGTTGCTGGCGTTGTTTTGCCAACTCAGGTTTATCTGCGATGTCGAAGCCGCACCGGCAATCAGATTGCTCGGCGCTGAGGGAACCGGGGCAGCCGAGGTATTGACCAGCTGGAACCAGTTGAAGTTAGCGACATACCCGCCGTTGCCGGTGCTATCCATCACCAACCGCACCACATGCGTGCCAGCCGTGATATTGATTCCAGATACCGACAGCGTCTGCCATGCCTGCGTCCCACCCGTGTCTGGCGCGGTCATGGCGCCGGTGGCATTGACGCCGTCGACGGTGAAGTGGAAGTTACCGCCGGTGAGCTGCCCGCTGGCGACGCGAACGTCGAGCCGATAGGAGCCGGTAGCCGGCGCATTGAACGTATAGGCGAGCCATTCCCCCGCTGTTGTCCAGCCAACGTCATATCCGCCGCCGGTGTCCGAGGTTGCTTCAATACCTGCGTCTTCAGCGGGGCGATATTGGCCGCCAGCATTACTCTTTGCAGTCGTGTAGTAACCGATGCCGTTACCGCCGTGGTCGAAATCCTCGGCCTGGATTACCGCGCCAGATGTCGAAGGCGCGCCCCAATAGGGAGATTCCTCAGAGCCGTTCGGCGTGGTGCTCCACGGCGAGTATAGGGCGTCGCCGCCGGGCAGCGTTGTCCACTGAGAACCGGAGACAACATGGCCATTGCCGTAGATTGCGTCGCCGCTTCCGGCGCCGTCACCGCTGGGACCGGAGGCATCACCCCACCAGTTGTTGCGGGCGTCAAAGGCGCCATCGTAGGCGCTGTCGTTTACCACAACCGATGTGTTCGCGCCCGAGCTCCAGCCAATGTTGTTATTATAGAAGTTGTTGTTATTGACCACGAACCCCGAGTTATCGCCCGGCACGCCCTTGTTGTCGACGGCCACGGCTGGGCCCGGGTTGTCGTAAATCGTGTTGTTCGCGATGGTGACGTTGGTATCGCCGCCCTCAAAACGCAGAGTACCGCTGTATTTGTCCTGCGAGTTGGTGATGACGTTGCCGCTGATCAGAATATCGTCGGTGTAGAAGAAGAGAACGCCCTTGCCGTTGTAGTCCATCGCGTTGTTGGTCACGCGAATATTTGACTGCAACCCAGGGACGCCGGACTCGATGGCAATTGCTGCTTCAAGGCCGGTGGTCCCGCTGCTGCCGCGATTGCCCCAGAACGCATTGGAGTCGATCGTGACGTTCGTCAGAATGTTGCCGAAGATCGTCTCGTCGGTGTAAATTCCGCGACCGCCGTTATCGCCGGCGTTATTGTTGTTGCGGAAGACGTTGTGCTGAATGACTGCGGCGTCGGTCGTGCTGTCGTTCGATAGGAACAGGCCCGAGACGTTGTTCTGAACGATGTTGTTCAGAATATGCGTGCCGGCGATGTTCGGCGCCATCACGATTCCAGCACCGTACATCCCGTCGCTGGTGTTGCCTTGAACGGTGAAGCCATCGATCGTGACGTCGTTGGCGGTAATGTAGAAGGCGCTGGTTTCGTTTGAGCCTGTGCCTGCACCGGTGACAATGGACTCGCTGGTGCCGGCCAAGCGCGTGTTGCTTCGTGCATCAATGCCGGCCTCAGCGCCCTGGATCGTCAGGTTCTTGTAGACGGTGACAAGCTCGGGATACGTTCCGGCATCGACGTTGATCGTCGCGCCCGGGCTGGCGGCATCGACCGCCGCCTGGATGGTGGAGTAAACGGCGGTGCTGCCGACGATATGAGCCGCCAACAGCAAGCGCCCCTCGAGCGTCTCGATGCCACGAAGGAGCGAAGTAGATTTAAGAACCTTCTTCGCTTTGGAAACACGATCATTGTGCCTACGCATGAACTCCCCTGAACACAATTCGTCAAACTCGGAAAAGGCTGCCCGACCGCTCGCTCCCAAATTATTGCTGGCAACCACACTGTACCCCCATGCGCCAGCGAATGCGGCCGAACGGCGGCCGACGGACGGTCTTTGGAATCCAGGCAGCGGGGAGGTGTGGAATTAATACCGAATATGCCGGCAAAGGGAGATGGGCGCATGCGGATATCTCCGCAAAGTCCGAAAATACCGCCACTCGGGAAACTTTATACTTGCGGCCGTTCGCGCTGATTCTATCCAGCTTAGTCCTGTTTGTGTCCGCCAAATTGACGTCGGCCGATGTGATTTCGATCACCCGCGGCGGAACCTATACCGGGACGTTCGAAGCCAACGGTCTCGGCCAGCCCGCTATCCGAATCGACACCGCCGACCCTGTTATCTTGAAGGATTGCACGGTAACCGGCCGCGGTCCATTTATTGTTGTGGATACGGAGCATGCGAACCTGACGGTAATCGGCGTACATGCGACCGGACGTCTTCCCGCGGCGGTTGGCGACGATGTCGGTCGGTTCCTTACGGCTCAGAATCCTGATTCGCTGGAAATCGCGGAATGTGACTTGAACCACACTGAGGGCATCTATGTGCTCGGTTTTGGGACGCCGCTATCAGGTAAACCGACGATCTCGATTCACGACAATCGTGTGCAGGATATCGATGGCCGTGTTCGAGGCAGTGCGGGGGTTTTCAAACGTCAAGCTAAGCTCGTGCAATTCGTGCAGTTGGACAAAGTTCGTCACGTCAGTGGGATCGAGATCGCCTGGAACCAGGTGATCAACGATCCCGGCGAAAGCGCCGTCGAAGACAATATCAGCATCTACAAAAGCAGTGGAGTGCCCGACTTACCAATCCGCATCCACGACAATTACATCCGCGGTGCTTATCCGGTTGATCCCGCGGCGGCCGGTTACTCCGGCGGCGGAATCATGCTGGGAGACGGCGCCGAGGCTAATCCCGATGATGGGCCGGCTTATGTCGAAGCATTCGACAACCAGGTGCTCGACACCACGAACTACGGGATCGCAATTTCCGCCGGCCATGACATTACGTTCCACGATAATCGCATCATCTCGTCCGGGTTGCTGCCCGGTCGCGTGATGCCCAGGTCGCAAAACGTCGGCGCGTATATATGGGATGCCAATAAAAAAGAACTGCCTCGCGCCAACTTCCATGACAACGGCGGGCGCGGAAATGTCGTTGGCTGGAATCGTGGGATCGGCCGAAATGACTGGTGGATGCCCGACGCCACATTCTGGGAAAGCAACGTGCGAAAGTCCGGCCCGATTTCGCCGCAAACGGTGATCGATGAGTGGAAGCGGTGGGAAGGAAAGCTAGCAGGGCATCGTTTGGCCATGCAACCGTGATCAGACGGCGATCGGCCCGGCGTGGCGCCGGCAAAGCTCGACGTTCGTTGCGAGCGTTGCTTCATGTTTGAATTGGCTGATCACCTTCAGCACGCGCTCAACGCGTTCCCATTCGTCAAAGCGATCAATTTCCCACGAGTGTCCCCAGATATGAAACACGCCGCCGCTTTGGATGACGGCGCGGAGTAGCTTTTCAGTAAGCCGTTCAAGATCAGCCGGCGCGCCGAGCGACAGGTATCGCGCCAGGCTTTTCCAGCTCCGCCGCTTGATTCCGTTCTTGATGTAGATCCATCGCGGATGGGGAAACGCCTGAAGTGTCGTCGGCATATGCATTAATCCGTCGACGAAGCGCGGCGGACGAGTCGCCAGCAACTCCACGCTGCGCAGGCCGAGGAATCCAGCGCGGCGAATCATCTCAGCGTGAGCGCGGGTGAACTTTCCCGCCGGCGGGCAGAACATGTCGCATCGCGCGCCGACGCTGTCTTCGATCCATTTGCGGCACCCAACGATCTGAATCTGCGCTTGCGGATCGGGAATCGTTGGCAGGAAAACATGGTCGAGCGTGTGGCCGCCGATTTCAAATGCCTTGGATAGCTCCCGAATCTGCGAGATGCTCATCACGCCGCTTGGAATGAACCTCGGGATGTAAAACGTGCCGGGCAGCCCATGTCGGTCGAGCATTTCCGCGATTCGAAGATCCAGCGGATGTCCGTCGTCCCAGCTGGTGGTAATCCAGGCCTGCATGAAGCTTCAACTCTCCGAAGCCGCCGCAACGATTGTGGTCGCGGGACGCGCCTGTCCGGCGAACGTATCGCGTGCTTTGGAATAAACGCTCATCAACATCGCGTGGTTCGCGTCGCCGGTATAGCGAGACTCGTATTCGGCGCGGCTGGCATCGCACATGGCGCGCCGCCGAGGCTCATCGTGGAGGATCTGTTTCACTTGCTCGGCCAGTTCCGCGCCGTTGCCGGGTTCGAACAGAAAGCCGGTGCGACCGTGGTCAACCAGATCCGCCATCGATCCATGGCGCGAAGCGATGACCGGCACGCCCTTGGCGAATGCTTCGACCGCGACGCGGCCAAACGTCTCGTAGCACCGCGACGGAAAGATGTGCGCCGTGGCGTTGCCGATGACGTTATACACCTCATCCAAATTGCGCCGGCCGAGCCATTCAATATTCGGATGTCGCTCGACCGCGGCTTTTACCAGCGGGGCAAGCGGACCGTCGCCAACAATCTTCAGGGGCATAACTCCGCCCAGGCGGTCCCAGGCGTCGATTAGTGTCTCCAGCCCCTTTTCCTGCGACAACCGGCCGACAAAGCTCGCGTATCCGCCCCTGCTCGGGCCGCGACCGGGATCAGGATCGACGAAGTTTGGCTTCAGCAGAATGCGATCGGCGGGCAGTCCACCGTCGACGAATTTTCTGCGCGACGACGGCGAGAGCGCGACGTATGCATCCACGCGATTGTCATAAGTTCCGATCGCACGATGCACGGCGGTCATCGCCGCCACGGCAGCGCTGGCTGATGCGCCGCCGCGATAACATTTGTGCACCACGCCCGGCCAGGCAATCGATTTGCCCACGCACTTCTCGCAAGGCGATCCTTCGCGAAAGAGCAGGGCATTCGGACAGATCAATCGAAAGTTATGCAGCGTCTGTACGACAGCAGCGCCGCCATCATGCGCGCCCTGATAGGCAGCCGGGGAAATCAGCGGCAGCGTGTTGTGAAAGTGAACGATGGTCGCGCCGGTTCGTTCGACAATCTCGCGCATCGCGCGATAGCTCTCGCGATTCCATACCGTCGCGGCCAGCACGCGAAGTTTGCCCATCGCTTCGACCTGGTCATTCCGCCGAATGAACGGGTGGACTTCGTGGCCGAAGCGTTTCAGCAGCGCAATCTCGGCTTCGAACACCTGGTCTTCGCCGCCGGCTTGCTGATAGAAGTTGTGGGCGACAACGATTTTCATTGCGCGTAGAGCGCCTCGGGGTTATTGCGGTAGATCCACAAGGCGGCGGCTCCCGTTCCGTATACCGTCCAGAACCAGACGCCGCCCATCGGTCCTTCAAGGAACACGTCGAATGACATGTTCACCATGAACGCTACCCATGTCGCCAGCAGGAAGAGAAAGACGGCGCGCCAACGAAGATCGCTGCGCAGGCGTGCGCTGACATATCCGTTCAAAACGCTTGCGCCCCAGAACAATTGCATCGCGACCCAAATCACCAGTCCCGGAACCCCCTCGCGTGCCAGGAAATCCATGTGGGCGCTGTGTGGTGCTCGAAGCGAGTGATCATTGAGAACCTGGAAGCTGTCCTTGCCGAGGCCGCCGTCGTCGTCAGCGAGATTTACTCCGAAACCTTTGCCGGTCCAGAAGTACG
>Ga0182024_10007377_pt1 | contig 23711 bp, 20 predicted proteins | sample P32metaG_FD_120480 | JGI IMG/M metagenome (GOLD analysis project Ga0182024, IMG submission 120480) | Permafrost microbial communities from Stordalen Mire, Sweden - P3-2 metaG (Illumina Assembly) | ecosystem: Environmental > Terrestrial > Soil > Wetlands > Permafrost | place: Sweden: Stordalen... | reverse complement strand
CTTGGTTGATCGCCATCCCCGAAGGCTGCTTGCCAGCCTCGACCGTGGCGATCTGGGCAGGCGGCGGCCGGCCGGTGCACCTTCGCGGTATCGGAGGGATCCGCTGCCGTGCCTGTCAGGGTGGTCAACTCAACGGTCGCCGAAATCATCGCGGGTGCGAAACCCCGGCTCGCCTGTCCGCGCCACCCATCGCGATTGGTTTCGCGATCAATTCCACGGGTGAGCTCTTTGAATTTGAACGACGAGCCGCTCGCCCTTTTTAACGCGTTACCGAGAGTGTCTTAAGACCGCCGCCAAGCGCAGATAATTAGGTTCTCGCTTGACAGGTGGTCGAAAGGTATTCGAAATCGCCCCGACTGTCGGGCGATCGGCCGAAGGGCCGGTCGAGTTGCGGGGGAACCCGATCCTGCGCCCGAGGTGGGTGGTGCGTAAATGAGTGGGCTACCGCGAATTTACGTCGTCGATGACGATGAGTTGGTCCGAAAAACGGTGACTTTGCAGCTGCAGGCGGATCACGACGTGATGTGCTTTGCATCGCCTCAGCATTTTATCGACGCGGCCGGGGCGCTGCCGCCGGGCTGCCTCCTCCTCGATGTGCGGATGCCCGAGATCGACGGTCTGGGCGTGCAGCGCCTGCTTGGCGAGCGCAACCTGCATTTCCCGATCGTCATGATGACCGGACAAGCGGAGGTTAGCATCGCCGTGGAAGCGATGAAGGCGGGTGCGGTTGACTTCATCGAAAAGCCGTTCACGCGTGAGGCGATCGCAGAATGTATCCGGTCGGCGCAGGCCCATCTCACTCCGTCTCACAACCCAAAAGAAGCCGAAATCGCCAAGTCCCGGCTTGCCGTCCTTTCGGCTCGTGAATTGCAGGTTCTGGACGGATTGGTTGCCGGTCTGCCGAATAAAACGATCGCCTATGACCTTGGGCTGAGCGCTCGCACCGTGGAGGCGCATCGCGCCCACATCATGAGCAAGATGCAGGCGCGAAGCCTTTCAGCGCTAGTGCGGCTGGCGTTGGCGGCCGGCGTACAGCCGAAGATTTAAGCATACCCGTACGGGTTGTTGGCGCATTGACCCCGCGATCCGTCCGAGTCGCGGCGCGTCCCATCGGGGGCAGGCCCGGAAAAGCTGTCATTGACGACGCCCGGGGGTCATGATGCCGGCGATAATGTCAAACAAACCGGCAACCAGATTGAACGCTGCGCCGCAGAACCGGCTGACGGAAGAGTTTCTTGCCTCGGTCGATGATCTCGGGGCCACCGTCTTGCGGCTCAACGCGACGATCGAGCTCGGCATCGACTTGACGCGGGAGCGCGAGCCGAATTTGCTCGTCGAGACCTTCTGCCGCGGAGCGCAAGACATCATCGGCGCCAAATACGCCGCATGCGGGATGACCGGTCGTGACGGCCATGAGATCGCCTACCTGCACACCTGCGGATTGCCTGCCGATACCGCCGACCTGCTGCGGGATGCCGCGAGCCAACGCAGCTTGTTCCGATGGATGACCGAGAGCGGGTCCGCGGATCGTCGGCGGGCGATTGGCGGTGATATCAGGCGCGTTGGACTTCCCGAAAACCATCCCTGGATAGACAGTTTTCTCGGCGTCCCGATCCATGGATCGGGCGACACCCCGGGCTGGCTCTATCTCGCCGAAAAACTCACTGGCGACCGGTTCACCGACGAGGATGAGCGCCTTGCCTCGACGCTCGCGTGGCAGGCCGGGGTCGCCTACCAGAATGCCCACCTGCATGAAGAGAATGCCCGCCATCGGATCACGCTCGAGGGGCAGGCGCAGACCCTCGCGACGCAAATATCCGAACGCGAACGCGCGGAGCAGACAGGCGCCCAACTCCAACGCCAGCTTCTCCTCGCGCAAAAGACGGAGGCGCTCGGCACCTTGGCCGGCGGCGTGGCGCACGACATCAACAACTGTCTGGTGCCGATCACGTCGCTGACCGCGCTGATGCTTGAAACGGCCCAAGCAGGCAGCCGCGACCAGACCTGCCTCGAGCTAATCAAGGAAGCCGGTGACCGAATCGGCGATCTGGTGGGGCGCATCCTCGTATTCAGCCGGCGCGAGGCGGCCGTGAATGCGCCGATAGATCTTGCGGCGATCTTCAGGGAATCCGTCAACTTGCTGCGGGCGACGCTCCCGGCGACCGTCGATCTGCGCAGTCAGGTCGCGATCGATCACGCGATCATCGAGGGTGATGCCGGCCAACTTCAGCAGATCCTCCTTAACCTTTGCGTCAATGCCGCGGATGCGATCGGCGACGCCGGCGGCGTCATCGAGATTTCGCTCGACGGCATCGATCTCGAACAAGGGCTCGACGCGGTCGACGGTAGGATCGCGCCGGGGCGCTATTACCGACTGCGGGCCGCCGACAGCGGCTGCGGCATGGATCAGGCGACAATCGCGCGCATTTTCGAGCCGTTCTACACGACCAAGGAGCCGGGCAAGGGAACCGGGCTTGGGCTGGCGATGGTTCATACGATCGTGGTTTCCCATTCAGGGCACCTGCGGGTTGAGAGCCGCCCCGGCGCCGGAACCGCCTTCGAAATCTATTTGCCGACGGGCGAGCCGCCGGCAAGGGAGTGCTGAGAATGGCGCGGATTCTGGTAATCGACGACGAAAAGCTGGTGCGCGCCAGCATTGATGCGGTCCTGAGCGCCAAGGGCCATGTTGTGACGCTCGCCGTCAACGGAAGGGAAGGCCTCGATCAGATCAAGAAAGGCGATTTCGATCTGATCATCACCGATCTGATCATGCCGGAGATGGAGGGCATCGAGACAATCCTGGCGATACGCAAGCAATCGACCACCCTGCGTATATTGGCCATTTCGGGTGGCGGGCGCCGTCAGATTGGCGATTTTCTCGAAAGTGCCGCCAAGCTCGGCGCCGATTTCGTGCTCAAAAAACCCTTCTCCAACGACGACCTGATCGATGCGGTCAATCGCGCTACGGCATAGCGTCTTGTCCGGGGGCGCGAAGTAATGCCCGATAATTTCTCTGCCAATCGGCTGCTGATTATCGATGACGACGCGGCCATTCTGCAGACCGTGACGATGATCGCCGAGACGTCCGGCTTCGATTCATGCGCTACCGACGACGCTGCCGTCTTTAAGGAAAATCTGGCGTCATGGCGGCCGACGCTGATCATCGTCGATTTGCAGATGCCCGGCCGGGATGGAATCCAGTTGCTGGGCGACCTCGCCACCGCGAAATCCGAAGCCGCGGTGATCGTTGCCACAGGAGCCGACACGCGCGTCCTCGACGCGGCCATGCGACTCGGACGCGAGCGCGGGCTGAAGATGGCCGGGCGCCTGAAAAAGCCATTCGGCCTGGAGGCCGTCAGGGCGCTCCTCGACAAGCATAGGCATCTACCTGACCTCTCGTCCGAAGAACTGGCCGAGGCGATACGATCTGATCAGCTCTTTCTTGAATACCAGCCCAAACTCGACTGCCGGGATCGCCGAATCAGCGGGGTGGAGGCGCTGATCCGCTGGCAGCATCCGCTTCGCGGCCGGCTCAATCCCGATCTCTTTATTCCTCTTGCCGAGGAAACCGGGCTGATCGAGCCATTGACCGATTGGGTTTTCGACGCTGCGGTCAGACAGGCGGCCGCGTGGCAGGGCGCGGGCGTTATACTCGACGTCGCGATCAACATCTCGGCGAAAAATCTCGACAGCGCGGATCTGCCCGACCGCCTCGCGCAATGCTGCGACCGGTTTGCGGTCGACCTCAATTCGGTCATTCTTGAAGTGACCGAGAGCAGCGTCATGCGCGATGCGTTGCACGCCCTGGAGGTGCTCACCAGGCTACGCGTCAAAGGCTTCAGGCTGTCGATGGACGATTTCGGCACCGCCTATTCCTCGCTCGTCCAGCTCCAGCGCATGCCGTTTTCCGAGCTCAAAATCGACCGGTCATTCGTCATGAACATGACGCATGACGAGAGTTGCAAGGTAATCGCCAGGGTCATCGTCGACCTTGCTCGCAACCTCGGTCTTAAAAGCGTCGCCGAGGGCGTCGAGAGCGAAGAGGTCTGGATCGCGCTTTGCGCGATGGGGTGCGACACCGCCCAGGGTTATCATTTAGGCTATCCGATCTCCTTCGAGGAGATTGCGCCGCTGATCAAAGAACGATAGCGCCCGCGGAACGCGCCGGCTCAGCTCCCCTGATCGGCGAGCTTCCCCGCAAAATACCCCGCCGCCCTCCGTACGTAGTTTCCCTATCGGACAAGACCGAATTTCGCTTCTACCGGCGAAGACGTACGGTCACGCCTGTTAATGAAACCATCCGCAGGCGGGCTCGCCATGACCCATATTCTGGTAATCGACAACGACCTTTACGGCCGGATGCAGCTTACGGATATCTTATTGTCAATCGATTCCGAAACGACTGTCGCCAGCGCCGCTCATGGATACAAGAGTCTTGAGCTATACATCGAGCACCATCCCGATCTCGTTATTGCCGAGATCCGGAAACAGGAGATAGAGGGATTTGACACGATATTAAATTTGCGCAAGCTCGACCGCGAATTGCCGGTACTGCTCACGTCGCATGGATTGCCGGTTCGACTCGTATCGGAGACCACTCTCAATCCTTGCCCAACGGCGCCCAGCGCGACGAGCAAATGCGGCCTGCTCAGCGCCGTCAGGACATGTCTGTCGAACTCGAACCCCCCGACCCCTTCGGCTCGCGCCGCTTGATTGACCCGATGCGCCGCGCTGGCGAGTGGCTCTGCCCTCTGCCACGTTTCGGCCGCGCCACGCCTTGCCCGTGATGACCGCGGGCGCCATTGGCGTGGTGTTGACGCTACTCACCTCGCTGTCGCGTCACAGTCGAAGGGCCGTCTAGCTGGCCACGAATTTACGGTACGCGCTCGCAGCCAAGTAGTGTGCCGCGGCCTTGCTCCATGCGTCCGAAAAGGAATTCGCGACAAATCGCGACGGCGCGTCGGGTATCGCATATCGGCGCGATCCAGCGCCGGGCGGTTCGCGCTCGGGGGACGCTCTGCCCAGCTTTTCTAATCGGCACCGGGTCGACCGCCAACCTGGCGGCTACAGTAGTTTCCCTATCGGACAAAACCGAATTTCGCGGCTTTCGAGCGGAACGTAGTGTTCGGCCTGTAGACGCCAACCAACCGCAGGCAGGGGCCGGTCATGACGCTCATTCGTACAATCGATAGCAAGCTTCGCTGCGCCGGGCGGCCCTGGCGCGAGAGCCGCAAAACCCCGCGGCGCGGGCGCCTGCTAGGTTTCGCCCGCGCGGACGCCGGCAACGCCGCAGTCGAATTTGCACTGGCCGCACCGATCCTGTTGGGATTGCTGGTGCCCGTGGCTGATCTCGGCATCGCGTTCTCGCAAGACATTCAGGTGCAGCAGGCGGCGCAGGCCGGTGCGCAATACGCCGCGAGCCACCCTTGGAACACGAATTCTCCGACGCAGATCACCAATGCCGTGATCGCGGCCAGCACCCTTCCAGCGATTGCAGCGAGCCCAGCCCCGAGCCAAGTGTGCGGCTGCCCGACCGGCAGCGCGATCACCGTGGCGAGCTGCGGCAGCACCTGCTCGAATGGCTCGATCACGGGCTACTACGTCGTGGTGAATGCGCAGGTTCCCTACACCTCGGCACTGCCTTACTCGCTGCTGGGCCAATCGGTGACGCTCACCGCTCAGTCTACTGTCCGCATCCGTTAGGTGACCCATGGACACGATAAAGCCAACAACCACTATGTTACGCGCTTCTGCAGCGCTCCGCCGCCTCTCCGGAAATGCGCGCGGCGGTGCTGCCGTGGAGATGGCGTTGATCGCCGTTCCGCTATTCATGTTTCTGTTCGGAATCATCGCCACCGGTCAGGCCGTATGGCTGCAGAACGCACTCAATGCCTCGGTTGCCGAAGCAGCGCGCTGTGCCAGCGTCAACCCGACGCTGTGCGGCACGACCAGCCTGGTCCAAACCTATGCCGCCAATCAGACCGGAGCCGGGTTTGACAGTTCCATTTTCGCTGTCACTACACCCCTGCCCACGTGCGGCAACCAGGTCACCGCGAGCTATCCGCTCGCACTGACAATCCCGTTTATGGCGCTCTCGGTGACCCTGAGCGCTCAAGCCTGTTATCCAACCTAACTAACTGGGTGATGCTATGCGCGATTTATCGATGATGACAAAATTGGCCGGGCAATCCTTGCCTGGCTTGATCGGCCGCCCTTTTGGTCGCTTACTCGGCGATCGCAGCGGAGCAACGGCAGTCGCATTGAGTTTATCCCTTTTCGCCCTCTGCGGCTCTACCGGGCTCGGCACGGAGGCGGCGAGCTGGTACTACACCAAGGGCACGATGCAAGGCGCCGCCGATACCGCGGCTTCCACTGCCGCGGCCGCTTTGGCAGCGGGCGAAGCAACCTCCACCTTTGCAAACCTGGCCAAGAGCGTTGTCGCCAGCTACCACTTCGTCGACGGCAGCAACGGCACAACGGTCACCGTCAACTATCCGCCGGCATCGGGCAATTACGAGAGCAGCCCGGCTGTCGAGGTGATCATCACGCAACGGCAAAAGCCCATGCTGTCGGCGCTGTTCACCTCGACCGTTCCGACCATCACCACTCGCGCCGTCGCGCTGGCGGACACCAGCCACACGGGCCAGGCTTGCGTCGTAGCGCTCGACCCCAACAACGACACCAGCGTCACCACCTCCGGCTCGTCAGCGCTCAGCTTTCCGGGCTGCTCGCTCTACGTCAATTCTACGTCGTCAAACGCGTTGACGACGACCGGCGGCGCTACGATCGACGCCGCGATCGCATATTTCGTCGGCGGCGGGAGCCCCGGCGGGCTGACCGCGGAACACGGCACGTATACGGGCGTCGATCCGCTGATCGATCCCTATCTCAACGCCGCGGTGCCGAGCTACTCCGGCTGCAACTCGAACAACTACAAGGCCGCTGGCGGCGGAAGCGATACCAAAAGCGTCGGCGCGTCGGGCGTGTACGTGTTCTGCAACGGTCTCACCCTGACTGGTGGTTCATCGCTGACGCTTGGCGCCGGCACGTTCATCGTCGACCGGGGCGTCGTGAGCATCGGGGGCGGCTCGAAGCTGATCGCGACGAGCGGCACCACGCTCATCCTAACGACCAGCAGCCCCAGCAAGAGCTGCGCCACCACCAAGTTTGACGGCGGCGCCACCGTCACGATCACCGCCCCCACCTCAGGCGCGCTGTCGGGGATCGCGATATACCAGGACCGCACCTGCACTGACACCAGCGCGACCAATTCGCTGAGCGGTGGCGGTACGCAGAACATCGTCGGCGCAATCTATTTCCCGGGCGAAGCCGTCAGCTTTTCGGGCGGCAGCCCGACGGGCGGCGCACAATGCACCCAACTCATCGCATGGACGATCGCCTTCAGCGGCGCCTCGACCTTCAACAACACCTGCACCGGCACGGGCACCCGCTCGGTCAGCCTCACCGGTGGCCGATTGGTCGAATAAAAGATAACCAGCGAGGCTAGTCATGACACACACTCTGACAATCAACGACTTCACGCGAGCCGAACGATAGCGGTCAAACTCATTCGCCCGAAACGCCCAATGCTGATCAGCGTGATAGTTACCATGATTTCGAGCATCGGGATTGGGGCGCTCATAGGGATTGTTTTTTGATTTCGAATATTAAAGACATCGGTTCGCTTAGGCCGAGCGGCGGCGGTATCGCCGTCGCTCGCTTTTGCGTGCGGCATATGGGGTATCGGTGGGTAAATCGGGGGTTGATAAGTGGATTAAATTGGAGTTTGCTACACGGGGTCGGTCACTTTTCACGGATTTGCGTCGGCGTTTTTCACGGTTTTGCGACGAACTGCGTTGCAATACCTACCGGTACACGACGCGCTTGGTGAAGCACATGTCTGGCGGCCCTACGGAAGCAGCCGTGCATGTTCTCGTCGTCGAAGACGATGCGGCTTTCTGTCGATTCATAGCTCGGGTCCTGCGCGGCATGGGGTTCGACGTCACCGCGGCCGAAGATTTCGAATCGGCCATTAAAATAATCGAAGGCCCCGCGCCGATCGATCTCTTGATTGCCGATATCGGCTTGCGGCCGGGCACGCCGCACGGCATCGCGATCGGCAACATGGCTCAATCGAAGCGCATCGGCCTGAAGGTGATCTACATGAGCGGCGCCTACGACCTAACGCTAACGGCGTCATACGGGGATGCCTCCGCCGTGTTGCAAAAACCGTTCACCGCAGAGGAATTGGCCGACGTCGTTACGGCGATTGGGTTGATTTAGGCAACGTCTCTCAGGCGCCGAGAACAGCGCGCAGCATGGCGGCCAGTTCCTCGGTGCTGTAGGGCTTGCTGAGCAACTGCAAGCCCTCCGGGATGGCGCCGTTTCCGTTGGTCCGGGCTTCCGGAAACCCCGAGGTCAGCACGATCTTGAGCGCCGGCCAGCGTTCCCGCGCCAAACGCGCCAGCTCGACACCGTCGAGGCCGCCCGGCATGACGATGTCGGTGAGCAGCAGATCGACCGGCTCACGCGCCAATATGTCGAGCGCCGCCACGGCGCGCTCGCATTCGAGCACCCGATAGCCCAGCGCGCGAAGCTGCCGCAAAACGGTGCGGCGCACCGCGGGATTGTCCTCGACGATCAGCACGGTCTCGCCGGCGCCACGCACGGCGACAGGCGCCGCCGGCGCGTCGGCGGCTGCCGCATCCTCGACCGCGCGCGGCAAATAGAGCCGGAACGTGGTGCCGATCCCCGGCTCGCTGTAGACCGTCACATGGCCGCCCGATTGACGCAGGAAGCCGAAGACCATGCTGAGGCCGAGACCGGTGCCCTTGCCGACTTCCTTGGTGGTGAAGAACGGCTCGAAAATCTGATTGGCGATGTCGGCGGACATGCCGATGCCGCTGTCGCTGACCTCGATCATCACGAAGTCGCCCGGGGTCACATCGGCATGGGAGGCGGCGTAATCCGCGTCGAGCTGACGGTTGGCGGTGGCGATCGTCAGGCGCCCGCCGTTGGGCATCGCGTCGCGGGCATTGGTGGCGAGGTTCGCCAGGCTCGCCTCCAACTGCGCCGGATCGGCGGTGACCGGCCAGATACCCTCGGGAAGGCTGAGCGAGATTTCGATGTCCTCGCCGAGCAGTCGGCCGAGCAGCCTTGTGGTGTCGGCGATCAAATCGTTGACCTCGATCCGGCTCGGCCGCAACGGCTGGCGCCGCGCGAAGGCCAGGAGGCGCCGCGTCAGATCGGCGCCGCGCCACGCCGCTTCGAGGGATTCGACGACCAGCTCGCGCAATTCTTCGTCGCTCCCGATGCGCCCGCGCGCCAGGTCCAGATTGCCGACGATGACGCCGAGCAGATTGTTGAAGTCGTGCGCCATCCCGCCCGTCAGGTTGCCGATCGCCTCCATCTTCTGCGCCTGGCGAAGCTGCTGCTCGGTTTGCCGCCGCTCGGTTATGTCCTGGATCGTCCCGGCGACGATCAGGTTGCCGGCTTCGTCCCCGATCAGCTCGGTCTCGCGGTAAATGTGCCGCACCGTGCCGTCGGGTCGAATGATCCGAAACTCGAAAGGCTTCGGGCAGATACCCTGCCGCATTTGCTCAAGCGCGGCCCCTACAGCCGCGCGGTCCTCGACATGAACCATTCCCATGAAATTCGCGGTCGTCGGGACGAATGTCTCGCGCGAGACCCCGAAGATCCGATAGGCCTCATCCGACCAATCGGCCTGGTCGCTGGCGAGATTTCTGACGATGCTTCCCATGTGGGCGAGGCGCTGTGCGTCGATCAAACGCTGTTCGGCCTGCTTACGCCCCGAGATGTCGATAATGGCCGAGATCACCATCGTGCCAGTTTCGGTTTCGATCGGGCTCAACCCGATCTCGACCGGAAACTCGCGCCCGTCCTTGCGGCGAGCGAAGAGATCCCGCCCGGCGCCCATCGGCCGCGATTGCGGATCGGTAAAAAACGCCTCGCGCAGGTCGGGATGGCGATCCCGATAGCGCTCGGGCAACAGCACCTCGACCGGCTGACCGAAGAGCTCGGTGCGGGAATATCCGAAGGCCCGCTCGGCTTGGGCATTGAGCAGCGCGATCCGCCCATCGGCATCGATCATCACAATGGCGTTCGGCACCGCTTCGACGACCCGCCGGAATTGCTCTTCGCGGGCGCGCAACGCTTGCTCGGCCGCCTTGAGCGAGGTGATGTCGACCAGAAGTGCAGCAACAAACCCGTTTGCCATGCGGCGCTTGGTTATGAACAACCAGCGGCCGTCGGGTAGTGGCTGCTCGATCGCGCTGGGGAGTATCCGCTCGCTCTGCAGCCGCTCGGCCAGCCATTCCTCCTCGCGTCCCTTGGCATCGGGAAGGGGCTTGGTGGCAAGTCCGGCGCGCAGGATCTCTTCGAAGCTGACGCCCGGCACGACGAGGTCGTCGGGTCCAGCACAGAGGTTCCGATAGCTTTGGTTGCAGACAACCAGCCGGTCCGCATCGTCGTATATCGCGAAGCCTTCGGGCATGCTCTCGATGCCGTCGCGAAACACCGCTTCGGCCTGCCGGCTGACCCTGCGCTCCTCCTCGGCCGTGCGCAGCGCCTGCGCAACCTCGTCGATTTCGCGCAGGCCGGTAGCCATGGGCGGAGGCAACGCATCGCGTTCTGTCGCCGCGGCAAATCGGCGAAGCGACTCGATGGGCCCTGTAATGCGCCGCGCCACAAAGAGCGCCAGCGCGAGACCGATCGCGAGCAGCGCCGTGCCGGCCGCCAGGGTGCGCATCGCCGCCGCGAACGCCGGCCCTGTCAGCTCCGCCTGCGGTACGCCGATGGCGACTGCCCAGCCGTACCGTTCCGCGTGGCTGAATACCGTCAGGAGCGGGATCCCTTCGAGCGAGGTGCTCTCGACGATGCCGTCTCGCTGCGCCTGGAACGCGGTGCTGGCCGCCGCTTGATGTCCGATGAACCCGCCGTCGGGAATGCGCGCGACCAAGACCGCCCGCCGGTCGAGCACCCCGATTACCCAGCTTGACGGCGGTTGCTGGCGGCGGATGGCCTCCGCGAACACCGCCAGGCGCGGGTTCAGCGACAACACATAGACCACCGCTCCGTCGCGGCCTTTCACCGGCACGTCGATCGCTACTACGGGGCGCGGCCCCACCGCCCCCTCGTACACGTTTGATACAGCCGGCCGGCCGGTCGCAAATACCTGCCGGGTCGACTCCATATTCTTGCGGATCGGCAGAGGCGTACCTGGCGGCAGAATTGTGTTCAACACCTGCTGGCCATCTGCCTTCAACAGGATGATGTTCGCGCCGGGAAACTGCTCCGCCACGACGGCTTCGGCTCGGGTCCGGAATTCGACGAGGTCGCCGGCCGCCAGCGCTTGCGACCCGGCCAGCGTTTGCAGCGTGCCGATCCGTGACTGCAGTTCCTCGTCGACCTGCAGCGCCATGCTGCGCGCGAGGAGCAGAGTCTGCCGACCGGTTGCTGCGACCGCGTCACGGTATTCCAGATATTGATGGACGAGATCGAAGCCTAACAGCGGTACGGCGATGGCGATAACCAGCAGTATGAGCCGCCAGAGCAACGGGACACCGCGGCGTACGGCTGCCGATCCCGCGGGCGCACCCGAATTCCCTTTTAACATCAAGGCGCCGGGGCTGCCGGCAGGTTGCTCATTCCCCGTTCCCTTTCCTGAAATTTTCTTAATTAGGAACGATTTTTACCAAATTACTCTTTGTTATTTTCAGAGTCATCGTAATCCTGTGCGAGGTGCAGCCGAGGATGCGTATCGGTCAAGTGACAACCCCATTGTTCACGACGGATGCGAGAAGAATGAGGGTAACGCGCCCAGGTAGTGATTGCGCGTGCCGTCACGTGAAAAATCCGTGAAAAATATGTCACCGAGCCTAAGGTAATCAGCCCGAGGATCTGAGATCTCGTCCAGGAGTGGAAATGGCGATGACCTCGGTCATCCGCCCTCAACGCCGCGAGCCCTCCTAGCGCGTGGCCAGAAGAGCTCGGGGACAAAGCCGGCGAAATCCACGATCCTCTAAAACTGCCCTAAAAGAGCGCCCCAGGATTCCCCGTAAATCCGCTGCCGAGCGTTCTTTCGCGCATCGAACGGCGGGTATTTCGAGGGATCACCGCAGCGGGACGCGAGCTCGGCGGGCGAGAAACTAATGGATCGAGTTGAGAAGCTGCGCCAGGTGAAACGGCTGTTCGTTGAAGGCACGATCAAAAATGATATCGATCAATATCATGTTCGCCAGAGCCCAGACCACGCCAAAGGCGGCGAGGTGGATGTACTTGTTCGAGATGGGTTGCGCCATCGGCGTGCCGCGATTGTTGTCGTCGATCATCTGAATGTGTGACATGACAAGCCTGCTGTTGAGCGATGGAACTTACGGATTGAACGATACGCGCCGACTGCAAACGGCGAAATTCGGTTTTGTACGATAGGGAAACTACATATGCCCCGCGTGGAGTGACGCGAATAAGATAAACTCGGATCATCGCGAGCACGTCGATCTCGAGCCGGGCGCCATACCCGCCGAGCACTGGAACTTCAGTGCTCAAGCGATCTGCTCACCGTTCGGGTGCCATCCGGCGTATCGATTGTGCCCACCGGGCCATCGAACTCTGTGATCTGGAAGGACCGCCCCAGCCCGAAGGGGGGGCACCCTCCCAGTCGCTTGGAACTGTGCCGACCGATTGAAGGGTGAGCATCCGCCGAGCGCGGCGGTTTAAGGGATCAAGCAGCGACGGCTTGATCGGTCGCCCACTTTGCGGCCTGGATAGGCCGCGCATCAGGCGCGGCGCGGCCGAAGAGTGGCGCCATTTCCGCTTTCTCGATGCGCCCCGTAGTCCAGCTTTGGAACCGAATATCCGCACTACCGAGATCGCGATGGTCCGACGACAGGCTGACAGGATGGCGCAGCAGATCGGTGGCTTGCTCGACACTGACCGGCCGGCTGAAAAAGTAACCCTGGGCCTGCTCACAATTCGCCTCGGCCAGGAAGCGGCAATGAGCGGCCGTCTCCACGCCTTCGGCGATGACCTCGATCTCAAGGTCATGGGCAAGCGCGATCGCGGCGCGCACCACCACGGCGTTGCGCGGCTCGGTGGTTACACGGGAAAGCAGCTCTTGCGCGATCTTCAGGCGGGTCACCGGGTAGGTGGTGAGGTAATTGAGAGAGGAATATCCGGTGCCAAAATCGTCGAGCGCGATCCTGAAGCCGAGCTGACGCAGCTGCCCGAGCGTGTCGCCATGCTTCCGAGCGCCTGCGCAAAATCCGACGGTGCCTTGAACTGAAGGGCTGACACGTTGACGGCGACGGCCTCCGGGGCGATCCCCTGGGCGTTCCATAGGCTGAGCTGCCGGCACAGGTTCTCGATCACCCATTGGCCGAGGGCGACGATGCTTCCGCTCCGCTCGGCGATCGGAATGAACACCGACGGCATCATCTGGCCGCGAGTAGGATGGTTCCAGCGGATCAGGGTCTCCAGCCCGATAATCCGCCCGGAAGACAGCTCCACCTGCGGCTGATACAGAAGCTCGAACTCGTCGCGCGCAATCCCAGACGCCAGTTCCTCGGCAAGGGTGACGCGCTCGTGGACCTCATCGTCGAGATGCGCCTCATGCAGGCGGAAACAACTGCGCCCTGCGTTTTTGGCATCGTAGAGCGCCAGATCGGCCTGCATCATCAATGCTTCGGGGTCTGTCGCCTCGGCGTCGGAGAGCGCGATACCGATACTGGCGGTTACGCGCAGTTCGTTGCCGTTGATGATCCACGGCGCCGCGAGAACAGTGGCGATTTTCGTCGCAAGCGTGACTCCGTCGGCAGGATTGGTCACACCGGCCTGCAAGATCGCGAACTCGTCGCCACCGAGCCGGCTTACTAGATCGGTGTCTCTGACGGCATCGCGGAATCGATCGGCGACCATCTGCAGCAATTTGTCGCCGGCCGGGTGGCCAAGCGTGTCGTTTGCATCCTTGAAGTTGTCGAGATCGATCAACAGCACGGCGAACTGCGCGCCGCCGCGGCCGCGTCCGGCGAAGGCCAGATTCAGCCGGTCGAAAAAGGCGCGCCGATTGGCCAGGCCCGTCAGGATGTCCGTTTGAGCGAGTTTGGAGATCGTCCCGTACGCGGATTCGAGGTCGCGAACGTGCCTGGTGTCGGCCACCGAAAGCAACATCATCCCGGCGAGCAGCAGGATAGAAAAGGCCGCTATCCCGCCGGCCAGCCACAAGCCGTCGTCGATGACGTCGGATGGCGGAACTGTGCAAATCGTGCTGTCTGCAAAATGCGCTGCCACCATGCCGGTGTAATGCATGCCGACGATCGCGGCGCCCATGACCGCTGAACTGCCGAGTTTCTTCCAGATCGCGAATGGCACGCGGTCCGAACGAAGCTCGAAAGCAAGCCACAATGCCGCGCATGAAGCGGCAATCGCGATGACGATTGATGCCGCCACGAGCGACAGGTTGTAGATGATCCCGGGCGCGATCTGAATGGCGGCCATGCCGGTGTAATGCATGGCGGCGATGCCCAACCCCATCGCCGCCCCAGCGCCGGCAAGATTTCGCCAGGTGAGGGTGTCGCGGCTAACGGTAAACAGAGCAAACCCGGACACGGCGACCGCAATAAGCATTGAGGCGATGGTGATCCCGTTGTCGTAGGCAATCAGGATCGGCAAGTTGAATGCCAGCATTCCGATGAAGTGCATCGACCAGATGCCGACCCCCATCGCGACGGCGCCACCGACGAGCCAATACAACGCCCTCCGTCCGCGCGCGGCAGTAACCCGCCCCGCGAGATCGAGAGCGACATGGGACGCGACAGTCGCGACAACATAGGAAAGCACGACCAGTGTGGGGTTATAGACGCCAATCATTGCAATATACTCCTGAGTGCTCGGTCGAATGGGGTGTTATTCGACCGGCAGGCCGCCGGTGATCTGTTTGCGTGCTGGACAGTACGCCCCGGTCGACAGGTGGAAAATTCGGTTTTGTCCTATAGGGCAACTACGTACGCCGGAGAGTGGGTTGGACGTGGCATCGAATTCCAGCCGGCTTACTTTCGAAAACCCGTCGGCTCTCGAATGCAGCGCGCCGGTCTTTACCAGCGCCGTTTAGGCGGTCGGTCGAGCAAATCCGCTCCTGCTCGACCGCGATGCTCTCCGCCAAGTTGCGCGGCTGGTTGATATCGGTGCCCTTGAGCACCGCGATGTGGTGGGCGAGGAGGTGGATCGGGACCCGTAGGGTCGATCCGCGCTAGATTGCCTCGATCAGGGTTTTATCGAGACCGTAATATTCGGCTCGGGGCAGGAAGGCGGGCCGGATACCGCTCGACTGGTAGGTGCCGCGCAGCGTGCCGTCCGCGGCTTCGCCCTGGAACTTGAACGTGAACAGATCGTGAGTGGTGATGGTCTCGCCCTCCGTTCCAATCACCTCGGTGATCTGGGTTACCCGGCGTTGGCCATCACGCATGCGGTTGACCTGGCAGATCAGCTGGACCGCCGAGGCGATCTGCGGGCGGATCGTGCGAGACGGCATGGGGCTGGCCATGCAGATCATGTTCTCGAGGCGGTTCAACGCCTCGCGCGGGTTGTTCGCGTGGATCGTGCTCATCGAGCCGTCATGGCCGGTGTTCATTGCCTGCAGCATGTCGAAGGCTTCCTCGCCGCGGCACTCGCCGATGATGATGCGGTCGGGCCGCATGCGTAGCGCGTTCTTCAACAGATCGCGTGCGGTGATCTCACCGGCGCCTTCGAGGTTGGCTGGACGGGTCTCGAGCCTGCCAACATGGGCCTGTTGCAGCTGAAGTTCGGCGGCATCTTCAATCGTCACGGTGCGCTCGGCACTGTCGATCATCTGCGACAGCGCATTGAGTAGCGTGGTCTTGCCCGAGCCTGTGCCGCCGGAGATCAGAATGTTCAGCGGCACCGCGCCGCGATCTTCAAGACCGTAGCCATCGCAGGTGACATGGAGCCGTTGGCCACCATCACGTCGAGCGTGATGGTCTTCTTGGAAAATTTACGGATCGAGATCATCGCGCCGTCGATTGCAAGCGGCGCGACGATGATGTGGACGCGGCTGCCATCGGGCAGGCGAGCATCCACCATGGGACTCAACTCATCGATCCGACGGCCGATCCGCGTGGCGATCTTGGTGCAAATATTCATCAAGTGCTGCTCGTCGCGGAACGTCACCTCGGTCAATTCGAGCTTGCCGCGCCGCTCGACATAGACCTGCTTCGGACCGTTGACCATGATGTCGCTGACGGTCTCGTCCTCCAACAGCGGCTCCAATGGCCCAAGCCCCAGCATATCGTCGACGAGCGAGTCGACGAGCGCGCGCTGCTCGATGAAATTTAGCTGGATCTTGGCCTCCTCGAGGAGTTCCTTGACCCAACCGTTGAGCTGAGCCTCGAAAGCCGGCCGCGGCATTGCAGCCGCTGCGCCGACATCCATGTGTTTGAGGACGAGCGGCTCGATCTTCGCCTTCGCAGCCTCGACCGCCTTTCGATGATTTCGCAGGCTTGAAGAGGCTCGCTTATCTCCTTGCGCGGCAAGCAGCGTCTGCATGAGGTTGGTGACCAAATCGCGGCGCGTTTTTTGGTCGGGGTTGATACCGTGGCGGGCCAGGTGAGCGTCGACCGCCGAATCGACAATCTTGGCAAGCTCGTGCCTACTGAGCACCGCGCGCTGCTCCGGGGTCATGTCAGCGCTCAGACAATTGATTAATTCCCGGTACGACGCAGAGAGACGGTCGTCGATCGATTCTTTCAGTTTTACCTCCCGCACGGGCAGGATGGCCGTCTCGCGACGCGGACCATCAGCCGCCGGTAACCTGACAACTTGTGCCTGCCGCGTCGCCAATCCTGCTATCCGTGCCTGGAGTCCAGTCTCGAGGATCGGTTCCCTCAGTGCCGCTATCATTTTCAACACCATGCAAATAAGTTGTAACCATTCATTGCAGCGATTATTTGAGCTCGGTCTGTACTGCAGATATGAGCCATCATAACCCTGCTTTCGCGTAGTCACGTTCGCAGGTCCTGACAGTGTCGAATTATTTGGAATATCGAAATTCGGTTTTATCCTATTAGGAAAACTACCTGCACAGCCGGCCACGAAGTCAGGATGTTGGCGGCGGGAAACTGCACCGCGATGACGATCCTCGGAAACATGCGCGACATCGAACCGAGGTTGCCGACCCGTTTCGGCCAACCCCGGCTCACGCGGCGGCGGACGCGAGCGGCGTGATGTGCGGCGGCGCAACCCGCAGAAAGCCAGCATGAACAGCGCCGCGAGCCCGAACGGGGATCTACAGCGGCAGGCCGATCGGCACGCTGATCGACAGCGCGCCGGGCGGGAGGAGGTTGCTGCGCGCCCCGCGATCGAGCCCGAAGGTCAGTCCCACCAGCGCCACGGCGGCCGCGACGAGAATTGCGCGCAGCCCCGTACTCCGCGCCGGCCCGGCCCGGCAGAACATGCCGGTGGTCAGCGTGGCCAGGCGAAGAAGCCGCACAGAGCCGGCGCGCCCGCGATCGGCGCCGCCGGCGATGATGGAGGAGTGGATCACGGACGTGCGGGAAGCAGTGCAAGAGGAGAAGCGGCGGATCGCCCTTGACGACGGGGGGCAGTCGGAGTCGGCTCCGGTCAGTTCGCGCAAAGGACGCCTGTTTCCGGAACTCGAAGCGGCCTTTCGGGTCGTGCATGGGACCGGCCGAGTCGCGCCGATAGCAGCCGTTTACCGAACTACATGCCGAGATAAGCGCGGCGCACCCGATCGTCCGCCATCAGCGCGCGGTGTGGTCCTTCGAGCGCAATCTGTCCGGCCTCCAGCACGTAGCCGTAATCACAGGATTCGAGCGCCTCGGCGACCCGCTGCTCGACCAATAGAAGGGTCACGCGGTCCTCGCGGTGGAGAGCGGCGATCCGGTCGAAAATCAGATCGGCGATCGTCGGGGCCAGCCCCATCGATGGCTCGTCGAGCAATAGGAGGCGCGGCGCCGAGGCGATGCCGCGGCCGATCGCCAGCATCTGCTGCTCGCCGCCGGAGAGGGTCCCGGCCAGCTGCCGGCGGCGCTCGGCCAGCACCGGAAAGAGGGCGAAGATGCGGTCGAGATTGCGCGGCCAGTCGGCGCGGACGCGGACCGCATAGGCTCCCATTTCGAGATTTTCGAGAACCGTGAGCGAGGCGAATACCTGCCGCCCCTCCGGCACATGCGCGATGCCGAGATGGGCACGCTCGGCCGGCGGCACCGCGAGGAGGTCCCGCTCTTCGAATGCGATCTTCCCCGCGCCCGGCGTCACGGTCCCGGAGATCGACTTGAACAATGTCGTCTTGCCGGCGCCATTGGGCCCGACGATCGCGACGAATTGTCCCTCCTCGACGGTCAGCGATACTCCCCGCAACGCGGCCAGTCCGCCATAGCTGACCGAGAGATCCTCGATCGTGAGCATCATGTCTGCATCCGGGTTGTGCGTCCTTCGAGACGGCGCTTCGCGCCTCCTCAGGATGAGGATAAGTCGGTAATGGCATAAGAAGAACCTCATCCTGAGGAGCGCCCCGCAGGGGCGCGTCTCGAAGGACGCAAAGTGTTCGCTCGCCGGCTCTGACGCTCGAAATTCGCATTGGCGCTGGCCGCGCGCTCCGCTTATCGTCCCCGGCCATGCCGTTCTCAGCCAACGATTTCCTCCAGGCGCTTGCCGCCGGCATCCTGGTCGGCGGCGCCTATGCGCTGATGTGCATCGGGCTCGGCATCATCTTCGGGGCGATGCGGGTCATCAATTTCGCCCAGGGCGATTTCCTGATGCTCGGCATGTACGCGGCCTTCTATCTGACGACCGGCTTTGGCATCCTGAATTTTCTCGGCCCCTATGCCGGCCCGATCGTCGCCGCCTTCCTGGCCGGGCCGCTGGTCTTCGGGGTGGGGTGGCTGTTGCACCGCTTCATCGTGTCGCGGGTTACCGGCTCCGGGGTGGCGCAGATCGAGGGCGCCGGGGCCTACGGTCAGATCCTCGTCACCCTGGGGCTATCGCTGATCCTGCAAAATGGCGGCCTCATCGTGTTCGGCTCGACCCCGACCGGGATCCGCACGCCGATGTCGCGCCAGTCATGGGAATTGGGCGACGTTCTGCTCAACCAGGCGCGGGTCGTCAGCTTCGTCGTCGCGGTGCTGCTGGCCGGGGTGATGTACCTGTTTCTGAGCCGCACGCGCCTCGGCAAGGGGCTGCGCGCGGCTGCCGACAACCCGCAGGCGGCGATCTACATGGGGATCGACGTCGACCGTGCGCACCGGCTGGCCTGGAGCATCGGCGTCGGCATCACCGCGGTTGCCGGCGGCCTGATCGCCACCTCGCAAAGCTTCCAGCCTTACGTCGGCTTCGATTACGTCATCGTCATGTATGCCGGGGTTGTGCTCGGCGGCCTCGGCAGCAATTTCGGCGCGTTCTGCGGCGGACTGATGATCGGCATCGTGCAGCAGATGTCGACGCTGATCCTGCCCTACCAGCTGCAGAACACGGCGATTTTTGTCGTCTTCCTGCTGATTATCTTCCTGCGCCCCCAGGGGATGTTCGGCCGGCTGAGCGAGCGGATATGAGGACCCGCGCGGAAGCCAACCGCCAGCGCTGGGCGATCCTCGCCTTCTGCGTCGCGATCCTGGTGCTGTCGTTCGGTGTCCTGAAGAGCGCCTATTACGAGCTGGTGCTGACGCAGGTGTTGCTGTGGGCGGTGCTGTCGCTCGCCTGGAATTTGCTGTCCGGGTACAGCGGCTATTTCTCGTTCGGGCATGCGGCCTTCTGGGGTCTGGGCGCCTATACGGTCGCGCTCGGGATGATGTATCTCGACCTGACCCCGTGGATCTCGATCCCGCTCTGCAGCGTAGTCGGCGCCGCCGCCGGCGCGCTCATCGGCTATCCGACGTTCCGTTTGCGCGGGCATTATTTCGCGCTGGCGATGCTCGCGTATCCGCTCGCCACGCTCTACGTCTTCCAGTGGCTGGGGTATCAGGAATTGACCCTGCCGATGAAGCGCGAAGCGCCGCTCTTTTACATGCAATTCACCGACCCGCGGCTCTATGTCGTGCTCGCGCTCGGGCTGCTCGCGGCGGCGCTCTTGATCACGCTATGGGTCGAGAATTCGCGGTTCGGCATGTCGCTCCTGGCGATCAAGCAGAACGAGCCGGCCGCCGAGGCCGCCGGCATCGATACCTGGCGATGGAAGATGCTGGCGTTGATGCTGTCGGGCGCGATGGCCGCGGTTGCCGGCGGGCTCTATGCGGTCGTACTTCTGGTGGTGACGCCGGAAGGGGTGTTCGGCATGCTGGTGTCGGCGCAAGCGTTGATCCTGGCGCTGTTTGGCGGCGTCGGCAGCCTGTGGGGTCCGGTCATCGGGGCGGTGGTGCTGGTGCCGCTCGCCGAGGGGTTGAACGCCGAACTCGGCGACGTGCTGCCCGGGATCCAGGGCGTCGTCTATGGCTTCGCGATCATCGCGATCATCCTGTGCGCCCCGGAGGGCGTCTATTGGCGCGTCCTCGACTACCTCGCCCGCCGCCGACCGGCGCGACAGGCGTCGCTTGCGCCCGCCGCTGCGGCGCCGGGCAATATCGCCGCGCTGCCGCGGATACCGGCGTCGAGGGGCGGCGATCTGCTCGTGTTGCGCGATATCGGGATCTCGTTCGGCGGGTTGCGGGCGCTCGATGGGATCGACCTCGCCGTCCCCGAAGGCGGACTCTACGGCATCATCGGCCCGAACGGTGCCGGCAAGACGACGCTTTTCAACATCATCAACGGGTTTCTTGCGCCCGATCGGGGCGCCATCACCTTTGCCGGTGGAGCGATCACGGATTTAAGGCCGAACCAGGTCTGCCGCCGCGGCGTCGGCCGGACGTTTCAGGTGGTCCGGGCCTTCCCGCGCATGAGCGTCCTCGAAAACGTCATCGTCGGTGCCTTTGCCGGCGAAGCCGACGATGCCGCCGCGCGGCGCATGGCATTGAGCGCGCTCGACCGCGTCGGGCTGAGCGCCCAGGGGGACGCGATTGCCGGAGGCCTCACGACGCGGGAATTGCGCCTGATGGAATTGGCGCGCGCGCTGGCCTCCCGTCCCCGGCTCTTGCTGCTCGACGAGACGCTCGCCGGTCTCAGCCACGATGATCTCGGCGGCATTCTTGCGGTCATCCGCCAGTTGCACGCCGACGGCACGACTGTGCTAATCATCGAGCACACGATGCAGGCCATGGTTCGGCTGGTCGACCACTTCACCGTGCTGGACCACGGCCGGCTCATCGCTTCGGGCCGGCCGCAGGACGTCGTCCGCGACGACAGCGTGATCGAAGCCTATCTCGGCAAGAAATGGGTCGATCGGGTGGCCAGCACAGCGAAATAGCAGGAGGAAATGACATGAGCAGCAAAATCACTCGGCGGAGCGTGACCGCCGGCTTGGCGATTGGCGCGCTGGCGACTCCAGGGCTCAGTATCGTGTCGGGGCGGGCGCAGGCGAAATCGGTCAAGATGGCGATGATCGCGCCCTTGTCGGGCCCCTGGGCACGGCAGGGCCAGCTACTGCGTCAAGGCGCCGAGATGGCGATCGACGAGATCAATCAGAAGGGCGGCATCGAGAAGCTGGGCGGCGCCAAATTCGAACTCGTCGTGGGCGATGCCGGCGACAGCACCGAAAAGGCCAAGAACGCTGCTCAGCGGCTGTTGTCCGACCAGCCCGACCTGATCGGCGGTTTCGGGGCGTGGCTCAGCTCGTTCACCTTGGCGGTGACCGAGGTGACCGAGCGGGCGCAGCTGCCGTGGCTCACCCTTTCTTATTCCGATGCGATCACCAATCGCGGCTTCAAATTCATCTTCCAAACCTCGCCGACCGCCGACTGGCAGGCTGCGGAAACCATCCCGACCGCGCTCAAACTGGCCGAAGCGGCGACCGGCAAACGGCCGAAGACGATCGGCATCATCCAGGACAACACAGCCTCGCCCGTCAGCTTCGGCAAGCAGCTGCGCGAGGGCGGCGGGCTCGACAAGGCCGGGCTGAAAGCGGTCGTCGACCAGATTTTCACGCCGCCCTTGTCCGACGCGACGCCCCTCGTCGATAGGGTGCGTTCGGCCAAGCCCGATTTCCTGCTGCTGCTGACCTCGGCGATGCCGGATTGCAAACTCGTCCTCGAAAAGCTCGACGAGTTCAAGCTGGCCCGGGGCAAGATCCCGCTCGTTGGCAATGGCGCGCCGTTCGGCTCCCCCGAATTACTGAAGACGATCGGCCCGGAATTGCTTGAGGGCCTCCTCTTCAGCGTTGCCAACTGGCCGCTGAAGGGCCAGGAGGAGTTCATCGAGAGCTTCAAGAAGCGCACCGGCGAGCCGTTCCTGACCCAGGACGGTCTGTGCGGCTATGGCCACACCTGGATCTTGAAAGAGGCGCTGGAGCGCGCCGGCGCCGCCGACAAGCTCAAAGTCGCCGAGGCGATCCGCGCGATGAACCTGACGACCGGCCCGGCGGCCCGGTCCTTCCCCGGCCCGATCAAGTTCGACGATAGGGGCCGCCGCGTCGACGTGCCAATGATCTTTGCGCAATGGCAGAAGGGCATACCCCTGAGCGTCTATCCGGAGGATCGGGCGCTGTCGAAGCCGTTCTGGCCTACGGTGTCATGAACCCGACTTCACGGAGGGTTGCCAGGAATAATCCTCCCTTGCCGTCGGCAGCGATGTCGTTGGGCGACGTGTCGCTCGCCAGCGTGCTCCGCCTATCGGATTGTGCCGGCGCGGCGTGCCGGTCGGCCTCGCCGGCTGCCGCGTTGAGGGGACAGGATCGCGCGAGGAAGGTGACGGGTGAGGCGGAGCGGCGGCAGAAGCGACGAAGCTAATGATCAATCGCGAGCGCATCTACCGCCGCAGCCGCGCGATCCTTGCCTCGGCAGCGCCTGCTACCCAGACGCCGCCACGTCAATCGGCCGCGAAATAGCCCGCGCCGCGCGTTCCGCCTGGGTGGAGCTTCCTTCCCTGCGTGTCCAAGCTTTTCAGCTTGCGGTATAGGTCTTTCCCACGTACTTGACGGCGACGCTAAGGTCAGAAGCCCCATGAGGCTCAGGGAGGAAACGTGAAGTTCCCGCGCTTTATCGCCATGATTTCATTGGCATTGCTGGGCCTCGGCCTGTGCGGACCGGGGGCTCGCGCCGCCGACGCCACAATCAAGATCGGCTACATCGACCCGTTCTCCGGCGCGTTCGCCGCCGGCGGCGACGCCAGCCTCAAGATGTTCCAGTTCATCATCGACAACATCAACGCCAAGGGCGGCGCGCTCGGCAAGAAATTCGAGCTCGTCACCTTCGACGACAAGCTGCAGCCGGCCGAAGCGCTGATCGCGCTGAAGAGCGTCACCGACCAGAACCTGCCGTTTGTTATGTCTTGCGTCGGATCGAACGTCGGCTCGGCGCTGATCGACGCGGTCAACAAGCATAACACGCGCAACCCGGACAACCGGGTGCTGCAGATCAACTGCGGCCAGCTCGCCACTGAGTTGACCAACGAGCAATGCAGCTTCTGGCATTTCCGCTTCGCCGGCAGCGTCGAGATGCGCGCGGTGGCACGGATCAAGTCGCTGCCCGCGTCGCTGAAGACGGTCTACCTGCTGAACCAGGACTATCTATTCGGCCAGTCGATCCGCAACGATACCAAGAAATTCCTCGCCCTCTATCGCCCCGACATCAAGATTG